>OGRN01000382.1_pt1 | contig 43583 bp, 40 predicted proteins | sample 1553401 | NCBI WGS metagenome assembly OGRN01 (sample SAMEA2580096, study PRJEB22360) | human gut metagenome | biome: human gut; feature: human-associated habitat; material: faeces | place: Denmark | collected 2008/2010 | reverse complement strand
TTTTTTTCACTGTCTACTTGACGGGGAGCACACCAAAAAAGTGTACGTCCCCTATCGTCCCCTATCTTATTTGTTCAGGTATGCTTTTCGGCCCTGCTCATACAGGTTATTGCCTTCGCTGTCGATGATGACAACCAGGGGCATATCTTCTACATACAGTTTCCGGAGTGCTTCTGCGCCCAGATCTTCGTATGCGATGAGCTCGGCTTTTTTGATGCATTTTGCCAGTAGTGCGCCTGCTCCGCCGATAGCGCCGAAGTATACGCCGCTATATTTTTTCATGGCTTCTACTACTTCCGGCAGACGGGCGCCTTTTCCGATCATGCCGCGTGCGCCTACGGACATCATGGTCGGGGCGTAAGCGTCCATACGGCCACTGGTAGTTGGGCCAGCGCTTCCGATGACCTGCCCCGGTTTGGCCGGCGTAGGCCCCACGTAATAGATCGTAGCGTCTGTCGGATCAAAGGGCAGCTTCTCTCCCTTCGCAAGTGCCTCACACATCCGCTTATGTCCTGCGTCTCTGGAAGTATAGATGGTTCCGGTCAGCAGTACCTGGTCTCCTGCATGAAGAGTCTTTGCCAGTTCCTCGGTCAATGGTAAGGTAATCTTTCTGGCCATTTATATCACCTCCGATTTATGACGTGTCACATGACAGTTGATGTTGACTGCACAGGGCATTCCGGCAATGTGGGTCGGCATAGTCTCGATATTCAGTCCGATCGCTGTCGTCTTTCCGCCGAATCCCTGTGGTCCGATGCCAAGCTCGTTGATCTTTTCCAGCATTTCCTTTTCCAGATCTGCATAAAACGGATCTGGATTTGAAGAGTCCAGAGGCCTCATCAGTGCCTTCTTCGCCAGAAGAGCACATTTATCAAATGTCCCGCCGATACCGACTCCCACAACCATAGGCGGACAGGGATTCGGGCCTGCTGTCTCCACTGCTTCCAGGATAAAATCTTTGATGCCCTGCAGCCCTGCAGACGGCTTAAACATCCGGATCTGGCTCATATTTTCGCTTCCAAATCCTTTTGGTCCTACCGTTACCTTAATCTGTTCTCCCGGCACAATCTCAGTATACAGCATAGCCGGTGTATTGTCCCCGGTATTGCCGCGGCGCACAGGATCCTTTACTACAGACTTCCTTAAATATCCCTTGTCATATCCACGGCGCACACCCTCGTCTACCGCTTCGGACAGATCGCCGCCTGTCAGATGCACGTCCTGCCCGATCTCCAGGAAGACACAGGCCATTCCTGTATCCTGGCAGATCGGCACCTCCTCTTGGTCTGCAATCTCAAAATTTTCTATGATATTATCCAGAACACCTTTTGCGATCTCTCCGTCCTCGCAGGCACGGCAGTCCCGGATGGCACACTTGACATCTTCCGGAAGATGCTCGTTGGCTTCGATACAGAGTCTTTCAATCACGTCTGTCAATGTGCTGACATTGATCTCACGCATATATATTCACTCCTTCCTTTATAAAAAGATTCCTATAAACTGACAGGAAAGCACGACAAATACCAGTGCCACTGGGTAGGTAGCCGCATAGGCGCTTGCTACATCGTCTGTTCCCGTCACACGGATCAGGGTCCCCAGAGCTGGCGTACTTGTCATACCGCCGCAGATCGATCCCAGCGTGTTGAACAGGCTTAGATGCATCAGACGCACTGCCACAAAGTATCCGATAAACATCGGAATCAGCGTGATCAGCGCACCATAGACAAACAGAACCAGGCCCTGCTCCTTCAGGATCTCGATAAACCCGGCGCCCGCTTCCACACCGGCGCCGATGAGAAACATGGCAAGTCCGAATTCCCGCAAGCACTCCAGCACCGATTTTTCTACATGCAGGCTCACATTCCCGATATGCCCGAAATGCCCCAGGATCAGCCCGGCAAGCAGCGGTCCGCCAGAGGTGCCAAGAGAAAACTCTGCTCCTCCAGGCAGCGGTATCACGACCTTCGCCAGGATGATCCCCAGCATGATGGCCAGTGCAAATGCAAAGAATCCCATCTCATCTACGATAAACAGTTTCTCCTTCTTCTTCAGCACATCGTCTCCTACATTCTGGGCCGCCTCAAATCTTGCCCTCTCCGCTTCCATATCCGTCTTTAAAAACTTAGGGACAAGCTGAACAAACAACACTACGCCCACAACGCCGAACGGATAGGCAATTCCGTATCCTACCGATGCATTGGAGGATCCGGTGGCATCAATCGCCGCCGCAAGCCCCGGCGTACTGGTAAGGGCTCCCGACATCATGCCAACGCTGATGTCCGAAGGCACCCCTGCGATCTCGATGATCCCCATCGTCGTCAGCGCTCCTGCCACGATGATAATCAGGCCCAGCAGAATATAGGATTTTGCATTCAATTTAAAATTCCGGAAAAACTTTGGACCTGCGATGAAGCCTACCGATGTCACAAAACAGATCAGGCCCAGTTCCCTCACCAGATCCGGCACTTCAAATCCAAAATGGCCAAACACCAGGGCGACAAGCAGTACGCCTGCTGTTCCCAGCTCTACCCCGCGGATCTTGATGCTTCCCACCAGATATCCGATGAACGCCACCAGAAATACGACCATCAAAGTATTTCCCAGTACACTTTCCCGAAACCATGCTATGATTCCCATTTCATTTTCCTTTCTTTTATTTCCCTGGTTCCCTTACCGTTCATGTCTCGCATATTTAGGAAGCAGAAGCGGTGATACATCTCCTGTGTTTAAGTCTGCTTCCTTCAGTTCTTCTGCATAGGCTCTGATATGATCCAGATTCATGGTGCCGAGGGTCACGTTCTTAGCCTTTGCCGCAGCTGCCTTTCCGGCGTTTCGTCCGAATACAATAATATCCAAAAGAGAATTGCCCATCAGACGGTTTCTTCCATGAATACCTCCCACGGCCTCGCCTGCCACCAGAAGATTGTCTATCACTTTCGTAAATCCGTCTCCGCCGATCTCCAGCCCTCCATTCTGATAATGCAGGGTCGGATATACCAGAATCGGGACTTTCCTCATATCAATATCATAATTCAGATACATTCTGAGCATAGCCGGGATTCTTTTTTCAATCGTCCCCTCGCCTCCGAGGATCTCGATCATCGGCGTATCCAGCCACACACCGCTGCCAAGAGGTGTGGTCACTCCCTTACCTCTTGCGGTACATTCCCGGATAATAGATGCTGCCGAAACATCTCTGGTTTCCAGCGGATGCATAAATGCCTCGCCGTCCACATTCACCAGCTGCGCCCCAAGAGAACGCACCTTTTCCGTTACCAGCGCTCCGAAGATCTGAGACGGATATGCCACTCCTGTCGGATGATACTGGATCGTGTCCTGATAAAGGAGAGGCGCTCCGGCCCGGTATCCAAGGATCAGGCCGTCTGCCGTAGCCCCATAGTGATTAGATGTAGGGAATCCCTGATAATGCATCCGTCCCGCTCCGCCGGTGGCAATGACTACCGTCTTCGCCCGGGCAACCAGATAATCATCCGTTTCAATATTCTGAAGAACGGCTCCTGCCACCTGCCCGTTCTCATCCTTGATCAGTTCTACCGCAGCGGTAAATTCTGCCACCGGAATTTTCCGGTTCAGCACCTCATCCCGGAGTGTACGCATAATCTCTGCTCCGGAATAATCCTTGCAGGCATGCATCCTCTTTCTGGAGGTTCCGCCGCCGTGTGTGGTGATCATACGGCCGTTTTCATCCTTATCAAACATAACACCCAGATCATTTAACCATTGTATCGCATCGGGCGCCTCCATGACAAGTCTCTTAAGGAGCTCCGGCCTTGCCGCAAAATGTCCGCCTCCAAATGCGTCCAGATAATGCTGTACCGGAGAATCATTTTCCTTGTCTGCAGCCTGGATGCCTCCTTCTGCCATCATGGTGTTGGCGTCCCCGATCCGAAGCTTGGTCACGATCATCACGTCTGCCCCGGCCTCGTCAGCCTCGATGGCTGCTGAAGCTCCTGCTCCGCCGCCGCCGATAACCAGCACATCTACATCATAATCAATCTTATTCAGGTCAATCTGCTCGTTCAAAAGCCGGCTGTTGGAATGGAGAAGATGTACCAGCTCCTCCGGTGCTTTCTGCCCTTTGTTTGGTCCGATCTTAATTTCTTTAAATGCTTCTTCTCTATAATCCGGATGGAATTCTTTCAGAAGCGCATCTTTTTCTTCCGCTGTCATCCGCCTTGGCTCTGTCTTCATACGCTCTGCCCTGGTGGCATCCACCTTTTTTACGGACTCCATCATTTCCGGTGTAAACATGGTCATCCCTCCTCCTATTTCTCAATCTCTCTGTTGTTGTAAAGTTCCTGCATTTCCTCAATCGGTTTTTCCATGATCTGCTCGATCAGGTTATCATAATCTCCGTGATGGATCTCTTCCACACGCTTTTCCAGATGCTCAGACTTTGGAGCAATGTATTTTCCAGTCAGACGTCTGGCCAGAACACCTACCATCGGGTGAGAGATTCCTGCCGGGCACCGTACAGAACAGCATCCACAGCCGATACAGTCAAAGGACTCTTCCGCACACTTCTCAAAATCACCCCGCTGCGCATAGGCGATATACTGCATCACATTCAGATCCTGGGTGCAGGCCTTGGTACAGGCGTTACATCCGATACAGCTGTAGATTTCCGGATACAGCTCCATCATGATCCTCTGCTCCGGACGGATCTCGTTAATGTCATAGGTTCTCTTATCTGTCGGGAAATAAGGGATGCTGGCTACATACATGCCTTCCTCCACCTGAGTCTGGCAGGCAAGCCCTGTCTTTAATTCATTTTTCCCCTTGATCCTGTAGATCGTAGCACAGGCTCCGCAGAATCCATGCCGGCATCCACAGCCGCGTTTCAAGGTGTATCCTGCATATTCCATGGCAGTCATGATCGTCAGGTCAGCAGGCACACTATATTTCTTTCCGAAAAAATATACATTTACCATCTTTTCCATGAGAGTTTGTTCCTTTCTTAAATCCTGGTTCCGCCTGTATCCTAATATTCATCCGGCATTTCATCGACTTCGTCGCAGCGGAATACCGGACCGTCTTTACATACATATTTTGATCCGATATTACATCTGCCGCACTTGCCGACACCGCATTTCATCCGAAGTTCCAAAGTCGTATAAACCTGATCTTTGGAAAATCCAAGCTCCTCTAATCCGGCAAGGGTAAACTTAATCATGATCGGAGGGCCGCACACAAGAGCCGTTTTATTTACATCAAATCCCAGCTCTTTTACATAATTGGGTACGAATCCCACATGGCCGTCCCAACCTTCTTCCTCCCTGTCGATGGTCAGATGAACGTTGACGCCTTCCGCCTTCATCCAGACTTCCTGGATCTCCTTTAACTGCACCAGATCCTCGGCAGACCGGGATCCGTATACGATATCGATATCCCCGTATTTTTCCCGGTTATCCAGCACATAGTCAATGACAGAACGAAGAGGTGCAAGCCCGATTCCTCCGGCAATAAACAAGAGGTTCTTGCCAAGAAGCTCATCTTCTACAGGAAAATGATTGCCATAAGGCCCGCGGACCGTGATCTCGTCACCTACCTCCAGGCTGTGAAGATAGTCGGTCAACATTCCACATTTCTTAATACTGAATTCCTGATACTCATGATTGGTCGGAGAAGATGTGATGGAAAACATTCCTTCACTGATTCCAGGCGCACATAACATAGCACACTGGCCGGGCATATGCTCAAAAAGTTTTCCTCCCTCCGGAGCATTGACCCGGAAGGTCTTCACATCCGGCGTCTCCTCACGGATATCGGTGATCACTCCCACCTGCGGGATCAGAGTATCTAATTTATAGTTTTTATGACAGGTACATTCGCTCATGCTTTTTGCACCTCCTCTTTCTGAAATGCTTTTATCACTTTTACGATATTTAAGGCCGCCGGGCACTTTTCCACACATCTGCCACATCCTACACAGGAATACATGCCATCGTTGTTGGCCGGAAAGTATACCAGCTTATGCATGAAGCGCTGGCGGAACCGTTCCTTCTGGGTGGTACGGTTGTTCCCATGTGCCATCATAGTAAAATCTGAATACATGCAGGAATCCCAGCAGCGGTATCTCTGGACACCATGCCCGGTATCATAATCTTTGATATCATAGCACTGACAGGTCGGACACACAAATGTACAGGTGCCGCATGCCAGACAAGGCTTATATAGATCATCCCACAACGGTGATTCAAATTTTTCCATCAGAACATCCCCGTTCCATCCTTCCAGAGAAAGGTGGGAATAAGGAAGCTTTTCAATGATGCCCCGGATCTTCTGCTGCTCCTTCTCAACTTCTGCCTCTGCACTTTCAGCATTGTCCAGAAGATCAGAAATCAAGGCGGTCAGGTTCTCTCCTTTTTCCGTCTCCGGCTTCCAGTAAAGTGTATCCTGGATCATCCAGGTTACCACGTCTGCCTTCGGCGCTGCCGCATCGATTCCAAACACTTTGCAGAAACAGCTCTCCTCCGGCTCATGACAGGCCATGGCCACAATCGTTCCGTGATCTCTCCTGGCCGCATAAAAGGTATCCACAGGATCTGACAGGAATACCCGGTCTAACACTTCCAGCCCTTTCAGATCACAGGCCTTCATACCAAACACCACAAAATTCTGCTCCTTTAAGGCCTCCGGCTCTACACGGAGCTTCTTTCCGTCCCGGATACAGGTATACAAAGTCTCGCTCTGAGGGAAGAATACGTCTTTGGGAGATTTCACGCTTTTTAAAACAGTAAGATCTACATCCGCTTCCTCTGTCCATACGCCGAAATTCACCTGATCTGCGGTCCGCACCGGCAGATATAATTCCTGATCTGCAGCAATCTTCTGAAATAATGCCGTCAGATTCTCTTTCGCTATCTTGTACATCCATTATCTCCTTTCTGCCACGATCCCAGGCTCTGCGTCATCCAACTGGTAACTGGTCAGCGGGCCTCTTTCTTCTAAGTCGGCTCCTGCCTGATATTCTCCGTAAAGTTCATCGATATCTTTGATGAATTTTCTGTTAAACAGATGAAGGGGAATCCCCTGGGGACATACCCTGCTGCATTCACCACAGTCTGTACATCTTCCTGCCACATGGAAGGCACGGATGATGTGGAACATCTTCTCCTCAAAAGAATCGACATTCGCCTTCTGTGAACTGTCAAACTTGTTGCTGTCAAACACACATTTCCGGCAGCTGCAGGCCGGGCAGACGTTACGGCAGGCGTTGCAGCGGATGCACTTGCTAAGTTCCTTCTGGAAAAACGCGAACTTTTCCTCCGGACTCATGGCTTCGATCTTTTCCACCTCTGCGAAACGGTCTGCATCCGTAGTATCCTTCGATTCTCCGATGAGTTCGTCATAGATCATATGATCCTTTCCTTTACAGACATGGCATCGTTCCAGCATGGCATCTTTGTATGCACAGGTTTTTTCTCCATAGATTGTCTGTATCGTCAGATGATCTGTCTCTTCCTCGATCCCGGCTCCGTCAATGCTCTCTATGCCTTTGATTCCCATCTTCCGGATCTTTTCAATATCCAGCTTTCCTCTGCATCCCACACCGATGATATAGGCCTTTTCCCGGTCCACCCGGTGTTCTTTTAAAAGCTGCTGAAAACTGTATGTATCACACGGTTTCAGGCATACAAGAGTCTTCCCATCCATCCTGGAAGCCTCGATCATATATTTGCTTAGATTTGCTCCACAGAATCCGTCATACACGAATTCTTTAAAGTCTTCTTCCTTTTCAAAGTAAGCCGGTTCCGGATTGTAAGGCAGGTCTCCGGCTTTCCATCCCAGCACTCTGGCGACTGTCCCGTCTGCCAGCAGTTCTTTTGCACGGTTTATCAGCTCCTGCATCTTAAATCCTCCAATCTTACATTTTTGCCAAGGGACTGTATCTTGTCTACAAACTCATGCATCGTCTGTGAAAACTTGGCTCCCTCTGCGGCAGACACCCATTCCACACGGGTTCTTCCGCTCTCAACTCCGATAAAATCCAACATGGAAAATAAAAGTGTCATCCTTCTTCTTGCGTAATAGTTACCCGATGTATAGTGGCAGTCTCCCGGATGACATCCGCAGATGATCACTCCGTCTGCTCCACGCTCAAAGGCACGCAGGATAAACATAGGATTCACACGGCAGGAACAGGGCACACGGATGATCTTTACGTCCGCCGAGTAAGACAGCCGGCTGCTTCCTGCCAGGTCTGCACCTGCATAACTGCACCAGTTGCAGCAGAATGCCACGATCTTAGGCTTAAATTCTTCTTTTGCTTCTATCGACATATCGCATCCACCTCCGCTAGAATCTGTCTGTTTGAGAATCCCTGCAGGTCCATAGCGCCGGACGGACATGTAACGGTACATGCTCCACAGCCCTGGCACAGAGCGTCATTGACAACTGCAATACGCCTTACTTCCCGGATTCCGTGGTCGTTGACTTCTTTTTCTTCATATGTAATAGCTCCATATGGACATACATTTGCACACTGTGAACATCCGTTGCACAGGAGTTCATCAGAATGGGCCGTACATGGATTTGTCAAAAGCTTATCCTTTGCCAGAAGTCCGACTGCCTTGACTGCTGCCGCGCCGGCCTGGGATACCGTCTCGGGGATATCCTTTGGTCCCTGGCATACACCGGAGAGAAATACACCTGCTGTCGGAGACTCTACCGGACGAAGCTTTGCATGGGCTTCTGTCAGGAAGTTATTGGTATCAATGCTGGCTGTCAGCATGGTGGCAATCTTTCTCACATCCGGATCAGGTTCGATGGCCGCCGCCAGGACTACCATATCCGCTTCTTTCAGGATCTGCTTATTATCCAGAAGATCTGCTCCCTGGACCAGCAGTTTCCCATTTGGCTGAGGAATCACTTTTCCTACCTGCCCTTTGATATAATTCACTCCGTACTCTTCTACGGCTCTTCTGTAAAACTCATCAAAATTCTTGCCCGGCGTACGCACATCAATATAGAAAACGGTTACATTCACATCCGGATATTTATCCCGGATCAGCATGGCGTGCTTTGCCGTATACATACAGCAGATCTTAGAGCAGTAACTCTTGCCTCTGTTATCTGCACACCGGCTGCCCACACACTGGATAAATACCATCTCTTTCGGAGCCTTTCCGTCAGACAGCCGTTCCAGATGTCCTCCGGTTGGTCCTGCCGCATTCATGATACGCTCCAGTTCCAGGGACGTGATCACGTCCTTGCTCTGACTGTACGCATATTCGTCATAATCATCCAGTTTGATCATATCAAATCCGGTTGCCACTACGATGGCTCCATATTTCTCTGTGATAATCTCATCCTTCTGCTCATAATCAATAGCTCCGGCCTGGCAGACCTTTGAACAGATTCCACATTTTCCGGTCTTGAATTTGATACATGCCTCCCGGTCGATCACAGGTACATTAGGAATTGCCTGCGCAAATGGAGTATAGATGGCACTTCTGTTATTTAATCCTCTGTTGAACTCGCTCGGTGTCTTCTTGCTTGGACATTTTTCCTGACACAGACCGCATCCGGTACACTTGGACATGTCCACGCTTCTTGCCTTTTTGCGGATGTCTACGGTAAAGTCTCCCACAAAGCCAGACACCTTCTCTACTTCACTGTATGTATAGATATTGATGTTCGGATGCGCATTTGCCTCCACCATCTTCGGTGTCAGGATACAGGCTGAACAGTCCAGGGTCGGGAAGGTCTTGTCAAGCTGGGACATCCTTCCTCCGATACTCGGTGTCTTCTCCACGATATCCACCGGATAGCCTGCGTCTGCGATATCCAGGGCCGTCTGGATTCCGGCGATTCCTCCGCCGATCACCAGGGCACGCTTAGTCACGCGGCTCTCTCCCGGCTTTAACGGTGTATTCAGATTAACCTTCGCCACCGCTGCCCTCATCAGGATCACCGCTTTTTCTGTGGCCTCTTCCATATCCTTATGAATCCAGGAACAATGCTCACGGATATTGGCAATCTCCACCATATATGGATTTAAGCCTGCACGTTCGGCCGCATTCCGGAAGGTTGTCTCATGCATCCTCGGAGAACAGGAGCAGACGACGATGCCGCTTAACTTCTTTTCCTGGATCGCCGCACGGATCTTGTCCTGTCCGGCTTCTGAACACATATACTGATAATCCTCTGCATGAACGACTCCCGGCTCATGCATGGCCATTTCTACGACTTTTTTTACATCTACCGTCGCTGCGATATTCGTACCACAGTGACAGACGAACACTCCGATTCTTTGCACCTTCTATCACCTCCTGTATCTTCTGAATGCACTGACTAAGAGCTGCTGTGGAATATCCGGATCCAGAAGTTCCGGAATCTCATCCGGGCTTAAATAATCTCCACCTTTTTGCCGCTCCACGATCTGTCTGGCCGCATCAATCAGCTTGCCAGGCTTTACATCCCTTGGGCAGCGCTGTACACATGCGAAACAGGAAAGACATTTCCATAAGGACTTAGAGTTCACCAAAGCCTCAATATCTTCATTGATCACATAGGATACAAACTGATGAGGTTTGATATCCATCTCATTATAAGAAGGACAGGTGGCTGAACATTTGCCGCATTTCATGCACTTCAATGGATTGACGCCGCTGATCTCCTTGATCAGTTCCGCCTGTTTTTTCTCGTTCGTCACTTTACCTTCACCTCATCTTTCACTCCCAGAGCCTCTGCCAGAAGCTCTGTAAAATAGTAAACCGGCAGATCGGTCTGGGTATTTTTATTTAGATTATACATGCACAGCGGACAGGCCGTGATCAACATATCTGCACCGAATCCCTCTGCACTGTCCTCAATCTTCCGGCACATTTCCTTTGACATTTCCTTTTCTTTCAAAGATATGTACCCGCCGCAGCACTCATTCCTGTATGGATAGATCACCGGCTCCGCCCCGATAGCCCGGATAAAATCTTCCATGATCTTTGGATTTTCCGGATTATCGAAAGCCAGGATCTTTCCCGGTCTGAGCAGCAGGCATCCGTAATACGCTCCGATCTTTTTCCCGGTCAGCGGATTAACAACCTTTTCTTTTACCGTATCAAACCCGATCCGGTCACGGAGAACTTCCAGAAAATGAACCACATTCGTCTCCCCTCCATATGGTTCTTCCAGATCCATATAATTATTGGCCTTCGTGCGGATATTTTCTACATTCTTCATATCATCATTCACACGCTTAAGCACGTGATGACAGGCAGAACATAAAGTGACCAGATCCTGGCCTTTTTCTTTTGCATCGTTCAGCGCCCTTACAGAAGCCAGCTTTGTGGCGATCTCATCACTCCCCAGAGGATAAACGCCGCCGCAGCACTGCCATTCACTGATCTCCTCCAGTTCAAATCCCAGGGCTTTTGCAGAGGCTCTGGCGTATGCATCCAGATCCTCCGCTTTATTTTTGAGAGTACAGCCGGGGTAGTAACTGTATTTCATCATCGTGTTGCCTCCTTGTCTGCTCTTCTTAAATCTCAATCTGCGCGATCACGTCTTTGAGGACTTTCGCACTTTCCTGAAGCTTCTTCGTCTCTTCCTCCGTCAGATGCATCGGGATCTTGCCCTGCACACCATTTGGTCCTACCAGAGTCAGTGTACTTAAGCATACGTCTTCGATCCCATACTCTCCATGCATCATACTGGATACGGTAGCTACCGAATCAGAAGCAGCCAGCACAACATTACACAGCTGACATACTGCAACAGCCACCGCATAGAACGTAGCGCCTTTCTTTGCGATCACCTGTCCTCCTGACTTGTGTACATATTCCTCCATGGCTTCTTTATCCAGCTTTTCAAGTCCGGCCTTATCCTTCATCGCTTCATAGTATTCATCCAGATTCATGCTGGCGATATCTGCACCAGACCACGGAACGAAGGAAGAATCTCCATGCTCTCCAAACACGTATGCGTGGATGTTCTTCTGAGCCACATGAAAATGTTCCGATAATCCTGAACGGAGTCTTGCCGTATCCAGAACGGTACCGGAACCAATGATCTGATTTTCGGGAAGTCCGGAGATCCTGGTAAATACATAGGTCAGAACATCTACCGGATTGCTGACGATGATATACAGTGCATCCGGCGCTGCCTTTACGATCTCTGGAGTAATCTGCTTGATGATGTTTACGTTGGTCTGAGTAAGCTCGATCCTGGTCTGTCCAGGCTTGCGGGCAATACCGGAGGTAATGATAACAATATCGGAGCCTTCAGCGTCTTTGTAATCTCCGGCGATGATAGAAATCGGGTTTCTGAAACAGGTTCCCTGCTTGATGTCCATAACCTCTCCTTCTACCTTATCTTTGTTGATATCGATCAGAACAATCTCAGATGCAATGTCCTCTCCGGACAGCTTATATGCGATTGTTGCTCCAACACTTCCTGCTCCAATAATAGTGATCTTACTGCTCATAGTCTTCCTTCCCTTTCTTTTTAATTATAAAGTTTGATAATTTTTTATCATAATACCATATTGTTAATATTTTGACAAGTAGTGTTCTTATTGATTTTATCAAAATATGTTATTGATCTTTTTTATCATTCCCCTCTGAAATCCCACAGAGACTCCTGCCTGAGATCACATCATTCCAGTAATACAGGCTCTTTGTCTCTGCAACAAAGATCATATCCGAGAGTTCTGTCTTCCCCGGACAAATTTTCGGAAACAGATTCTTCTCTCCTGATAAAAAGTCAATCTGAAACCTTTTCGTCCGTTTATCATTCCAGATCGCCGCATAAAAAATATCTGCCTCTACCAGATCCTGGAACATATGGCTTCCATAACTGAGCTCCGGCATATATCCCACTGTCTTATCCGACACCTCGCAGATACCGGAAAAGCCGGATATATCCGAAAACTTCACCGGTACTCCCAGTTCCGGAGAGGACGTTCCAATCCTTCCCGGTGTCATCAGCAGGATTTTTTTGTTCTGTCCTTTATAATAGCGGTTAATGTCTCCAAGGGCATCTGCCACCTGGGACTTCATCTGGTAGGGATATTCATAATAGGCCCTGGCATCAATCTGGATCACCAGATCAATCGGCTTGATTACCGAGTTTCCCATGGAGGAATCCTGAAGTTCAAAGAAAACCTGATCTTCAGGCAGATCCGGAATCTCCACCTTCCCGTTCTGACTCCCTGTGTAAAGAGGTCTGCACTGCAGAAGATTTACCACAAAGTTTCCTGCTTCGTCCAGATTGACGGTATATTCAATATCCACAGGATTTCCATAGGCATGTTCCAATACTTTCAGCATGGTTTTCATAAAAGACGTAAATTCCTTATTCTCCAGCAGATGCTGGCAGGTCACAAACCAGACCTGTCTCCAGCGTCCCATCCGCTTTAATGCGTCTTCTGCTTCATAGTCTCTCTCCATAACTGCTTTTTTAAACCACAATGGCAGCTTTTCCAGCAGGAAATCCACCGGCAGGGTCTTCAGGCCATTGCTTTTTATGTCAAGCACGTCCATATTCCTCTGGCAAAACCGATGCTTGTCCGCAAGAGTCACATGAATCGACGCCTCTGGTTTATCCAGCCTTACAAGTCTTGGATAGTCATCCTCCGGGCGGTCTACCGCACGGGTTCCAAGGCCGGCCACAATCCGCAGCATCCCTGCCGACGGATCCATATCCGTTCCCCACTTATAGGCGCTGTAGCTGTAGCCTACTCCTGCTGCCGCCGGGAAAAAGTACGCTCCCTGATAGGACCCTGATACCCTCTGCACCAGTACTGCCATCTGTTCATCCTTATCTTCCAGTCCTCTCTGTCTGCGGTATTCCAAAGCAGACAAGTCCATAGTACTGGCATAGACAGTCCGTACCGCATTTTCAAACGCTTCCAGTCTCTCTTCCGGACTTCCCTGATTTACACAGAATACCGACTCATATTTTCCGGCAAAGGCATTCCCAAAACCGTCCTCCAGAAAACTGGAGGACCTTACGATGATCGGACTCTGTCCAAAATAATCCAGAAGGGATTTAAATTTTTCGCGGATATCATCCGGAAACGTTCCTGCAAGCAGGGCGTTCCTCAGATCTTCTGCTCTTGAAAAGTAACCGTCAGTTGTTCTCTGCGCGATCCTTGTCTCCCAGCAGTTATTGGCCACAATATAGGTATAAAACACGTCAGAACCGATATACCAGGAGTCATGAGGTTCCATCTCCTGTCTGTAATCCGGCATTTCTTTCTGGATAATCTTTCTTGCCAGCAGCATGCCGCAGGCCTTCCCCCCGATAGATCCGCTTCCTGCCATCCTGTCTCTCAGCAAAAAATAATCTCTTGGTTCAAAATATTGTCTGATCATCTCCTGCAGTCTGGGATCTCTTGTCATGGTACTTTCCAGGATCTGCTGCTGTGTCTCCTCCGAAAATTTTCCCTGCTGGTAATCCACCCTTGCCCTGGAAAAGAAGTGGTCATGGCTGTCCAGGCTCTGATCCTGCTCCCGGGTTTCTTCATCCTCCAGGATCTGATAATAACGGCTCATCGCCACACCATCTTCTACCGTCTGAAAGTATCCGTTTTTATGATCCACACAATGGGGAAGAAACATCTTAGGGGAAGATCGGTTCCAGACCTTCAGCGGTTTAAGATAAATCTGTTCCCCACAGGCATGTACATCCAGAAGAAGCTGTGTCGTATCCCGGATCCGGGATACTGTAGCAAAGGAATGTCTTCCCCTCAGGAGTGGAAAATAGGCCACCGTATCCAGAGAAAACAGATAGGGACAAATAACCCGGAAAAAATTCCCCATCATCAGATCGGTATACCATACGGACTGTAAGGAAGACAGGCTGTCAAACACATAAAATGCATCTCTCCCTTCTTCTGTAATACAGTTGTAAATATCCACCGTAAACGCCTCAAACCCTTTGTCCGGATCAAACTTACGAATCTTAAGTCCCGGCTGCGGCTCCAGAATTGGCTCATGTGAGGCAAAACGCATGTAGATCAGGTTCCTTCCGTCTTCGATTGCCTGTCTCGCAAAAGGCAGGGCAAAAAAACGGAACTCCTTAAGACTGCTGACCCTCCACACCACATTGTCACCCAGCCGGATACTATCCAGCAGTTCATCCATGTCCGGAAAGCCGCTCTGAATTTTGTCGAATGCTCCCATGAAACGACCTCCTAAAATAAGAAAGACGCGTAAAGCCAATGCTTACGCGTCTTTGCAGATTAAAATATTTTTATTATCTTTGTTTATTATAACAGACATTTTTTCTATTGTATAGTTTTAATTTTATCACTGATACGGATCACATCATTTTCTGTGATCACCAGATCCATCCGCTGATCATAAATCTCCATCGGGATTTCATTCACCATCATCTGCTGCCAGCAAAGAGCCGCCCTGGGAAATGACGTCTGCGCCAGATACCGGTCATAGTAGCCGCCGCCCTTTCCCAGACGCCTTCCCTGCGCATCGCAGGACATGCAGGGAATCACCGCCAGATCAATCTCCTCCGGGCGAATCGGCACACACGTTTCATCTGGCTCCAGGATGCCATAGTACCCTGCCTTAAGCTGGCTAAGTTCCTTGATCTCATAGACATGCATGATGCCCTTTTTCTGGCACTTTGGTACGCCGAGCCGCTTTCCTCCCTTAAGGATCTGTTCCAGCAGTGGACGGGTATTGATCTCTCCCGCCATGCCTACGTAGCAAAAAACAGTTTCCGCTTCCTGAAATTCAGGCAGCGCAGCCGCCGCATCCAGGATTCTTGCATCCGCCATATCATAGTAGGCCTCTGAAAGAAATTTCTGCCGTTCTTTTATTTTTTCTCTTAATCGTTGCTTTTCTTCTATAATACCCATAATAGTTTATTTTACCACTGCCGCATCCTGCCGGCAAGTCCTGCTATGCCGACTCCTGGCTGATCACACTGACTACGCTCTCCTTTCTCTGAGGCAGGTAGGCAAAATACGGTACAAGCACCCCTAAAAGCAGCAGCACCGGGAATACGACCAGCATAGGCCACAGGATAAAATGATACTCCATAAACCACATGCCGTCTGCAATGGCCCGTACCAGCGTCAGCGAAAGGAGACAGCCCCCTGCCAGGGATCCAAGGATCGTAAAGCCTGCATAATACAGTCCTTCCATCATCAACATGTGGATCAGTTGGCGTTTCGTCATGCCGATTGCCTCCATAATGGCAAATTCTCTTCTCCTGGTCACGATACCAGTCAGTGTAGAATTGATAAAATTCAGAATTCCGATCACAGCCACTACCATCGTCAGCACTCCGCCCACCAGCGTGAAAAGACCGGTCAGGCCGTCAAATTCATCCAGCCACTTCTGCTTGGACTCATAATGCATCAAAGGCTCCTGAGAGGTGGTGTAATTTTCCAGAAAGCTCTCAAACTGCGCCTCTTTTCCGTCTTCTACATCAAATTCATAGCTCATGAGATAATCAGGAGACTCCAGCCCGAGAAATACATCTGCCGTTGTATAGAAAGCAAACTCTGCTCCTATCCGGTTGGTCAGCCCATAATAGTTTTCTTTGATCAAAGACAGTATCTCAAACTCTCTTTTTTCCCCGTTATCCCTCACAAGCGTTACATGATCCCCGGCGTGATAACGGATCTCGTCTTCTTCCACCTGATCATTGTCATCTGTCGACACGGATCCAAGGACATACTTTCCTGTGGCAAGCTTTTCTTTGATCACTGACAGATCCGTCTCTCCCTCAAAGGGCTCTACCTTTTCCAGTGGATAGTCCTCCAGGCCATAAAACGAGACCCTGTAATTTCCATTTTCATCCTGATTATACAAGATCTTCTCAGATCCAAACATATAATAAAAATCGCCGTTTTCATCCACCTGTACGTTTTCCGTGGGCTGATACGTCTCAGCATCCAGAGCCACTCCGTTACTCAGGTAGAGCCGTCCGCCTCTCTCAAAGCCATCTTCTTCCTCACAGGCCTTTATAAAAGATTCACTTAAGTTCATCTCCTCGATCCCCGGCTTTACTCCAACATAATTACTGTTGAAATATTCTGCATTGGCGATCAGGAAATCGGATACCACAAATTTTTTCAGGAACTTATCCATATTAAAGGAGTTGGTCACCGAAAAAATACTGTTCAGAAGGATGACGGAAAGAGATAAGGAAAGGATGACAACTACCGTTCTCCCTTTGCTCCGGCCCAGATTGGAAAGCGCCATCCGTGCGATCCGGCCGCCGTCAGTACTCCGTTTTTCTTTTTTTCTGCCACCGGATTTCTCGGTATATCTTACCGCCTCTACAGGCGAGACCTTACCTGCGATCCTGGCAGGTCTCCTGGTGGATATCCAGACAGTCAGAAGGGTAAAGATCACAGCGCCTAAAAAGATCCAGGGATTCAGCGATACCACCACGTCTGATCCTGCATAGGCGCTTCGCTCCAGTACCAGCGGCACGATTCCTTTTCCGATGAAAAAGCCAAGCACCAGACCCAGGGGAATCCCCGCCAGGGACAGCTTCCACGCCTGCCGGCTCACGATGCGCCGGATCTGCCGTCCAGTGGTGCCGATGGTTTTAAGGAGGCCATAATAACGGATATCCTTTACCACTGAGATCTGGAACACATTATAAATGATCAGATACCCGGTCAGGAGAATGATCAGGAGGCCTCCCGCCACGGCGCCCATGGTTAACGGATCACTCTGTGCCCCATCAGAAACATAGGCCCAGTTGACATTGCTGGACAGATAATTTTTATCGCCTTCAGTCACTGAATAACCGCTTTCCGTAATCACCCGATCCAGCTTTTTCTGCAGACTAAATGAATTAGAAAAATTCACATCCATATCGATCCGTCCGGTCATAGATGCCTGGCTTGCCTGCAGTGCCTCCAGCTCTTCTGCTTGAGCCTCAAGATAAGCTTCTGACACGACCACAAATCCTACGTTCAGTGCAGCGTCTGCTTTCAAAATCCCTGTTACCGTAAAGGTACGTTCTTCTGTCACCGGATCCGCCTGTCCGAACTGTAGAGAAAGGGTAATCTTCTGGCCTGTCTCTTCCGGAACCCCCAGAAGTTCTAAAGTGGTCTCATCTGCCAGCACTTCATCTGCCTTCTCAGGCGCCCGTCCCTTTTCAATTTCCAGGAAACGGTGAGGATAATGATATTCCGGAACATACCAGAGTTCCACATGCCGTTTTAAAAATTCAGGATTGGCTACATTGTCCGCCAGCACCTCACAGGGAGCGCTTTCCTTGATCAGTGGATGATCCTTCAGATCTTCATACTCATCCATGGTAATATCCTTGATCACTCCATGGCTGTCACCTCCGGACTGCCGCATGGTCTGAAGCTGAAAGTTTTCCATGGAGCCAAGGCCGATCGTAAAAAGCGAAGTAAAAAGCATGGCCGTCAAGGCAATGGCCAGCACCGCGATCACATTTCTGGTCCGGCTGGCGCGGAAGCTTTTATCTGAAAGGTTCCGTATGACCTTCTGATTCTTTACCTTACGCATCCTGATCACCGCCATTCCTGATCCGGCCATCCTCAATCCGGATGATCCTGTCCGCCATCTGGGCGATCTCTTCGTTGTGAGTGATCATGACCACCGTCTGCCCGAATCTTGCGCTGGTCACTTTCAGAAGACTTAACACATCCTGGCTGGTAACAGAGTCCAGATTGCCCGTCGGTTCATCAGCCAGAAGGATGGCTGGCTTAGCCGCCAGAGCTCTGGCGATCGCCACTCTCTGCTGCTGCCCTCCGGATAACTGTGACGGCAGGCTGTACTTTTTGGACTCCAGTCCCAGGATATCGATAATATCCTCCACATAATTCTTATCTGCACGGTTTCCATCCAACTCTACCGGCAAAACGATATTTTCATAAACATTCAGTACCGGAACAAGGTTATAGCTCTGGAATACGAATCCGATCTTCCGGCGGCGGAAGATGGTAAGCTGTTCATCCGTCAGTTTGGAAATATCTTTCTTATCCACCCAGACCGTTCCGGAAGTAGGACGGTCCAGTCCTCCCAGCATGTGGAGCAGGGTAGACTTTCCACTGCCGGAAGTCCCCACTACTGCCACAAATTCTCCAAGTTCCACCGACAGGTTCACACCATCCAGTGCTTTTACCAGCGTGTCGCCGCTGCCATAATATTTCTTCAGATTCCTGGTTTTTAATATACTCATAGATGCCCCTCCTTATAGAATTTGTTTTTCTATAAGTCCACTATACCAGAAGAATCTTTCCACATCCTTTCTACAATCTGTCAGTTCTGACAGATTCGTTTGCCTCTTTGGGCAGATACAAAGAAAAGACGCTTCCTGCCTCTCTTCCAGAGGAGACTTTGATATACCCGCCTTCTTTTTCCAGGATCTCTCTTGCCAGGTACAGGCCGATCCCCACTCCTTCTTCCTGCTGCACCTTTTTACCACGGTAGAATCTCCCGAAGATCTGCGCCCGTTCTTCCTCCGGAATCCCTGGCCCCTGATCCTCCACCTCGACACAGACGTACAGTTCATACTCCCGGACCTGGACCCGGAGCCGGCTGCCTTCCGGTGAATATTTCACTCCGTTGTCTATAATATTTTCCAAGGCCTCAGAGGTCCACTTCCTGTCAAAACAACAGACCACGTCCCGATCACAGCTCACAGTCAGATGAACGCCCTTATCTTTCGCTTTCTTTTTCAGCATATCTGCCGCTTCCAGAACCATAGGGCTCAATTTTTGCCTGACCGGCTCTACTTTCAGAATTCCGGTCTCCAGACGGGACATTTTTACCAGCGCCCGGATCAGAAACTCCAGCTTTTCTGTCTGTTTTAAAATCTGAGCCGCCAGGGCTTTTTCTTCCGCATTCTCTGCCTTTTCTTCCAATAATTCTGCGTAGAGCAGGATATTGGCAAGCGGCGTCTTCGTCTGATGAGAAATATCTGATACTAAAGCGCGCATATTTTCCCGTTCTTTTCTGGTCTTCGCCACTGCCTGTTCCTGGCTGGTAAAATATTGCTTCCACCGGGCCTCCAGGCGGGAAAGTCTGGTCTCATCGTAGCGTTCTTCTTCAAACGTCCCGTCCATGGCGTCATCCAGCATTTCTTCCAGGCGCTCCATCGTACGCTTTGCCCCAATCTGAATCATGTCTGACTCCTCCTGACTCTTTCTATAACTACATCAGTCCTGCAAAGACTGCCGCTCCTGCCACCGTACACACTCCTGCCGCTACAATGGCCAGGCTGCTCATAGCTCCTTCAGTCTCCCCCATCTCCATCGCTTTTGCCGTGCCGATGGCATGCGCTGACGTGCCGATCGCGATTCCTTTTGCAATCGGATGGCGGATAGCAAAAAATCTGCAGATAGGTTCTGCTGCCATATTTCCCAGCACACCGGTAATGATAATCACTGCCGCCGCGATCTCCGAATATCCGCCCAGCTCATCTGCTATCCCCATCCCGATAGCCGTCGTAACCGACTTTGGCAGCAGCGTTACGTATTCTGCCTTTGACAGGCCAAACAGCACTGCCATCGCAAATACTGACGTCAGGCTTGCAAGGACTCCTGCAAAAATCCCGGTAAAAATAGCCGCATAATTATCCTTTAAAAGCTGCAGCTTTTCATACATCGGGATTGCCAGGCTCACGGTCGCAGGCGTCAGAAGATAACTTAAATACCTGGCGCTTTCATTATAGGTCTCATATTCCACCCCTGATACCAGCAAAAAAATAATGACCAGCGCGATGGCGATCATCAATGGATTGACCAATGCGTAATTCCACTTTCTTTTTATCAGAACTCCCGCACCATAGGCTGCCAGGCTTAAACATACACCTGATGCCGCCGAATTAAGAATCACATTCTCCAACACGTTTCTCTTCTCCTTTTTCCTGCCTGCTGATACAGGCATCTGTTACTTTTCCTGCAATGACCATGACTATAAAGGTTGATGTCACCGTAACCACACAAGCTGGTACAAGCATGGTCCGCACATGCCCCCAGGACACCACGATCCCGGCAGCAGCCGGGATAAACATCAGCGGCATAATCTCGATCAGAAACAGTCCTGTCTCCCGTACCGCCTCCACTTTGATCCATCCTTTTATCAGTGCCAGAAATAAGAGCACCAGTCCATATACACTTCCCGGTATCGGAAGTGGAATAAAATAATGCATGATCTCTCCAATGCAGGTAACACTCAGGATCACCGCAAATTGTTTTAAATATTTCATATCTGTTTCTCCCATACATACCCGATTCCATAAACCGTCTCGATCGGACGGTATTTTTCTTTTCCTGACAGTTTCCTGCGAAGCCTTCCTACTGCCACACTCAGGGCATTTTCTTCCACATATTCTGCCCCTCCGGGCCACAGGATCTCTGTCAGCTGATCTCTGGACAAAGTCTGTCCCGGATGGCGCACAAACATTCCCAGAAGCCTTTGTTCTGTCCTGCTCAGTTCAATCTCCTGTCCGTCTACAAAAAACTGCATAGCATCAAACCGGAACTGATAGTGTGAATCCTGATACTCCCCGTTTTTCTTCTTTCCCTCTCCTGTCCGGATACGGATCCTCTCCACCCTTGCCCTCAATGCCATCAGGCTGAACGGCTTGGTAATATAGTCATCCGCCCCCAGTGAAAAACCGGTGATCTCATCACTCTCCAGATCATTAGCCGTGATAAGAAGTACAGGAATCTGAGAGTATCGCCGGATTTCTTCTAAAAGCTCATAACCGCTGCCATCCGGAAGGTTCACATCCAAAAGCGCCATATCGATCTGATTCTTCCGCCAGCACTCCAGGCCTTCCGCCTTCGTATATGTCTGCCAAAAAGAAAGACCGTCCTGCCGAAGCGCAAGGGCGATCCCCTGGTTCAACCCTCTGTCATCCTCTACGATCAAAATCTGATACATTTTTTACACCCCCCTCTGGTTCTCCAATTCCGCAAAGTAAAAGCCGGAGCTGTTATGACAGCCTCCGGCCGCATTTTGGACAATATTCATAATCTTCATCCGTAGTAAATCCACAGTTCATACAACTCTTTCGGCGGCGCTGCCATCCACCCTGCCATCCGCCGGAAACCGGCTCTAAGTCCTCCGGACGGATCTCCGGCTCTTCTCCCCTGGCAATCCGCTTTCCTACTTCCGGATCCAGTCTGTATATCCTTCCGCAGCAGCTGGTCTGAACAAAATACTGTCGATTCCACTTAAAAATCGGAATAAAAAACAATGACAATGCCGTATAGGTCATATAGACCATATATCTGCCATACTGACCGCAGCCATTGCAGATCATCATCTGGCTAAAATGAAAATCTTTTCTGCCGTCAGAAATACCTATAATAAAAAACATATCTTTTTCCTTTCTATATTCACAAATCATATTCTAGTCGATATCATCTGTTTTCGCAAGTAGGCTTCATCCTTCCAGAAAGAATTTTTTGAAAAAACATTTGCCTATCTCTACAGATAGGTTTATAATCCTATGGGATAAAAAACTGTATTTATTATTAATAGAGAGGAACTACGGATAAAATGACGTTCATACGTTTCATTCTTATTATAGAAATCCTGATCCTGAATACCTATTCTTTACTACACTGCTGTCACAGAAAATATTCTCTCAAAAGGACAGTCATCGTGCTGCTTGTTTTTTCAGCAGCATTTTTTTCGGCAGGTTTTCTGCCATTTCGCTTTCTGACCGTGCGTCTGGACGGACGTTTTATGCTGACAGGTTTTCTGTATCTCATACCACTATATTACTTACTCAAAGAAAAGCTGTCCGTCCTTTTCACCTTAATGTGTTCCTGCTGGGTTTATACTCTGGGGGTCTTTATCTTTTCCTCAGAACTGACTGAAATACTTGCACCTGGCAGCGAAATCTTTACTCTGGGCGCCCAAAGCCTTATATTTTGCGCTACCTTCTATCTGTTCCAGAAACACATGATCGCGAAATATATCTTTGTCCTTCAAAACATGAGTTTCTTTGAAAAGAGATGGAATAAGTATATCGTACTCAACAGTGGATTTTACTTTTTGACACTTGTTCTTTTAAACAATGCATTCCTTTCAGGAAATGGTTCCCTGCTCAGGCTTGCTTCCCTGTTGCTTCTGATGGCCGGCATTTTTCTTTCACATTATATTTTTTATATGCTTATACTGGATTCTATCAGGCTGAGCCAGCTTAAGCACCGGGTCTGTCATGATTCTCTGACCGGTCTTAGGAACCGGATGCAATTGTGGGATGATCTGGATGCCTGTCTGAAAACCAGAAGTGCGTTTTCTGTCTTGTTTATGGACCTGGACCACTTTAAACAGATCAATGACCAGTACGGCCACATGACCGGTGATCTGTATCTTCAGCACTTTGCTGACACCAGTGCCCGAATCATCGGCAGTCAGGGAAAACTTTATCGATTTGGCGGAGATGAATTCATTGCTATTTATGATGGTGATATCCCCCGGTCCGTCATAGAAGGTCTGGAAGAATGCCAGGGATGGAACGCAGACGCTCCTTGTCCTTTTAATCATGTCAGTATTGGTTTCCTGCTGTGCGAACCGCCGCATAGAACGGATGTAGATACAATTATGCATCGGGTAGACGCTCTGATGTATCAACAAAAAAAGGAGAGACACAATCTATGAATCTCACCCTGTTTATTCAATATCTTCCTATATTAGAAGTTGGATTTTTTAACATGTTTTCAGTCTATAGCTGCTGCTACAAAAGGTATTCTCCTTTCAGAACAGTCCTGGTACTGGCTGCATATACTGCCTTTATGCTGGCATTTTTCATCTATTTTTCAGAAGTTCTTTCCTTCCGGGGAGATGGACGTCTGATGCTGGGAGGTCTTTTTTATCTCCTCATCTTTCATTTTCTGTATAAAGAAAGACTCTCTCTCCTTCTGACGATCACCTGTACCTGCTGGGTCTATACCATGGGGATCTTCTCACTTTCTGTCCAGCTTGCAGGTCTTTTTTCCTCTGGAAATATCCTGGTTCTTCTGCTGTCCGAGAATCTGCTGTTTTTGGTAACTATTTATCCTTTTTACCATCTGCTGATTCCCAAATATATCTTTGTAGCAGAGCATATCAAAACCTCCGGCACACGCTGGTATAAATATATCGCACTGAACAACTGTCTTACCTTCCTGACATTGGCTGTACTGCATGCATCATTCATCGCCGGTCCTGCCTCTGCTGTCAAACTGCTTACACTGCTGTCCCTGCTGGCAGCTACTCATCTGTCCTACTATGTTCTCTACAAGATCCTGCTGGATTCTATCAAAATGAACCGTCTGGAGTATACCGCTCTTCATGATGTCCTGACAGGCCTTGGAAACCGGGTTCAGCTGTGGGACGACCTGCAGACACGCTTGAAAACAAACCAGACCTTTTCTGTACTCTTTATGGATCTGGACCATTTCAAACAGATCAACGACCGGTATGGTCATATGACCGGCGACCTGTATCTGAAACACTTTGCCAGAATTACTTCTGAAGCACTATGGGACAGCGGCAGACTCTACCGCTTTGGCGGTGATGAGTTCGTCGCTGTCTATGATAACGTTGTTCCTTCTTCTGTGATCACAGATCTGAAAAAGTGTACGGGATGGGACACAAATGCTCCTTGTCCCTTTAACCAGGTAAGTATCGGTTCTTTTGTCTGCCGGCCTCCTCACACCCAGGATGTGGAGTCTGTCCTTCATCAGGTAGACCGTATGATGTATGCTGCCAAATCAGAGAAAAACAGTTAGTTTGCATCAGCTGCCTCATTTGCAGATCCAAGGGTGACATCCAGTGACTGCTCCTCATAACCGCTGTTTCCTCTTCTCTGCACGGTGATCTTTACCGTTTCACCAGAAGCATAGTACTGAAGCGTATCCTGCAGGCCTTCGATACTGCTGACGGAACGTCCGTCCAGTTCTGTAATGATGTCGCCCTGCTGGATTCCTGCCTTATCGGCCGGTCCTCCTTTTTCTACAGATGCTACCACGACTCCTGATGGAATATCATATTTTTCTTTTTCATCAGATGTCACGCTTGCGCCCTGGATTCCCAGATAGGATGCCTGGTCTTCACTGACTTTTTCTCTCGTCTCAAGTGTCATCAGATCCTGAAGGCTGGTCTCCGCTTTATTGATCGGGATTGCAAACCCGATATTATCGACGGTGGTTCCTGATGCGGTGGTTCCTGATTTTGCTTCATTGATTCCAATCAGTTCTCCATTCATATTCAGCAGCGCGCCGCCGCTGTTTCCCGGGTTGATTGCCGCATCCGTCTGAATCAGGCCGGTAGAATTGATGGTATTACCACTCTCATCAGTCAGGCTCAGGTCACGATCCAGTGCACTGACATACCCAGATGTTACAGACTGTCCATATCCAAGTGCATTTCCAATTGCAACCACCTGTTCTCCAAGCTTCAGGCTGTCAGAGTCGCCAATCGTCGCAATCTTAATCTGATTCATCGTATCCGTCGAAATATCCGATAATTTTACTGCTACAACTGCCAGGTCATTGTCGGAATCTGTTCCCTTGACTTCCGCAGATACCGTACTTTCATCTATAAATCCAACCGAAAGGCTGGTTGCTCCTTCTACCACGTGATTATTGGTTGCAATCAGAAGCTCGGTATCGTTTTTTCCAACGATTACTCCTGTACCAGCTCCTTCTACTTCAAACTGCTGTGTGCCGCCGAAAAAGCTTCTCATCTCTTCCACTGACATTGTTGAGATCGTAACTACCGACGGCATCGCGTTCTCGGCTACTTCTTCTACACCGCTGCTGTCTGTAGAATCATCTGAGGAATCTCCATCCGATGTATCTGTACTGGAAATATGATTCTGTCTGTATACCCGGTTTGCAGCTGCATTGACTCCGTACATGGTACCGCCTGCAATCAATCCGAATACCAATGCCATCGCTACGACCATTCCCCATTTTTTCTGCAAAGGAGACATCTTCTTCTTCGGTTTCTTCGTCTGCACCGGCCGAGGCTGTGCAGGCTGATTCTCTGTTTTTACGCTTTCTGCCGTTTTTTGTGTATTTTCTGCTTTCTCATTATTATCAGTCACTCCTGCTTCGTAGAAGTTCCCGTTTTGATTCATCTCATCTTTCATTATCATGCAACCTCTTTTCTTCCCGGAAAATCTTTTCCTTTTCTTTTTCGAGGTTGATTATAAACATTTTCTGTGTTGAATCTGTGAAAAAATTATTACACTTTTATGTCCAGCTTCCCACAGGCCGGATACTGATTTCACCGGAAGACAGATGTTCCTCGCTTCCATCGTCATAACATACCACCAGATGGCAGTCCTGATCCACATCCAACACCCTTGCCTTTTTTCGTTCCCCAGGTGTCAATACATAGACTTCTCTTCCTATAACAAAGCTCCTGTTCCGGTATTCCTGTGCATAGTCCTTTTCTGTCTCTGTATAATAAGAAAAAAAGCTGTTTAGGAATTCTGCAGCCAGACGAATTCTTACATCTTCTTCTTTTTCTGGAAATATGGTTCCTGCCACTGCTCTTATCTCTTCCGGAAATCCTTCCTCCGGAGGAAATACATTAAATCCAATCCCCAGAACAATATAAGAGAACTCCGCATTATGGCTTCCCATCGATGCCTCCGCCAGAATTCCACATACCTTCTTTCCTTCCATATAAATATCATTAACCCATTTGATCATCGCTTTTCTTCCAGAGACTGCTTCTATCGCCTCACACCCGGCCACCGCCGCAATCGTAGTGACTTTTAGGGCCTGCTCGGCTGACAGACTTCCCGGACGCAGAAGAAGACTTAGATAAACACCCGTATCAGAAGGGGAATAGAACTTTCTTCCCAGCCGTCCTTTTCCTCTCGTCTGGGCTCCAGCAATCACTACGCTGCCTTCCGGCGCACCGTTCTCTGCTTTTCTTTTAAGCTGTGTGTTTGTAGAATCCACCTCCGGCAGAACGCAAAGATTTAAATCTTCACACTCTTTTGTCAGATACTTGCGGATCTGTTCTTCTGTAAAAGTATCTGTATGATCAGCCATAAGATTACCTCCGTCTTTTTATGCAGCCAATACCCCAGCCGTTTTCAGCTGTCTGATGCACTTTTTTCTGACAAACCAGAAGCAGACTGCCTGCATGGCAATCGTAAAAATCCATGAACCCGGATAGGAAATAAACAGAAAATATAAGGACCTGTGCTGTGGGAAAAACACATAGACCCAGAGGATCCTGGTCCCTACCGTACCAATCACCGACAGTACCATCGGCACTGCCGAATGCCCCATCCCACGCAGTGCCCCAGGGATCAGATCCATGATTCCGCAAAGGAAATAGGGAACTGTTGTAATCGAAAGGATCTCCAGCCCACACTGGATTACATCCGCCTCTGCCGTGTAAATTCTTAAGATATGTGAGCCAAACACATAGGCCCCGACTCCCAGCACTCCAGACACGCCTGCGGACAAAACCATGCAGTCTAAAAGCACTCTGTCCATCCTTTTCTGTTTTCCAACACTGTAATTCTGACTGGTAAAACTCATGCACGCCTGTGTCACTGCGTTAACTGACACATAGAGAAATCCAAGAATATTGTTGGCCGCCGTATACCCTGCCATTGCAGTCGACCCGAATGAATTAACAGAGGACTGTAGAAGGGCGTTTGAAAAATTAATGACCGTACTCTGAATCCCAGCCGGGATCCCAACCTGAAAGATCCGCTTCAGATATACTCCTTTGATCCTCAGTTTTGAAAACTGAAGCTGATAACTCCCTTCCGATCTGTGGAGACACCGCATCACCAGGATACTGGAAATCATCTGAGATGTCACTGTGCCGATGGCCACTCCTGCTACGCCAAGAGGAATTACGATAACCAGCAGAAGATCCAGCACTACATTGGCCATCCCTGCCACAGCCAGAAACATCAACGGCCTCTTGGTGTCTCCTACTGCTCTTAAGATTGCCGCCCCATAATTATAGAGCATGAAAAAAGGCATTCCTAAAAAATAAATCCTCATATATAATGCCGCCTGATCAATTACATCCCCGGGCGTATCCATCAGACCCAGAGCTGCCCTGGCAGTTCCAAAGCCGACGAATGCCATTACAATTCCGCTGATCAAGGCAAGTGTAATCGCCGTATGTACCGCCTCTGACATCTCTTTTTCACGTCCTGCCGCATAATATCTGGCTGCCAGGACATTGGCTCCCAGAGAAATTCCGATAAACAGATTGGTAAAAATATTGATCAATGCTGTTGTGGCTCCTACAGCTGCCAGAGCCTGACTTCCGCTGAACCTTCCCACGACGATGATATCTACTGCATTAAACATCAACTGCAGAATACTGGAAAGCATCAACGGGAGCGAAAAGGAAATTAATTTATCCATGATCGTCCCGTTGCACATATCAATCTCATATTTATTCTTTTTCAACGTTATCCCTCCATCATGATCAATACCAGAAAATCGAATTTTCGCCTTGATTATCTTACTGCTTTCTCACTTCTGCGTCAAGAGCGAAAAAAAGAGCCGGACCCGGCCCTTTTTTGCATCATTTATTCTGCCTGATTGCGGTAAATAATGGTCACCACCCAATAGATTACCCCAGCAACCGGACTTTACAATTCCGCAACTATCAAATTTTTTACTTTTCTCCAATTCTTCTGTGATAATCTTCAATCATAGAGTCCAGCGTAATCCCTTCCATTGTCTGCCGGATAGAATCCGCGATTTCCCGATAAGGCTCCTGCAAAACCTGCCGGATATTTTGCGCTACCGGACATTTGTTTCCCTCACAGGAATGAATCCCGATCAATGAAGAAAGTCCGTCTGGTTCCATTGCATTGTAGATCATATACAGTGTGATTTCTGAAGGATCCTTACACAGTGCCGCGCCTCCTGTGCCGCGGGTCACCGTAATCATTCCTGCCTTTTTCAATGCACTGAACACGTTGCGGATCACAACCGGATTACATTTGGTGCTCTGTGCCAGCAGCTTACTCGTAACACGGACTTTATCATTTGCTTCATATATAAAAATCAGACAATGCACCGCTATTGAACATTTCATACTAATCTGCATCAGATCACCCTTTCATAATACATCCGTACCGATGTAATTCTTGACTTTACACCTGTTTGATGCTATGCTTTTCACATGGATGTAAAGTCATCTTTTACATCTTCACATTTTACATGGTCTGTCGGCAGATTGCAAGCAGACACCTGTGTTTTTGAATTATGAAAAATATAGATTGGAGGACTTGATCATGAAACTTTATGAGATTTATTTCAGCCCAACCGGCGGAACACAAAAAGCAGCTGACATGATGGCACATGAACTATCAAAAGATATTCTTCCTGTAGACCTGACAGACAGCACAGTTGACTTTTCTTCTATATCCCTTTCTGAAGAAGATACTGCCCTGATCGCAGTACCGTCCTATGGAGGACGTGTGCCGGAACCAGCTGTTAACCGCCTGTCCTTAATCAAAGGCAATGGCGCAAAAGCCATTCTTCTGTGTGTCTATGGCAATCGAGCTTACGAAGACACTCTGGTTGAGCTGGAAGACAGCGCCAAAACAGCTGGATTCCATATCCTCTCTGCTGCCGCTGCAATTGCCGAGCATTCCATCGCCCGTCAGTTTGCCGCAGGTCGTCCGGATGAAAAGGATCAGGCGCAGCTTTCCGGCTTTTCCAGACAAATCCTTGAAAAAATCTCTTCCGGCGATATGTCCGAACCTTCTATTCCTGGTGACCGTCCTTATAAAAAACGCGGTGGTTCCGGAATGGTTCCAAAGCCCGGCAAAAACTGCGTAAAATGCGGCTTATGCGCTAAAAAGTGTCCTGTCCAGGCCATTGACAAGGATGATCCTGGCAAAACGGACGGCAATCTCTGTATCTCCTGTATGCGCTGTATATCCGTCTGTCCGCATTCTGCCCGAAAGTTAAATCCAGTAATGCTTGCAGCCGTAAATACCATGTTGAAGAAAGCCTGTTCCACACGAAAAGAATGTGAATTATATCTCTAATGTCTGATGTCTATGGAAAATTTATCTTTGATGTATGAAAACTGTACTTTGTGTCCTCGCATGTGCCGCACAGACCGCCGGCGAAAGCCGGGGCTGTGTGGACAGGGCACATCTCTGAAAGCCGCCAGAGCAGCGCTTCATTTCTGGGAAGAGCCTTGCTTGAGCGAACACGGTGGAAGCGGAGCCGTCTTCTTTTCCGGGTGTACCCTCAGATGCTGTTACTGCCAGAATTATAAAATCAGCCAGGAGGGACTTGGAAAGGAAATTTCTCCTGAAAGGCTGGGCGAAATCTTTCTCAGCCTCCAGGATAAGGGCGCCAGAAATATCGACCTGATTACTGCCACCCATTTTCTTCCTTCCATCCTGCCTGTTCTCGACAAAGTAAAACCCTATCTCCATATCCCCGTCGTATATAACTGTGGAGGATATGAACGAGTCGAAACACTGCGGATGCTGGAAGGATACGTGGATATATATCTTCCGGATCTAAAATATTTTTCTCGGGAAATATCAAGAAAATATTCCGGGGCGCCTGACTATTTCCAGTATGCCTCCCAGGCTATACCAGAGATGATCCGGCAATGTGGCAAACCTATATTGGACAAGGATGGTATGCTTGTGCGTGGTGTTCTCATCCGCCACATGGTTCTTCCCGGTCAAACAGAGGATTCTATCCGGCTGCTTCACTGGATGAAAGAAAATCTGCCGGAAAAAAGCTGGCTCATCAGTCTGATGAGCCAGTACACGCCTTTTTACCACGCCGGAAAACATCCCGAGATCAACCGGAGACTTACCACTTATGAATATCAGAAAGTGCTGGACGCCGCTCTGTCTCTTGGACTTGATCAGGGATACATGCAGGAACGTACCAGCGCAAAAGAAGATTACACGCCTCCCTTTGATCTGGAAGGTTTGTAGGTTTTCCTTTTCCTACTTTTCATCACACACCTGGAAGATGTAGAACTTCAAATAATAGGAATCCCCAGCACCCCACAAAATAGGGTGGTCCGGTGACTGTGTGCGGAATTCTACCTGCCGCAGCCTTTTATGTACATTCTGCGCAGCCTGCCCGATCGTCTTGGTAAACAATTCGTAATCCATGAAATGGGAACAGGAGCAGGTAGCAAGATATCCGCCGTCTTTTACCAGCTTCATCCCTCTTAAATTGATCTCCCGGTATCCCTTTACCGCCTTCTTCACGGAATTTCTTGATTTCGTAAATGCCGGGGGATCCAGGATCACAACATCATATTTTTCTCCCTGTTTCTCCAGTCTCGGGAGCAGATCAAATACATCCTCGCAGATAAATTCCACCCGGTCTTCCAGCCCGTTCAGTTTTGCATTTTCCCTGGCCTGCAAGACCCCCAGCTCTGAGGCATCTACACCCGTTACATGTACGGCTCCGGCCGCTCCGGCATTCAGCGCAAAAGATCCTGTGTGAGTAAAGCAGTCCAGAACTCTGGCTCCCTGACACAGTTTTGCCGCTGCCCGGCGGTTGTATTTCTGATCCAGAAAGAATCCTGTTTTCTGACCGTCTTTCACATCTACATAATAACGGACTCCGTTTTCCACGATCTCAACCTTTGTATCAAAGGGATCGCCGATGAATCCTTTATATCGCTTCATCCCCTCCTGCTCACGTACTTTCGCGTCACTTCTCTCATAGACGCCTCGGATATGGATGCCGTCTTTTTCCATGAGGTCTTTTAAGATGGCAACAATCTTTTCCTTAAAGCGGTCTATCCCAAGGGCCAGCGACTCCACTACCAGAACGTCTGCAAACTTATCTATTACCAGGCCCGGCAGGAAATCTGCTTCCCCAAAAATGACCCGGCAGCTGGAAACATCATCCATCACCTTTTTCCGATACTCCCAGGCATTCTGAACACGCATACGAAGAAAATCTTCCGTAATTTCTGTATCCCTGTTTCTGGTCATCATACGCACCAGAAGCTTCGAGTGGCGGTTAATAAATCCCCTGCCCATGGGATATCCGTCAAAATCATGAACCAACACGATATCCCCGTCCCCGAAATCCCCTGCGATACTCTCCACCTCATTATCATAGATCCATGGACCGCCCTGCTTCAGCATGCGCCCTGCGCCTTTCTTTAATGTCACGATTGCTTCAGACATACTGTTCCTCCCTATTTAACTGTCATTCTATAGCCTGTGAAATAAATTATATCTAATCCTCAATACAGCGTCAATGTGCGGATTCCGTTTCCTGCCTAAATAATTCATGGTTTGTCAAAATCGCTGCTGTAGCGGCAGCAATGATATGACTTATTAAGACTGCAATCCAGATTCCATTTAATCCCAGACCATAATTTGACAATATCCATGCCAGCGGCATTCTTATAACCATATAGTACAGAACCATGCATAGCATACTTTTTTCCGGCTTTCCCATTCCGTTCAGACTTCCCAGGAAACAATTCGTAATAGTATTTAGTACATATCCGATGCCAACAATCCTGAAATAGGTGCCGACAATCGATGCGGCTGCATCGCTGTTTACAAACAGATGGGACAGTGGATCAGAAAAGAAGACTACAAAAACAGACAGTATCAGTAATACGGCTGATCCATACGCTAATGAACTCTTTATGTATTCTTTTGCTCTGTCATATCTTTTCCCTCCCACACATTGGCCTGCAATACTTGTCAGCGCCATGTTGAGAGCCATTGCAGGATAGAACAAAATTGTTTCCAGTTTCCCCGTAATTCCATATGCCGCTAATGCAGAAATCCCATATCCTGTAACAAGCGAAGTGAGAAAACTGGTACTGATTGCAGGTATACTCTGCTGGAATGCAGAAGGAACCGCCTTTTCAATAAAGGGAATAATCAGGCCTTTATCGAAAAGCGAAAGGTGAAGTGCAAAAAGTTGTTTTCTATATAAATATATAAGCATGAATACCAGGCATAATGTCTGAGACAAGACTGTTGCAACAGCCGCACCGTCAAATCCCATAAAGTGTATGAACAACGGATCTAATCCTGCATTCAGCACGGTACAGATCAACATTGCAATCACCTGAAATATACTGTTCCCAAAGCTTCTTAAAACCGCCGTAAAATAGCAGTACAGATAAACCGCCAGATACCCGAGAATATAAATCGCCAGATATTGATAAGCCGGCTGCATCACTTCATCCGGTGTATGAAGCAGATGAAGAATCGGCTTTAGCGTCAACTCCAGCAATACAGTTACACCCAGTGAAAATAGAACAGCAATAATTAAAGACGTCACGATAATTCTATCCGCTTTATTTTTTTCATTTGCCCCGACTGCCTGTGACAGCAAAATAGACACGCCATTAGTTGCTCCCATCGCAACAGAGCTGAGAATTAAAATGACCGGCGTCGAGTTTGTCAGAGCCGCATAGGCCGTTTCTCCCAATAAGTTGCCAATCCAGAGACTATCCACAAGATTATAGGCCATGTTCAGGATCATTGCGGCCATCATCGGCAGCACCATCGCTGCCAGACATTTCTTCGTATCTCCTTTAATAAAATCAATCTCCATATTCATAATATATCTCCTCCTTAATGAATGAATATTAGTCATTTATCGGGTCTAAATATTTCCCTGCCATATCCGGCAGGGAAAAACTGATATTTTTTATGAAAAACTCTTCATCAATTCAAGCAAAAATCTACGAATCCGATTTACTCTTTCATCGGCAGCAAGCTTCTGATCCAGCAATACTCCCAACTGCCCATACACACAAAATGAAGCCATGGTCTTTACATCCTGCACATGGATGTTTCCCTGATCTCTGGCCGCTGCAAGCAACTCCTCAACAACAGGCTGCAGCTTTGAACAGATCTTAAGAGAAAGCTGATCATGGAATTTCGCATTGCCCTCCCCATGACATATTTTCTGCGTATAGCTGCCGTCATCTTCTGCCTCCAAAAAAGTAGGCATATTCTTAATTATTTCCGGCAACGACATTTGGGAATCTAAAGCGCTGCAGATCTCATCAACCTGTCTCTGGGCATATTGGTCAAGCGCAGTATCAAATAATTCTTCTTTTGATGAAAAATAGCGGTAGCAAAGCCCCTGCGCCACATTCATCTCCTTTGCAATATCCGAGATCGATGTCTTTTCATATCCCTTTTCATAAAATACCTTCACCGCAGTGTCAATGATTTCCTGACGTCTCTCCTCTGGTGCTTTGGTAACTCTGGTCATAATAAAGTTTCACCTCTTTTCTTCCTGCCTCATGAAAGAATATAGCATATTTTGCTCAATCCGTCAATGAATTTTATTCATTCATTAAAATGTACCTTTTATTTATTGATTGATAAACTTGTTAATCAAATCAGCTGCAGATTCCGCGTTCGACAAAACCGCCGGATGACCGCCGGTCTCAAAAATATGTATCTTCCCATTCTGTACAAGCTGGTTCATCTCCAGGTATTCCTCCTCTATATCCCGGCGGCACATATCGTCCTGACGGCTTCCCAGGAAAAGGATCGGTGTACGCAGCATTTCTAACGGCTTGACAAATAAAGGGAGATGATCCGCGGCACATTTTAAAAGCGCCTGGGTATTAAGGTCTACTACCCTTTCCCAGTCTTTTCCCTGACACCATTCATAAAACTGCCTTGCCTGCATGTCCTGTTTTGCAGAGTTTCTTTCTTTCACCAGGTCTTCCGCAAAGGTTTCATGTAATGTTCTGCCATCAAAGCTGTCCGCAATTACTCTGTCGATAAGATCCGGGCGTTTCAGCGCTGTGTTAACGGCAACCCATGCTCCGCCGCTTGTTCCAAGAAGACTGACTTTCTCCATCTTCAGATGCTCAATCAGGGCAACGATTTGTTCCGCCTGAGTGACCCACAGATTATCCGGAAACCCTTCTACTCTGTCTGAGTGCCCGTTCCCCAGGAAATCCAGAAGAATTACCCGAAAATTTTCCTGATATAATGGGAGCAGTGGTTCAAACATCCTCGATGAGGCTGTATCGCCATGCAGCATAATAAGTGGTCTTCCCTGACCAATTTCTTTATAAAAAATCTTTTTTGACTGATACTTAAAATGTGACATCTCTTTGCCTCCTAATCGTCTGCTTTTCCTTATCCGATCAGCAAGGCGTAATAACAAAGCTCCGCCTTGCCATTACAATGTAACAAAAATACCCATCTTGCCATCTCCTTTCTGATGATCTATTTTCATTATATCGTACGCGGTCTGCGATTGGAACTATATTTATTTCCTATTTTTCTTCAACTGTTCTATATGGCCTGACTGAATGGCTCTAATATTTTCCCTGATCCTCTCTTCCGGCCAGTCCCACCATTTTAACTGGAGCAATGTTTCTATCGTTTTTTCATCAAACCTTCTGTGTATTACTCTCGCCGGGACGCCGCCCACTACCGTATAGGGCGGCACATCCCTGGTAACCACGGCCCGGCTGCCGATGACCGCTCCATCTCCAATCGTTACCCCGGACAGAATGACCGCCTCAAAGCCAATCCATACATCATTGCCCACTATAATATCTCCTTTGTTGTCCCAGGCTTCCGTGACATTTTCCTTCTTAAGCCCCCATTCTTCGTAAAACAGCGGAAAGGTATAAGTAGACAGCGACGTCATCGTATGGTTGGCGCTGTTGAACAAAAACTTCGCCCCACAGGCAATAGAGCAGAATTTCCCAATCACTAATCTGTCCCCGTTGATTGGATAATGATATAAAACATTATTTTTCTGGAAGTCTCTTGGATCATTGATTAAATCATGATAGATTGTATAATCTCCGACTTCGATCCCCGGATCAGTGATCATGTTTTTCAGATAAATCGTCTGTGTGTCCCCTGTTCGTGGATATACCTTGCCTGTCGCAGCCATTTCTATCTCCTCCTTCAATTTCTAATCTAAAACAATTTTATCTTCCGGCAGGCACATCCTCAATCTACAGAACATTACAGAGCTGTTTCGTAAAAAAGAGAGCCTCCTTTGCGGAGACCCCCATTCTTATTTCTGATAAATAATTTTTCTGATGGCAGACATCGAAAGGCAGTAACGACTGGCCAGTTTTTCTACAGATATCCCCTGGCTATATTCTGATGCAATCTTTTGATTGCGTCTTCTCAATTCCTCTCGATAACCGGACAATTCTCCCCATGCTCTTCGCTGTTCGTCCTTTGCAGGAACATAAATATATCCCGCCTGGATATATTTTTGCAGTTCTTTTACAAGTTCCTCCGGGAGAATTGTATTTGCGTTTTTATATTTCATATGCAGGCTTCCTCCTTGATTTATCATTAAATCCAGGCAGCAAAGCCAGCTTTTTTTGGCAGCGACTAGTTTTTGTTCCTCCACGCAAGTGTCGCGCCTTCTACCGGCTTTGCGTGGAGCCATGCATCGTTGCGCCGTTTTTTATTTTTACACATCATTTTCACCACCATAAATATCATATCTGCAGGCATCATTATAACATCCTCTCTCCTGTTTTTCCAGTCTCGTAAAAAACGGAAAGGACACCGCCCCAATCAGGCACACAAGCAGGCCACTCGGCAGGAAAACGAAATACGGCCTGTCTGAAAAGAAGTCAAATAATGCTCCATAAATCACCTGTCCCACAGGCTGAACGCACATGGAAAGCGTAAAGACGTAAGACATAACCTTTCCCATTAAAGCTTCCGGCGTCCGCCCCTGGATAACTGTAATGGAATATGTGGAGAACAGACTGCATCCAAACTGACATACGCAGAACATGAGCAGTAAAATCGTATATCGTCCGACCGGTCCCAATGGGAAAATAAAGGCCAGTCCCACTGGGAAAAGGCAAAGTCCAAATCCCACAAATACCATGGCAAGCCATTGCAGCTGCAGTTGCTGTGCCATCACTCCCACAAACATACTTCCCAGTATTGCCGCAATCCCCATTGCGCTTTCCGCCGCTCCATAGTGTTCTGCTGAAAGGCCAAGCACTGTGCGAACCAGATAGGGAAATCCTACTACAGCCGTTCCGGCGACAAAAAGACTTACTGATGCGGCAAGCAGCAGCAGTTTAAGGATCTCCGGCTGCTCTTTTCGAAGAAACTGTGCGGTGGCTTTGAAATCTTCTCTCACAATCTCCCGGATACTCATATGACACTCTATTTTCTGATAATTCAGCTTAATAAAGTATTCCAGAAAGGCTGTAAGGAAGAAGCAGACGGCCGTTCCCCAAATGACTGGTAAAAGTCCAAATACTGTATAGGCAACACTTCCCAAAAACGGTGTGATCAGCGATGTAACCGCCTGCACCTGGCTGACTGCTGCATTGCCCTTCACCAGCAGACTACCGGAAAGCATCTGGGGAATGCAGGCCTGAACCGTGGGAGACTCAAATGCCGCAAATATGGAAAGCATGATCATCAACGCCCCGATTGTAAAAATATCGTGTCCGAAAGGCAGAATCACTCCTGCCGTCAGAACGGATATTCCGGAAAGAGCGTCCAGTGCCACCATAATATTCCGTCTATTGGCACGGTCAGCCAGAATGCCCCCAAACGGTGAGAAAAGAATCGTCGGAATCATGGAGGCAGCCAGCAGTGCCGCAAACACAGAAGCAGAACCCGTCTGCTCCAGTACATACATGGAAAGGGCAAACTTCAAAGTGTAGTTTCCCAGTAATGAACTGATCTGCCCTAAGATTAAAAATGTGAAATTACGTGTAAACAGTTTTTGCTTCTCCATACTTTTCCCCCATGCTTTCGTATTAATTTTACATACCTACCGAACGAATGTATTTGATTAAAATAAAATTGCCGTTCAGGCAATTCTATTTTTCTTCCGGAATCTGATCCACGAATTCATTCACCAGTTTCCACAGGCTGTCATCCAACAGCGACACTCCCATCTTCTCCAGCATATCTCCCAGAAATCTGAATTTGTGGTGCATTTCTTCTTTCGTCGCCGGAAAAACCGAGGGCAGAAACCATAAGCTGGTGAGCAAAGGCAGCAGCTCCGCAATCTCCTTTGTATATTCCGTATGGATCGATCCGTCTCGATTTCCCTCTTCCAACAGTTCCAGGAAATAAGGGGTCAACACCTTTCTGTTTGAAGTGATCATTTCTACCAGAAGTTTCGGGTTCTGCGTGATCGGGATCGCCTGGATTGTCAGATTCGTACGCTCTGTATCACTCTGATTGAGACGTATAACCTCACGCAGCTTTTCAAGACCGTTTAAATCCGTTCTTTTTCGCACAAGTACAAAAGGGTTGTTGGCAAAAAACATCCGGTCACTCACCGCGTCCAGGATCTCTTCCTTTGATTTAAAATGGTGATAAACCGCTCCTTTTGTGAGGCCTCCCAGCTCATCCACAATATCCTGGATTGTCGTATTATCGTAGCCTTTCTCCAGAAAAAGACGCTGAGATACATCTAAAATACGTTCTACTGTAATTTCCGGATATTTATTGCGTGCCATGGCATGATCCCCTTTTACATTCTTTTGGTATGTATAAAGTAACATACCAAAAGAATGTTTGTCAAGAGGGTCTTTATTTCAAAGGGTTTTTAGCCGATTCTTTTGCATGTCTAGGTACGTTTTTTAATCCACCTCAATTTTTTCTGTTTTCATTAGTACGAAAAAGTATGTTATCATATACCCTTTCAATTCATGCCCTCTCGGGGAGGTCAACCATACAGGACAACGGATAAGGCCGGAGAACAGATCTTTCAATTCACGACCTCTCGGGGAGGTCGACTTTTGCTAATTCGGTCGCCATTATCCATCACCTCTCCTTTCAATTCACGACCTCTCGGGGAGGTCGACAGCGATGGTCATTACGTTCTCCTTTTCTATGTCCTTTCAATTCACGACCTCTCGGGGAGGTCGACCCTTGAGAACAGCATGGAGAAAATTCGCAAGAAAGCCTTTCAATTCACGACCTCTCGGGGAGGTCGACGGGTGACGGCGCCGTATACGGAAGCAGAACTGGCTTTCAATTCACGACCTCTCGGGGAGGTCGACCTTTTCTTCTGTAAGTTCCTCAAATTTCAGACCTCTTTCAATTCACGACCTCTCGGGGAGGTCGACGAAATCACTCCAAGGGTGAACGAGGCTATTGGTCAGCTTTCAATTCACGACCTCTCGGGGAGGTCGACCCTCTCTTTCGTACCCTTACATTGAGAATATATCTTTCAATTCACGACCTCTCGGGGAGGTCGACCATGTCGCGTGCGGATGCTCCGCGCCGAATGTGTCTTTCAATTCACGACCTCTCGGGGAGGTCGACGCAATCCGGCATATCATCGCAGTGGTCATTTGCATCTTTCAATTCACGACCTCTCGGGGAGGTCGACGTGAATAGCCTGAAAACCGCCGAAAAGGCGTTAACTTTCAATTCACGACCTCTCGGGGAGGTCGACCCAGATACAGCATTTCCTGCAGCTGGCTCTTTTCCTTTCAATTCACGACCTCTCGGGGAGGTCGACGATATGGAGTACTCTTCTTGGGATAAGTCGAAAATCTTTCAATTCACGACCTCTCGGGGAGGTCGACATCAGCAATTTAAGGATATCGTTGAGGCTGATATCTTTCAATTCACGACCTCTCGGGGAGGTCGACCAGGATAAGCCGGACAATCAGCGAAGCCAAAAGACTTTCAATTCACGACCTCTCGGGGAGGTCGACGATAAGTCCAATCAGACGGCTTATTGAAGAGATCTTTCAATTCACGACCTCTCGGGGAGGTCGACAGAACAGTATTCACTGCGTGGGCTCTTTGAAACCTTTCAATTCACGACCTCTCGGGGAGGTCGACCCATCATTCGGTATTTCGATTTCAATTGTTTTACTTTCAATTCACGACCTCTCGGGGAGGTCGACTGCTTGTCGATGATATGAGATAGTTCTTTCGCCCTTTCAATTCACGACCTCTCGGGGAGGTCGACCTGCATGTCAGTCCTCCTAATCAACATAATCTGTCTTTCAATTCACGACCTCTCGGGGAGGTCGACTTTCTGACATTTAAAGGAGAAGATACATGAAAAAGAACTTTCAATTCACGACCTCTCGGGGAGGTCGACGAGAAGTTCCTTGCCCTTGAAAATAACGTGGATCTTTCAATTCACGACCTCTCGGGGAGGTCGACTTATCGGCTTGTTCACTGATATGTACGGCATGGTTCTTTCAATTCACGACCTCTCGGGGAGGTCGACACAATCCCATCCAGTAATGTCTTTGAATTCCTTCTTTCAATTCACGACCTCTCGGGGAGGTCGACCACTGCTCCATATCAACTACCTCCCCGTACTTCCCTTTCAATTCACGACCTCTCGGGGAGGTCGACCAGCCATTTTGTTCCTTCCGGATGATCTTCTGCCTTTCAATTCACGACCTCTCGGGGAGGTCGACCATTCCCGTAGTCCATTGAATCGCCTGAAATTACATCTTTCAATTCACGACCTCTCGGGGAGGTCGACCTTTTCTCCCTTCTCAATTTTCCTCTTGTGCCTCTTCTTTCAATTCACGACCTCTCGGGGAGGTCGACACGCACTGCCCTATCTTCCTCATCTTCATCGCCCTTTCAATTCACGACCTCTCGGGGAGGTCGACGAAGTTTGAGCAGTCTGAGATTGTACGCAAGGCAACTTTCAATTCACGACCTCTCGGGGAGGTCGACGCTTGACTGGTATATATCATAGTTTTTTACTGTCTTTCAATTCACGACCTCTCGGGGAGGTCGACCAAGAGCTCTGACCGGATATTCGCTGCAAATATCCTTTCAATTCACGACCTCTCGGGGAGGTCGACTCATAGCATCTGTTAGTGTTACCTTTGCTGTCTGTCTTTCAATTCACGACCTCTCGGGGAGGTCGACCATATATAGCGTTTTCCACGAGTATCGGCTTTCCTTTCAATTCACGACCTCTCGGGGAGGTCGACATCGTATCTATTCCCAAGTTTTTGAAGTATGTCTTTCAATTCACGACCTCTCGGGGAGGTCGACAAACAGCGAATGTATTACCGCACAGTTGACCTCAACCTTTCAATTCACGACCTCTCGGGGAGGTCGACGCACCTGCTGTACAGTGATCTCGGTGGCATCTCCAACTTTCAATTCACGACCTCTCGGGGAGGTCGACGTGGAATTTGCAAACCATAACGGGGACTGCATCGTCTTTCAATTCACGACCTCTCGGGGAGGTCGACGTTCCAAAGATGCACTTGGTGACGTGCCTACCACCTTTCAATTCACGACCTCTCGGGGAGGTCGACGCTGCCTGGCAAGCGTTTTTCCATTCTTTGACTTTCAATTCACGACCTCTCGGGGAGGTCGACTGAGACGGAAGGTCAAGAACGTCCTCTGTTTTTAACTTTCAATTCACGACCTCTCGGGGAGGTCGACGACACCTGGTTTGAGAATGTCAAAGACACGCTCTCCTTTCAATTCACGACCTCTCGGGGAGGTCGACAGTTTCATCTGCAGCGGAAACGGTTCCGGAAACTCCTTTCAATTCACGACCTCTCGGGGAGGTCGACGTATTTTCACCATTCGCAAGAGTCAGCTGTTTACTCTTTCAATTCACGACCTCTCGGGGAGGTCGACACAGCCTCCCAGGCTCCTTTCCAATCTCCTTGTCTTTCAATTCACGACCTCTCGGGGAGGTCGACTCGGCCTTTTCAAAACCTCTTCACAGTCCTTAATACTTTCAATTCACGACCTCTCGGGGAGGTCGACTGGAGAAGAAAAGGACAGTGATAAATACTACATCTTTCAATTCACGACCTCTCGGGGAGGTCGACCATTTCTTTCAATGCTTTCTCGGCTTCTTCTTTAGTCTTTCAATTCACGACCTCTCGGGGAGGTCGACCTCCATTTGAACACCAATACTCCGTTTGGCTTCACTTTCAATTCACGACCTCTCGGGGAGGTCGACATCAGCATCAATCAGTCTCATATTACACCTCCACTCTTTCAATTCACGACCTCTCGGGGAGGTCGACATCGTATCTATTCCCAAGTTTTTGAAGTATGTCTTTCAATTCACGACCTCTCGGGGAGGTCGACAAACAGCGAATGTATTACCGCACAGTTGACCTCAACCTTTCAATTCACGACCTCTCGGGGAGGTCGACGCACCTGCTGTACAGTGATCTCGGTGGCATCTCCAACTTTCAATTCACGACCTCTCGGGGAGGTCGACTACGCTCCAGCAAAGTACCTTTTGTGACCTCATCCCTTTCAATTCACGACCTCTCGGGGAGGTCGACATGAACTGTCAGAGGAAGAACAGCAGAACATTACCTTTCAATTCACGACCTCTCGGGGAGGTCGACAACACACAGCCAGACCCGTATGAGTATGCAAGACCTTTCAATTCACGACCTCTCGGGGAGGTCGACAAGATTGCATAACGCTTTTCATGTGCTAACTCTCTTTCAATTCACGACCTCTCGGGGAGGTCGACTACATTCATTATTAATTGTCGTGTTCCATCTGTTTCTTTCAATTCACGACCTCTCGGGGAGGTCGACCATAGATTGTACCATTGATTTATTTAGCTTTGCCTTTCAATTCACGACCTCTCGGGGAGGTCGACCCCATCTGCACCATCTTCCGGTATGTCTGCACTCGTCTTTCAATTCACGACCTCTCGGGGAGGTCGACAGACATAAGGTCTGATTCTTCCGGCGTTGTTCCTTTCAATTCACGACCTCTCGGGGAGGTCGACCTTATCCATCCCATTACCTCCTATTTGCTGGTCTTTCAATTCACGACCTCTCGGGGAGGTCGACGTGAAGTAACAGGAAGCTTTTTTATGCGTCAGAATCTTTCAATTCACGACCTCTCGGGGAGGTCGACTTAATTCCCTGCCCTTCTTTGTTCTCTGATGTTTCCTTTCAATTCACGACCTCTCGGGGAGGTCGACTTATCTTCGTCCAACTCATACCAATAACCATCTATGAACTTTCAATTCACGACCTCTCGGGGAGGTCGACAATAAAGATAGGTGCTTTTACCTGCTGTACAGGTCTTTCAATTCACGACCTCTCGGGGAGGTCGACTTTTCTTTCTGTCCTGTTCATCTACCCAGTCCATCTTTCAATTCACGACCTCTCGGGGAGGTCGACTCGTCCGGGTCTTCGTATTGGATAGAGTTTAGATCTTTCAATTCACGACCTCTCGGGGAGGTCGACTTTTGTTAGCTTTGTTGCTTCGTTCCATGTTCTCTCTTTCAATTCACGACCTCTCGGGGAGGTCGACCTCATGGGGGAAGACCAGAAGGACGGCGGATCTGTCTTTCAATTCACGACCTCTCGGGGAGGTCGACAGCAAATTCAAACAATATACTGCAAAAAATTCCTCGATATATTGTTCACTATTAACAAACTCTTATACTATTTTACCTTTTCAACCGCATCACCCTCTCCATTTTGCTATTTATCCTCTCCATTTCAGGTGCGAATCCCCCTGATATTTTCTGTGCACTCCACATCCGCACTAGAGGATTAGTGTTTCCGTCACATCAAAGCTTGGCTTTATTCCTATATGTTTCACTTTGCTTTTGTATTTATCGCCTAGATTATAAAAACGCAAACTGTCCGCCTCTTTGTCGATGATATCTTCTAAAATTGCCTTTACCTGCCGGT
>OGRN01000371.1_pt1 | contig 44274 bp, 39 predicted proteins | sample 1553401 | NCBI WGS metagenome assembly OGRN01 (sample SAMEA2580096, study PRJEB22360) | human gut metagenome | biome: human gut; feature: human-associated habitat; material: faeces | place: Denmark | collected 2008/2010 | reverse complement strand
CCCACGATAGAGCTACAAGAGGAGGGGTCCCAATGTTCAACTCATATCGTCTGTTGCGAGTGCACGGGATCGAACCCCGTGAGGGTGCGGAGCTGAGTGAACGCGAAAGCGTTCGCCAGCGCAGCACGCAAGGCACGCACGCGCCGCAGCGCACCGCGCGGCCCGCCGCGCGCGATCCCCCTAACCTCCACCATTTGAAATTGAGGCCGCAGCCGAGAGGTTGCGGCTTTTTTGTTGCGAGTGCACGGGATCGAACCCCGTGAGGGTGCCATTCTCCGGAGATATAAAGCTCATCCGTCTGTCCACCCTTTGAGTGGAGAAACCTGCCGCGCGTAAGCTCGTGCCGCCGTTATGTGACAATTACTATCGATACATCATTGCATTTGGGAGGTGCTATGACGCGGGAAGAGGCATTGACGGCGCTGGGGCTCGATGGTGATGCTACTCAAGATGAAATCACGGCAGCCTATCGCGAGCTTGCTCAAATGCTCCATCCCGATAAGTACGGCACGAGCAAACGTCTGCGCGAGCGTGCGGAGCAGCAAATGCGCGTTATCAACGAGGCGCGCGATACGCTCTTGCGGGGTCGTGCGGCAAGACGCCCTGCATCTACTTCTGCAACCGCCACGGCTCAAGATATCTATATCGAAGCGACTATCCGCGCCCGTGCTGCCGAGACGGCGCGTCTTGCGGTGGTTACCTCCCTTCGCACGATGAGGGAGCGACGTCAAGGCAGGATCACCATGCTCGTTATCTCCCTTGTTGTCGCACTCGTAAGCTCGCGTCTTCGTGGTACAGTTGGTGCGCTGGCCTTTTCCATTTCATCCATGCTTGTCCTATGGGGCGGGGTTGATGTGGTGATGCTCGGAAATCAGATCCGTGTATTAAAGCAGCGCTCTCTCGAGCTGCTGCGAACGCGCGACCGTGCACGGGAGATTGCCCAGCAGGCACAGGAGCTCTAAGACAAACAGGAAGGGACTTGCTCGATGGCACAAAATCCAAGCGATACCGGATCGGTATCCGAAGCCCTCGATGGCATGGTGTGTAACCTGTTGGGGGCCTATCTTGATTCCCTTGCTGAAGGGGAGGACCCCGGTGTTGTCCTGGCTATAGAGGACGCTCAGAGCAACTGCTTCCAGGCGGCATTTACCGATGACGGTGAAGAACAATGTCTGGATGCTGCGGAGGCTTTTGTGCAGGGTCATGCCCAGGGCTACAGCGAAGAGGGCGTGGGGCCCATCGAACGCTATGCTATCGCCTACACGGGCGCCGTCGATATCGACGGCTGCTACGAGGATGCCATCATGGTGAGCTTCTTTGAATGCGGCATGGACGTCGCCTATTCGGCGTATGTTTTGTTCTCACATGCCGGCGAGGGCGAAAACTTTATGTGGAGCGACCCTGAACCCGCAGGTGAAGAACCTCCATTGCTATAAAACTCTATTACTATAGAGAAGTTTTTTATGCCGAATCACAGTCGAAGCGCCTATGCTTTGGCTGCATGTTATGTCGATAGTAGACAAAGGGGAACTGTATGCGTGTAGAGCACTTGAGGGACATCGCGATCATCGCTCACGTTGACCATGGCAAGACCACGCTGGTCGATAAACTGTTGCGTGCAACGGATGCCTTCCGTGCCAACCAGCAGGTGCAGGAGCGCGTGCTGGACTCCAACGACCAGGAGCGCGAGCGCGGCATCACTATCTTGGCCAAGAACATCTCCATCGAGTACAAGGGCGTGAAGATTAACGTTCTTGACACCCCGGGCCATGCCGATTTTGGCGGTGAGGTCGAGCGCGTGCTGCGCATGGCCGATGGTGCCCTGTTGCTGGTCGATGCGTTTGAGGGTCCTATGCCCCAGACCAGGTTCGTGCTGCGTCATGCCATCGACACCGGCCTTTCTATCATGATCGTCATCAATAAGATCGACCGCCCTGGCGCCGATCCCGAGAAGGCGTATAACGACTGCCTCGACCTCATGGCCGATCTGGGCGCTACCGACGAACAGCTCGAATTCGCCATGGAGCACGTGGTTTACGCAAGCGCTATGAACGGCTTTGCCCGCCTTGACCCCAACGATGGCAACATGGACATGTATCCGCTGCTCGACATGATTGTCGACGACATGCCCGCTCCCGAGGTCGATGTGGATGGCCCTCTTGCCATGCAGTGCGTGACCATCGATCACTCGAACTTTGTCGGACGCATTGGCATCGGCCGCGTGTATTCCGGTACTATCCATGACGGCGACAACATCCTTGTGGTCAAGAATGATGGCGAGCGAAAGACCGCTCAGGTCAAGCAGCTGTTCACCTTCGACTATCTGGGCCGCACTGAGTGCAAAGAAGTTGGCGCGGGCGACATCGCTGCTGTCGTGGGCATCGATTCCACCGATATCGGCGACGTCTACACCGACCCCGAGAATCCCGTTGAGCTTGATCCCATCGAGATCGATCCCCCGACTCTTTCCATTGTTTTTGAGCCTTCGACTTCTCCGCTCGTTGGTCGCGATGGCGACATCGTCGGTGGCCGTCAGCTCAAGGAGCGTCTGTTTAACGAGCGCGAGAACAACGTGACCATGAAGATCGAGGAGCTGCCCGATAAGACCGGCGTCGAGGTTTCCGGCCGCGGCATCTTGCATCTCTCCGTTCTGATGGAGACTATGCGTCGCGAGGGCTTTGAGTTCCAGGTTGGACGTCCCCGCGTGCTGTTTAAGCAGGATTCCAACGGCAACAAGATGGAGCCGGTGGAGCAGGCTGTTGTCGAGTGCCCCGACGAGTATTCGGGTAAGGTCGTCGAGGTCTTTGGTAACGCCGGTGGCATCATGACCAACATGGACGCCAGCGGTACGGTTACGCATCTTGAGTTCAAGATCCCGACCCGTGGCATCATGGGCCTCAAGAACCGCATCATGAACGTTACGCACGGTGAGGGCGTGTTCTATCACACCTTCCTTGAGTATGGTCCTTTCGCTGGAGATATCGGCGGCCGCAACAACGGCGCCATGATTTCGATGACCACCGAGAAGGCAGTTGCCTATGCTCTCGGAACGCTTCAGGAGCGCGGCCAGCTGTTTGTGGAGCCAGGCACCGAGTGCTATGAGGGTATGCTCGTGGGCGAGCGCTCCAAGCCGGGTGACATGGTGGTCAACATTGCGCGTACCAAGAATCTGGGTAACCAGCGTTCTTCCACGTCCGATATTTCCGTCCAGCTGGTTCCGCCCCGCACCTTCACGCTCGAGGAGGCGCTGGAGTACATCGTCGACGACGAGCTGGTCGAGGTCACGCCCAAGCACATTCGTCTGCGCAAGCGTCTGCTCAACGCGATTGATCGTAAGAAGGCTGCCGTTCGCGCTGCCAATATGAGCAAGTAGGGTTGCTCGGGCACGGTCTGTCTTATTGAAAGGGCGGTCACCGGTGAGATACCGGTGACCGCCCTTTTTGCGTCGAGGCGTACGGTTGTACCCCCGTTTGGTAACGATGTGTGGCGGGTAATCGTGCGTTTCGGTGTTTAGATATGTTTATGTCGTCCTTCCTGAGGGCGATGTATGGCGGTAAAACATGCATGTTGGAACGAGTGGCGGTAAAACATGCAGATTAGGGCTGGATCCCACTCGAGGACGTTTCAAAAACCGCCACTCGTTCAGAAATGTTGGAAAACCGCCACTCATCGCGAAGTTCATGTCAATCTCGAGGGGTGCGGCCTCGAGATTGAGCTCTTTGAAGAAAAAAGACTTCTATTCAGTGTCTGCGTTTATTGAATGGGCGAGCCTGGCATGGGTGGGAGACTGTCTGGGTCACCGGCGGGAGGCTGTGGCCGATTGCCCTTCATACCTTCACCGATGCAATGGATGGTATAGCCTGCCAAATAGATAAAGGAGGCGATTCCGATGACGAAGCCTATAAACGGGAGATGGCTTGCAACGCCGACGACAAAACCTCCAACAACCGTTGCAGCTTGACGCGGCAGGGAATTCAGCACTGCTGGAGCAAGACTTGCCGAGGCGAAGGGGATGCAGGTCAAGATGCATAAGATTGCACATTGAATTGTGGTAAACGAGAGGATGCCGGTTACGGGGATTCCAAAGGCGGCGACAATAATCATAAATAACATGGGCACGATGGCGATGAGCGCGAGCATGCCCGGGACGATGATCTTGGACGGCTGCTTGAGCGCGATGTCCGCACTTGAATTCACTGCGCGAGGAAGAATCCATGCGATGATCAGTGCAATAACCGCAGTGCTGATGCCTGAGAAGAGGTGGCCCATAATGCTGCCGAGGACGCTTGCAATACCTTGAGCCGCTCCCCCATCCTCTCCTTTCGCCTTATCAAAGGTCACATTGATAGGACGTTCGATGTGAGCGTTGTCGTCGATCGTGGGCTTTTCGGATAAGGTTGCCTCCACGTTGCCAAGAAGGCTCGCGTTTTTGGTGATGATGAGTTTTTCTGCATAGATGCTCACGTTGCCCGTGACGGTGCCGTCAAGAACGACGGTTTCACCGTAAAGAGCAGCGGTCTTTACAGAGCTGGAAAGGTTGATATCCTGTGCGGCGATATAGGCCCCTGCAGCAGAAGAACTTTTATCGACGGTAATGTACTGCCTGGCAAGGGTGAGATTTCCATCGACGCTTGTTTTACTGATGTTGATGGTTTTACCTGCAGTTCGAATTGAGCCGCCAACCTGCGTGTTGTCGATATCGAGGGTTTCTCCGGCAGCGAGGACATCTCGCCCGACGGTTGTGCTGTCGAGGTCGAGTGCCCGTCCGATCCAATAGAGATCTCCTTCTATGGAGGAGGGGTTGCTCGAAGAGCCGCTGAACACATTCCCCGCTTCGTCTGCAGCATGTGCTGCTATGGGGAACGCAAACAGGGCAACTGCGAGTGCGAGGGCAAACGAGAGGGCGAAGCCGTGTCGCTGCTGCCAGGATAAGACGCGGTGATCCATAATGCTCCTTCAGTTGGTAGCGCATCGATTGCATTATGGATTACGGTGAGCCGGGCAGACAAGAAACTAGGGGTAGCATTTGGGAAAGGGGCGTGTTGAGGTGGGATGGGCTGCGAGCCACTACCCGGTTGCCCTCTATTTTTTGCGACGAAACCAGCGCGCGAAGTCATCCTCGGTGGGGCTTTTTATGTCGAAGCGAATGGAAAGCCATCGCAAGGCAATCGTTACGAAAACGCAGGCGACGAGTGCGGCCACGCTGGATATGGGGGTAAGACTCATGAGCGCCACATAGGTTGCTCCTCCTCCGATGGAGGCAATGGCGTAGAAGTTTGTGCGTTGGAAGATACCGGGCACGTCGCCCATAAACCCGTCGCGCAGCATTCCGCCGCCTACAGCGGTGAACACACCCATCATGACGCAAACAAAAGGATCGAAACCGTGGACAAACGCCTTGTCTGCGCCGGTTGCCGAGTAGATGCCAACCGAGAGGATATCGAGTACAGGGATAAGGCGTTCGGGCTTGTCGACGACAGCGGGAACGATGTAGATGATGGCGGCTGTTGCGATTGAGATGGGGAGCGCGAGCGGTTGCTTGAGGATATAGACGTCTCCCACCTGAAGGGTCATATCGCGCAAAAGACCTCCTCCGAGTCCGCATACAACTGCGAGCGCGATAGCACCGATAAGGTCGAGGTTGCGCTTGCGGGCCGTGAGCACACCCGATATAGAGGCTGCGATGACGGCTGCCAGCTCAAGCCAGACGGGGATGGCAACGGGTTGGGAATACACGGGCGTGGAGATCATGACGGCGCCGTAAACGCCGGATAGAGTATGGGAAAGAAGGGTGCAGATAGCGAACACAGGCACTCCAGGGGGATAGACAATTAGTGACGCGTGTGATGGGCACGGTGAGTTTTGCATGCGCGTCCGCGCCCTATCTTACACGTCGAGAATGGGTGTTAAAACGCTTCTTCGATTGGCGGTTTAAAATTTTGAAAGATTCTCGGTTGCAAGTTTCGGATATTCCGGTAGAATTGCCTATGCACTTAACGGAGAGTTGTCCGAGCGGCCGAAGGAGCACGATTGGAAATCGTGTAGGCGTCAAAAGCGTCTCCGGGGTTCAAATCCCCGACTCTCCGCCAGATTTCACTCAGGGCGTGTCTCATGACGCGCCCTGTTTTCTACCCCACGCGGAGGGGTGGCAGAGTGGTTGAATGCGGCGGTCTCGAAAACCGTTTGGCCTGTATAAGGTCACGAGGGTTCGAATCCCTCCTCCTCCGCCAGTTTGAATTCGAGCTTCCAGCGATGGAAGCTTTTTTGTTATCGGGCCTGCCCCGTGCAAAAGCAGGAGGAGGGGTTCGAACCCGTAGGGGTGCGGAGCTGGGCAAACGCGTGGGTGTTTGCAGCGCAGCACGCAAGGCGCGGAAGCGCCGCAGCGCTTCCGGCGCGAAGCACCAAGGACATCCCTCCTCCTCCGCCAGTTTGTTTGTGTTCCCGTTGTGTTAAAGGCCTTCGACGGGGCGATCGTCTTCAAACCACATGTCGTCAAGGTTTCCCTCGCCGGTCATGGCGTCGGGCGGGCAGATGGCGTACGTTCCTGTGGCCTGGACGGCTACCTTGCCGTCGGGTGTTAGGATTTCGCCCTCTCCCTCAAACGTGCGACGCGTGATTTTAGTGCAGCGGCCATGGCATTCCAGGAGTGTTTCATAGGGGAGTGGCCTGCGATACTTGAGGGAAAGAGAGATGGTGACGCCCCAGATATCGGGATGTTTGAGCTGAACAGCACGCCCGATCACCTCGTCAAGTACCGCTGCCGAGATTCCTCCATGCACGCGGTCGGGGTAGCTTTGATGTATCTCTTGCGGTGTGAAATAGCACACAACTTCATCTTGCTTGGGGTGCTCCACAATCTGAGCGTGGAGGGAGAAAGGATTGTCCTTGCCGCAGACAAGGCACATGGAAGAGATATTTTGGTTCTTGCATTCGCAGGTGTCGTTGCAAGAGCATGCGGATGAGGTGTCGCTGTCCGGTTGCATGGAATCTCCTTACGTTGATTGATTAACAAACAGTGTAATACGGTGTTGAGCCCGGCATATCAAAAGTCCTTGAGTGCTTTTTAAGAAATATGAGCCAAGGCTTTCGGAACCTTTATGCGCAATGAGCTGCATGTCTACAGCCTTGACCTGGGATTGTTTGATTTTGGGTGAGAGTCTACGGAATAAAATGGTCGATTTTTTGCCATATCTGTTTGAAGGGGCGTATATGGCCATGGCATGCTTTGCCCAAGCTCTCCCGAAGGCAGCATAAAGGGCAAGAAGGCTGTTCCGGGTTGTCCTTCGGGAGGCGTTCGTATAACGCGGTTATGTAGAGCTCATGAGGTTCTAGCTGCGAAGATGCGCACGTGCAGAAGATGATCTAGCATAATCAAGTCTTTTCCTGCCCCGGGCGCACCTTCACGACCCGGAGCCTTATGCCCAGAGGAGGTGACCAAATGAAGGCTTATGAACTGCTGTTCTTCGTCGACCCCACTCTCGACGCCGAGACTCGTCTCGCTGTCATGAAGCGCATCGATACCACGATCGCCGAGGGTAATGGCAAGGTCGACAACGTTGACGAGTGGGGCAAGCGCAAGCTCGCCTACGAGATCAACGACCTCACCGAAGGTGACTACACCCTCATCAAGTTCCATGCAGATCCTACTCAGATCGCCGAGCTCGACCGCGTTATGCGCATCACCGACGCCGTGATCCGTCACATGATCGTCCGTCGCGACGACCAGGAGTAGAAATCCGACATGAAGCGCGGCCGGCCATCGAGTCGACCGCACCCGAGAGGTAGTGAGTCAGCATGAGCATCAATCGAGTGAACATTTCCGGTAACCTCACGCGCGACCCCGAGTTGCGCGCAACCGCCGGCGGCACGCAAGTGCTTTCGTTTGGCGTTGCCGTCAACGACCGTCGCAAGAACCCGCAGACGGGCGACTGGGAGGATTATCCCAACTTCGTGGACTGCACGATGTTCGGCACCCGTGCCGAGGCCGTGAGCCGCTATCTCTCCAAGGGGACGAAGGTTGCGATCGAAGGCAAGCTCCGTTACAGCTCTTGGGAGCGCGACGGCCAGCGCCGCAGCAAGCTCGAGGTCATCGTCGATGAAATCGAGTTTATGAGCCGCGGCAGCCAGGGCGGCCAGGGTGGTTACGGCCAGAACGGCGGTAACTCCTATGGCGGCGGCTATGCCCCCGCACCGGCACCGCAAGCAGCTCCTGCCCCCGTGCAGGCGCCGCCCGCGGTCGACGTCTACGATGAGGACATTCCGTTTTAAGGTTGTATAACCTGCGGATGTCACCAGTTAGGTGATGGCGCCGGCTTGAATAGCCTGGCGTTGTATCGAAAGGTATTTTTGACATGGCTAATGATTATTCTGCACGTCAGCCGCGTCGTAAGTACTGCCAGTTCTGCAAGGAGAACACCGAGTATATCGACTATAAGGATACTCAGCTTCTCCGTAAGTACATGACCGATCGTGGCAAGATCAAGCCCCGTCGCGTCACTGGCGCTTGCACGCAGCATCAGCACGACATCGCGAACGCAATCAAGCGCGCCCGCGAGATGGCTCTCCTGCCCTACGCCGTTCCCGTGGTTTCTTCCCGCGGCGAGCGCAACCGCGGCTAGGTACCCTGAGCCTTTAGGTTTTGACGATGATCAACGGGAACGACGAACCCCAGCGCCAGATCGTACCGGCCGGGCCTAAACCTCCGGTGCGTCCCGCTGTGCTGCTTCAGGGCTTGCTTTCGACGGCATTGGGCGCTGCGTTGAGTTCGTATCTTCCTTATTTGGGAGTGTTTCTTCTTGCCTACGGTATGCGCGAGCTTCTGGAGGCAAAGAAGGGCAAGGGCCTTTGTGCAGGTCTTGGCGTATGCTTGCTGGTTTTTGCGGCTGCATGCGCTTGGGATTTCATATTTGCCCTTTCGCTTGTTCCCGTGTTTGTCTGTGCTGCAGGCATCTCATGGTGCATGTGGCGCGGACGGGCGAACGTAACCGCGGTGTGCATCGTGATCGTTGTGGCCTCGCTGCTTTCGCTTGGCATTGACGCGACCATCGCTTCGATGTCGGGCATGTCGCTTTCGAAGTCCTTCGTCGCGTTGCTCCAAGAGGCCGTTCGCTCTGCGGTGGGGTCCGATATCCAAGGCGACTTGCTTGTTTCGCAAGTCATGCCGCTCCTTCGGGTTATCTGGCCGTTTGTCTATGTGGCATCGGCTATGTTTGACGCGCTGGTTGCGGGTATTGGATCGTATACGATGTCTGTGCGCTGCACGGGCATTCGCCGCATGCCGCAAATTTCCAATTTCGATGCGCCCATGTGGTGCGTCGGCGTATTGGCTCTTTGCATCCTGGGACTTGGGGCGTCCTTTGCGGATATCCCGCAGGCACAGCTGCTGCGCACGATATGTGCGTCTACGCTGGCAAGCCTGCGTGTCGTCTTTGCACTTCAGGGCTTTGGCGTGGTTTCCGCGCTCGAAGCGAAGCGCCGCATGGGTTGCTTAACCAGGTTTGTGATCACGTTTTTGACCGTTTGGCTCGAGGCGATGTTCTTCGCAATGTGCATCGTCGGCCTTATCGACATTTGGGCGAACTTCCGCGGTCTTGCGCGGGAGCAAGCTCGAGTGGAGAAGGCAAAACAATAAACGTTTGCGCACCGCGTAAGTGGTGCATTTCCGCAAGGAGATCTCATGAAAGTCATTCTCTTGGGTGAGATCAAGGGCAAGGGTGGCGAGGGTGACGTCGTAGACGTCGCTCAGGGTTACGCCGAGAACTACCTGTTCCCTAAGAAGCTCGCCGTTGCGGCAACCAAGGGCAATTTGAAGCAGCTCGAGGAGCGTCGCAACAACATTGAGAAGCGCGAGGCCGTCCGCATTGCCGACGCCAACGCGCTCAAGGAGTCCATCGATGGCAAGTCCGTTACCGTCGACGCCAAGGTCGGCGACGAGGGCGTGCTGTTTGGCTCCGTTACTGCCTCCATGGTCGCCGACGCGATCAAGGCTGACCTCGGTGTTGAGGTCGACCGTAAGCGCGTCGAGCTTGGCAAGCCCATCAAGGTTGCCGGTGCCCATGAGGTTCCCGTGGCGCTGTATCGCGAGATTCGCGCTACCGTGACCGTTCTCGTTGGCGTTACTGCCGAGGAGGCTGTCGAGGAGCCTGAGGCCGCTGCTGAGGAGACCGCCGAGGAGGCTGTCGCCGAGGTCGAGACCGAGGCTGCTGCCGAGTAACTCTACTCGCTGCATATGTCGCATGGCATGAAGGCTTGGAGCGCGTTTTGGGCTCCAAGCCTTTTTTATGTCGAGATCCTTTTAGGCAGCGACGCTTCGCTTGTTTGAGTTTCACGGCGCGCATTGCTGTGATATGGGAGAAATCCACAACAATACACTTGACCTGCTGTTGAAAAGCTGGAGTAGACCAGTAGGAACGAATGCGGCATTTCCATTCTTGTATCAAGGGAATGCAAGGCATCTACCTGCGCATTGTATAAACAGCTATCTCTACCTGCTAAAATAATAAAACCAGCAAATCAAAAACGATAAAGTTCCGGTAAATCGCTGGTTAAAAATGAATAAACGCAGGTCAGAGCTTTATTGTTGAAAACTCAGTAAAAGCGCAGGTAATAATTGTTGAAAACGTTGATAACCGCTATTACCGCAGTTCAAAGACGTGCCTTCAAGTTGAGCTTGAAACTTGTACGTTGCTTGTACATAAAAACGTTTAGGCATGTTTAAAACATGGGACCCGTGAAACGCGCCCGCCGTGCCGTACTATTGATACGTTAAGCAACATGAGAAAAAGGAGTGCGCATGGACCTGTCTCTTGCCGAGCGCGGGACGCATCAGGGCCTTCCCAATAACCCGGACGCAGAGGCAAATGTGCTCTCGGCCATGCTTCTTTCCAGCGAGGTTGTGGAGGAGGCGCTTACCGAGCTTCTCCCCGACGATTTTTATCGTCCAATGAACAAGGCACTGTTCGAGACCATGCACGATATGTACGATCGCAGCATGCCCATCGACTCGATCACGCTTATCGATTACCTCAATTCCGAGAACAAGCTGCAAGAAGTAGGCGGCGAGGCCTACATTCTCGAGCTTATGGGCCAAACACTGTCACTCGTGAACTGGCAGCACCATGCTTCCATTGTTCGCCGTGATGCCATGCTGCGCGAGATCATCGGCGCCACCAACCAGATCAATCAGCTTGCCTATAACGCTCCGACCGATACCAAAGAGGTTGTCGAGCGCGCAGAGAGCATGTTGCTGTCCGTGACCGACCGCGAGGTCAAAAATGCATACAAGCCGCTGAACGACTTTTTGATCGAGGCCTTTAACGAGGCAAAAGAGGTTTGCGAGGCCGGCGGCGTCGCCGCGGGTGTCCCCACGGGTTACCCCAGCCTCGACCGCATGCTCATGGGCCTGCGCGAGGGCCAGCTGGTCATCATCGGCGCGCGTCCTGCTGTCGGTAAGACCTCGTTCGCACTCAACTTGGCCCTCAACGCTGCGTCTGAAGGGTATACCGTAGCGTTCTTCTCCCTGGAGATGAGCGGTAAGGAAATCGCCCAGCGCTTTATCTGCGCCCATGCGCAGGTTAGCATGTCCAATTTCCGCACGGGTAAGATCTCTCCGCAGGAGTGGGCGAATATCGGCCAGGCGGCAGAAGACCTTTCCCGCCTTGATATTTTGATCGATGACACACCGGGAATTACGGTAACCGAGATCCGCGCCAAAGCGCGCCGTATGCTTCATAACAAGGAGAAGGCCATTATCATCCTCGACTACCTGCAGCTGGTGAGCCCCCCTGCGGGTCGTCGCGCCGAGAGCCGTACCGTCGAGGTTTCCGAGATGTCGCGTGCCCTTAAGATTATGGCCAAGGAGCTCGCCGTTCCCGTCATTTCGCTTTCGCAGCTTTCCCGTGCTGTCGAGTCTCGTACCGGCAAGCGTCCGCAGCTTTCCGACCTTCGTGAATCGGGTTCTATCGAGCAGGACGCCGACATCGTCATGTTCCTCGACCGCTCGAGCAACGAGCAGGAGGCCGGGCGCGAGGACCGTCCGCCCGAGGGTATCACGCGAATTATCGTCGCCAAGAACCGTTCGGGCCCTATTGGCGATGTGGACCTGGTCTTCCTGGCTGCCTCCACTAAGTTTTATGAGCTTAACGAGCATGCCGAGGAATAGCGCGAACGTGCGCCTATAATAGATACGTTTGAATGCGCAAATGCGCTTGTATTCGTGAAGGAGTCAAGATGCCGTCTACCGTGTTGGTCGGAGGTCAGTGGGGCGACGAGGGCAAAGGCAAAATCGTCGACCTTATCGCAGGCGATTTTGATGGCGTTGTGCGCTACTCCGGTGGCAACAATGCTGGCCACACCATCGTGGTGGGTGACAAGAAATACGGTCTGCACCAGATTCCCTCCGGCATCATGTATGCAGATAAGAAGGCCGTTATCGCTAACGGCTGCGTCGTGAACCCCAAGGTGGTTCTCGAAGAGATCGATATGTTTGAGAAAGATGGCGTATCGACCAAGAACCTGTGCATCTCCGGTAACGCACACATCATCATGCCGTACCACATGGATCTTGACGGTGCGTTCGAGACGCTGCTGGGAAAGAACAACATTGGCACCACGAGGCGCGGTATCGGTCCTTGCTATCAGGACAAGATGGCTCGCATCGGCCTGCGCATGCAGGATATGCTGGACGAGAATCTCTTCCGCAAGAAGCTTGAGATCGCGCTCGCTCGCGTCAATCCCGAGCTGGAGCTCATCTATCACCTGCCCACCTACACGGTCGACCAGATTTGCGAAGAGTACCTGCCGTATGCCGAGCGCCTGCGTCCCTACATCTGCGAGACGGGCCTTTTGCTCAACGACATGATCGACGAAGGCAAGACGCTGCTGTTCGAGGGCGCCCAGGCTACTCTTTTGGATATCGACCACGGCACCTATCCCTTTGTCACCTCTTCCAATTGCACCGCGGGCGGCGCTATCACCGGCTCCGGCGTGGGCATGAAGAACGTTGACCGCGTGATCGGCGTTATGAAGGCATATATCACTCGCGTGGGTTCCGGCCCCATGCCTACCGAGCTCGATTACGATACGGACGAGTGCGGCCACAAGCTTACCGAGCTGGGCTACGAGTACGGTGTCACTACCGGTCGCCGTCGTCGCTGCGGTTGGTTCGACGGTCCCATCGCCAACTTCTCGTCGCGCGTGAACGGCCTGACCGACCTGGCCTTGACCAAACTCGATGTTCTCTCGGCGTTCGATACCATCAAGGTGTGCGTCGCCTACGATTGCGACGGTACGCGTTATACGTCCGTGCCCGAGCATCAGGAACTGTTCGCACACGCCAAGCCCATCTATGAGGAGCTCCCTGGCTGGAACTGCGACATCACTGGTTGCCGCACGTTTGAAGACCTGCCGGCTGAGGCCCGCAGCTACGTCGAGTTTATCGAGGACCTGGCGCACACGCGCGTCTCGATTATCGGCGTAGGCGCAGAACGCGAGCAGATTATCAACCGTTTTTGGAAGTAGCGCATAGGCGTATGGTTCCTACCCCTCCGCGGATAATTCCCACGGAGGGGTATATTCGTTTTTGTGAGTATCGCTGCGCTGCGCGCGGCAGGTAACAAGGAGGATCAATGAACGCAGAGTCCCAGGCCATCGACATCCTGCTTTTGGGTTCGGGCGGCCGCGAGCATGCAATCGCCAAGAAGCTTGCCGCTTCGCCCCGCTGCGGCAAACTCTACATCGCGCCAGGTAACGGCGGTACCTCTCAGGAGGGCGAGAATATCTCTCTCGACGAGAACGACCCCGCCGCCGTCGCGGCGTTTGCCAAAGACCATGGCTGCGGCATGGTTGTCATCGGTCCCGAGGCTCCGCTTGTTGTGGGCGTGGCCGATGCCGTGCGCGAGGCGGGCATTCCGTGCTTTGGCCCGGGCGCCGAGGGTGCGCAGATGGAGGGTTCCAAGCTCTTTTCCAAGCAGCTGATGGAGCGCGCCGGTGTTCCCACCGCCGCCTATGGCTCTTTTACCGATGAACAGTCGGCCCTCGACTACGTGAACGCTCAGGGCGCTCCGCTGGTGGTTAAGGCCGATGGCCTTGCTGCGGGCAAGGGCGTTATCGTTGCCACCGAGCTCGAGCAAGCTCTCGATGCCGTGCATGAGTGCTTCTCCGGTGCCTTTGGCGATGCTGGCAACACTGTGGTTGTCGAGGAGATGCTCACCGGCCCCGAGTGCTCGCTGCTGGCATTCACCGATGGCATCACGGTGCGCCCCATGGCCACTTCTCAAGATCACAAGCGTGCTCTTGAGGGCGACCTCGGTCCCAATACGGGCGGCATGGGCGTATACAGCCCGGTGCCCATCGTGACGCCCGAGGAGCATGAGACTATGGTCGCCATCATGCATCAGACCGTCGAGCAGCTTCATCGCGAGGGCATCGATTACCGTGGCTGCCTGTATGGCGGTTTTATGCTTACCCCTGCTGGCCCCAAGGTCTTGGAGTTCAACGCACGCTTTGGCGATCCCGAGACGCAGGTTATTTTGCCCCGTCTGCAAAACGATCTGGTCGATGTGATGCTTGCCTGCGCCGAGCAGCGCTTGGATGAGGTTGAGCTTTCTTGGTGCGACGACTGGGCTGTCTCGGTTGTGCTCACCTCTGCCGGCTACCCCGGATCGTACGAGAAGGGTAAGGTCATCACGGGCATCGAGGATGCAGAGGCTCTGGATGGTGTCACCGTCTATCATGCCGGTACGCGCGAGCAGGATGGTCAGATTCTTACCAACGGCGGTCGTGTGATCGACATCACCGCGCTGGGGGCTACGTTTGAGGATGCGCGTAACCTGGCATATGCTGCCTGCGAGAAGATCGATTTTGAGGGGAAGACCCTTCGTCATGACATCGGCCTGCGCGCCCTTAAGGGTCGCAGCGCATGGGACGCATAACCAGCCAGGGAGGGCAAACGCATACGATGGCAGAAGAGATTTCGAATAACGCGACGATCGTCGATGAGATGGAGCCTGAGGAGGAGTCGCTTGTTTTGGGCGATGACGACCCCCGCGACGCCGCCTTGCACGAGCATATTCTTTCTGAGGAATGCGCATGGCACGGCCGTATCATCGATGTGAACCGTCTAGAGGTCGAGCTCCCCAATGGGCGCCGGACCAGTCGTGATATCGTGCGCCATCCGGGCGCTGCCGCCGTTGTTGCTCTTACCGATTCGGGCAAGATCGCGCTCGTTCGCCAGTATCGAACGGCCCTCGACCGCGTGACGGTCGAGATTCCCGCTGGCAAGCTCGATCCGGGTGAGGACCCACTTGAGTGCGCCAAGCGTGAATTGCGCGAGGAGACTGGCTTTGTCGCCGGCCGCATGCGTTATCTCACGACGATTGCCTCGTCTGCCGGTTTTGCAGACGAGCTGATTCGCATCTACATGGCGACGCATCTTGAGCTCGATGAGGCTTGTCCTGACGAGGACGAGTTTCTCAACGTGGACCTCGTTCCTTTGTCCGAGCTTATTGACGCTGTCTTGGATGGCAAGATTGAGGATGCCAAGACCGTTGTGGGCGCTCTTGCTTGCGATGCGATTGCGCACCGTCTTGCCTCCGACGCCGAGGTTGCAGTGGAACAGTAGGTACGCGGCCTGCGCGTTTTGACGATCTGGAATCAATCGAAGCCATCGACGTGCGATTGATTTTTAAAAGTCACGCAGAATCGTTCGTTTTTCCTCTTTGTAGGCAAAAGTTGACGATTGTGCGTGACTTTTCGGCGTCTCGGTACCGTTTTGAAGGGCGGGCGCCGCATGTTGTATAGGAAGGAGCCATTCGTGGCTAAAAATAGTATGTTTGGCCGTTTTCTGGGCTACTACAAACCGCAGATGCACCTGTTTATTGCAGACACCATCTGCGCGCTCGTACTCGCGGGCATCGACCTGGCGTTTCCGATTATCCTGCGCAGCCTGACGGGAGGCCTCTTTACGCAGGGACAGGCCGCCATCATGCAGTCGCTCGGGGCTATCGCCATCGGCCTTGTTGTCATGTACGCCGTGCGCTGTGGTTGCCGCTATTTTGTCTCGGCTCAAGGCCATGTGATGGGTGCGCGCATGGAATCCAAGATGCGCGAGGATCTATTCGATCAGTATGAGCGCTTTAGCTTTGCCTATTTTGACAGCCATAGCTCTGGAGACATGATGAGTCGTGTGGTCAACGACCTGTTTGATATCTGCGAGGGCGCTCACCACCTGCCCGAGTGGCTCATTATCTGCGGCGTCGAGGTCATTGGTGCGTTTGTGATTTTGTTTACCATCAGCCCTGCTCTTTCGGGCGCGATGGCTGTGGTGACTGCCGTTCTCGTGGTGGTTATGGTGCGCCAGAATCTCAACATGAAGGCTGTCTTTAGTGATAATCGCAAGAAGATCTCTGAGGTGAATTCGCAGTTGCAGGATTCGCTCTCGGGTATTCGCGTGGTTAAGTCGTTTGCAAATGAGCGCACCGAGCGCGCCAAATTCCGTCATGCCAACGACCGCTACCTGGATTCTAAGGTCAATCAGTACCATGCTATGGGAACGTATACGGCTACCTACGGGCTCATGAGCGGCGTGCTGTACTTCGTTGTGATCGTTTTGGGCGGCTGGCTGGTGGCCCAAGGCGAGCTGAGCCCCGTTGACATGGCGACCTTTGCCCTCTATATCTCCTTGTTCTGCACGCCCATCGAGACGCTTGTCAATTCGACCGAGATGTTCCAAAAAGCCCTCGCCGGATTCAAACGCATGGACGAGGTGCTTCAGACGGCGCCCGACGTGCAGGACAAACCCGGCGCGACAGAGCTGCGCGTGGAAGAGGGCGCCATCGAGTATCGCGATGTGTGCTTTAGCTACGACGACTGCGAGCTGGGTGACGATGGGCAAAATCGAGTTTGCCCCGTTATCGATCACATGAATCTCTCCATCAAGCCGGGCGAAACCATCGCGCTCGTTGGGCCTTCTGGCGGCGGCAAGTCAACCACGTGCTCGCTGCTGCCGCGCTTTTACGACGTGCAATCCGGTTCCATCACCATCGATGGACAGGACGTGCGCGATGTGACGCAGGAGAGTCTGCGCCGCGCTATTGGCATCGTGCAGCAGGACGTGTATCTGTTTGACGGCACTATTCGCGACAACATCTCCTATGGCCGTCCCGACGCGAGCGATGAGGATATCGCCGCCGCTGCCCAGCAGGCGAACATCCTCGAGTTTATCGAGAGCTTGCCCGAGGGGTTTGACACGGTGGTAGGCGAGCGCGGCAGCCGTCTTTCGGGAGGCCAGAAGCAGCGTATCGCTATTGCGCGTGTGTTTCTCAAAAACCCCGCCATCCTTATTTTAGATGAGGCGACGAGTGCCCTTGATAACGAGAGCGAGGAGGCTGTCCAGGAGTCGCTCGAGCGCTTGGCAGCCAATCGCACCACGATCATCATCGCGCATCGTCTGTCCACCATTAAGGATGCCGATGAGATAGCCACGGTGGAACGTGGGCAGGTCGTGGAGCGTGGTACACATGAGGAGCTTCTCGCTCGCGGCGGCACGTATGCTCGCTACTATCGAATGCAGTTCGAAGGCGTGCGCGCGGCGCGCACCGAGTAATACCCGAGGACATTGATGGCTAAGAACGCACCCTTAACAGAAGATGAGGCACAGGAGCTCTTTTCCGAGCTTGACGATTCGGGCGTTATCGACCCGCTGCTGGCGCATCGCCGCGTGCGCGGTGGCGATGCGGCTAAGGCCGACGATGAGGCAAGACGTGAGGACGTTCAGGTGGGTCTTAACCTGCGTCGCGCCCGTCGCGCCAAAGTAGACCCCCTGTCCGAGCAGGACCCTTCTGGGTCCAAGGCAGGCGAGGCGATCTCGCGCACGGCGATCTTGTGCATCGTCGGTGTCTTGCTGTTTGTGGTTGGTATGCAGATTGTCTACGGCGTGAGTCGCCGTTTGAATACGGCGAACCTCTCGGAGTGCGCGGACTATGAAACCGTGACCAATGCCATGCAGTCTGGTGTGGAGTGGGGCAACGGATTCACGCAGTTTCCGGAGCAGTTTACGGTAGACGAGGCAGATGAGCGCACGGGCGTCGTCGAGGTCTCGGTGGTGGACACCCAGTCAAAAAATGAGCTGGAGCTGCTTTCAAACTCCCAGATTCAGGCATCGGCTCTCTCCACCAACGCCTTGCTTAACGAGAAGATCAACCGCGTGGTGTACAAGGTGTATGCCCTCACAGACGATAAGGGCAACTTTGCCCATGACCAGCTGTTTGGCTTTGTGCCTGCAACGGGTACCCGCCGCGCGATGCTTACGTTTGTGTGGACCAAGGAGAAATCTGCCAACACGACGTATATCGATTGGAACCTCAAGATCATCGGCATGAACGACAAGCTCACCGATAAGATTCAGACCCAGGTGAACTCCGTGTCCTCGCTTACCGATGACACGCAGGTCAAGCAGTCTCAAATCGATGAAGAGGCCGTTGAGCGCCAGATGGAACACATGCTGCATGGCCGCGAAATCTTTCGTGGCGGCGCTGCCAAGAAGAAGCCTTCCGACGTCTTACCGCAGCCTTCCGAATAGGGGAGTATCGCGCCAACAGACGTACAAGACCGTTTACTTAATGTGTCGATATGTGTCTGTTGGCGTACTTTTTTAAATTGTCGTGCCACAGTCGCCTTAGATGACTAAAATACCTCCAGGCCTAAATGACCTTTAAGCCGGTACCGAGAGACCGAAAAGGAGAGAACATGGGCACGAACCTTTCGGCGGGCATCATGTCTGCCAAGGCTGCGCCAAGCGATTTGGCTCAGCGAATCATGTCCCGCACCAGCAAAGGGTGCGCAAACGCCGCGATCCTCATGCTCGCAGATGGAACGGTCTTTTACGGCCGCGCCTGCGGAGCTGCAGGTACGGCATGTGGCGAAGTGTGTTTTAACACTTCGCTCGAGGGATACTTCGAAGTTCTGACCGATCCCTCGTATGCAGGTCAGATCGTCACCATGACATACCCTCAGATTGGCAACTATGGCATCGATCCGGATGACGTGCAAAGTGCGTATCCCGGCTCAACCGAGCGCGGTGCCGCAACTCCCGCCCTTCGCGGCATGATCGTGCACGATATGTGCCACACCCCCTCCAATTGGCGCAGCTCCATAAGCCTGCCCGAATACCTTAAAGACAACGACATCGTGGCCGTAGAGGGTATCGATACCCGTGCACTCGTACGCCACCTGCGTGACCATGGTGCTCAGCAGGGCATTATTTCGACCGAGATTTTTGACCTGACGGAGCTTGCGGCGAAGCTCGCCGAGGCGCCTGCGCTGGTGGGCGAGAACCTGGTCAAGACCGTGAGTTGTGCGGATGAGTATTCGTATACAGCCGCGGACCTGCCAGCTGCCCATGCATTCGCCGACGCCGCCCCCGCGCCCGCCAAGTATCGCGTGGTCGTGTACGACTGCGGAATCAAGCGCGGCATCCTCGAGGGTCTGGTGCGCGTTGGCTGCGAGCTTACAGTTGTGCCGTGGAATACGCCGGCTTCCCATGTGCTGGAAATGAATCCCGATGGCGTCTTTCTTTCCAATGGCCCGGGTGACCCGGATGCCGTGGAAGAGACGTACGCGCAGGTGCAGCAGCTCATTGGCAAGGTGCCGCTGTTCGGCATCTGCCTGGGCCATCAGATGATCAGTCTTGCCTGCGGTGCTCAGATGGAGAAGCTTAAGTTTGGCCATCGCGGTGGAAACCAGCCGGTTATGAACCTTATCTCGCATCGCGTGGAGATCACAGCGCAAAATCACGGCTTCGGCCTTGTGTTCCCGAGCCTGGGCAAGCTTATCCCCGAGCTCTCCGGTGGCGAGACCGAGCATCCTGCCGACGGCGACCTGCGCGTATGGGCGCAGCGCGGCATTGCGCCTGTGGTGCAAAACGAGCGTTTTGGACGCATTCGCCTTACGCATATCAACCTTAATGACGGTACGGCTGAGGGCATCCAGCTGCTGGACAGCCCGGCTTTCTCCGTGCAGTACCACCCCGAAGCAGCTCCCGGTCCCACCGATGCGCATTACCTCTTTACGGCTTTCGCGCGTCTGATGGATGGCGATGCCAATTATCTGGACATCGATATTTCCAAGGACCGCCTTGCCGGTTGGGTTTTTGATTCCGAGGATGCTTCCGCGACGGTGGATACGCAGGCATAGGCCCGTGTGGCCGCACCTGCGGCGCTTCGATGCATCAGCTGCACGCTCACCGGCGCGGCCTGCAAGCTTCGCCGGTTTATCTAGGAGGTTTTCATGCCTAAACGTACCGATATCAAGCGTATCCTCGTCATCGGCTCCGGTCCTATCGTCATTGGTCAGGCTTGCGAGTTTGACTACTCTGGCGCTCAGGCCTGTAAGGTCCTCAAGGAGGACGGCTACGAGGTCGTGTTGCTCAACTCTAATCCCGCGACGATCATGACCGACCCTGGCCTGGCCGACCGCACCTACGTTGAGCCCATCACCCCCGAGTTTTTGGAAAAGGTTATCGTCCGTGAGCATCCGGACGCGCTGCTTCCCACTCTCGGCGGTCAGACTGGACTCAACGCTGCCGTTGACCTGGCAAAAGCTGGAGTTCTCGACAAATATGGCGTCGAGATGATCGGTTGCGACTTGGCCGCCATCGAGCGTGGCGAGGATCGCAAGCTCTTTAATGAAGCTATGGCCGAGATTGGCCTCGAGGTGGCGCGCTCCGGCTATGCCTACTCGGTGGAAGACGCCCTTGCCATTGTCGAGCGCGTGGGGTACCCGTGCGTCTTGCGCCCCAGCTTTACGCTTGGCGGCGCCGGCGGCGGCATCGCGCATACCGAGGAAGAGCTCGTCTCCATCGTGAGTCAGGGCATTGAGCTTTCGCCTGTTCACGAGGTGCTGGTGGAAGAATCCATCGAGGGCTGGAAAGAGTATGAGATGGAGGTCATGCGCGACCACGCCGGCAACGGCATCATCGTGTGCTCCATCGAGAACCTCGACCCCATGGGCGTGCATACCGGCGACTCCATCACCGTGGCGCCGGCGCAGACGCTTTCCGACCTTGAATATCAGCGTATGCGCGTGGCATCGCTTGCCATTCTCGAGAAGGTTGGCGTGGAGACCGGCGGCTCCAACGTGCAGTTTGCCGTGAACCCCAAGAACGGCCGCCTTATTGTCATCGAGATGAATCCGCGTGTTTCGCGTTCCTCGGCACTGGCTTCGAAGGCTACGGGATTCCCCATCGCCAAGTTTGCCGCACAGCTTGCCGTGGGCTATACCCTCGACGAGATTACCAACGACATCACCAAGGCCACGCCGGCGTGCTTCGAACCTACTATCGACTACTGCGTGGTCAAGGTTCCGCGCTTCGCCTTCGAGAAATTCAAGGGAACCGATACCACGCTTACCACTCGCATGAAGGCTGTGGGCGAGATCATGTCCATCGGCCGCACGTTTGAGGAAGCCTTTGGCAAGGCGATGCGCTCGCTGGAAGACGGTCATGTGGGTCTTTCTGCCGGTGGCAAGGAGGGTGCCTCCGAGCTGAACTATGACGAGCTTACGCAGGCTATCGCTACGCCTACCGAGAATCGCATCTTCTATGTGGTCGAGGCCTTCCGCCGCGGCTGGACCGTCGAGCGCGTGCACGACATCTGCAAGATCGACTCGTGGTATCTCAACCGCATCAACGATATGGTTCAGGTGCAGGAGGCCGTGCGCGGTATGCGCGTGGAGGATATCGATGCCGACGCTATGCGCCTGCTCAAGCAGTATGGTACGAGCGATGCCGAGATTGCGCATCTCACTGGATCCGATGAGCGCTTTGTGCGCGCCTATCGCAAGGGACTGGGCGTGGTTCCCAGCATGAAGACGGTCGATACCTGCGCCGCCGAGTTCGCAAGTGCCACCGAGTACCATTACAAGACGTACGAGAACCTCATGCGCGCCGATGCCTGCTCGCGCAAAACGGTTGCCGCCGACGAGGTGACGCCTTGCGATAAGCCCAAGGCGATGATTTTGGGCGCGGGCCCCAACCGTATTGGCCAGGGCATTGAGTTTGACTATTGCTGCGTGCACGCGAGTTATGCGCTGGCGAGCCGCGGCTTCGAGACCATCATGGTCAACTGCAACCCCGAGACGGTCTCGACCGATTACGACACATCCGACCGTCTGTACTTCGAACCGCTTACGTACGAGGACGTCATGGACGTCATCGATGTGGAGCGCCCCGACGGTGTCGTGGTTACGCTGGGCGGTCAAACTCCGCTCAAGCTTGCGCGCATGCTGGAGGATTCCGGTGTGAACATCATGGGCACCAAGCCCGATTCCATCGACTTCGCCGAGGACCGCGAGCGCTTTGCCGCACTGCTCGACCGCTTGCAGATCATGTATCCGCCGGCGGGCCAGGCCACCTCGTTTGAGGAGGCCGAGGCTGTAGCGGCGCGCATTGGCTATCCGCTGCTCGTTCGCCCCAGCTATGTGCTGGGAGGTCGTGGCATGATGATTGCGTACGACTCCGAGCATCTGCGCACCTATATGGCGGAGGCCACGCGCATTAGCCCCGACTATCCTGTCTATCTTGATCGCTTCTTGGAGGGCGCGATCGAGTCCGACGTCGACGCCCTGTGCGATGGCGAGGAAGTCTATATCGGTGGCGTTTTGGAGCACATTGAGGAGGCAGGTATTCACTCTGGCGACTCGGCCACCTGCATCCCGCCGTTTAGCTTTAGCGATAGCCTGGTGGAGAGGTTGCGCGAGACTACGCGCCGCATCGCGCTTGCGCTGGGCGTGCGTGGCCTGGTAAACGTGCAGTATGCCATCAAGGGCGAGACGATCTACGTGATCGAGGCTAACCCTCGTGCCAGCCGCACCGTACCCTTTATCTCCAAGGCCACCGGTGTGCCGCTTGCCAAGTGCGCCGCACGCATCATGGCAGGGGAGAAGATCGCCGACCTTCATTTGCCTCGCGATAGCCGTCGCCTGGATTGGTTCTGCATGAAGGAAGCGGTTATGCCGTGGGGTCGCTTCCCGGGAGCCGAGGTTATCCTGGGGCCCGAGATGAAGTCGACGGGCGAGGTTATGGGTATCGCCAAGAGCTATCCCGAGGCGTATGCCAAGACGCAGCTCGCTATCGACTACGACATGCCCAATCCAAGTAAGGGAAAAGTCTTTATCTCGGTGTGCGATCGTGACAAGCGCCACATCCTTTCGGTCGCGCGTATCCTGCGCTATCTGGGCTTTGATATCGTGAGCACGGAGGGTACGGCGCGTGTGCTGCGCGGTGGCAACGTGACGTGCGAGACCGTCAACAAGATTGGCGGCGCGCATCCCAACATTGGCGACATGATTGCCGATGGCGAGATTTCGCTTATCATCAACACTCCGTATGGCCCGGGCTCGCGCGGCGACGGATACCTGTTGCGCACCGAGGCGGTTCGCCGCGGCGTGACCTGCGTCACGGCGCTTTCGGGAGCAAACGCCTACGTGAGTGCCATCGAAGCGGTGCGCGAAGAGCGCGCCGGCGTGGGTTCCAACAACGAGGTGGGTATGTCTGCCATCGCGCTGCAGGATCTGCCGCAGTACAACGTGTAAGGTATCGGTCGGCGCATCTGAGATTGACCGATGCCGGCGTCGATGATCGCATCGTGACTCAATACGTAAAGCGCCCTTGCTGGGCGCTACGATGACGGCGAGGACTCGTGCACAAACGCGGGTTCTCGCCGTTGCATAACAGACGCTTTTGCGAGGACGATTGGGGAAAAGCTACGGCAATCTGCCCGACATCGCTTGGCGCGTCTATACTGAACACGTTGTAGTTAAGGGGCGCGGATATTCGCGCGGCCGCTCTCAATCTGGAGGCATGTATATGGCAAAGAAAACGCCCGTTGTCGGTATCATCATGGGTTCTAAGTCCGATCTTCCTACCATGGAGGGATGCACTGCGGAGCTCGAACGCCTGGGTGTTCCGTACGAGCTGGTTATCGCTTCGGCGCATCGCACTCCCGATAAGGTGCATGAGTGGGCTGCTACCGCAGCCGACCGCGGCATCAAGGTGATTATCGCTGCGGCTGGCAAGGCTGCTCATCTGGGTGGCGTTGTTGCCGCCTTCACGCCGCTGCCTGTCATCGGTGTGCCCATGAAGACCTCCGACCTGGGCGGCCTTGACTCGCTCCTTTCGATGGTGCAGATGCCCTCTGGCGTGCCAGTTGCCTGCGTTGCCATCAACGGTTCCAAGAATGCGGCGATTTTTGCCACCCAGATTCTGGGTGCCACGATGCCCGAGTATCGCACGGTGATCGAGAACATGAAGCGCGAGATGGCCGAGGCCTAAACTCGACATCGTGAGAAATGGGGAAGAGCATGGCCGATATGGCACATACCGATAGGGGAGGCGCTATGCCGGGTGGTCGTCATGTGGCGGGGCAGTCGCGTGTGCGCATGGTAAAGGCCGGCTCGCATTTCGCATCCGCCCCGGTTGCTTCTTCGGCCACGCCCGATCCAAAGGCTGCGGCAGACGCCTTCGAGCCTGCATGGACGCCTCGTCCTGTGGGCGCGCGCTTTGCGACGTCGCCCAAGGCTGAGCAACCTTCTGCCACGCAGGTGGCGGCGCAGATCGCGCCCAAGCCCGTGACGCTTCCGACGCGCCCGTCCACATCGGCGAGTAGCCCTTCTGCTTGGGAGACCGCTGAGTTCATGCGCATTGCGGCGGCGCGCGGCACGTCCGGTGCATCGTCTTCCGGAGCGGTAACGGCAAACGCGGCCTCTGCCACGCGTGCCATGCGGCCAATCGCTTCGCCTACGGCGGCTCCGGCTACGGTATCCCGCGCTGCAAAGCAACCCGCTCTGCGCACGACGGCGTCGGCTTCTTCGGCACGTGCTGCCTCGCAGTCTCCGCAGGTAAAGCCCCCGGCATCCGCTCCTGCAGAGCCTCCGGCTTTTGACCCCTTTGCGTATCATCCCGAGATTGCCGAGCCAGAAGAGATGCCGGCGCATGTCGCGCCCGCCGTGCGTTCCGCGTCTCCCGCCACCGCGTCGGCTCCCCATGGCGCCGCAGCTGTTACTGCTCGAATTCCGGTACAGGAACCGCGGGCTTCTCAAAATCAAATGACATCCCCGAAGGGAGTTGCCCCTGTGGCTGTCGCTTCCACGCATCGCTCTTCCGCAAAGCAGTCGCGCCCGGTCCGCGCCGGCGGTTCTGTGCCGCCTCGCACTCCGGAGCGTGGAGCCAAAGGCGGTCGCGGTGATAATCGTCCCCCGCGTAAGCAAAAGCAGATACTGCCTCTCATCTTCATTATTGTGGGTATAGCCCTTTTGCTAGTTGCCGGAGGCCTGTTCATCAAGGCTCAGTTGGGCTATCAAGAGGCGCAATCATGTTATAAGCAGCTTGAGCAGTATGCCGTCAAGGGTGATGAGGGCGATGAGGTGCCCAGCGTGGACTTCAATGCCTTGGCGCAGATCAATCCGGATATTGTGGGCTGGATTTATGTCCCGGGCACGGTGATCAATTACCCTGTGGTCCAGACCGGCAACAACACAACGTATCTGAGCAGGCTTTTTGATGCTTCAGGCAATGGTTCGGGCACCATCTTCATGGACATGGACGATACGGCTCCGGGCTTGGTGGACGAGCAAACCACCATTTACGGCCATCATATGAACGACGGCTCTATGTTCAAGGCAATTGACAATACCCTCAATCAGGGTGATTTCGACAAAATCGGCAAGGTGTACTACATCACGCGCGACACCACCTATGTGCTCAAGCCGATGTTCACCGCGCAGGTTGAGGACACCTATGTCGACGCCCGTCGCACTAACTTCGACGCGTCCGATAAGACGCTCACCGCGTATCTTGAAGATATGCTTGGCCAGGCAAAGGCCAAGTCGAGCACCGCGGGGGAGGATGTCAAGAAGGCAAAACAGGTTCTTACGCTCGTGACCTGTGCGGGCGAGATTATCCCGCGTACCACGCGAGCCGCCATGGTGTGCACGGTTGTGGAGGCACAGCCGCGCGCCGAGGGACAGAGCTCTGCGAACTAAGGCACCTTGTTGCCGCGCCCCTGCACGCGCAAGCCCTCGCCGCGGCGAACTGGGATTTTGAATCGAGGGTGCCCACGTTTTGGGCCACTCGTCTACTTTCGGAGATGTGCTGCAAAGCGCATCTCCGTTTTTTGAACGTTTGCCGAGCGATGATCATGAACAATGTTGGGTGATGGGCGGCGTGGTGCGATGGGCGATACGTGACGATGGGCAATGTGGGGCGCGTTCGTTTTCCGGAACTGCCTAGATTGCGAAATGAGTGGCGGTAAATCGTGCATTTTGAAATGAGTGGCGGAAGAACGTGCATTTGGACGCTGCATGGAGCCCAAAAACGATTCAAAAGCCGCCATTCATTTGCAAACGAATGAATAACCGCCACTCGTCTGGTCCGGCTTTCAAGGCAAACCAGACGAGCGGTCTTCGCGCTGTTGGCACATGTGACAAAACAAACCTGAGGACTTTTGTCACATGGACCATTGTCGCACGTGCGTCCTGGGGACTAGGCGGCGCTGTCTTCGGCGCTGAGCACGCGGCTGGTATCCTGCGGCGTGATCGTCATGCTTTGGAAGCGATGCTGCATGTAATCGTCGTCAAAATGAGCGGCATAGAACTGTTCGACATGCGTTTGTGGGGTGAGACCGCTTACGCGTTCGAACCAGCAGTCGAGCGATTGCAGGGTCATGACGCCGTCGATAAGCATGAGAAGTGTGCAGATGGACGTAAGCGAATAGCGCCAGGTCCAAGGGATGCGGTTGATAAGCTTGAGCAGGCGCGGCAAGAGCACGCGAATCCATGCGAGGCCCAGGCAACCCCAGATGCCAGCGAACATCGTGCAGGTGCGGCCGCCAAAGAGCACAGCGATGGGGTCGGGCATGCCAAAGAGGCGCATGTGGTTGTAATCCCAGGCAACAACACCAAACGATATCTGCAAGAACCAGGCGACAGCCACTTCGAAAAGCGCCCCGATGCATGCGCTCACCATGAAGATGATGATCGGGTTCTTTTTATAAAAGCGGTTGAGCGCCACCGTCATGAGCAGGGCGCCAAAACCGTAGATAGGCGAGAACGGGCCAAAGAGAAGACCGGCTCGATCTTGATAAACACCCGGCTCCACCACAACCATATGCCAGATGGTCTCAAGCACCAGGCCAATAACGCTACATGCGACAAATACCCAAAACAGATTGAAGAAGTTGAGGCGAATGAACCCCTCGCCCGTCTCGTCACGGCCGAGCATGGCATCGCGTGCGGCCTCGCGATTGATCATGTTGCGCAGACGACGCTGCAGCTCGCGCTCCTGGCGAAGCGATGGATCGACGGTGATCGAGAGGGCGATGAGAATCGCAAGCTGTACGGCAGGTCGGATGAGATGCGACCCGATACCGCTGAGCATCATATCGATGATGATCTGAATGATGGTGACGACGATAAGCGCGTATGACCAGCGTGCAGCGTGGCGTCTGCGATTCTTGATGAGCGAGATGCCAAAAACGATAAGGCCCACGGTATCGAGTGCGGCAAACGAGATACCGACGATGGCGATGGCAAGGGCTACAAGTGGGTTTGCGCCGATGGTCACGGTGTCGGGGTTTTGAATGAGTTGCTGGGCAATGTAGCCAAAGAACATCAGGTAGACCGGAATCGAGATGACGCCGGAGGCGATGCAGAGGCCGCCGTAGATTTTAATGAAGAGGGGAAGCTCTCGAATTTCCGATTCGGTGACGATTTTTGGATCAAGCATGTTGCGCGCCATAAGCGCTCCTTTTGTTTCAATCAACCCTGAATCATATGGTAGCTCATCCAAGGTAGCGCTCCGTGCGGTGTGCGCGGGTTGCATAAGGGTAGTGTACCGATTGCTATTATATGAAGATTATGTGCCAATTGCGACTGGGGGATGGCTAAATAAATGCCGCCGTGTCCGTTTGATATTGCGGCCTAATTGCATGTGCGCTAGCGATGAGGTGGCATTTTGCAAATCGGCACAAAACCAGCAGCTCTCTAAAGGGGACAACGCCCCTTTGCATTTTTACCGAGGGCGGCGTCGCGACGCGCCGACTTGAAATCAGAAGAGCTTACATCAGTGTACTAAAATCACAAAACAGCGATGCAGGAGTGTTGCATAAAACGTGCGTACAAGTACGTTGGACGAGAAGGGGCGGTGGTCGGCCGCATGATAACCGTCGAATTAAATAACAGGGGGGGGGTCTTCAAAATCGACCTGTAGCTCAACGATTTCTCTAGACCAATTGCTTTTTATGGGTCGATTGGCAGACGCCACCTTGAATCGTCCTCTCGCCCCTTGGGGTTTTGCAGCATGTTGGATGGCGGCCAAAACGCAGCTGAGGAGCGACGCATGTCTAGGAAAGTAACGCTCACGGTGCCCGTCGATATCGTAGTTCGTGATCGGGACGTTCATATGCTGGCGCTGGTAAAAAAGCGCAGTGGGGCATCGAGCCATGGCATTAGTGCGTCGATTCGTTCGTTTGCAGACGAGCTGGACGTGAGCCTCGACACCGCGCGTCGTGCCCTTGCTTCGTGCGAAGAGGCGGGCTATCTGACGGTGAGAGCCAACCGCATGAAGAACGGTGGTCAGCTTGAAAACACCTATTGCGTTACCAAGAGCGGCGATGGGGTCATCGAAGCCGCGCGAAGGGCGGGGCTCATCTCCTAGGTTCCTCCATTTGCTATGGCTCTCAAGGCGGCTGCTGGGTTTGGGAGGCTTTGGGCTTCGAATCAGAGTTTCGCACGCGGGTCTTTGAGATGCGCCGGGGGAGGCGTTTTTTGCACCTTTTTGCACAACAAACGTGGCAAAACTACAAGCGATAGGGAAATGGCCGCAAAATGAGCGGTCACACTTGATTGTCGCGATACCTTGCGGCATATTCTGTGGCAAAATGACCTTGATATATAAATGTCATGCGAATATGCGCGGCGTAATATGCCATGTTTAGCATGCAAAAGAGTGGTTGGAGTGATTGGATATGAAACAACTGATGCGGGGGGGGGTCCGCTCTATCGCCATAGTGGCATGTGCGTTGGCGTTTTCGTTGGGCGCCTTTGTTGCACCGGCATATGCCGACGGAGCGACTGTCACCAAGATTACCAATAAGGAGACGGGCGCGATCTACGAGAATCTTGCCACCGCTACCGCTGATGCCAAAAGCGGTGAGACCATCCTGCTCCCCGAGGGTAACTATACGCTCTACAAGGTGGACTCCGAGGGCCACACCAAGGGCAAGAATCTTACCTTTGAGGGTTCCGGTACCGATAAGACATCGTGGCGCATTGGTCCCGAGGTGCCCGATCCGAAGTACTACGGTACCGAGTACAACGGTGACTATTCGTTTGACGGAGCGGGCACCGTTACCTTCAAGAACATGAAGATGCTTTCTGCCGATGCGGACTACCTTGGCTTCATTCGCATCAACAATACCGTGCTCGAAGACTGTGTTCTTAATGGTAAGACGTTCTACTGGGGCTATAAGACCGCGGTGTTCAAGAATACGACGTTCAACGCTCCGAGCCTCGATTACGCCATCTGAACGTACAGCTCGCCTATCATGACATTTGATAATTGCACCTTTAATGCCACCGGAAAAGTTATCAAAGTCTATACCGACGCCGGCGCTACACATGACATTACCGTTAACGTGAACAACTGCACGTTCAACTCAAATTCATTCCGTGGCCACTTCAAACAGGCGCTGACCATTAACGACTCCAATATGGACCCCCATAAGTACAATCTCAACTTTACTGGAGAGAATAAGGTCAAGGCCGAGCGCGACAGCACCACATGCTCGCAGCTCTTTGGCTTTGGTGGCAAGGCGAATACCGACAACGCTGGACACACGGACGTCAAAATTGGTGATAAGCTCGTGTGGTCCGAGGGCAAGATGCTCACCCACGACTACACCGACGGCGAGTATGACAAAGCCTACGCTGTCACCTATACCGACTGGGCTTCTGACGGCGCCGGCACCTGGACTCGCACGGTAACCAAGACGTGCGAGTACTGCGGTTACGAGGAGCATGCCGAGGAGAAGGCTTACGACCTCGCCTACGACCTGAATGGTTCCACGGATGAGCAGACCGCTGAATTTGCTACCGTCGAGCACGTTACCGAGACTGAGGTCACGCCCGATAAGCCGGTGCGCAAGGGCTACTCCTTCGTGGGCTGGAACACCACAAAGGACGGCTCCGGCACAAGCTATGCCGCGGGCGATAAGTTTACGCTTTCCGCCCCGGTAACGCTCTACGCCCAGTGGAATAAGGATGAGCCCACTCCCAAGCCTTCTGATACCAAGCCTGCCGACACCAAGCCTGGCGACAAGACCCAGACGGGCAAGAAGCCTACCGGTCAGTCCCTGCCCAAGACGGGCGACAACTCCATGATTATCATCGGTGGAGTTGCGGTTGTGGCCGTTATTTGCATCATTGCCGGTGCCGCTGTGTTCAAGGGCCGCCAGGAGTAACAAGCCAAGGTCCCGTGCTTACATTCGCATCGAATTATTGGTCCGCATCCTCGTTTGAGGGTGCGGACTTTTTTCTAAGCTTCTCGAGAGGCTCCGTTGCCGTCCGTTTGCCGTCGTACCTGTGCGTATAATGAGTTAGTAAACGCCAACGCATAGAGTCATGAGGGGATAGCATGTCTCAAGAAACCATCCATGCGGCCCAGGCCGCCGCAGGACGTGTGTCCGAGCCGGAGCAGCTGGACGAAGATAGGGATCAGCTGCACGAGGAGTGCGGTGTCTTTGGTGTTTGGGCGCCAAAGCGCGACGTTGCTCGTCTGACGTATTTTGGCCTGCGAGCGCTGCAGCATCGCGGCCAGGAGTCGGCGGGTATCGCAGTGGGTGACGGCGGTACTGTTATGGTGCGCAAGGATCTGGGCCTTTGCGGTCAGGTCTTCTCCAATGCCGACCTCTCCACGCTTACCGGCCAGCTTGCAGTGGGACACGTGCGCTACGGAACCGCAGGTGCCAAGAGCTGGGAAGCTGCGCAGCCGCACCTCTCTACCATCAACGAGGTTATCATCGCGCTTGCGCATAACGGCACCCTCGTGAACACCGACGAGCTGCGCCGTCAGCTTATCGAGCTGGGAGTTCCGTTCCTCTCAAATTCCGACTCCGAGGTAGCAACCAAGCTCATTGGCTACTTTACCCAGCGCACTGGCCATTTGCGCGAGGGCATCCGCAAGACCATGGAGCTCGTGCGCGGCGGTTACGCCATGACCCTCATCAACGAGAGCTCCCTCTACGCCTTCCGCGACCCGCATGGCATCCGTCCGCTCGTGCTGGGCAAGCTCGTAGACGGCGGCCTTGATCAGGCCGACCTCAAAGCGGCTGCCAAGCTTCCCTCGCTCGAGGAGAGCACCGAGGCGAACGAGCCTGTGCCCGAGGTCACTACGGCGGGCGGCTGGGTTGTCGCTTCCGAGACGTGCGCCCTCGATATCGTGGGCGCCGAGTATGTTCGCGACATTCGCCCGGGTGAGATTTTGCGCATTAACGACGAGGGCCTTGTTTCCGAGCAGGGCGTGCCCGCGGCGGAAAAGTCGGCAAACTGCATTTTTGAGCAGGTCTATTTTGCTCGCCCCGATTCCATCATGAACGGCAAGAGCGTTTATGCTTGCCGCTACGACATGGGCCGCATGCTTGCCATCGAGTCGCCTGTCAACGCCGATATGGTCATTGGCGTTCCCGACTCCGGCATGCCTCCGGCGGAGGGCTTTGCTCACGAGAGCGGCATTCGCTATGGCGAGGGCCTTATCAAGAACCGCTACGTGGCTCGTACCTTTATTGAGCCCACGCAGGAGCTGCGCGCCATGGGCGTGCGCATGAAGCTCAACCCGCTCAAGGACAACATCGAGGGCAAGCGCATCGTCGTGATCGACGACTCCATCGTGCGCGGCACCACTATGGTGCAGCTCGTCAAGATGCTGCGCGGCGCCGGCGCCAAAGAGATTCACGTGCGCATCAACTCGCCCGAGGTCATCTGGCCGTGCTTCTATGGCATCGACACCGATGTCCAGCAGCAGCTGATCAGCGCCAATAAGACGGTCGACGAGATTTGCGAGTTTATCGGTGCCGACTCCCTGGCGTTCCTCTCGGTCGAGGGCCTGCTCAAGTGCATGCCGGAGGGCGGCTACTGCGACGCCTGCTTTACGGGTGTCTATCCGGTGGCTATTCCCGATAGCTTCGGCCGCGACAAGTTCATGGAAGGCTACAAGCCGCGCAACCTCACCAAGCCCATGCGCTTTGCAGACGATGCGATTGTCGAGAAGGATAAGGATAAGAGCTGGGAAGAGAATCATCCCGAGGCATAATGCACCTTTTGGCGTCAGGAGCGGCAACCCGTGACTTGGCGCCTGTGTCTTTTTGTTACCAAACCGCTCCACGCGAAAGGAAATCCGATGAGCGAGAATACCAAGCACGTGACGTACGAGGACGCCGGCGTCGATACGGCCGAGGGCGGTCGCGCGGTCGACGCCATCAAGCAGATGGTCAAGGAGACCAATCGTCCCGAGGTCATTGGCGGTATTGGCGGCTTTGGCGGTCTGTTCTCCGCTGCCGCCCTTAAGGACATGGAAGACCCGATTCTTATTTCGGGCACCGACGGCGTGGGCACCAAGCTCGTGCTGGCGCAGCTGCTCGACCGCCACGAGACGGTGGGTCAAGACCTTGTTGCCATGTGCGTAAACGACATTCTCGCTTCTGGCGCCGAGCCGCTGTTCTTCCTTGATTACGTGGCCATCGGTCATATCGAGGCCGAGCACATGGCAAAGATCGTGAAGGGCGTGGCCGACGGCTGCAAGCTTGCGGGCTGCGCGCTTGTGGGCGGCGAGATGGCCGAGCACCCCGGCGTCATGCGTCCGGACGATTACGATCTGGCAGGCTTTACCGTGGGCGTTGTCGATCGCCCCAAGATGATCGACCCCGCAAACGTCCGTCCCGGCGACGTTGTCATCGGCCTGCCTTCCACGGGTGTTCATTCCAACGGCTATTCGTTGGTGCGCAAGGTCATCGGCGTCGACGGCATCGTGCCGGGTACGCCCGAGGCAGCAGCAAAGCGCGCTGAGCTTGAGCAGCCTCTCGAGGAGCTGGGTGGTCTTTCGCTGGCAGACGCCTTGCTGGCTCCCACTCGTATCTACGTGAAGCCGGTACTCGAGCTGCTGCGCGCCGGCGCCAATGTGCATGCTATCGCCCACATCACGGGCGGCGGCATCACCGAGAACCTTAACCGCGCGCTGGCAACAGACGTTGACGCCGTGGTCGAGCGCGACGGATCCAAGATGGGCTGGGACGTGCCTCCTGTCATCACTTACATTTCCGAGCATGCCGAGCTTGCCCCCAACGAGGCTTGCAAAACCTTCAACATGGGTGTTGGCCTGTGCTTCATCGTGGCCGCCGAGGACGAGGCCGCAACGGTCTCCGCTCTCGAGGCCATGGGTGAGAAGCCCTTCCGCGTGGGCACCTGCGTCGAGGGTTCGGGCAAGGTGACGTACTCCGATGAGCGATAACACCATGTCTCGCCCCATTCCCTATACGCGCCCGACGGGCACTCCTGTGACCGAGCCGCTCAAGATCGGCGTGCTTATCTCGGGTTCCGGCACCAATCTCCAGGCCCTGATCGACTGCATCGCTGAAGGCAGCCTCAACGCCAGCATCGAGTTGGTGGTTTCGAGTCGTGCGGATGCCTATGGCATTAAGCGTGCAGAGGAAGCCGATATCAAAACGCTCGTGATGAGCCGCGAGGATTACGCCGACCCCGTTGCTGCCGATCAAAAGATCGTGGATGCCCTGCTCGAGCATGGCGTGGAGTATGTGGTGATGGCCGGCTACATGCGCATGGTCCGCACCCCGATGCTTCGGGCGTTTGAGAATCGTGTGGTCAACCTGCATCCGGCACTGCTGCCGAGCTTTGTGGGTGCGCATGCCATTCAAGACGCGTTCGACCGTGGCGTCAAGGTGACGGGCGTGACCGTTCACTTTGCAAACGAGGTGTACGACTGCGGCCCCATCATCGCTCAGCGTGCGCTGCCCATCGAGGAGGAGTGGGACGTTGATACACTCGAGTCCCATATCCACGATATCGAGCACGTGCTCTATCCCGAGGCCGTGCAGATGCTCGCCGATGGCCGCGTCCATGTGCTGGCCAATGGCAAAGTTGCCATCGATCCGGCTCCCGTCGCGTAGCTTCTCTCGCTTGCTGTTTCAATCGACTTGACTCATAAAAGCTCCCCAACCTGCCCTCAAATACGAGGGGACGGTTGGGGAGCTTTGCTATGATGGGGGCGTAGCTTCGAAAGAGGTGGCGACATGATCGATGACGTCCGGTTTTGTGAGATTGTGAACAGGCTCCGCGCGCAGGGAACCGACGACGGCGAGGTCGAAGTCAAAACCTGCGAGACGAGGCTCAGCGCGGATATCTGGGAATCGGTAAGTGCATTTGCCAATACGGCAGGCGGCATCATCATTTTGGGTCTGAGTGAAAAGGACGGCTTTGCGCCGGCCCCTCACTTCAACATCGATCGCGTGCGCGATCAATTCATTGCGGGTATAGGCGATGGTGGGTCGCAGGGGTGCGTTGGAAACCCTCCTGAGTACGAACTGGCCCGCCGCGAGGTGGATGGCAAGCAGGTTCTGGTTATCGAAGTGCAGGAACTAGACCTGCGCTTCAAGCCCTGTTATGTGGCCGCACGCGGCATTCAAAACGGCAGCTACAAGCGCGTCGATGATAAGGACATCCATCTGTCCCCAACAGAGCTGTACGGCTATCAGGGTGCTTTGCTTCCAAGCGATGCCGAGTCGATGCCTGTGCCGGATTCTTCTGTGGACGATCTGGATGAGAACTTGGTGGAGGCAATTGTAAAAAAGCGCGTGCTCCAGGCGCCGCATGTTATGCGTGGTGCGGAAACGCGAGAGAAGCAACTTGTTCGCCTTAATATTGCAAGTGCTGCGGGGCCCTTGCGTCTGGCAGGACTTCTTGCTGCTGGGCTCTATCCGCAGCAGTTTTATCCCGAACTCGTTATCGATGTCGCGGTTCATCCGGATTTGCAAAGGCTCGGGGTGGGTTCTGTGCGATTCGTTGACCGGCAGGTGTGCGACGGTCCGCTTACCGTTTGCATTGAGGATGCCCTTGCTGCGGTGGGGCGAAATCTGCGCCGTGTATCACGCACTATCGGTGCTCGCGACCGTGAGGAATGGGAAGTCCCCGAAGAGGTTCTTCGCGAGGCAATCGCAAACGCCTGCATTCATCGCGAATATTCGACGCTGTTTATAGGGCACCCGGTGAGCGTAGACGTCTATCCCAACCGGATAGAGGTGCTTAATCCAGGAGGTCTTTGGGGTGGAAAGACGCTTGGCAATTTGTGTGACGGTGAATCGCGCTGCAGAAATCCCAAGCTGATGAGTCTTATGGCTGCCGCGCCTTTTAAAGGCGCGCGCGATTTGTCTGTCGAGCGACATGGGGCTGGCATGGCGACAATGATTCACGAACTCGAAATGCGTGGGCTCGATAGGCCGCAGCTCGAGGCACGGGCAGATTCATTCAAAGTTGTATTTTGGCGTCCACGGACCGTGCTCATTTGTTACACTTGTATGTAAATTGCTGTACAACTTTTGCACGACGATGGCTGTGCTACCATCAATTTTGCTAAGCTGTCTCGCTGCCCATTTTGAGACAGCGCACATGTCAACAAGACAGGAGAGAGAACATGGCAAGCAAGGATACTGAGCTGTTTAGCCCCGATCTGGTTTTCTTCGATATGGAGGCCGAGAGCACCGACGAGTTCTTCACCAAGCTTGGCGCTGAGCTCAAGAAGCGTGGCAACATCAATGACGGCTGGTACGATGGCATCTCCACGCGTGAGAAGAACTATCCCACCGGTCTTCACACCGAGGCTGCTGCTATTGCCATTCCTCACACCGATCCTCAGTTCATCGAGAAGCCCTATATCGCGGTGATCAAGCCCAAGACCCCGATCGTCTTCCAGCCTATGGCGGGCATGGGCGACGAGGTTCCTGCCGAGCTCATCATTAACCTGGGCGTTCTGCGTGACGGCGGCCAGGTTGCCGTGCTGCAGAACCTCATGAACATCTTCATGGACAAGGAGAAGACGGCCGACATTCTCGCGCAGACCACGCAGCAGGGCATGATCGACGCCATCACCAAGTACTTCGAGTAGCATCCGTTTCCTGTTTTGACCAACAGGTTTTAGCTGCCCCTTTTATGACCCCTGTGAGCAGGCGCTCGCAGGGGTTTTGTGTGTGAAGGGCATTAAGGCATTCGGTATTGTCACGTTTTTCTGAGCTGGGCGTATCTATGAGACAATAGGAAAACTCAGGTAGTAACCATTGTGCGCGCCTGCGAGCGCAGGCGCGATAAGGATGTATCTATGGCTCAGCAGAAAAAGAAATCGCCTACGCCCGCCGATAAGACTCAGGCGCCGCGCAAGAAGGACGTGCACGCCCGCGCTCGAAAGACGCGCATGTCCAAGGGCGTCAAGGTTTTGCTTGTTGCCATCGGCTGCGCAGCGATGATTCTCTCCGTTTCCACCATGGCGTGCTCTGGCATCATCAACCAGAGCCAGAACAAGGAATCGTATACGCTTACCGGCGGTGTTGCTGCCAAGGTCGACGGCGTGAATATTACCGAGGACACCGTGACCAAGCAAATCATGAACGTGCGCACTTCCGGTGGCTATGACACCGACAAGAAGTGGGCTCAATACCTGGTTGATAACAGCATGACGCCCGAGAGCTATCGCGCGAACGTGATCGACTCCCTGGCGCGCCAGTACCTGGTGCAGAAGGCCGAAAAAGAATACGACGTCCAAGTGACCGATGAGGATGTCGAGCAGGCTTGGAAAGACGCCGCCGCAAACTATGAGAGCGAGGAGGCGTTCGAGAACCAGATCAAGATGTTTGGCTTCACCAAGGACAGCTACAAGCAGCAGCTCGAGAGCACCCTTAAGCAGACCAAGCTCAAAGAAAAGGTCGCCAAGGCCAAGGAGCCCACCGACCAGGAGGTTATCGATTATCTCAACAGCAACCTCTCTACCTACAACGACGCTCGCCGCTCCCAGAACATCCTGTTCAAGGTGAATTCGGGTGCCACCGATGAAGAGAAGGCAAAAGTCAAGGAGAAGGCTCAGGAGGTACTCGATAAGATCAACGCCGGCGAGATTTCCTTTGACGATGCTGTGAGTAAGTATTCCGAGGACACCGGATCCAAGGACAACAAGGGCGATGTGGGTTGGGATAAACTCACGAGCTTTGTCGATGAGTATCAGTCGGCCCTTTCCGGCCTCAACAAGGGCGATGTGAGCCAGCTTGTCGAGTCTTCCTACGGCTATCACATCATCAAGTGCACCGACTATTTCCACGTGGACGAGTCGGTCACCTCGATCGATCAGGTTCCCAAGAAGATCGTGAGCTACGTCAAGAACATCCTCAAGACCCAGAAGGAGAGCACGGCGTACTCTGAGTGGATGGACGCCTATATCAAGAAGGCCGACATTCAAGTCAACGACATGCCCAAAGAGGTTCCGTATAATGTGAGCCTTAAGGGCGTGACGCCAAGCACCGGCTCCTCCTCGACTTCGGGCGAGTAGTTGCGCGCAACAACTGTACGTTTACCTGCGAGCCCGCCCAAACGGCGGGTTCGTTTATCGGAAAGGGGTTTTCGATGACTAACGAAGAGCTGCAAAAAGAAATGATCGCCGCTATGAAGGCGAAGGACAAGACGCGTCTGTCTATCATTCGTCAGGTCAAGGCCGAGGTGAAAAACATCGAGGTCAACGAGCGCCGCGACGTGACCGAGGAAGATGTGAACGGCATGATCAAGCGTCTGATCAAGCAGACGAGCGAGACGCTCGATATGTCCATCAAGGCCGGCAACAACGCTGAGCGCACCGAGACCCTTACCGAGCAGGTTGAGATTTTGCAGAGCCTGCTGCCTCGCCAGATTTCGGGCGACGAGCTCGTGGCGCTGATCGAAGAGGTCATTGCCGAGACGGGCGCTACCGCCAAGAAGGATATGGGCCGTGTGATGGGCGAGCTCGGTCGCCGTACCGGTGGCAATTTCGATAAGCCGGCGGCAGCAAAAGAGGTTGGCTCTCGTCTGGCATAGACATATCTTTGGGCTCTTTAGCCTGATGGAGAATTCGAGCGGTATACCAGGTGCTATGTATCAAGTACGAAAAGAGCGGGCATAAACCCACCAATTCGTATAAACCGCCTTTTCTACCGTTGCCCGTTTGTAACAACTCGATTTCGAATCGAACAAGCGCCCCCTCATACGGAGCGCTTGGTTTTTTCCAACCGTAGAATGGATGGAGCCGCGAAGCAGTATTGCTTGTGGATGCGCCGCGTCCCGATTCGATGGCAGATAAGGAAGGAACTCGTCCATGTCCGATATGATCCAGATCAAAGGGCTCAACAAATACTTCGGTGACCTGCATGTCCTGAAGGATGTCAACCTGAACGTCAAGGCTGGCGAGAAGCTCGTTGTCATCGGTCCGTCCGGCTCCGGTAAATCCACGCTCATCCGCTGCGTCGATTTTCTTGAGGAGCCCACGTCTGGCGAGGTCATCATCGACGGCACGCCGCTTACCAAGAAGAATCACTTGGAGATGGCCCGCAAGTATTCCTCGATGGTGTTCCAGCAGTTCAACCTGTATCCCAACATGACGGTGCTGGGCAACTTGACGCTGGCTCCCATCAAGCTCCAGAAGAAGAGCAAGGAAGAGGCCAACAAGATCGCCATGGCTGCGCTTGAGCGCGTTGGCTTGGCGGCAAAAGCGGGGGAGTATCCTCAGAATCTCTCCGGTGGCCAGCAGCAGCGCGTTGCAATCGCCCGCGCTCTGTGCACCAAGCAGCCCATCATTCTCTTTGACGAGCCTACTTCTGCGCTCGATCCCGAGATGGTCCAGGAGGTGCTCGACGTCATGGTCGAGCTCGCTCACGAGAACATCACCATGATTTGCGTCACCCATGAGATGGGCTTTGCCCGTCAGGTGGCCGACCGCGTGGTGTTTATGGACGATGGCCAGATTCTGGAAGAGGGCACGCCCGATCATTTCTTTGAGAATCCCGAGAATCCGCGTTGCCGGGAGTTCTTGGACAAGATTCTCCACTAGTTCGTTTTCGCATGCGGTATAGCCGCCGCATCGAGATATGCCGAGTATGGGTTCGGCGCCATGGCTGCATGCGCTGCCATGAATTGCGTATCGCAGGGAAGGGGTACCAACAATGGATATGTCTCGTCGTCAGTTTTTGAAGGTAGCCGGTTTAGGCGTTTTGAGCGTTGCCAGCATGGGTGCGCTTGCTGGCTGCGGTTCCGGTAGCAAGGACTCTGGCTCCAGCAGCGATTCTAAGATTGCCACCATCAAGGAGCGCGGTAAGCTTAAGTGCGGCGTCAAGAAGGACGTTTTGGGCTATGGCTACCTGGATACCAAGACCAAGAAGTACGAGGGTCTCGAGATCGACCTTTGCTACCAGATCGCCGCTGCCGTCCTGGGTGTTTCCTACGAGGAGGCCGTCGAGAAGGAACTCTGCGAGTTCACCGACGTCACGCCCAAGACCCGCGGTCCGCTGATCGATAACGACCAGCTCGACATCATCGCTGCCACCTACACTATCACCAAGGAGCGCAAGAAGAGCTGGGACTTCTCGACTCCGTATCGTACCGACCACGTGGGTATCCTCATCAAGAAGAACTCCGGTATGAGCAAGATGGCCGACCTTGACGGCAAGATCATCGGCGTCTCCCAGGGTTCTACCACCAAGGATCTGGTTCTGCAGATGCTCGAGGACGAGAAGATCGACGCTACTCCCGAGTTCAAGGAGTTCCCGGACTATCCGTCCATCAAGAGCGCTCTTGACGCCGGCAATGTCGACGCCTTTGCTATGGATCGCTCCACGCTCAAGACCTACACCACCGACGACTGCCAGCTGCTGCAGCCCGAGATTGAGTTTGGCGCCCAGGAGTACGGTGTGGCCACCAAGAAGGGCTGCGACCTGTCCAAGACCGTCGACGATACCGTCAAGAAGCTTCAGAAGGACGGCTGGATCGACGAAGAGATCTCCAAGTGGGGCCTGCTCTAAGGTGATGCCGTTGCTGTGCTGAACGCATCTGCGTTGCACGGCTTTTGATCGCCCGGGCGCCAGCGCGTCCGGGCGATATATGTTCGTAAGTTAGGAAGGAACTCTCGCCATGCTTGAAGGACTCCTCGATTCCATGCGATGGGAGATGACCTTTAGCGAGATGGGAAGCTTTTGGGATGGCTTCTTCGTCACGCTGCAGGTTGTAGTTGCCGGTTTGGCACTCTCGCTGATCCTGGGCACCCTGCTCGGTGTGTTTTCCACCACGCGTTCGCGTGTGCTGCGCGCTATTAGTCGTATTTACGTGGAGTTTTATCAAAATACACCGCTGCCGGTCCAGGTGTTCTTCATGTACATGGCGGGCCCTCAGCTGCTCCAGGCAATCACGGGGGCAGCATCTCCTGTGCGTATCTCCTCGTTTGCCCTGGGCTTTTTGGGCGTAGGCCTCTACCATGCCGCCTATGTTTCCGAGGTTATCCGTACCGGTATCGAATCGGTGCCGCGAGGCCAGATGGAGGCAGCGCTTTCGCAGGGCTTTAGCCGTGTTCAGGCGTATCGCTACGTCATCTTGCCGCAGACCTTTAAGGTTATCTTGCCCCCGCTGTGCAATCAGGCACTCAATTTGGTCAAGAACACTTCGGTGCTCGCCCTTATTGCTGGCGGCGACCTGATGTACAACGCCGACGGCTTTGTTTCTACCTATGGCTACCTGCAGGGGTATATCCTCGCGTGCGTGATGTACTTCATCATCTGCTTCCCGCTGGCCATGCTCGTTCAGTGGCTCGAGCGTCGCTCCAAGCGTCGTCCCCGCGCCAAGGTGATCCCCGGTATCACCGATGTTGCTGCAAAGGAGGCCTAAGAGATGCAGATCTTCAATGCAGACAACCTGAGCTTCATCATGCTCGGCTTTGCCAAGACCATCGAGATTTCCTTCTTTGCCATCATCTTCTCGATTGTCTTTGGCACTGTGCTCGCCATGGTCAAGCAGTATTGCACCGGCAAGCTGCGTCCGCTCTCTTTGCTGGTGAGCGCCTATATCGAGCTGTTCCGTTGCACGCCTAACCTGCTGTGGATTCTCTTTATCTACTTTACGGTCAAAGGCAACGACGTCATGATCTCTGTGCTGGCGTTTACCGTCTTCACCTCTGCTGTTATGGCCGAGATTATCCGTGGTGGATTTAACGCAATTCCTAAAAGCCAGTTTGAGGCTGCGCAGTCGCAGGGTTTTGGGTTCTTCTCGACCATGCGCCTGATCATTTTGCCGCAGACGTTCAAGACCATCATCCCAGCGCTCTTTAGCCAGTGCACCACGGTGATCAAGGACTCGTCGTATCTTGCTGGCATCAACGTGGCAGAGTTCATGTATTCGACCAAAGTCGTTATGGCTCAGACTTCCGATCTCTCGCAGGTACTTGCCCTCTACGGCTTTACCTTCGCGCTATACTTCGTGCTGAACTTTGGCATTTCGCTCATCGTTCGCGCATATCAGCGTCGCGTTGTTGCTGCGTAGCCGAGCGTTTTGACTGGATGATTTGCCCGAAGGGCCTAATTTAGGCTCCTCTCGTATGTGAAAGGGAAGACCGATGGCGGTTATCAAGGACAAGATCGATCAGCGTCGTGCTCTTCGTGAGGCTACGCGAGCGGGACAGCCGGTGGTTATCACCATCGCTCGCGATTTTGGTGCCGAGGGTCACGAGATTGGCAAGATGCTCTCCTGCGAACTGGGCATTCCTCTGTATGACAACGAGCTGCTGGTTCGCTCCGCATTGCGTGAGGGCGAGTCGCTCGACAAGATGGCAGCCTACGACGAGCAGCTTGCTATGGACAACGTGGCCTTTTTGCCCGACCACGTGGATTCGCGCTCGCTTTCGGACAAACTGTTCAAATCCATGTCGCAGGTGATTGTCGATTTGGGCGCTACGCGCAGTTGTATTATCGAGGGTCGTCTTTCCGATTACCTTCTGCGCAACAATCCCAATCACATTGCCGTGCTGGTGACGGCTCCCTTTGAGGACCGTGTTGAGATTGTGCGCAAGAAGCGCGGCCTTAACAAGAAGAAGGGTGCCAAGCTCGTCAAACAGATGCAAAAGATGCGCGAGGCATTCTACAAGCGCTATTCGGGCGGCAAATGGAAGATGACGAGCGGTAAAGACATTGTGGTCAATCGTGCCAAGCTTGGTCGCGAAGGCTGCGTCGAGGTTATCGCTTCTGCATACCGCTATAAGCTGCGCGAACTTGGCGTATGCGAGGAGGCTGTGGCACGTGCTGCCGCCGAGGCGGAGGGCGCACCTGCTGCTCCGGAGACTGCCGAATAGACCTCGCGTTGCATATCGGCATATCACCTAGAATGGGGACGCTCTTTGCTCTTGTGCGAAGGGCGTCTCTTCTTTTTTCGAAAGGGATTTGGATGAAAGTTTTCGTTACGGGGTTTGAGCCATTTGGAGCAGACAGCATCAATGCATCATGGGAAGCCGTGCGCCGCTTGCCCAAGCGCACGGCGGGCATCGATATTGTGGCGAAGTGCGTGCCTGTTGTGTTTGGCGATGCCGCACGGATTGTCGAAGAACTCATTGAGCAGGAGCGGCCCGATGCTGTTTTGTGCACAGGCGTTGCTGCGGGTCGTGCGCAGGTAACGCCCGAGTATGTGGCCATCAACCATCGTCACGCGCGCATTGCGGATAACGAGGGGTTCCAGCCGTACGACGAGCCTGTGGTTGCGGGGGCTCCCGATGCCTACTTTGCCACAGCACCGGTTTATGCCATGGTGAAGGCGTGCTGCGAGCAGGGTATACCTGCGGCAGTTTCTTATTCTGCGGGCACGTATTGCTGCAACGACCTGTTCTACAGCGTGCGTCATTTTGCGGAGCAGCGCTATCCCGGCATGCTGGTCGACTTCATTCATGTCCCGCAATGTTCTGAGCAGGTGGCGATAACGGGTGAGGCCAAGCCCTCCATGGAGCCCGCTACGGCGGCTCGGGCCCTGGAGGTTATGATCGAGACTCTCTTTAAAGACGGCAACTGGGGACAGCGCGCTCAAGGCGACTACAGAAGACCTTCCGCTGCGGGAACGACGCAGCTATGACAATCGCCGTCATGAGCGTTAGCGAAGCTACCCTGATTGCCGCCGGTACTGCGGTCTCCAAGCGCCGCAAGCAGTAGAACGGTCAATTTTGCTTAAGCGCAACTCGAACCGTTAGCAAAAGGCCCCATCAAGCACGTGCTTGATGGGGCCTGTGCCGTTTAATGGCTTGTGTCTGCGGCGATTACTCGCCCAGCAGGCTCTTGGTGATGGAGGCTGCGGCCTTCTTGCCAGCGCCCATGGCCAGGATGACCGTGGCAGCGCCGGTCACGATATCGCCACCGGCCCAGATGCGCGGATCGGTCGTCTGACCGGTCTCCTCGTCGGCGATGATGTAGCCCCACTTGTTGAGCTCCATCTTGCCGCCGATCTTGGAGGCAAACGGGTTGGCATTGGTGCCAATAGCCGAGATGGCAACGTCGCAGGGGATCTCTTCGATAGCGCCCTCGATAGGCACGGGACGACGACGGCCGGACTCGTCGGGCTCGCCAAGCTCCATCTTCTGGACCTTGACTGCGCACACGGTGCCATCTTCGCCAGCGATAAACTCGAGCGGGGAGACGAGCGGCATGACCTCGACGCCTTCTGCCTTGGCGTGGTGCAGCTCGGCGCGACGGGCGGGCATCTCGTCCTCGGTGCGGCGGTAGGCGATGATGGCGCGCTCGGCACCAAGGCGCTTGGCCGTGCGGACGGCGTCCATGGCCACGTTGCCGCCACCAAAGACCACGACGTTCTTGCCGTGCTTGGTGGGGGTGTCGTACTCCGGGAAGTTGTTGGCCTTCATCAGGTTCACGCGAGTGAGGTACTCGTTGGCGAAGAAGACGTTGGGCAGGTTCTCGCCGGGAACGTTGAGGAACTTGGGCAGGCCGGCGCCGGTGGCAACGTAGATGGCGTCAAAGCCCTTCTCGAAGAGCTCGTCGGCCGTGGTGATGTTGCCCACGACGGAGTTGTACTCAAACTTGACGCCCAGCTCCTCAAGGCCGTCGATCTCACGCTTGACGACGGCCTTGGGCAGACGGAACTCGGGGATGCCGTAGACCAGCACGCCGCCGCCGGTGA
>OGRN01000370.1_pt1 | contig 44319 bp, 37 predicted proteins | sample 1553401 | NCBI WGS metagenome assembly OGRN01 (sample SAMEA2580096, study PRJEB22360) | human gut metagenome | biome: human gut; feature: human-associated habitat; material: faeces | place: Denmark | collected 2008/2010 | reverse complement strand
GGGATAAACGCTGAAGGCATCTAAGCGTGAAGCCCCCCTCAAGATGAGATATCCCTAACGGAAGTTAGTAAGACCCCTTGAAGACGACGAGGTAGATAGGGCAGAGGTGGAAGTACAGTAATGTATGGAGCTGACTGTTACTAATCGGTCGAGGGCATGACCAAGGAAGGCTGAAGGCTTGGAGAGAGTTTCTTATATGCAGTTTTGAAGGTACATGAAAAGAATAGTGACAAAGAAGAGAAGGCAGTATTTCGTTAGATACTGCTTTTTTTATATTTTAAATAAGGAGGCAGACGGTGAAGAAAGTATTGGCATTTGATCTTGGATCTTCCAGCGGCCGGGCTATAAAAGGTGAATACGAAAACGGATATTTACAATGTGAAGAAGTTCATCGATTTGATAATATACCAATATGGAGAGGGGGACACCTGTGCTGGGACTTTGAGATGCTCATGAAAGAGGTGAAGACCGGGATTGAGAAAGCCGGAGAGATTGACAGTATTGGTGTTGATGCCTGGGGAGCTGATTTTGGAGTCCTGGATGAGAAGGGAAAACTTTTAGCATTGCCGGTTCATTACCGGGATCGACGTACAGAAGGAATGATTGAGAAGGTGCAGGAGGAATTTTCAGCAAAAGAATTATTTCAGATGTGTGGGAATCAGACCTACGCTACAAACTCTTTGTATCAGATTCTTGCACTAAAGGAAAAGGAACCTGAACTTTGGAAACAAACGGCAATGATATTGCATATTCCTGATCTGATCTCTTACTTTCTGTGTGGTCATGCTGTGTGTGAAAGGACGATTGCATCGACGACTCAGATGCTGGAGCCAGAGAGCAGAAGATGGTGTCATAAGATTTTTGAGCGCTTTCAGATGCCGGAAGAGATGTTTGCTCCGCTTACAGATACTGGTACAGTTATCGGAGAGTATCAGGGAATCAAAGTAATTGCTGTGGCAGGACATGATACACAAAGCGCGGGTGCAGCGATGACAGAAAATCCAAAGGATACAACATTTTTAAATATTGGTACATGGAGTCTTCTGGGGATTGAAAGAGAGAAGCCGATTCTTTCAGAGGAAGGCTATGAATTAGGAATATCAAATGAACAGGGACCATGTGGCGGCATTCACTGTATTATGAATATAACAGGAACCTGGCTTTTACAGGAATGCCGGAGATTCTGGGAAGAGAATGGAGAGGAGTATTCCTATAATGAGCTGGAAGGTCTGGCAGAAGAAGCAGGTTCCACGAAAGGATTATTTGATCCAAATGCAGAAGATTTTTCCCTGGCCGGCAATATGCCGGAGAAGATTAAAGCATACTGCAGGAGAACCGGACAAGAAGAGCCAGAAACAATCGGCGAGGTCGTACGATGTATTTATGAGAGTCTTGCATGGAAATATAGTACAGAATTGAAGAAGCTAGAGAAGGGAATCGAAAAGAAGATTGAAAAAATCCAGGTATTGGGCGGAGGAGCAAGGTCGGAAATGCTTTGCCAGATGACGGCCGACCGCTGTGGGAGAGAAGTAATTGCAGGACCTGTAGAAGCGACGGCATTAGGCAATCTGGTAATACAGTTGCATGCGCTTGGAGAAATCACAGATGTAGAGACGGCAAGAAAAGCGATTCGTGGAACAGAACAGTTTAAACATTATCTGCCTAGAGGATAGTAACAGAATTTTACAATCTTTTTACAAGAGTCCGATAGAGAAACTGTCAGATGTATGAAAAAATATAAGGTACGGAAATGATAAAAGAGACAGGAGTATCAAATATGAAAATGGACTATCATCAGATTTGTAAGAACGAGGAAATCTGCCTTCTGATTGAAAAAGGTAATGAAATCCTACAGGAACTGGGCTATACAGAGCATTCTCGCAAACACGCCATGAAGGTGGCGGAGACAGCTGGGAAGATTTTAAAAGAGTTAGGATACGGGAAACGGAAGATCGAGCTGGCAAAAATCGCAGGATATATGCATGATATCGGGAACAGCATTAACCGTCACGATCATGCGCAGAGTGGAGCAATCCTTGCCTATCAGATCCTGAAGGATCTGGATTTTTCTTATCGGGATATCCTGGTAGTGACGACGGCTATCGGTCATCACGACGAAGGAACAGGCACCGCTGTAGACGAAGTATCAGCGGCATTGATCCTGGCAGATAAGACGGATGTGCGCCGTAACCGGGTACAAAACCCAGTACCCTCTTCTTTCGATATTCACGACCGGGTCAACTATGCTGCATTGTCATCCAGTTTAAAGATTCAGAAGGATAAGGGAGTGATTCAGATGGAACTGGAGCTGGACGATTCAATTTGCACAGTGATGGACTACTTTGAAATCTTTCTGGAACGGATGCTGATGTGCAAGAGAGCCGCAGAGAGACTGAACTGTAAGTTTAAACTGAATGCCAATGGAAGCAAGCTTTGCTGAGAAACGGAAATGTGACAGGGGACGTAGACTTTTGCAAAAGTCTACGTCCCCTGTCACATTATTATTTCGCGGCCAGTAGTTTGTCGATGCTGACCAGTTTTACGCTGAGTACGAAAATTTCGGTTGCCAGCTTCAGCTCTTCTACTGTCGGATAAGACGGAGCGATACGGATGTTGCTGTCGTGCGGATCCTTTCCATATGGGAAGGTGGCGCCGGCAGGTGTCATGATCAGTCCTGCTTCTTTTGCCTTTGCTACGATAGCTTTTGCACAGCCGTCCATAGAATCAAAGGAAATGAAGTATCCTCCACGTGGAGCCATCCAGGAGCCGATTCCCAGACCGCCGATTTCTTTTTCCAGAGTGTTCAGCACAATATCAAATTTCGGACGCATGATATCTGCATGCTTTTTCATGTGTTCTACCATGCCGTGAATATTTTTAAAATATCTTGCATGTCTTAACTGATTCAGCTTGTCATGTCCGATAGTCTGAATCTTCATCTGCTTTCTGATATCAGCCAGGTTAGCGTCGGAGGCTGCGATAGCTGCGATGCCGGAACCTGGGAAGCTGATCTTGGATGTGGAAGAGAACTTGTAGACCATATCCGGGTTCCCTTCTTTTTTACATTCCATCAGAATCTCGATCAGATAATCCTGTTTATCTTCATATAAATGGTGGATGCCATAAGCATTATCCCAGTAAATACGGAAATCTTCAGCTGCAGGTTTTAATTTGGCGAAGCGGTGTACCGTTACGTCAGAATAAGTGATTCCCTGCGGATTGGAATATTTTGGAACACACCAGATACCCTTGATGGCAGGATCAGAGCTTACCAGTTCTTCTACCATATCCATATCCGGGCCCTCTGGAGTCATAGGCACATTGATCATCTCGATACCAAAATATTCAGTAATAGCAAAATGCCTGTCATAGCCTGGGACAGGACATAAAAATTTTACTTTATCCAGCTTGCACCAGGGGGTGCTTCCCATTACACCATGTGTCATGCTGCGAGCAACCGTGTCGAACATAACATTCAGACTGGAATTTCCAAAAATAACAATATTGTCTTTTGGAACCTCCATCATATCTGCCAGAAGCTGCTTGGCTTCTGCAATACCATCCAGAACGCCATAGTTACGGCAGTCAACGCCTTCCGTACATTTCAGATCAGACTGGCTGGTCAGGACGTCCATCATGCCCATAGAAAGGTTCAGCTGTTCAGTAGAAGGTTTTCCTCTGGACATATCCAGATTCAGATTCTGAGCCTTCACCTCTTCAAACTGAGCCTCTAAACTGCTTTTTAATTCCAATAATTCTTCTTTTGATAATTCTTCGTATGCTGTCACATTTCCATCCTCCATTTTTTCTATCCCTCAATTTTAACATTGTAATGGCAATCTGACATTTCGTCAATAGTTTCTTGCAAAAAAACAATTAAAAATGATGATTTTAAGTAAGAAAATTCAAAAAATTGAAATATTTTTATTTTACTAATTCAAAAAGCGAAAAAATGGATAAGATGAAGGTGTGTTTTTTATCAAAATTATGCACGTCTGGCAAGGATTTCATCCAGCAGACGGAATGCAGCGTCTTCTTTACTCATTAATTCCAGCTCTTTGACGGAATCAGGAGTGATGATCGTGATCACATTTGTCGTGGTTTCAAATCCCGCGCCCGGCACTTTTAAATTGTTGGCTGCGATCATATCCAGATATTTTTTCTCCAGCTTTTTCCGGGAATTTTCCAGCATGTTTTCTGTCTCCATGGAGAAGCCACATAGAAACTGCCCGGGCTTTTTATGTTCGCCCAGATATTTAAGGATGTCGTCGGTGCGCTCCAGTGCCAGAGACAACGCATCGTCGGACTTTTTAACCTTTTGATCAGAAACTTCAGCAGGCCGGTAGTCTGCTACAGCTGCGGCCTTGATGATGATGTCCATATCATTGCTGCGGGATGTGACAGCGTTGAACATGTCTTTTGCGGAAATGACAGGAACTACGTTGACAAAAAGCGGAGGAGTAAGAGCTGTGGGCCCTGTGACAAGTGTGACTTCGGCGCCGCGGAGCATACAAGCCTTCGCGATGCTGTACCCCATGCGGCCAGAGGAATGGTTGGTGAGGAATCTTACTGGATCTACAGCTTCCTGGGTCGGCCCAGCGGTGACCAGTACTTTCAGGCCGTCCATATCCTTTTCACAGGCACAGCAGCTAAGAATATGTTCAAACAAAATCTCCGGTTCCGGCATTTTTCCTTTTCCATCATCTCCGCAGGCAAGATGTCCGGTGGCAGGCTCTATGACCTTCATGCCGTATTTCCTGCAAAGATTCAGATTGTCCTGGGTTACCGGGTTTTCATACATGCCGGTATTCATGGCCGGAACGATCAGCTTTGGCGCATGGCTTGCCAGGATCGTGGTGGTGAGCATATCATCAGCCAGGCCGTGTGCCAGCTTGGCAATCACATTTGCGGTAGCCGGAGCGACCATGATGACGTCAGCCTTTTTTGCCAGAGACACATGTTCTACCTGAAACTCAAAGTTACGGTCAAAAGTATCTGTGATGCATTTATGACCGGTCAAGGTTTCAAAAGTGATAGGATTGATAAAATTAGTTGCATGTTCTGTCATGATGACACGGACCTCTGCGCCGGACTTGACCAGTCTGCTGGCAAGAGAAGCGCTTTTATAAGCGGCGATGCCGCCAGTGACTCCAAGAAGAATAGTTTTTCCTTTTAACATATGCATTCAGCCTTTCTCAACATGAAATAATATCTTTTTTTCACTATACCGTGTTTGCTGGAAACTTGCAAGAATCAGGAAGTAAAATAAAGCTTGCCTATGCAATGTCAGGGTGCTATAATGTCACCGTAATTGTATTGTATCCTGCATGAGCAGGAATGATAACAAGGAGGAATTGAATAATGAAGACGAAGAAACACGACACACGCTGGATGGTCAGTGTTGCACTTATGGCAGCAATCGTCATCGTGCTGGCGAATACACCGCTTGGCATGATTCAGCTGCCGGTGATTAAGGCGACAACTGTACATATTCCAGTCATCATTGGCGCGATTCTCTTAGGACCATCTGCCGGGGCAATCCTGGGCGGAGTATTCGGAATCTGTTCGCTGATCAGCAACACGATGGCACCAACCCTCTTATCCTTTGCATTTTCACCGTTTATGAGTACGACAGGGATTCCCGGGGCATTGAAGGCAGTCTGGATCTCCGTAGGATGCAGGATCCTGATCGGGGTGGCAGCCGGATGGCTCTGGATACTTCTTAAGAAGTTAAGAGTAAGTCAGGTAATTGCACTTCCGGTTGTTGGATTTGTAGGATCCATGGTGAATACAGTCACCGTCATGGGAAGTATATACTTTCTGTTTGCCCAGCAGTATGCCGAGGCACAGAATGTAGGCGTTACGGCAGTCTGGGGGCTGATCATGGGAACCATCACTGCATCCGGCATCCCGGAAGCGGCAGCAGCGGCGATTCTGGTACTTGCACTTGGAAAGGTGCTGGTGGGAGTATTCCGGAAGATGAATATCGGGGCAGAAGGCAGTGCAGCGAAGGCGCGCTAGAAATAGTGTTATGAAATAGAAAATGATAAAGTCACTATATTACAGAGGTAAGATAGTGACTTTTTTCATAAAAAGGAGGACAAAGGGATGGAGAAGGAAACTTTAATCCTGCTCGGAACCGGCAATGCCACGGTTACCAGGTGTTTTAATACCTGTTTTGCAATTCAGACAGGGGAGGAATATTTTCTGGTAGATACCGGAGGAGGAAATGGGATCATGACTCAGCTTGAAAAGGCAGGCATCCCCATGGAGACGATCCATGATATTTTTATCAGCCATGAGCACACCGATCATCTACTGGGACTGATCTGGCTGATCCGGATGATCGCCACGAAGATGAAGAAGGGACAATATGAAGGGAATCTGAATATCTACTGCCATGAAGAGCTGGTGGATACCATCCTTACGATTACGAAGCTGACAGTCCAGAAGAAGTTTTATAAAATGATCGGCGAACAGATCTTTTTTAGGACAGTAGAAGATGGAGAAGTATATCGGATTCTGGGATATGACGTTTGCTTTTTTGATATTCAGTCCACGAAGGCGAAGCAGTTCGGATTTACCCTGCGGCTGAAAAACGGCAGGAAACTTACTTTCCTTGGGGACGAGCCTTACTGTGACTATGAAGAACCTTATGCCAAGGAAACAGACTGGCTCCTCCATGAGGCCTTCTGTCTTTACCGGGACCGAGAGATCTACAGGCCTTATGAGAAACATCATGCAACTGTAAAGGAGGCGTGTGAAGATGGAGAGAAGCTGGGCGCAAAGAATCTGATTCTTTATCATACGGAAGACCGGAATCTGAAAGACCGCAAAAAGCTGTATACAGAAGAAGGACGCCGGTATTATCATGGAAATTTGATTGTCCCAGAAGATCTGGAGCGAATTGAATTATAAAAATTTCATATTTTTGCAACCTGATGCACCTATATATCGTCTAACCAGTGTAGCAGAAAGGAAAAAGGCCTTTTTTCTGAAAGGAGAAACAATGAGTGAGCAGCAAAATAAGGAGTGTCTGCATCTTGTAAAGAAGGCAGTCCGCGGAAATCCAGACGCTTATGGCAGGCTGATATCCGAGCATCAGGAATATCTGTATAAAATGGCATTTCTCTATATGAGGAATCAGGAGGATGCACTGGATCTGGTTGGGTCTGTAGTGCTGAAAGGCTATCAGAATATTCACAGACTGAGGCATCCGGAGTGGTTTAAGACCTGGCTGACAAAGATCCTCATCAATCTGGCCAGGGATGAAAAGAAGAAGACATTGTACTGCGTCGACATTTCGGACGTCCAGGCGCCTGAAAAACCGAGAGGTATTTCAATCGAGGAGAAATGCGATCTGGAGGAAGCGATCCGCAGGATTCCGGACAAATATCAGATTCCTGTCATACTGAAGTATTTCAGCGGACTTTCTGTTAAGGAAATTTCGTATGTGACAGGAAATCCGGAAGGGACTGTCAAAGCCTGCTTGAGCAGAGGGCGGAGTGAGCTGAAAAAAATTCTGAAGGAGGACTATTTTTATGCAGATTAATTTTGATCATATTGAAATTCCGGAAGAGGAGCTTCAGAAGGTCATTTCCCAAAGTATGGACTCGGTAAAACAAGAGTATAAAAGGAAGAGAGCCTATCGCATTGTGCGCTGGTGTGGAGCGACGGCAGCAGCGGTGGCTGTTGTGGTTATGGTATGCATTTCACATCCGACATTGGCGGCAGAACTGCCTCTGATCGGACATATTTTTGAAAGAGTACAGGACGAACAGCAGTATCCTGGAGATTATAGCGCCAAGGCTGATTCGCTTGTGGGAAATACAGTAAGTGAATCAGAAGGAATCAAGATGACATTATCAGAAATTGTGTGTACAGATCAGTCGATGAATGTTTCTGTTATGATCGAATCTGAGGAAGGATTCCCGGAACAGGCACTTCAGATGTCGCAGACGTTTGGAGAAGATTATGGCAGCCGACTGTTTTTGTCGGCAGATAATCGGGTAGACTTTATCGATCATACAGTAGATAACAGCGAATATGGATATCTGGAGGTAAAAGGAGAATTTGAAGATGATCATACTTTTATTGGTATGTTCCGCATCAGCTTTGTAGTGTATCCGTTTGCTGAGTATGAGGTGCCGGATTCTTTTAACTGGGATATGAAAGTCAGTGGAATTTCATATTTTGCCAAAGAAGGAACTTCCAGGGAGGCGTTGACAGATGGCGGAGAGTGGACATTTTCTAATGAGGTGCATAAATCAGATGCCGAGACAAAGACGGTAAAGGTGGATCAGTATGAACCAAATGGAAATGGAATCTCAGAGATTGTTATGACGCCCTATGAAGTAACCATCAATTATGTATATGATGAGAGCAAGGTGCAGCCTGGATTTGAAAGATTTGATTCGATACAGTCGGTGATGCTGGACGGTTCAGGGAAACTGATCGATGATAAAGTGGGGATGTTTCCCACGGAAGGATATGATCTGTCAAAGATTACGGTGTATTCTCTTGATGTTTCAGATGTTTCGGATGCAGAATGGGAGGAAATGTGGGAGAAGCTGTACGATGAAAACTTTGCGCCTCAGCTGCCGCAGTGGCTGGCAGAACACGCAGTAGCGGTGATGGAGATTGTTCTTTAAAATAGATAATCTTACAATCAATTGTTGATACCCTTTGATTTTCCGGATAAAACAAAAGAGCCAGAAACGCTTATTTTCAAGCATTCTGGCTCTTTAATAGCAGGGGATGAGAGAATCGAACTCCCGCCAAAGGTTTTGGAGACCCCTATCATACCACTTGACCAATCCCCTGTATGTGCTTGTCGCACTAGATATTTATACCACATATACGGTAGGATTGTCAATTGTTAATCGAAAAAAAGTAGAGAAAATTGCCGCGCTTGAGAGGCTTTTCTTTTTTTGTTATAATTTTTGAGAAAAGTTTCGGAGAGAGGTGGAAGAATGTACATCGGTGATTTACATATTCATTCACGATATTCCAGGGCGACGAGTAAAGACTGTACACCGGAGTATCTGGAGCTGTGGGCGAGGAGAAAGGGAATCCATATTGTCGGGACAGGGGATTTTACTCACCCAAAATGGAGGGAAGAGCTTAAGGAGAAGCTGGAACCTGCGGAAGAGGGCCTGTACCGGTTAAAGGAGGAATATCTGATCAAGGATGGATCCGTAGCCGGGGGAGTTCCTCCCAGATTTGTCGTGACCGGGGAAATCAGCTCGATTTACAAGAAAAACGGAAAAGTACGAAAGGTTCACAGCCTGATCCTGCTTCCGTCGCTTGAGGATGCCGGGAGAATCTCTGCAAAACTGGAGCAGATTGGAAATATCCATTCGGACGGCAGGCCGATTCTGGGACTGGACTGCCATGATCTGCTGGAGATCGTGCTGGAGTTGTGTCCCCAGGCTGTCTATGTGCCGGCACATATATGGACTCCACATTTCTCTTTATTTGGAGCATTTTCAGGATTTGATACGATCGAAGAATGCTTTGAGGATCTGACGCCTTATATTCACGCCGTAGAGACCGGGCTTTCATCTGATCCTCCGATGAACTGGAGAGTATCAGCCCTGGACCGGTTTCAGCTTATATCCAATTCAGATGCCCATTCTCCGGCAAAGCTTGGCAGGGAAGCCAATCTGTTTGAAATGCCGCTTTCTTATGAAGGGCTTTCCGAGGCAGTCCAGACCGGAAAAGGTCTTGAAGGAACCATCGAGTTTTTTCCGGAGGAAGGGAAGTATCACATGGATGGACACCGCAAATGCGGACTGTGCCTGAAACCTCAGGAGACCGTGGAATATCAGGGAATCTGTCCGGTGTGCGGCCGAAAGATTACCATTGGAGTATCTCATCGGGTGGAAGAACTTTCTGACCGTCCGGAAGGGTATGTACGGGAAGGAGCAAAGCCCTTTGAGAGTCTGGTGCCACTTGCGGAAGTGATCGGAGCTTCAAGGGGACATTCTTCGACAAGTAAAAAAGTGCAGCAGGAATACTTTGAAATGCTGCAGAAGCTGGGACCGGAGTTTGAAATCTTAAGGAATGTTCCGACAGAGGAAATCCGTCGTGTGTCAGGAACCCGTGTGGCAGAAGGGATTGAACGGCTGAGAAAGGGACAGGTAGAACGGATTCCGGGATTTGACGGAGAGTACGGAGTGATCCGCCTGTTCAGTGCCGATGAGCTTCAGAATACAGAAGGACAGATGGATTTTTTTGGCGTACTTGGCATTGCAGAAGAGGAAAATGGAAAGACGCAGGAAAAGAAGGGAGGCACTACTCAAAAGACACCGGATGAGAGGAAAGAGGAGAAAGTACAAAAGCAAGAGCCAGATAAAAACGGCAGAGATGGCGTATACGGGCTGAACAAGGAGCAGGAAGAGGCTGTCTTGAGCACTGCAGCAAAGATTGCGGTAAAGGCAGGGCCTGGGACTGGAAAGACGAAAACCCTGGTTTCCAGACTCCGCTACCTCCTGGAATACCGGAGAGTCCATCCGGGGGAGATTACTGCAGTAACTTTTACCAACCAGGCAGCAGAAGAGATGAAGGAAAGGATCAGACAGCAGACTGGAAAGAAACAGACAGTACGTCAGATACAGATCGGAACATTTCATGGAATTTGTCTGAGATTTTTAAAAGATCAGGGAGAGACGTTTATACTGGCAGGTGAAGCTGAGCAGCAGAAAATTGCACAGGAGGCGGTTCGGCAGACAGGAGCAGACATTAGTGTCAGTGAATTCAGACAATGGGTTTCGCATAAAAAGTCGGGCGTGGATCTTGAATCTGTGCAGATGAACGACAGCAGGACAGAAATCTGCCGGCGGGTATTTCCTGTCTATGAAAAAAGGAAGCAGGAACTGGGAATGCTGGACTTTGATGATCTTTTGCTGCGGACTGTGGAACGGATTCGGGAAGGCTGTGTGCGGGAAGGATGGGAAAAGTCCTTCCGCTATCTTCTGGTGGATGAATTTCAGGATATCAGTCCGGTGCAGTATCAGCTGGTGAGATTGTGGAGCCAGGGAGGAAGAGAGCTGTTTGTGATCGGGGATCCGGATCAGTCAATCTATGGATTCAGGGGAGCAGACGGAGCCTGCTTTGAACATTTAAAAGAGGAGGAACCGGAACTGAAGGTCATCCGGCTGCGGGAAAATTATCGTTCTTCTCCTCAGATTCTGAACGCAGCCTTTGCCGTGATCACAGAAGGGGAGGAAAAACAGGAGAAGATAGAAGAGAGGCGGCTTCATGCAAACTGCAAAGATCAGGAGCCGGTAAGAGTCGTCAGAACATCCGGACCTATGGCAGAAGGAATTTTTATCGCAAAGGAAATCAATCGGATGGCCGGCGGAATCGGCATGCTGGAAGCCCATCAGACGGCATGGGAGAGAGAGGGAAAGAAAGTACGCAGTTTTGACGAGATCGCTGTACTGTGCCGTACCCATCACCAGGCTGAGCTGGTGGAAAAGTGCCTGAAAACGGAGAGCATTCCTTATATTACCGCGGGACGGGAGGATTATCTTAAGGCTGAAACCGTGAAAAACAGTCTGGCCTTTTTCCGATCCATAGAATATGAGGGGGATGAGGCGGCGTGGGAACTCTGCGCGGAGTATTTCTGGAAGCTGGAATGGAATCCTGTTGCGAAAGAGGCAGTCCGCAAGATGGCGGAACATATGCGTCCGTTATATCAGAAAAAGAAACCAGAGGAGTTTCTGGAAATCTGGATGGAGGAAATGAATCTTTCTGAAGATCCGGACATGAAGAAGCTTTGTCAGGCAGCAGTATTTTATCCTTCAATGCCGGAATTTACAGAAGCACTGGAACTTGGAGAAGAAGGAGACATTAAAAGGTGCGGAGGAAGGACATACGTGTCTGGCGCAGTTACGATCATGACGATGCATGGCTCAAAGGGCCTGGAATTTCCAGTCGTCTTTCTTTATGGTGTGGAAGAAGGATCAATTCCGTTGGAAAGAGAGGAGCATCCTTTGGATCAGGAAGAAGAGAGACGTTTGTTTTATGTAGGAATGACCAGGGCAAAAGAGGAACTGATCCTGATTACATCAGGAGAAATGTCGGTGTTTTTAAGAAATCTTCCCGGCGGACTTCTGGAAGAAGAAATCGCCGGGAAAAAGAAGAGTGTAGAAACCTGGCATCAGATGAGCCTGTTTGAGACAGAACCTGATGCAGGAAAAGAACAATGAAAGGTCACTTTGTGACCGCAAACAGGATCCCGGAAAAAGGCGGAAGAGAAAAACGGCAGGAATTCTCTTCCATAAGCCATGGCAGCTCCTTTTCCGGGATTCTGCCATTGAAACGCTCCCAGTCCGTATGAAGCAGAAGCACTGGAGGATGGGAGAACGGCACAGGAAGGAGATAGTCTTCCTGAACCTGCCCGCTTAGATTCAGAATGCCGATCAGACACTCATCGCCGCCCGTTCTCTGGATGGCGTAGATACATCGGCTTTCCTGATGACAGTCCAGCCAGCAAAAACCGTCTGGCTCATAATCTGCAGCAGACAGTGCCGGGTGGGAAAGGTACAGGTGATTCAGTTCGGACATGTAATGATAGAAAGCATCATGGATCGGATACTTTAGTAAAAGCCAGTCCTGTTCCCTTTTTTCATCCCATTCCCGGAACTGGCCGAATTCATTTCCCATAAAATTCAGTTTTTTCCCCGGATGAAGCATCATATACAGATACAGGACCCGGGCCTGAGGAAACTTGATCTCATAGTCTCCGTACATTTTTTGAAGGATTGTGGCCTTTCCGTGGACTACTTCATCGTGAGAAAAAGGAAGCAGGTATTTTTCATTTGCAAAGTACATCATAGAAAAGGTCAGCTTATGATAGCAGGATGGCCTGTCTTCGGGAGGGGTCCGGAAAAAATTCAGAGTATCGTGCATCCATCCCATATCCCACTTATAGTCAAAGCCAAGGCCCTGGGGAATGGCTTTTGTGACGCCGGGATAGTCGGTGGAATCTTCAGCGATGAGGAGACAGCCCGGGTTTTTCTGCTTAAGTCCGGCGTTCATGACTTTTATAAACTCAACGGCGTTTCCGTTGACTCCACGTCGTTCATCGCCCTGCCAGTAGATGATGCGGCTGATGGCATCCATGCGGAGCCCGTCAAAATGATACTGTGCCAGCCAATAGTTGGCACAGGACTGAAGAAAGCTTCTGACCTCACCGCGGGAATGCATGAAATTATAGCTGCCCCATTCACTGACGCCCACATCCGAATGAGGATATTCAAAGAGTGCTGTGCCGTCATAGTGTACCAGGGCGTAGTCGTCGATAGCAAAATGTACCGGGACAAAGTCGAGGATTACGCCGATGTCATGCTGGTGAAACAGATCAACCATTTTTTTCAAGTCTGTGGAAGAACCATATCTGCTGGTAGGAGCATAGAATCCTGCAGGCTGGTATCCCCAGCTTTCATCACAGGGGTACTCGCAGATTGGCATGATTTCAATATAGTTATATCCGGCTTCTTTCAGATAAGGGATCAGAAGTTCTGGAATCTCATCGTAGCGGTACCAGTCGGTTTCCCCGCTGCCTTTTTTTCGCCAGGAACCCAGATGTAGTTCATAGATATTGACAGGATCATCTACTTTTTCGTCTCGTCTTTGCATCCAGTCCTGATCGGAGAAGGAATAAGAGGACAAATCACGAATTACAGACCTGTGGGCAGGCCGGAGTTCCATGCCATATCCGAAAGGATCACAGTGAATTCTGGCCTGGCCGTCATTCTGGAAAATCCGGTACTCGTAGGTATCTCCTTCCCTGACACCGGGGATGAAGACTTCGTAAAAATTCCCGTCGTAAACTTTCTGCATCGGATATTCTTTTCCCTGCAGGCATACCGTGATGCCGCATGCGGCAGGAGCAAAGGTACGGAAGACCGCGCCATCACCTGTCAGATGGGCGCCGAGCCATTGATGTGCTTCAAATTCTTTTCCCGTATAAAAATCATAGAAATTCATCATATACCTCACATTTAATTGACACATGTCAATTATTTTACTAAGATATATTATAATGAATTTCAGGAATGGGTACAATTGACAATATTCAGGCAGGGTAAAATAAAAGACATTTTGCCGGAAAGGACTATTAACTGTGGATTTAAGACAAAAAAAGACAATGAAGGCTATCCGGGAAGCCTTTTTAGAAATTCATGCAAAAAAACCGATAGAAAAAATTACGATCAAAGAACTGACAGAACTGGCACAGATCAGCAAAGCTACATTTTATCTGCATTACCGGGATATTTATGATCTGGAAGAGTGTCTCCAAAAGGAAAGTATTGCAAAAATCTGTCAGAGTATCGAACATCCCGAGTGGGTGATTACAGATTCGGCTGAATTTGCAAGGGAACTGTTTCGGGCATTCCGGGCACATGATGCGCTTCGAAATGTATTATTTTCCGGGAACCGGGCCGCCATGATCCCGGATTATGTGGAAAAAGAGCTGCAGAAACATATATTTGCAAAATATCCGGAGCTGCAGAAGGATATAAAGTTTCGGGCACTCCTTACCTTTGAAGTATATGGAGGATTCTATACCTATCGGCTTCATGCAGAATCCTTTGGCGAAGAAGAGATCGTGGCTGAAATCTCAGGGATTTCAGATGCGCTTTCAAGAGCGGAGCGATACCATTACTTTGCGGTTCAGGATCGTAGTGATTATAACTGTAAAAATGTCTGAGACAGCCTGTGCAGACTGAATGCCCAGAAGTCCGAAGAAGTGTGGGAGAATCAACAGCGCAGGGATGAAAAAGAGTCCCTGCCTGGAAGCGGCAAGCACAGTAGCGGGCAGTGTCTTTCCCATGGTCTGCATCATCATATTGTTCATAACGATCCAGCCATTTAAGGTAAATGTGACACATTGGAAGCGCAGGGCAGTTGTGCCGATCCGGATGACATCGACATCGTTGCGGAAAATGCCGATAAGGTGTCCGGACAGTATCATGCCTGCGACAGACAGTATCAGGAGAACAACAGTAGAGACTTTTACACAGAACCAGAAGGCCTCTTTTACACGGTCATATTTTCTGGCGCCGTAGTTGAAACCGCAGACTGGCTGAAATCCCTGGCCAAAGCCGATCAGCGCTGAATTTGCAAACATCATGATACGGCTGACCACAGACATGGCGGCAATCGCTGCGTCACCATAAGGGTTGGCAGCGATATTCAAGGTCATGGTAGCAAGACTTCCCAGGCCCTGGCGGAACAGAGATGGAAGACCGCCGCCAATGATTTCAGATAGGCGTTCTTTGGAAATACGCATATTTTTGATGTGGATCGGGATGCACTTTGAGATGCGGATACCGGCCAGAAGAAGACAGAAGCTGACAAACTGGCTGATGATGGTGGCAAGCGCAGCGCCGGAAACGCCCATATCAAAGACAAAGATAAAGAGGGGATCCAGACCGATATTCAGTACAGCACCGGTGGTAATACCGATCATAGCATAAAAGGCATTCCCCTGAAAACGAATCTGATTATTGAGGACCAGCTGGGCTGTCATATAGGGAGCGCCCAGAAGGATGATGCCGAGATATTCCTTCGTGTAGGGGAGAATCGTCTCTGTTGAGCCAAGAATCCGTGACAGTGGATCCAAAAAAAGAAGACCCAGGATGGTGAGAAGAAGGCCAAGAGCAAAGGCCAGAAAAAATCCGGTGGCTGCCAGTTCTTTGGCTGCCTGTGGATTTTTGGACCCTAATTTTCGTGAGATAGAGTTGCCGGAACCATGTCCGCAGAAAAATCCCAGCGCCTGTATAACTGCCATAATTGGAAATACGACGCCTACGGCAGCAGTGGCGCTGGTGCTGATTCTGCCAACAAAGAAAGTATCGGCCATATTATAGAAGGAAGAAATCAACATGCTGATAATCGTGGGGACGGCCAGACGCCCGATAAGCCCCGGGATCGGAGCTTCGGTCATCATAATATATTTTTCGTCCTGAGAATTTGCAGCTGACAATCTGATCGCTTCCTGTTAATCTGGATTTGCGGATTTTGTATATCCACATATATTATTGTAGCACAAAAAGCCTGTCTGTGTGATCAGAAATCGGTGTAAGTTTCTCCGTTCAGGAGTTGTTTTCCTTTTGCAGCGGCAAGTTCGGAAACGGTAACCAGCTGATATCCTTCCGATTGCAGCTTGGGGATCAGCTGAAGGGCGGCGTCGACGGTTTCCGTATGAATATCATGCATCAGGATAATATCGCCATCCTTTACTTTGGTCATTACAGCATCGATAGTGCTTTGAGCATTATGGGTTTTCCAGTCCAGGGTGTCGATGTTCCACAGAATCATGGGCATACCGACACTTGAGGATACAGTGCTGTTGACTGCGCCATAAGGAGGACGCATCAATGTGGCGCCAGAGCCGGCAATGTTGCGGATCCCATCGTTCGTCTTTGAAATCTCAGACTGAATTCCGGCGGAATCAAGAGTGGAGAGATCGGCATGGTCAAAGGAATGGTTGCCAAGCTCGCATCCGATCTGCTTCATTTTTTTAATGGCATCCGGGTAGGAAGAAACCTTTTGCCCCAGCATAAAAAATGTGGCATGTGCATTATATTTTTCCAGCTGATCCAGAAGTTCTGAAGTCCGTGGACCAGGGCCATCGTCAAAGGTCAGGGCTATCATCGGCCGGGATGGATCTACCTGGCTTTCTTTTTTTGAAGTCAGTTTCCCATCTTTATCGAAACTGCACAATGTAAGACCAAGATAAATGTCTCCGGTAGCCATTTTCCCATTGGCGTCAAAGTAATAGGTGCTGCCGTCCAGTTCCTGCCATCCGGTCAGAGCCGCCCCGTTTTCGCCAAGATAATAGCGGGCGCCGTCATTGTCGGCCCAGGTACTGCGTTCCATGATGCCTTTATCTGTAAAATGATAGGTGGCATTTTGTATGGTCTGCCAGCCGGTGACCATGTTTCCGTCTGCATCGAAATAGTAGGTGTTGCCCTTGGAAACGACAAAATCGCTGGTAACATATGTACCGTCATATTTTCGAAAACGGCTGCCATCCCATTCGCCGGTGGGATTTTTTACTTTAAAGACGCCGCCTTCTACAGAAACTTTCAAGTGCCGGGACCACTGTCTGCGCTTCAGTTTCTCTGTCAGGTCTTTGGACAAAGTGACTGTGATGGGATATTCTCCTTCTGTGGCGGGATCGGCACTGCATGAAAGTGTATAGTCCTTCCCTTCTTTCAGTTCCTTTTTCAAGTCTCCGGCTGTATATAAATCTTTAAAATCTAAAAGGGTATAACCGCTTCCCTTTAAGGACACACGGGCATGAAAGGAGTCAGGGAGAGCTTCACCTTGTACGATCTCGGCATTTTCTGCATGGATGACAATGGAAGCATGTCTGGTAAGAAAATATGAAAGGATAAGAAAAGCAGCGGTTAAAAGGCATAGAAGAGCAGAAAGGATACCGATCAGGATCAGGCGCTGCTTTCTTTTTTTCTTTTGTCTGTTGATGGATTTCATTTGTAAAACCTCTTATTATCAAAAAATCATAGTTTATACTCTCTGTGGGTGCAGTATAACGTTTTTCGACATAATTCGCAAATGAAAACCATACTTTTTAAGAATAATTAATAATTTATTCAAAACTATTAAGATATGATTAATTAATATGTCTTTTAATAGCCTCAAAGCTTTCTGAGCTGATGACATGTTCGATCTTACATGCGTCCTCCGTGGCTGTTTTTTCCGATACGCCCAGTCTCATCAGCCATTCAGACAACAGCAGGTGTCTCTCATAGATCATCTCTGCAATGGCTCTTCCGGAATCGGTCAGATGGATAAAGCCGCTGTCTTCCATTACAATATATTGCTTTTCGCGAAGATTTTTCATGGCAACGCTCACACTGGATTTTTTGAATCCCAGTTCATTGGCAATATCAACAGAACGTACGACAGGGTGCTTTTGACTTAATATTAAAATGGTTTCAAGATAATTTTCAGCAGATTCGTTGGTATAAGTTCTCATTTCAGCTGTCCTCCTGGAATGTAAATAAACAAATAAAAATTTATAATTTAGTATAGCACAAATGATTTTTAAATACAAAACAATAAAAAATGTATCGAAAAAGCATTGACAAAAAAGGAAGTTAGTTTAAACTACCATTTGTTAGATATAACAACATCGTCGGCTTAAAAACCGTAAAATAATTGAGAGGATCTTGGAATATGAATTTATTAGATGCCAGAGAAGGCGAGGAATATATGATTAAAGACATTGTAACTGATGATGAGGAGATGGAAGCGTTTTTGTTTTCCCTGGGATGTTACAGTGGGGAGCCGATTACCGTGGTTTCGCGCGTTCGGGGCGGCTGTGTGGTTTCCATTAAAGATGGAAGATATAACATCGATACTGATTTAGCGAAAGCTATTTCAATATAAATAAAAAAATAGTATTTTACTATTTTTTTTACACAAAGGTTAGTTTGTTCTAATCGGAATGAAGGAGGAGGTTTGTAAAATGAGAATTGCTTTTGCAGGGAATCCAAACAGCGGAAAAACGACGATGTACAATGCATTGACAGGAAGAAATGAACGCGTTGGAAACTGGGCCGGTGTTACGGTAGAGCGAAAGGAAAGCCTGATCAAAAAGGCATATTATGACGGGGAAGAGGAACTGGTGGCGGTAGACCTGCCGGGAGCGTATTCGATGTCTCCCTTTACTTCGGAAGAAAGTATTACCAGCAGTTATGTGAAGAACGAGCATCCGGATGTGATCGTAAATATCGTGGATGCGACAAACTTAAGCCGCAGCCTGTTTTTCACGACACAGCTGCTGGAGCTGGGAGTCCCGGTGGTTGTGGCTTTGAATAAGAGTGATATTACAGATAAGAAGCAGACCAGGATTGATGAAAAGAAATTGTCTGAAAAGCTGGGGTGCCCGGTGATCAAAACGATTTCTACATCTTCAGGACACGAGGGGTTAAAGGAGGTCGTTGCTCAGGCTGCTGCGCTGAAGGGAGCCGGACAGAAGGCTCCATATGTGCAGGCGGATATTGACCTGCATGATAAAAATGCAGTCGAAGCTGCGGACAGAAAACGTTTTGACTTTGTCAATGGAATTGTCAAGCAGGTTGAGCAGAGAAAAGTATTTACAAAAGATAAAAATGCGCAGGATAAGATTGACAGTGTGATTACACACAAGATTATCGGTATACCGATTTTTGTTGCCGTAATTTTCCTGGTATTCTACATATCTCAGACGACACTTGGAACGTGGATTGCTGACTGGCTGGTAGCATGGATTGAAACTTTCCAGGGATGGGTCGGAGGCCTGATGGAGAATGCAAATCCGCTGCTTTATGCAATCCTTGTAGATGGTATCATCGGCGGCGTCGGCGCGGTTGTCGGTTTCCTGCCGCTGGTAATGGTGATGTATTTCCTGATTGCCCTTCTGGAAGACTGTGGTTATATGGCGCGTGCAACAGTTGTGCTTGACCCGATCTTTAAGAGAGTAGGTCTTTCTGGTAAATCTGTAATTCCGATGGTTATCGGTACAGGATGTGCGATCCCTGGAGTAATGGCTTCCCGTACGATCCGCAATGAAAGAGAGAGAAGAACGACAGCTATGCTGACGCCTTTCATGCCGTGTGGAGCAAAGATTCCGGTTATCGCTTTATTTGCAGGAGCATTCTTTGCAGATGCCTGGTGGGTATCCGCTACAATGTATCTGGTGGGAATTGTACTGGTCCTTTTAGGTGCGCTGCTGGTAAAGAGGATCACTGGTCAGAAATACCGGAAATCTTTCTTTATCATCGAACTTCCGGAGTATAAGATTCCAAGCCTGAAGAGAGCGTGCGTATCCATGCTTGAACGTGGAAAGGCTTATATCATTAAGGCAGGAACGATTATCCTGGTATGTAACACGGTCGTTCAGATCATGCAGAGCTTTAACTGGCAGTTCCAGCTGGTGGAAGAAGGCGCGGAGAGTACTTCTATTCTGGCGAGCATTGTTCATCCGATTTCCATCCTGTTCATCCCGCTTGGATTTGGTGTGTGGCAGCTTGCAGCGGCAGCAGTGACAGGCTTTATCGCAAAGGAGAATGTGGTTGGCACGCTGGCGGTTGTCTATGGTGTTACAAACCTGATCGATACAGATGAACTGGCTCTGGTAGGCAGCGGAAATGAGGTGGCTACGATTATGGGTCTTACCAAGGTGGCGGCGCTTGCTTACCTGATGTTTAACCTTTATACACCACCGTGCTTTGCGGCTCTTGGAGCAATGAATTCTGAGATGAAGAGTGGAAAATGGCTGTTTGGCGGTATTTGTCTCCAGCTTGCCACCGGGTATACAGTAGCCTTCCTTGTGTACCAGATTGGTACGCTGGCTACTACCGGATCACTGGGAACGGCATTTGTTCCTGGCCTGATTGCGATTCTGGTATTTGCAGCGATCATCATCTGGAGAATACGCCGGTCAGATAAGGAGTTTTCGGCTACTTACAGCTTACATACTGCATAAGAATAAACATGAAGTCAGGCGGTGGACGAAGCTGAAGCGTTTTGTCCGCCGCTTAATGTTTCAGACAGGGGAAGGCTTTGGAGGCGTTCTATATTTTAGAGAGGGTGATTTACATGAGCAATGTTATTGCGTTTCTTGTTCTGGCTGCCATCATCGGAGGAGCAGTTGCCTATATTGTAAAAGCGAAGAAAAGTGGAGTGAAATGTATCGGATGCCCTGCAGGGGGAAGTTGTTCCGGATCGGGGAAAATACCGAAAAAGAAGTTGTCCGGGCCTGTGATTGGAAGAAGAACAATAAAAATTTCAGGAATGCAGTGCGCTCACTGTGCCGTAGACGTGGTGAATACATTAAACCAGATCGACGGCGTACGCGCAGAAGTTGATCTTTCCAGGGGCAGAGCAAGGGTTTCTTATGACAGAGAAATCGGAGATGGTATTTTGAAGAATGCGGTGGAAAAGAAAGGGTATCATGTTACCGATATCTCATAAACAGAATGAAGGGACTGGAATAGTATGGTAAATGTAGTCATTATTTTAATTCTGATGGTATTGCTGGCAGTAGGGATTCAAAGTTCGGTCAAACATTTTAAAGGGGAAGGATCCTGCTGCGGCGGATCTGGTACGGTAAAGACAAGGAAGCCCAGAAAAAAGAGATTAAACGGTCCTGTAATTGGAAAGAAAACGATTCGGATCCAGGGGATGCACTGTGATCACTGTGTGCAGTCTGTGACCAGAGAACTTAATAAAATCGAAGGGGCTTCGGCTAAGGTAAACCTGAAAGAACAGAAAGCAGTAGTTTCTTTTGAACGGGAGATAGATGACGCTGAATTGATCGGTGCCGTGGAAGCGGCAGGATTTCAGGTGGTGTCGATTCGGCCTTAACATTCAAAAACAAGGAGGAGCCCGGATGGACGGACAAAAAGCAGTGGTCATTCAAAAACTTAAGGACAGTGGGTGTAGAATCACCAAACAGCGCCTGATGCTTCTGGATATTATTCTGGAAGAAGAGTGTTCGTGTTGTAAGGAAATTTATTACCGCGCTTCCAGGCTGGACCCCAATATCGGAACGGCTACTGTGTACCGGATGGTCAATAAACTGGAAGAAATCGGAGCGATCAGCAGAAAAAACATGTATAAGATTGCCTGTAGTTCCGACTGCAAAAAAGAAGAGGCCTGCCTGATCGAACTGGATGACGACACAGTACGGCGGCTGTCGGCCAAGAACTGGATCGGCGTGATATCCGCAGGGCTGAAGGCATGTGGGTATATTGACGGGCAGCAGATACGGAGCGTAAAGGTACAGCCGTGTGAGATTATCATGTAAATCAATGTCAAATGAGGTGGCAGACAAGGAGGTGGTTTGAGAATGAAAAACCACAGATTTTGGGCATGGGCGATGGTGGTGTGTCTGATAATGACGCTCTACACAGGCTACAAACACAAATAAACAGGAGGTAAAAGAATATGTTTTTTGATTGTTTAAAGGAGATTGGATGGAAGAAATTTGGTATTTTCGCTGCAGGTGTTGCATTTGGAACAGCCGGTGTGAAGGTTTTATCCAGTAAGGATGCCAAGAAAGTCTATACACATGGAACGGCAGCAGTTCTTCGTGCGAAAGAATGTGTGATGAAGACGGCTACAACGATCCAGGAAAATGCTGAGGATATTTATGCAGAGGCAATGAGCATCAATGAGGCGCGTGAAGCGGAAGAGGCAGAAAAGACAAAAGAGACAGAAGAGGCAGTGACGGAATAATAATGAAGTTTTGTATCAAGCATGAAATAGAGGGGAGACTCCGTATTCATCTGGTGCAGAAGACGATGTCCTATGCCCAGGCAGATACACTGCTGTATTATCTGCAGAATATTTCCGGGGTGACATTTGCAAAGGTCTACGAAAGGACTGCGGATGCGCTGATCCGGTATGAGGGAAGCCGGGAGGAACTGATAGGGGCGCTGCGAAGGTTTCGATATGAAAATGTAAAACTGCCCAAAGGGTATCTGGAGACGTCTGGGAGAGAGTTAAATGCCAGATTTCAGGAAAATTTAGTGATGAAAACGGTGTGTCGCTATGCAGGGAAGCTATTTCTGCCCTGCTCGGTCCGGTATGGATATATTGCCGTGCGGTCTTTGAAATATCTGTATAAAGGTATTCAGGTACTGGGCCAGGGAAAGATAGAAGTTCCGGTGCTGGATGCGGCGGCGATCGGGGTGTCTGTCCTGAGAAAAGATTTTGAGACGGCTGGCTCCATCATGTTCCTTCTGGGAATTGGTGAACTTCTGGAAGAATGGACACATAAAAAGTCTGTGGATGATCTTGCAAGGACGATGTCTTTAAATGTAAGTAAGGTATGGCTTTTAAAAGATGGCCAGGAAATACGGGTTTCTGCATCGGACATTAAAGTCGGAGATGAAATTGTGGTACATATGGGAAATGTTATTCCATTCGATGGTATTGTGACCTTTGGAGAGGCGATGGTAAATCAGGCATCTTTAACAGGAGAATCGGTTCCGGTCAGAAGAGCCATCCACAATTCTGTGTATGCAGGCACGGTTCTGGAAGAGGGTGAGCTGACAGTCCGGGTAAAAGAGGTGGGCGGCTCCAGCCGTTTTGAAAAGATTGTGACGATGATCGAAGAATCGGAAAAATTGAAATCGTCTCTGGAAGGGAAGGCGGAACATCTGGCAGACAGACTGGTGCCGTATACGCTGGCAGGGACGGTACTTACTTATTTATTGACAAGAAATGTCACGAAAGCATTATCTGTGCTGATGGTAGATTTTTCCTGTGCACTGAAGCTTGCCATGCCTATTTCTGTGCTGTCTGCGATCCGGGAGGCAGGCAGATACCACATTACCGTAAAAGGCGGAAAATATCTGGAGGCAGTGGCAGAAGCAGATACGATTGTCTTTGACAAGACAGGAACGCTGACAAAAGCCAGGCCAACCATGGCAAAAATGATTGTGTTTAACGATGAAGAGCCGGATGAACTGCTGCGTCTTGCTGCATGTATGGAGGAACATTTTCCGCATTCCATGGCAAAGGCAGTTGTGGATGCGGCAAAGAAGAGAAATCTTGACCACGATGAAATGCATTCGAAAGTAGAATATATGGTAGCCCATGGTATTTCTACTACGATTGATGGGAAACGGGCAGTGATCGGAAGCTATCATTTTGTGTTCGAAGATGAAAAATGCACGGTTCCAGAAGGCAGACAGGAATTGTTTGACAGCCTTCCGGAAGAGTATTCCCATCTGTATCTGGCGATTGAAAATAAGCTTGCCGCAGTCATCTGCATTGAAGATCCGCTGAGGGAAGAGGCATCGCAGGTAATCGGGCAGTTGAAGGAGTGCGGAATTTCAAAAATCGTAATGATGACTGGAGACAGCGAACGGACTGCCAGATCTATTGCAAGAAGAGTCGGAGTGGACGAGTATTATTCCGAAGTCCTTCCGGAAGATAAGGCTGGTTTTGTAGAGAAAGAAAAGGCGGCCGGGCGTAAAGTGATTATGATCGGCGATGGGATAAACGATTCGCCGGCCTTGTCTGCCGCGGATGTGGGGATTGCAATCAGCGACGGCGCAGAGATCGCAAGGGAGATTGCGGATATTACAATCAGCTCGGATGATCTGGACCAGATCGTCATACTGAAAAAACTAAGCGATATGCTGATGATCCGTATAAAGAAAAATTATCATCAGATTGTCGGGTTCAATTCCGGCCTGCTGCTTCTCGGTGTAGCCGGAATACTTCAGCCGACAACATCCGCACTTTTCCACAATTCCTCCACATTGTTGATAAGTTTAAAAAGTATGGAGAACCTTCTTTGAATGGGGACGGGGGATTTTTGAAAATCCCCCGTCCCCCATTTGCATTTATCCTCATTTTCATATACAATAAAAAATAGATGTGATAAAAATGTGGAAAAAAGTAAAAGGAACAAGAGAAATGGGAGAAGTTAGGAAAAGAATGATTTTCCACGGACGTGTTCAGGGAGTAGGGTTTCGTTATACAGCAAAGCATCTGGCTCATTCATTAGGACTGACAGGCTGGGTGGAAAATGAATATGATGGAACAGTGCTGCTGGAGGTACAGGGAAGAGAGGCATTGATTTATAAGTTGATGGAAGGGTTGAATCATAATAGTTTCATCAGCATTGATTGGATAGATACCCAGGATATTCCTGTGGAAAATGAAAAAGGTTTTTATGTAAAGTAATGTGGATAGATGTGGAAAATGTGGATAAAAAATCATTGGGGACGGGGCATTTCTGAAAATCCCCCGTCCCCAATGAATAAGGAGGAAAAATGGGAAAAAGTGTGGAAAATCGGGGAGTAAAAAGTAGAATTGTTTCGGCGGCGTGGCAGTTGTTTCATGAGAGGGGATATAATGGGACGACGGTGGATGATATTATTGAGTTGTCGGGGACGTCGAAGGGATCTTTTTATTATTATTTTAATACTAAGGATGAATTGTTAAATACGTTATCGGTGATTCTGGATGATTATTATGAAGAGCTTGATGTTGCGATGGATCCGGATATGGATAGTTTTGAGAAATTATTGTATATGAATTATAAAACACATACGATGATGGAGGAGAAGATCAGTATTGATCTGCTGGCATCGTTGTATTCGACACAGCTGGTTTCTCAGGGGGAGAGAAATCTTCTGGATCAGAACCGGAAATATTACAAACTGCTGACCAGGGTCATTGAGGAGGGGCAGAAACGCGGTGAGATACGGACGGATATGACGGTGAGTGAGATTTCCAATTACTATTCTATGTGTGAACGTGCACTGGTTTCAGACTGGTGTCTAAACAGAGGAAGTTATTCTCTGGGAGAGTATAGTAGAAAATGTATGCCGATTATGCTGGAGCATTTTAAAAAGTAAATGAAATGAATTTCATTGGGGACGGGGGATTTCTGAAAATCCCCCGTCCCCATACAAAAGGAGGAGAGAGTATGATCGTTCAGGGGCTGCAGAAGCTTACGCTTTTGGATTATCCGGGGAAGGTTGCCTGTACTGTGTTTACAGCCGGGTGTAATTTCCGGTGTCCGTTTTGCCACAATGCGCCGCTGGTCATTGATACGCACAGAAATCCGGAAATATCCTTAAAAGAAATTTATTTGTTTCTTGAGAAGCGGAAAGGTATCCTGGATGGAGTCTGTGTGTCGGGGGGAGAGCCTTTGATCCAGCATGGGATTGAGATCTTTCTGGAAAGGCTAAAAGAGATGGGGTATGCGGTGAAACTGGATACCAACGGCAGTTTTCCGGATAAGCTTGAGAAGATTGTGAAAGAAGGGCTGGTGGATTACGTTGCCATGGATATCAAAAATTCCCGGAAAAATTATGGAAGGACGATCGGGATTGAGGGGTATGATACCGAAAAAGTAGAGCGCAGTGTCCGGTATCTGCTAAGCGGTCCGGTGGAATATGAATTCCGGACAACAGTGGTGCAGGAGTTCCATCAGAGATCAGATTTTGAGGAGATCGGAAATTGGATCTGGGGAGCAAGGCGCTATTATCTGCAGCAGTTTGAAGATTCCGGGGAACTAATCCGGCCGGGACTTCATGCCTATAATGAAAATATCATGCATCAGGCCCTGGACGTGGTAAGAAAATATGTGCCGTCTGCGGAACTGAGGGGAATATAAATAGTATGAGAAAATAGTAACAATATATTGTGAGTGAGCATAAAACAAAACACAATATATTGTTATTTTTGTTGACGAATCAATAGATATGGTGATATGATAAAGAAACTAAGACAGAAACGGGGGTTATCATATGTATCAGGTAATGAAGCGGGACGGACAGATTGCAAAGTTTGATTTATCCAAGATATGCGTGGCGATCGAAAAGGCATTTCACGCACAGGAGAAGGATTACAACCAGGACATCATTGATCTTCTGGCATTAAAAGTGACGGCGGATTTTGAACCGAAGATCAAAGACGGGCTGATTCAGGTAGAGGATATTCAGGACAGCGTAGAGAATATACTGATCAAGGCCGGATATGCGGACGTGGCCAAGGGATATATTCTGTACAGAAAGCAGAGAGAGAAGATCCGGAATCTGAAGTCTACCATGCTGGATTATAAAGAGATTGTGGACAGCTACGTGAAAGTAAGAGACTGGCGTGTGAAGGAAAATTCCACGGTAACATATTCCGTAGGAGGACTGATCCTGAGCAATTCCGGTGCAATCACAGCCAATTACTGGCTGTCAGAGATTTATGATGAAGAGATCGGACAGGCCCATCGGAACGCAGATATCCATATTCATGATCTGTCCATGCTGACAGGTTACTGTGCAGGGTGGTCATTAAAACAGCTGATCCAGGAAGGACTGGGAGGAATTCCCGGGAAAATATCCTCGTCTCCGGCCAGGCATTTAAGCGTACTCTGTAACCAGATGGTTAACTTCCTTGGCATCATGCAGAATGAATGGGCAGGAGCGCAGGCCTTTTCCTCCTTTGATACTTATCTTGCCCCCTTCGTAAAAACAGACGGCCTGACTTATCCAGAAGTAAAGAAATGTATTGAATCCTTTATCTACGGCGTCAACACACCGTCCAGATGGGGAACCCAGGCGCCGTTTTCCAATATCACCCTGGACTGGACCGTTCCCGATGACCTGGCAAATCTTCCGGCCATTGTGGGTGGAAAAGAAATGGATTTTACATATGGTGACTGTAAAAAAGAAATGGATATGGTCAACAAGGCATTTATTGAGATTATGATCGAGGGAGACGCCCACGGGCGCGGATTCCAGTATCCGATCCCGACCTATTCCATCACAAAGGATTTTGACTGGTCTGATACGGAAAACAACCGGCTCCTTTTTGAGATGACGGCAAAATACGGGACGCCATATTTTTCCAACTACATCAACAGCGATATGCAGCCAAGTGATGTCAGAAGTATGTGCTGCCGCCTGCGGCTGGATTTGCGGGAGCTGCGCAAAAAGTCGGGCGGATTCTTCGGAAGCGGCGAGAGTACAGGATCTGTGGGAGTTGTGACAATCAACATGCCAAGGATTGCCTACCAGTCCGAGAATGAAGATGAATTCTTTGCCAGACTGGATCGCCTGATGGATCTTTCCGCACGTTCCCTGCATGTAAAGAGAACGGTTATCACAAAGCTGCTTGATGAAGGGCTTTATCCATATACAAGGCGTTATCTGGGAACATTTGAAAATCATTTTTCCACCATCGGTCTGGTAGGAATGAATGAGGCAGGCCTGAATGCAAAATGGATCCGCAAGGATATGACGCATAAAGAAACTCAGGAGTTTTCCAAGAAGGTGCTGAATCATATGCGGGAACGTCTGTCTTCTTATCAGGAAGAATACGGCGATCTGTATAATCTGGAAGCAACCCCGGCCGAGTCCACTGCCTACCGCTTTGCAAAGCATGACAGAGAGCAGTTCCCGGACATTATCACAGCGGCAGAAGGGGATGGCACGCCATACTACACCAACAGCACCCACCTTCCGGTTGGATATACGGAAGACATTTTTGAGGCTCTGGATATCCAGGATGAACTACAGACACTTTACACCTCCGGTACAGTATTTCATGCATTCCTGGGAGAAAAACTCCCAAGCTGGCAGTCGGCTGCGGCTCTGGTACGTAAGATTGCAGAAAATTACAAGCTTCCTTATTATACGATGTCACCGACTTACTCCATCTGCAAAAACCACGGCTATATCAATGGTGAGCAGTATGTATGTCCGGAATGTGGAGAGACCACAGAGGTATACAGCAGGATCACCGGCTATTACCGGCCGGTTCAGAACTGGAATGATGGAAAGGCCCAGGAATTCAAGGACAGAAAAGTATATGATCTGACACATTCCGTTTTCCATGGGCAGGAAAAATCTGCTGAGTCTGAAGGAGAGGAAATGCAGATGCAGGCGGGCGAAGAAGGGAATAGAACGATGCTCTTTACAACGAAAACCTGTCCGAACTGTGCGGTCGCAAAACGAGCGCTGGAAGAAGCTCATATACAGTATGAGGTGGTGGATGCGCAGGAAAATAAAGAACTGGTAAGGAAGTATGGAGTGATGCAGGCGCCTACCCTGGTAGTAGCAAAAGAAGACCATGTAGAAAAGCTTGCCAATGCTTCAAATATTAAAAAATATGCCGAGGAACATACGATACTTAATCAATAATCTTACTGCAAAAGATCCGGGAAACGTAAGTTAAACGTTTCCCGGATCTTTTTTGCGCTTCAGTGCGGAATCGCGCCCCAGCATAAAATGATCATCTCTCAGAATCTCATAGGCTTTTTCGTAGTCACCTTTACGCATATAGCGGATCATCTTTTTCAACCGTTCGTTCGTACGGGGAATATGCATTCCGTGGCGGACCGAGTACTGACCGATCCGGATCTGTTCAGAAAGATTATTTTCATAAATCCGGTTGATCCTTTCATTATCCAGAATACCCAAGATCTCCATATGCATGTCTGTATCGGCAATTTCCCAGGCATAAGAATCCGATGCCACGGCACACATCCGGACAACCTTTTCCTCGATCCGATAGGAATACTCTTCATAACGGCCGGAGGTGAAGATCAGATGAAACGCAGCGCCCTCCAGCAGCTCACGCAGCTGATAGATGTCCTGGATATCCTTATCTGTAATTTCTTTTACCTTAATCGACTTATAATAATCTGAGACCAGCAGCCCCTCTGCCTGGAGAAGCTGGATCGCGGCCCGCACAGGGCTTCTGCTCATCCCCAGGTCCTCCGTCAGCATCGCTTCTGTGAGAGTCATACCGGGGGCGTAAGAAAGATCCAGGATCCTGTCTTTGATGGTCTGATAAGCCTGGTCAGTCAGGGAAACTGATTTTCTTGCCATAGAAGCCTCCTTCCAACTTTACTCAATATAATGATGCCAGGGTCAAAAGGTCTGAACCTACATGAGCTTGCTCATAAGTAGGTGAATGACCTTGGGACTCACCCCAACATCATATAATATAAATAGTATACGCAAAATGAATTTGTATACAAATTATAACGGCTTTTCGGGAAATTCGCAAGATAAAAATAAAAAAAGAATTGACATTTCTATCAGATAGTGCTATAGTCACATCAGAAAGAAGTTGTATACAAATTATAAAAATGTATACATCCAATTAAAAAAGAAAAAGGATGGTAGGTACTATGAAATTAGGATTTATCGGAACAGGTAATATGGCTTCTGCGATTATGGGAGGAGTAATCAACAACAAAGTGATCCCGGCTGATGAGATTATCGGAGCAGATCTGTTTGCACCGGGAAGAGAACGGGTTAAAAAGCAGTTTGGCATCCATGTGACAGACAATAATAAAGAAGTGGCTCAGAATGCAGAAGTAATCATTCTTTCTGTAAAACCTCAGTTTTATGCGGATGTGATCCAGGAGATCAAAGATGAGATCAAGGATTCCCAGATCATCATCACAATTGCACCTGGAAAAACACTTTCCTGGCTGGAAGAGCAGTTCGGTAAGCAGGTGAAAATTGTACGTACCATGCCAAATACTCCGGCTATGGTGGGAGAGGGGATGACAGCAGCATGCCCGAATCCTTATCTGTCAGAAGATGAAGTGGCTTATGTGAAGAAGCTTCTGGAAAGCTTCAGCCGTGTAGAGATCATTCCGGAGCGACTGATGGATGTGGTCGTATCTGTCAGCGGCAGCTCACCGGCTTATGTATTTGTAATGATCGAGGCAATGGCAGATGCAGCGGTTTCCGGCGGAATGCCCAGAGCACAGGCATATCAGTTTGCTGCACAGGCAGTTCTCGGCAGCGCCAAGATGGTTCTGGATACAGGAAAACATCCGGGAGAACTTAAAGATATGGTATGTTCACCGGCAGGAACAACCATCGAGGCAGTCAGAGTACTGGAAGAGCGTGGATTCAGAAGCGCGATCATTGAAGCAATGAAAGTATGTGAGGAGATTTCCAAGAGCTTGTAAGAGATGAAAAATCCGAGTATAATAGACAGGGCAGGACTTTTAAAGGCCTGCCCTGTATGCATGTCTGAAGGAGATCGGAATGAAAAAAGAGCTTACTTACTTTGGAATTGACGGCTGTGTCGGCGGAAATCAGGAGTGGTTTACGAATGTGGTGATGTATATGGGAGGCTGTGCGGCGGCCACAGCCTGCGACAGCTGCATTTATTATGCAAAGGAATATGGGATGAATGGACTTTACCCATATGATATAGAGCATTTAAACCGGGCAGATTATGTCCGGTTCGGGCAGAAAATGAAGCCTTATATCCGGCCAAGAGTCGGAGGAGTCAGGAAGCTTGCCTGGTATGTGGACGGTCTGGCCAGGTATATTCAGGATATGGAAAGAGAACATAAGAAAAGTTATGGGATCCGGATGGAAGAATTTTCCGGCGACCATTCCGTTGGGCAGGCAGAAGAGGCAGTTGCCAGAAAGCTTACGGAAGGACTTCCGGTTCCTTATCTGATGCTGAAGCATCAGGATGAGGAGCGGTTCAAAGATTTTATCTGGCACTGGTTTCTTTTGATCGGCTGTGAAGGGAGCGGCGAAAAGATGACCGTTACTGCAGCCACGTATGGAGAAGCAGTCAAACTTCCGTTTTATCAGCTATGGGATACCGGATATGCTGAAAAAGGCGGGATGATTTTATATTCTCTGAGATAGGAAATTCATAAAAAAAACACAAAATCCTGATATTCTGTAAGAAACAGGAAGAGGCAGGGCGTGAACGTGAAGAAAAAAATATTGGTTTGTATATGTGCGGTTCTGGTGGCGGTTTTTGGGGGGAGCGCTGTTGTTGATGAGATCAGGAGCATCACCCGGCAGGACCAGGATCAGGTGCAGACAGAAGAAGCATCCGGAAATATGGATGTAGAGACAAAAACGGGCCTGACAGAAGATCAGGAGAAGGTCCAGACGCAGATTGAAGAAACTTACAACGTGGAAAATCAGCAGGCTGTTGCGGAGAAGCTGGAGAAAGAAAAGGCAGCTCAGGATTATACGGACAGCAATATGCTGATCGAGTACAATCCCTTTGGGACAGATAGCCAGTCTCTCTACGTCTACTTTAATACAGAAGAGCCGGTCAGTATTTCCTATAATATCCATGTAAAAGATTCTGATATCGAGGATTTTCGAAAAGATGTGTGGGAGGAGGACCTCTATACAACAGAGCATGAGTTTCAGGTGATTGGACTCATCCCGGATATGGAAAATACGGTGACCTTTTTCCTCACCAGGGAAGACGGCTCCACAGATACGAGAGAGATCGTATATGAAATGGGAGATCTTCTGGGTACGGAGGAAGTGATGCTGGATACAGATATGGAAGGGGAGGCTGAAGAACTGGAAGATGGTCTTTATGCCATACTTGGAAATGACAGCGATGGGCTGGACTTCATGTATTATTACGATAATCAGGGTGTGTTAAGAGGTGAGATCCCAATCATCGGGTACCGGAGTCATCGTCTTTTATTTGATGAGGATTCCATGTATTTCAGTATATCTGAGACGAAGATGGCGCAGATGAACCGGTTGGGACAGGTGACGAATGTCTATGATCTTGGAAATTATAAGCTGCACCATGATTATGTTTTTGATGATAATGGGAATATGCTGATTCTGGCTACAGATACTACCCAGGACAGTGTGGAGGATATCGTACTGCGGCTGGATGTAAACAGCGGCTCTGTTACAGAGGTCCTGGATCTGGGAGATCTGTTTGGAAGTTTCAAAGAAGAGTGCCAGAAAAATTCAGACGGCGAACTGGACTGGATGCATATAAATACAATCCAGTGGATGGGAAATGGATCCGTACTTTTAAGTTCCAGAGAGACTTCTTCTATCATCAAGATTGACAGTCTGTATGACAAGCCGCTGATATCCTATATCATTTCGGATAAATCAGTATGGAAAGGTACGGAATATGAAAATCTGGTATTTACCAGAAAAGGTGATTTTACGATCCAGGGCGGCCAGCATACGATCACTTATGTAGAAGACCCGACGCTTGCAGACGGACAGTATTACCTGTACATGTTCGACAATCATATCGGAATCAGTGAGACGAGGCCGGAGTTTGACTGGAGCGGGACCGGCCTTACGGAGACGTCTGCCAAAGACGGGGAAACCTCTTATTATTATAAATATCTGGTGGATGAAAATGCGGGGACCTTTGAACTGGTGGATTCGTTTAAGGTTCCATACTCCGGATATGTCAGCAGTGTCCAGAACCTGGGAGACAATACGATCGTAGATTCGGGGATGCAGGGGATTTTTGGAGAGTATGACAAAGATCATGAGCTGATCGCACAGTATACGATGAAGGCGGAAAAATTCATATATCGCGTATTTAAATATGATTTTGACGGATTCTATTTCCGTAATATAGAATAAAATCGGGAACACCTCTTTACGGGAGGGAAAGGATTCGTTACAATAAAAAAGACTATGGAAAATAAAGGAGCAGAAGACTATGGCAAATCCAATCGTAACAATCGAAATGGAAAATGGGGATGTGATGAAGGCGGAGCTTTATCCGGAGATTGCCCCCAATACTGTAAATAATTTTATTTCTTTGGTAAACAAAGGGTTTTATGATGGGCTGATCTTTCATCGTGTGATCCGTGGGTTTATGATCCAGGGCGGATGCCCGCAGGGAACCGGAACCGGGGGACCAGGATATCAGATCAAGGGAGAATTCTCCCAGAATGGGTTTGAAAATTCTCTGGCCCACACCAGGGGAGTGCTGTCTATGGCCAGGGCAATGCACCCGGATTCAGCTGGATCCCAGTTCTTTATCATGCATGAGAATGCACCCCATCTTGACGGGGCTTATGCGGCCTTTGGAAAGATCATAGAAGGGCTGGATGTGGTAGATAAGATTGCCTGCACAGACACCGACTACAGCGACAGGCCTCTGGAAGAACAGAGGATGAAAAAAGTCACAGTTGATACCCAGGGAGAAGCATATCCTGAACCAGAAAAAGCATAGAACTGCATGGTTATGACGAAAAGGTGCCGCACTTTTAGGGGCGGCACTTTTTTTATGGCAAGACCCCGGTTTTCTTTCTGTGTCTTGAAAAAAGGATACGGATAACGTACAATAGTGAAAATAGTCAAGTTACTTAGAGTGGAGGCAGAAGATCCATGGATATCATACAGACAGAAGATCTTGTTTATGAATATGAAAAGCGTGATGAGGAAGGGAATGTAACCGGAACCTCCCGCGCGATCGATGGCGTGAATATCGATATCAGACAAGGCCAGTTTGTGGCAGTGCTGGGGCATAATGGTTCGGGGAAGTCTACCTTTGCCAAACATCTGGATGCGATTCTGGTTCCCACAGATGGTACCGTGTGGGTGGACGGGAAAGATACAAAGGATCCGGAAGAGTTGTGGAATGTAAGACAGACGGCCGGGATGGTATTCCAGAATCCGGATAACCAGATCATCGGGACTGTGGTAGAAGAGGATGTGGGATTTGGACCGGAAAATCTGGGAGTGCCGACAGACGAGATCTGGCAGAGAGTGGAGGAAAGTCTCAAAGCAGTAGGAATGCTGGAGTACCGTCATCATTCTCCGAATAAGCTGTCCGGAGGGCAGAAGCAGAGGGTGGCGATCGCCGGAGTCGTGGCGATGGAACCAAAATGCATTGTGCTGGATGAACCCACGGCTATGCTGGATCCCTGCGGAAGAAAAGAGGTTCTTAAGACGGTGCAGGAGCTGCGCCGTCGTAAAAATGTTACGGTGATCCTGATCACTCACTATATGGAAGAAGTCATTGATGCAGACAAAATATTTGTCATGGATCATGGGCATGTGGTGATGGAAGGAACGCCGAGGGAGATTTTTTCACAGGTAGATACTCTGAAAAAATACCGTCTGGATGTGCCTCAGGTGACGATTCTTGCCGATGAGCTAAAAAAACGGGGGCTGGATATCCCTGCAGGCATTTTGAGAAAAGAGGAGTTGGTAGAAGCGCTATGTCGATCAAACTAGAGCATTTGAACTATATTTACAGTGAAGGAACAGCCTATGAAAAGCATGCATTAAAGGACGTCTGCCTAGAGATCCCGGATGGTGAGTTTGTAGGGGTGATCGGTCATACAGGGTCTGGGAAATCTACCCTGATCCAGCATCTAAATGGATTGTTAAAAGCCAGCAGCGGGGCTCTGTATTATGACGGCAGGAATATCTATGAAGAAGGATATCCTATGAAGGAGCTGAGAAATCAGGTGGGGCTGGTATTTCAATATCCTGAGTATCAGTTGTTTGAGGTGGATGTGATCACGGATGTGTGCTTTGGCCCGAAGAACCAGGGGCTTTCCCCGGAGGAATGTAAAGAGAGGGCAGAAGAGGCGTTGAAGCTGGTAGGGCTGAAAGAAAAATATTTTAAGTCTTCTCCCTTTGAGCTTTCCGGAGGCCAGAAACGCCGGGCAGCCATCGCCGGAGTCCTTGCCATGCGGCCCAGAGTACTGGTGCTGGATGAGCCGACAGCCGGACTGGATCCAAAAGGACGAGATGAGATTCTTGGGCAGATTGCCTATCTTCACCAGGCTACGGGCATGACGGTAATCCTGGTTTCCCACAGCATGGAGGATATCGCCAGGTATGCGGACCGTATCATTGTCATGGATCACGGACAGGTGCGTTATAATGATACGCCCAAAAAGGTGTTTGCTCATTATCTGGACCTGGAAAAAATGGGGCTTGCAGCCCCCCAGGTGACTTATATTATGCATGATTTGAAAGAACATGGGCTGCCGGTGACCACAGACGTGACTACGGTGGAAGAGGCGGCGGATCAGATCATGAAGGCATTGGAGAAAAGAAAATGATACGAGATATTACAATTGGACAATATTATCCGGCAAAAAGTATACTGCACAGACTGGATCCAAGGGTAAAGCTGGTGTCCACCCTTTTGTATCTGATCTCGCTGTTCCTGTTCCGGAGTATCTCCGGATATCTGGTGGCCACAATCTTTCTGGTATGCATGATCCGTCTGTCAAAGGTTCCTCTTTCTTATATTGTAAAGGGACTGAAACCGATCATTATGCTTCTGATGATTACTGTACTGTTTAATCTGTTCCTGACCAGGGACGGAGACGTACTTTTGCATGCCTGGATCTTTACGGTCACCGAGGGAGGACTTCGGACAGCTGTTTTCATGGCGGTACGTCTGATCTATCTGATCATCGGCTCTTCTCTTATGACCTTTACTACGACGCCGAATGAGCTGACAGACGGTCTGGAAGATCTTTTGCGGCCTCTGAACCGGGTGAAGGTGCCGGTCCACGAAGTGGCAATGATGATGTCTATTGCCCTTCGTTTTATCCCGATTCTTCTGGAGGAGACGGATAAGATTATGAAGGCTCAGATTGCAAGGGGCGCGGACCTGGAAAGTGGAAATATGATCCAGAGAGCCAGGGCGATGATCCCGATCCTGGTGCCGCTTTTTGTGTCTGCATTTAGGCGGGCCAATGATCTTGCCATGGCAATGGAGGCCCGTTGTTATCATGGCGGAGAAGGCCGGACAAAGATGAAGCCTCTGCGGTATCAGACAAGGGACTATCTGACTTACGTGATCGTGGTGGTCTATGTGGCAGCAGTTTTTTTGATTGGGCGTTATGTTCCGCTTCACGTCTGGATATTTTAGGACAGGATAATGGTGGGGATCATGAAAAGAATCAAACTGACCGTTGCCTATGATGGGACGGATTACTGCGGCTGGCAGATTCAGCCAAATGGAATCACAATTGAAGAAGTACTGAACCATGCGATCCATAAACTGACCGGAGAAGAGATCCGGGTGACCGGGGCCAGCCGGACAGATTCGGGAGTGCATGCGCTGGGGAATATTGCAGTCTTTGATACCAGCTCATCGATTCCTCCGGAGAGGATGAGCTATGCCCTGAACCAGCGCCTGCCAAAGGATATTGTTGTGGTGAACTCCGAGGAAGTGCCTTTAAACTGGCATCCCAGATATCAGGAAAAGATCCGGAAAACTTATGAATATCATATTTATAACTCGCCGGTGCCGAATCCTTTGAGGAGAAGATATGCTTCTTTTGTATCGTTCCCGCTTAACGTGGAGCGTATGAGGCAGGGAGCGGCCTGTCTGGTAGGGGAGCATGACTTTGTCAGCTTCTGCAATGTGCGTACACAGGCAGAGAGTACGGTGCGGAAGGTAGAGTCGCTGGAAATTGAAAAAGAAGGGGAAGAGGTTGTAATCCGCATTACAGGGAACGGTTTTCTATATAATATGGTGCGGATCATAGCAGGAACCTTGATCCGGGTAGGCAGGGGATTTTATGCTCCGGAAAAGATACAGGAAATCCTGGAGGCCAAAAGGCGTACAAAGGACTGTGTTACGGCGCCGCCGGAAGGTCTTGTGCTGAAAGAAATCCAGTATCTTTCATAATTGTGTTAAAAAATACTGTACAATGACAGGTTGATAGGATAATATAGAAAAAAACAATTTTATGGGAGGAGAAAAAGTATGCAGATGTTTATGAACATTGTTCCTGTCCTGGGTGTGATCGGGCTGTTATTTGCCGGATACCTGGCTGCAAGAGTCGGCCGGCAGGAAGAAGGAACGGAAAGGATGAAGGAGATTGCGTCAGCCATCAGTGAAGGTGCAAGAGCCTTTTTGATGGCGGAATATCGTATTCTGGTGGTGTTTGTAGCTGTTTTGTTTGTTCTGATCGGTATTGGGATCGGTAACTGGGTGACAGCCGTATGCTTTGTAGTTGGGGCACTGTTTTCTACTTTGGCCGGATACTGCGGCATGACAGTGGCTACAAAGGCAAACGTAAGAACCGCTAATGCTGCAAGACTCCAGGGAATGAATAAGGCGCTTTCTATCGCGTTTTCCGGAGGAGCAGTCATGGGAATGTGTGTGGCAGGCTTCGGTGTGCTGGGAGTCAGCATGGTATATTTACTGACAAAAAATGTAGACGTGCTGTCTGGATTCAGTCTCGGGGCATCATCCATTGCTCTTTTTGCCCGTGTGGGTGGTGGAATCTACACAAAAGCAGCTGACGTAGGTGCAGACCTGGTCGGAAAAGTAGAGGCAGGTATTCCGGAGGACGATCCGAGAAATCCGGCAGTTATTGCTGATAATGTAGGAGATAATGTAGGCGATGTGGCAGGTATGGGTGCCGACTTGTTTGAGTCCTATGTAGGCGCGCTGGTATCTGCGCTGACACTGGGGATCGTTTATTTCCAGGTTGCGGGTGCGGCGTATCCGCTGATCGTAGCCGGACTTGGACTGGTGGCTTCCATCCTTGCTACCTTCTTTGTCCGTGGTGATGAAAATTCCAATCCGCACAAGGCTCTCAAGATGGGTTCATATGTGTCCAGTGCCATCGTGCTGGTGGTAGCTGTGATTTTCAGCAGATATTGTTTCGGAGATTACAACGAAGCGATTGCGGTGATCGCCGGACTGATCGTTGGACTGATCATTGGAATCATCACAGAAGTATATACTTCCGGAGATTATAAATCCGTAAAAGAAATCGCAGAACAGTCTGAGACTGGAGCGGCGACTACTATTATCAGCGGTATTTCCGTAGGTATGAAGTCTACAGCGATTCCGATCCTGCTGATCTGTGTGGGGATTTTTGTGGCTTATCAGTTCTCTGGTCTCTATGGAATTGCACTGGCAGCGGTAGGAATGCTGTCTACGACAGCGATTACGGTAGCAGTGGATGCCTATGGACCGGTGGCAGACAATGCAGGCGGTATTGCGGAGATGTCGGGCCTGGATCCGGAAGTCCGCAAGATTACAGATAAACTGGACGCGGTAGGAAACACTACAGCAGCCATGGGAAAAGGATTTGCCATCGGTTCTGCAGCTCTGACAGCGCTGGCGCTGTTCGTATCCTATGCAGAAGCAGTCCATCTGGAAAAAATTGACCTGCTTGACAGCCGTGTCATCATTGGAACTTTGATCGGAGGTATGCTTCCGTTCCTGTTCTCTGCGCTGACTATGCAGTCCGTATCCAAGGCTGCCTATCAGATGATTGAAGAAGTCAGAAGGCAGTTTAAGACTATGCCGGGGATTATGAAGGGAACAGAGAAGCCGGACTATAAGTCCTGTGTGGCAATTTCTACCACAGCAGCCTTAAAGGAAATGCTGGTGCCAGGTATCATGGCAGTGGCGGCGCCGCTGATCGTAGGAATCTTACTGGGTACCGCAGCCCTTGGAGGTATGCAGGCAGGAGCTCTGACAACAGGCGTGATGATGGCAATCTTCATGTCAAATGCAGGAGGAGCCTGGGACAATGCAAAGAAATACATTGAAGACGGCAATCACGGCGGAAAAGGCAGCGAAGCTCATAAAGCCGCTGTCGTCGGCGATACCGTAGGAGATCCTTTCAAGGACACATCCGGACCTTCAATCAATATCCTGATCAAACTGATGACCATCGTGTCACTGGTATTTGCACCACTGTTCCTTGCAGTGGGAGGAATTTTATAAAAGGACGGGAAAGGACGGGGACGTACACTTTTTGCAAAAGTGTACGTCCCCGTTTGTACTTTCGGGTGTCCCCAATCGTGCTTTGCCCTGTCCCCTTTCGCGATAAGTATTCTCAAAAACTGGAAAAACTGGATTCGTGCAGGGATTTGTGATAAGATAGACAGCGGAGCTATAAGGGAAAAACGATCTAATTGATTATTGATTTTTTTAGAAAAGAGGCAGAAAAAATGACAAAAGTTGACATTATTTCAGGGTTCCTGGGGGCAGGAAAGACTACGTTTATCAAGCAGATGATCGATCAGATATTCGCGGGACAAAAGCTGGTATTGATTGAGAATGAATTCGGAGAGATCGGGATCGACGGCGGATTTTTAAAGGATGCCGGGATCGAGATCACGGAGATGAATTCAGGATGCATCTGCTGCACTCTGGTAGGAGACTTCAGCGTGGCGCTGAAAAAGGTGCTGGCCGAATATCAGCCGGACCGGGTGCTGATCGAGCCATCGGGAGTGGGCAAACTCTCAGATATTGTTCGGGCTGTGGAAGATGTCAGAAAAGATGCACCGATTGAAGTGGAAGGCCGTATCACCGTTGTAGACGGGAAAAAGGCGAAAATGTATATGAAAAACTTCGGAGAATTTTATAAAGATCAGGTAGCAAGCGCCTCCACCATCGTCATCAGTCGTACACAGCAGATGACAGGAGAACAGATTGAAGAATGCGTGGGCCTTTTAAGAGCGGAAAATGAAGGTGCGGCCATCATTACGACTCCGTGGGATCAGTTAGGATCAGATGCCATCCGCCGTGCATTAGAACATCGGACAGGTATGGAGGATCTGATGGAGGAAGATGACCATCATGAGCACGAACATGAACATGACCATTGCCATCATGAACACGAGCATGAGCACGATCATTGCCGCCATGAGCACGATCATCACCATGACCACTGTGGCTGCGGCCACGATCACCACCATCATCATGCAGACGAGGTTTTCACCAGCTGGGGAAAAGAGACAGCTCATCAGTATACAGAAGAAGAGCTGGAGCAGATTTTAAAAGAACTGTCCGGAGAAACTGATTATGGTACCGTGCTCAGAGCAAAAGGAATCATTTCCATGGAAGATGGATCCTGGAAGCAGTTTGACCTGGTGCCGGGAGAATATGAGGTGCGGGAAGGTCAGCCAGACTATACCGGACGTCTGTGTGTGATTGGAACGGATCTGAAAGAGGAAGATCTGGCAGGACTTTTCCATCTTTCATAAACGGAGAAGAAAAAGGAAAACGGAAGGTGATTAGGAAATGACAGTGATACCTGTATTTGTAGTGACGGGGTTTCTGGACAGCGGAAAAACGACGCTGGTCCAGGAGACCCTGATGGAGCAGGAGTGGATCCAGCCGGGCAGGACACTCCTGATCTGTTGTGAAGAGGGCGAGATCGAGTATTCCGATGCATATCTGGATTCAAAAAATATGGTTTTGGAGCAAGTGACGGAAAAGGAACAGCTGACGCCGGCATTTTTTAAGAGCTTAGGGAAAAAATATCGTCCGGTCCAGGTGGTGATCGAGTATAACGGCATGTGGAAACTGGAGGATCTTTTGAGCATTAAGTATCCTTATAACTGGGAACTGCAGGGGGTATATTCAACGGTCAACGGTTTGACCCTGGACATGTATCTGAAAAATATGAGAAATATGCTGATGGAGCAGCTGACAGAATCCGAGCTGATCGTGGTCAACCGGTGCGCAGAAGGAGTGGACCGCTCAGGGTTCCGCAGGGCTTTAAAGGTACAAAATCCAATGGCGCAGCTGATCTTTGAGGATACAGAAGGAAGAATTATCCAGCCGTCTTCTGAAGATCTGCCCTACGATACCGACCAGGATGTCATCAAGATCGAGGATGAGGATTTCGGAATCTGGTATGTGGATGCCTACGATCATCCGGACCGTTATCTGGATAAAGAGGTTGAATTTAAAGCGCAGATATTCCGGCCGAAGGGAATGGAGGACAACATGTTTGTGCCCGTGCGTAAGATCATGACCTGTTGCGCAGCAGACATTCGTTTTTATGGCTATCCCTGCAAATCAGAAAAGAAGATTGACGGAGATAAAAAGAAGTATTATCAGGTAACGGCACGGTTTGCCTATGAGGCTGTCGGATTTGGAAATGAACAGCCGGTCCTGTATCTGGAGAAGCTTGAAGAGGCGCCAAAGCCGAAGGAAGATGTGGTATATCTGGGATAGATATAAAAGAGCCGGAATCCCACCGGTTTGTACCGAAAAAGGAACAAAAATAAGCCTAAGAATCACTAGACTTTTAAAATACCAGGGACTATAATATTTATATATGCCAAATTATTTATAATTTGTACAATTTTTCGAAGGAGGAACAACGAAAATGGCAAGAAAAATGAAGACCATGGATGGTAATCAGGCTGCGGCTCATGTGGCATATGCCTATACAGAAGTTGCAACAATTTATCCGATTACTCCATCATCTGTTATGCCAGAACATGTAGATGAGTGGGCAACCGAGGGAAGAAAAAATATCTTTGGACAGACGGTTCAGGTTACAGAAATGCAGTCAGAGGCAGGTGCAGCAGGCGCCGTACACGGATCTCTGTCCGCAGGTGCGCTGACCACTACATTTACAGCTTCTCAGGGATTACTTCTGATGATCCCGAACCTGTACAAAGTTGCAGGTGAGCAGCTCCCGGGCGTGTTCCATGTATCTGCGCGTGCGCTTGCAAGCCATGCACTTTCCATCTTTGGAGATCACTCAGATGTATATGCCTGTCGTCAGACCGGAGCAGCTATGCTCTGCGAGTCCAGCGTTCAGGAGGTTATGGACTTAAGTCCGGTGGCACACTGTGCAGCCCTGAAAGGAAAGCTCCCATTTATCAACTTCTTTGACGGATTCCGTACTTCTCATGAGATCCAGAAGATCGAGACATGGGATTACGAAGATCTGAAAGACTTGGTAGATATGGATGCGATTGACGAGTTCAGAAATCATGCTCTGAATCCAAATCATCCATGCCAGAGAGGATCCGCACAGAATCCGGACATCTTCTTCCAGGCAAGAGAGGCATGCAACCCATATTATGATGCAATGCCGGGAATCGTCCAGGAATATATGGACAAGATCAATGAAAAGATCGGCACAAACTATAAGTTGTTTAACTATTACGGAGCAGAAGATGCAGAGAAAGTCATCGTTGCTATGGGATCTGTCTGCGATACGATCGAGGAGACCATTGACTATCTGATGGCAGCAGGCGAGAAGGTCGGTGTTGTAAAGGTACGTCTGTACAGACCGTTCTGCGCACAGGCTCTGATCGATGCGATTCCGGATACTGTAAAATATATCAACGTTCTTGACAGGACAAAAGAGCCTGGAGCACAGGGAGAGCCTCTGTACCTGGATGTTGTATCCGCACTGAAGGGCTCCAAGTTCGACAGCGTTCCGGTAAACAGCGGACGTTACGGACTGGGATCCAAGGATACCACACCTGCACAGATCGTTGCAGTATTCAATAATACTGAGAAAGAAAGATTTACGATCGGCATCGAAGATGATGTGACAAATCTGTCTCTGGAGGAAGGTCCGGCTCTGGTTACCACACCGGAAGGAACGATCAACTGTAAATTCTGGGGTCTTGGCGCTGACGGTACAGTCGGAGCAAACAAGAACTCCATTAAGATCATCGGTGACAATACTGACATGTATGCACAGGCTTACTTCGATTATGACTCCAAGAAGTCCGGCGGTGTTACCATGTCTCACCTGCGTTTTGGTAAATCTCCGATCAAGTCCACATACCTGATCCATCAGGCAAACTTTGTAGCCTGCCACAACCCGTCTTATGTAAATAAGTACAACATGGTTCAGGAACTGGTAGACGGAGGAACCTTCCTTCTGAACTGTCCATGGGATGAAGCAGGACTGGAAGAGCATCTGCCAGGTCAGGTAAAAGCATTCATCGCAAACCATAACATCAAATTCTATGTGATCGACGGCGTTAAGATCGGTATCGAGACCGGCATGGGACCGACCCGTATCAACACCATTCTTCAGTCTGCATTCTTCAAGCTTGCGAAGATCATTCCGGAAGAAAAAGCCATCGAACTCATGAAAGCAGCAGCAAAAGCTACCTATGGCCGTAAAGGTGATGATGTCGTAGCAAAGAACTGGGCAGCTATCGATGAGGGTGCAAAACAGATCAAAGAAGTTGCAGTTCCGGAAAGCTGGAAAAATGCAGCAGACGAAGGTCTGACCACAACTCATGCAGAGAGCGGCCGCGCTGACGCTGTTAAATTCGTAAATACCATCCAGGCAAAAGTAACTTCCCAGGAAGGAAACAACCTGCCTGTATCCGCATTTGCAGACTACGTAGACGGAACAACTCCGTCCGGCACATCCGCATACGAGAAACGTGGTATCGCCGTAAACGTACCTGTATGGAATCCGGAAAACTGTATCCAGTGTAACAGATGTTCCTTTGTCTGCCCGCACGCTGTTATCCGTCCGGTTGCCATGACCGCAGAAGAAGCAGCAGCAGCTCCGGAAGGCATCCAGACCATGCCGATGACCGGTATGCCGGACTACACCTTCACAATGGCTATTTCCCAGCTTGACTGTACCGGATGTGGTTCCTGTGCAAACGTATGCCCGGGCAAGAAGGGTGTGAAAGCACTGGCTATGGAAAGCCTTGCAGCACACGAAGCAGAGCAGAAATACTTCGATTATGCAGCAGCTCTTCCAGAGAAGACAGATGTTGTAGCAAAATTCAAAGAGAATACCGTAAAGGGCAGCCAGTTCAAGAAACCGCTGCTTGAGTTCTCCGGCGCATGCGCAGGCTGCGGCGAGACTCCTTACGCAAAACTGATCACCCAGCTGTTTGGTGACAGAATGTACATTGCAAACGCTACAGGATGCTCCTCTATCTGGGGTAACTCCTCACCTTCTACACCATATACCGTAAATGCTAAGGGACAGGGTCCTGCATGGGGCAACTCCTTATTTGAGGATAATGCTGAGTTCGGTTATGGTATGCTTCTTGCTCAGAAAGCTATCCGTGATGGCCTGAAAGCAAAAATTGAAGATGTTGTAGCTAACGGTGACAATGCAGACGTTAAAGCTGCTGGTCAGGAATGGCTGGATACTTTCGCATGCGGTGCTACCAACGGTGCAGCAACAGAGAAACTGGTTGCAGCTCTTGAGGCTTGCGGATGCGACAAGGCAAAAGACATTCTTACACAGAAAGACTTCCTTGCTAAGAAATCCCAGTGGATCTTCGGTGGTGACGGATGGGC
>OGRN01000367.1_pt1 | contig 44736 bp, 43 predicted proteins | sample 1553401 | NCBI WGS metagenome assembly OGRN01 (sample SAMEA2580096, study PRJEB22360) | human gut metagenome | biome: human gut; feature: human-associated habitat; material: faeces | place: Denmark | collected 2008/2010 | reverse complement strand
ACAGGTAGAATGTGGGTCAATACTTACAATGCGATTCCGGCAGGTGCACCGTTTGGTGGCTACAAGCAGTCTGGCATTGGAAGAGAGACACATAAAGTGATTCTTGAACATTATACACAGATGAAGAATATTATGATCAATCTTTCTGAAGCACCGTCAGGCTTTTATCCTGAAAAATAATAGTGAAAGACAATAAAAAACGGATGTTTAATTTTAAATGAGCCGTAAAAAAACAGCATTGTGAAAGAGAATTTCGCAATGCTGTTTTTCAGATACTAAGAGACAAAATCAATGAAAGCGTTGAGAAAACGGTGGGATGATCGGCCTTTTTTCCAGGCAAAGACAATCTCTCTCGGGTGAATGGCCTGTGGGGTGGGTATTTCGACGAGAAGGCCGCTTTTCAAGTCGTCAGCGACAAAATCCTTGATGACACAGGCAATGCCAAGCCCGGTTCTGGCGAATTCAATCAGAAGATCCATTGTTGTAATCTCAATCAGATTGGAGGCATGAATGTGATTTTCCTCAAGGAAATAATCAATAAACTGCCGGGATGCATTGGCTTTGTCAAGAAGCATCAGTGTGCCGGCATTGAGCAGATCCAAGCCGGAGGCTTGTGTACGCATCTGAAGATTGTTGAGATAGTTGGGTGTACAGACGAAAACATCCTCGATTCTTCCCTGTGAAACAAAGGAAATATGTCCGGTGTCTTCCGGTTTGGCCACCAGGCCGAGATCAATAGAGCCGTCTCTGAGCATATCCAGTGTATGATTGGTGGACTGGCAGGAAATATTGATACTGATATGCGGATATTGCGCAATAAATGTTTTCAGATAAGGCAGCAGACGGTACCTGCAGAGTGTTGTGCTGACGCCGATGGTAAGGTGTCCAAGACCCATATCGCGAATGCGGGAGAGTTCCGCTTCCCCTGCTTCCAGAGAATGGAAAGCGTCCGATACATGATGAAAAAGCAACTGCCCTTCTTCTGTCAGAGAAACATTCTTCTCCTTTTCATCCACGATAAAATCTCCGGTCTCCTCGATCTCCTCGCCCATGATCGCAGTCATCTTGGTCATCTCGCCGCTTGCCTCGCCGCGCTGCATCTGGTGTGCCAGAATATCTGCGGTCTCGTACAGCTTGGTGGATTTGCTGCTCTGTCCGGAAATAATCAGAGGTGTTCTTGCCTCGTCGATCAGGACGGAGTCGACCTCGTCGATGATACAGTAAGCAAGCTCTCTCTGTACGAGCTGCTCTTTGTAGATCACCATGTTGTCACGCAGGTAATCGAAACCAAGTTCGTTGTTGGTGATGTAGGTGATGTCGCATGCATACTGCTGGCGGCGCTCATCGTTCTTCATATCGTTCAGAACGACACCGACGGTCAAACCGAGGAATCTGTGGACTTTGCCCATCCACTCAGCATCTCGGTTTGCCAGGTAATCGTTGACGGTAACGATGTGGACACCGCGTCCGGTCAGTGCATTCAGGTAAGCCGGAAGGGTGGAAACGAGGGTTTTTCCTTCACCGGTTTTCATCTCGGCGATACGGCCCTGATGGAGGATAATGCCACCGATCAGCTGTACGCGGTGGTGTTCCATACCGAGGGAACGTTTTGCTGCCTCGCGGACGGTTGCGAATGCTTCCGGGAGAATGGAATCCAGGGATTCGCCTCCGTTGTAGCGGTCTTTATATTCCTTTGTCTTGGCACGCAGCTCTTCATCGGTCAGCGCCTGCATGGTCGGGCGGAGAGCTTCGATTTTGTCTACGATTGGATAGATTCGTTTCAACTCGCGCTCACTGTGCGTACCAAAAAGTTTTTCTGTGAATTTCATAGAATGTTTGCTCCTGCTTTCTCTATTAATTTCCATATTAACATATGGTACTATTCTACCACTTCTGGCACAAGATAACAATGAATTTTTCGTAAACATTTGGTGCCGTTCCCCGGTTTTCCGCTGTTTTTACGGCTTTTCCCGGACTTTCCGGCCCTTTCCGCGAAAAAGTCACCCTGTTTCACAGCTTTTCTAAGCTGGAAACAGGGTGACTGTTCATTCTTTATTTACTTTTCAGCACTCCGGCTCGATCAGACCGTAGGTGTTGTTCTTTCTCTTGTAAACGACGTTTACTTCGTCGGTCTCTGCATTGCGGAATACGAAGAAGGTGTGCCCAAGAAGTTCCATCTGTACGCAGGCATCTTCCGGATACATTGGTTTCATGCCGAATTTTTTCGTACGGATGATCTGGATGTCTTCGTCCTCCAGATAGTCATGCTCCAGATATTCTTTCTGGAAGTTTCCTGCTTCCTGCTGTTTGTCGGCAATTTTGTTTTTGTATTTGCGAAGCTGGCGTTCGATGACTTCCTCTACCAGATCGATGGATACGTACATATCGTTGCTTACCTGCTCGGAACGGATGATATTTCCTTTTACCGGAATGGTAACCTCAATTTTCTGTCTTTCTTTCTCTACACTTAAGGTTACAATGACATTTGTGTCAGGCGTAAAATATTTCTCCAGTTTGCCAAGTTTTTCATTGACCGCGGCTTTTAATCCCTCTGTCACGTCAATATTTTTTCCGCTGATGGTAATTTTCATTATGCCCAACCCCTTTGCTCTCAAATTTTACAGGTTTTTCACTTCCCCTGTAAGTATCTCTAATTATAGCAATAGTTGTCTTTATTTGCAATAGTATTTAGAAAATTCATGAATATTTTAGAGTTTTTTCTGTTACAGTTCACTTGTATCTTATTTTTGACAGATTTCATGCTCGCATGAAATCTGTCGAGAATAAGATACAAAGGGAGCGCCTGGTTATGAGCAAAAAGGAGCTGCGCAGCAGCGGAGAGCGCTGAAAGCGCGGTTTTGCGAATGGCGCGGGTGAACGTCCGTTTCCGCTTACCGGCGGCATACTGCCAGCACGTCTTCAAACTTCATTTTGCCGCCGAACAGATCCAGTGCGCTGCCAATTGTCACATCGACGTGGTTGTTTCCCAGTTTTTTGAGCAGCTCCAGGTCTTCAAAACTTCCCACGCCGCCGGCGTACGTCACCGGAAAATCTTTCATCTTCGCAAGCAGTTCCACCAGCTCCGTCTCAATGCCGGAAGCCTTTCCCTCGACATCCACGGCATGGATCAGGAACTCATCACAGTATTCTGACAGGTGATGCAGCAGTTCCTCTGTCACTTCTTCGTCCGTGAACTTCTGCCAGCGGTCCGTCACGATATAGTATTTTCCGTCCCGCTTCCGGCAGCTTAAATCCAGTGTCAGCCGCTGCTTTCCTACCGTCGTCACCAGCTTGTCCAGATTTTCATAGAACACATGGCCGTCGCGGAACACATACGAAGTCACAATCACATGGCTTGCCCCCGCTGTCAGAAACTCGCACGCATTCTCCGCATCAATGCCGCCTCCCACCTGCAGGCCGCCCGGGTACGTCGAGAGTGCCAGCAATGCCTGGCGCTTCGTCTCCTCGTAAAACTCGGTACCTTTCTTGTTCAGCAGAATCACATGGCCGCCCGTAATGCCCTGCTCTTCGTACAGCTGCGCATAATACGACGCATCCTGCTCCGAGACAAAATTCTCGCTCGCCTGATTTCCCTGATCTTTCAGCGATCCCCCGACAATCTGTTTTACTTTTCCGTTATGAATATCAATACATGGTCGAAATCTCATTTTCCCCGTTTCCTTTCTTTTCTCTCCCCTTAAGTTTTCCACATTATATCAAAATCCGACCATTCTGTGTATAAATTCACCAAATTTTCATGGTTCTTTCATAGAAAAGAAAGAAGAACCTGCTTTTTCCACAGATTCTTCTTTCTTTTCCGGCTTGCCGCCGTTCTTTATTTATCGATGTCCTCAAAGGCCTCTTTCACTTTATCCATAAAGCCTTTTTTCTTCTTCGGCTGCTCTGCAGTTTCGCCGTCGGCTGCTTTTGCTTCTGCTGCCGGGCGGTTTCCGCAGGCTTCGTCGAAGGCGCGGAGGGCTTCTTTTGCTTTCTCATTCAGTTTCGTCGGAGTCTGGACTACGAGTGTTACGTAGTGATCACCGCGCACATTGCTGTTGCGAAGGGACGGAACACCTTTTCCCTTCAGACGGATCTTCGTATCGGTCTGGGTTCCCGGTTTTACAGTATAGAGAACGTCTCCGTCAACGGTGCTGATCTTCACATCACCGCCGAGCGCTGCCTGCGCAAACGTAATCGGTGCAGTGGAGAAAATGTTCATATCCTGTCTCTGGAAGATCGGATGACGGGTTACCTGAACCTCGACAAGCAAATCTCCTCTCGGTCCGCCGTTTACACCCGGCTCACCTTTTTCACGGATCCGGATGCTCTGTCCATCGTCGATTCCAGCCGGAATGTTGACCTGAATGCGTTTTCTGCTGGATGTATAGCCCGTGCCGTGGCATGCGGTACATTTATCGCGAATGATCTTTCCGGTTCCGTTACAATCCGGACAGGTCGTCACGTTTCTCACAGAACCGAACATGGTCTGCTGTGTGTACGTAATCTGACCGGTACCGTTACATTTGGAGCATGTTTCCGGTGAAGTTCCTGGTTTTGCGCCGGTTCCGTGGCACGTTGTACAGGTATCCTTCAGGTTGATCTCGAGCTCTTTCTGGCATCCGAAAACAGCTTCCTCAAACGTAATGTGGACAACAGCGCGGAGGTTTGCTCCCTTCATCGGTCCATTGTTTGCTCTTCTTCTGCTTCCGCCGCCACCGAACAGGTCGCCGAAAATATCGCCGAAGATATCACCCATATCTCCGCCGCCAAAGTCGAAGCCGCCGAATCCGCCGGCTCCTGCGCCGCCACCGCCGTTTTCAAATGCAGCGTGGCCAAACTGATCGTACTGACGCCGTTTGTCCGGATCACTCAGCACGCCATAGGCTTCTGTCGCCTCTTTAAATTTTGCCTCGGCCTCTTTGTCGCCCGGGTTCATATCCGGATGGTATTTCTTGGCCAGTTTACGGTATGCTTTTTTTAATGTTGCATCGTCCGCTCCGCGGTCTACGCCGAGGACCTCGTAATAATCTCTTTTTTCTGCCATTTATGTTCACCTTTTCATTTCTGTTCCACAAATTTCATCTTTGCAGAAATGTTTTTCCGCACGCTCCAGTATAGCACTTTTCCGAAAGCAATACCAGCATAAATACAGGGGGCGGAATGTATTTTCCGTCCCCTGCAAACATTCGCCTCACAGGGCTTTTTGCGTTTATTTACTTATTGTTTCAACTCACAGTCGGTATTTTCACGGAGTGTGACATGCTGAAAATTAAACCTCTTTGTAGTCAGCGTCTACGACATCGTCGTCATGGCCGCCTGCTGCTCCTGCATTTCCCATATCCGGGCCTGCACCAGCTGTTCCGGCACCAGCGCCTGCTGCGCCGCCCTGCTGCTCATACAGCTTTGCGAACAGTTTCTGAGCGCTTGTCATCAGTTTTTCCTGAGCTGCTTTCAGGTCAGCTACCTGTGCATCTGTCATCTCTTCCGGATTGCATTTTGCAATGAGGTCTTTCAGTGCGTTCAGGTCAGCTTCTACTGCTGTCTTATCGTTTGCATCCAGCTTGTCGCCGACTTCCTCGATTGCTTTCTCGGTCTGGAATACCATAGAGTCTGCATCGTTTCTTGCGTCGATTGCTTCTTTGCGTTTCTTATCCTGAGCTTCGAACTCAGCAGCTTCTTTGACTGCTTTGTCGATCTCGCTGTCGGACATATTAGAGCCTGCGGTGATGGTGATGTGCTGCTCTTTTCCTGTTCCCAGGTCTTTTGCAGATACATTTACGATACCGTTGGCATCGATATCAAAGGTAACCTCGATCTGCGGAACGCCTCTTCTTGCTGGCGGAATTCCATCCAGACGGAACTGGCCGAGGGATTTGTTGTCTTTCGCGAACTGACGCTCACCCTGTACTACGTTGATATCTACTGCTGTCTGGTTATCAGCTGCGGTGGAGAAGATCTGGCTCTTCTTGGTCGGGATTGTGGTGTTACGCTCGATCAGACGAGTTGCAATACCTCCCATCGTCTCGATGGACAGAGACAGCGGAGTTACATCCAGAAGAAGGATGTCGCCTGCGCCGGCATCTCCTGCAAGTTTACCGCCCTGTACGGAAGCACCAAGTGCTACGCACTCATCCGGGTTCAGGCTCTTGCTCGGCTCGTGTCCGGTCAGCTGTCTTACTTTATCCTGTACAGCCGGGATACGGGTAGATCCGCCTACCAGAAGGACTTTGGAAAGCTCGGATGCCTGAAGGCCTGCATCAGAGAGTGCTCTCTGTACCGGCTCTGCGGTTTTCTCTACCAGGTCGTGGGTCAGCTCATCGAATTTAGCCTTTGTCAGGTTCATATCGAGATGTTTCGGGCCATCTGCGGTTGCAGTGATGAACGGCAGGTTGATGTTGGTTGTAGTTGCGCTGGAAAGCTCTTTCTTTGCTTTCTCTGCTGCTTCTCTGATTCTCTGCAGAGCCATTTTATCATTGGAAAGATCTACGCCTTCCTGTTTCTTGAACTCAGCAAGAATATAATCTGTTACTTTCTGGTCGAAGTCATCGCCGCCCAGACGGTTGTTACCTGCTGTGGAAAGAACTTCGATAACACCGTCACCGATTTCGATGATGGAAACATCGAAGGTACCGCCTCCAAGGTCGTATACCATGATCTTCTGCTCATTTTCGTTGTCCAGTCCGTATGCCAGAGCTGCTGCGGTAGGCTCGTTGATGATACGTTTTACATCAAGACCTGCGATTTTACCGGCATCTTTTGTTGCCTGACGCTGAGCATCATTGAAATATGCAGGAACTGTGATAACTGCCTCTGTAACTTTCTCACCAAGGTATCCTTCTGCATCTTTTTTCAGTTTCTGAAGAATCATAGCGGAAATTTCCTGTGGGGAATATTTCTTGTCGTCGATTGTTACACGATAATCAGTACCCATCTCTCTTTTAATGGAAGAGATTGTTCTCTCTGCGTTTGTTACTGCCTGACGTTTTGCAGGTTCACCTACAAGACGTTCTCCTGTTTTTGTGAAAGCGACAACTGATGGTGTTGTTCTTGCGCCTTCTGTATTTGCGATAACTGTTGGCTGTCCACCTTCCATAACGGCTACACAGCTGTTTGTTGTTCCTAAGTCAATACCAATAATCTTGCCCATTGTAAATTCCTCCTAATATAAATATTTTTATTTCCAAATATGAAAGTTAATTTGCTACTTTTACCATACTGTGTCTCACAACAGAGTCACGGTACATATAACCTTTTTGGAACTCCTCGGCGATGACATTCTCTCCCAGGTTTTCATCTTCCACATGCATCACTGCATTGTGATAGTCGGGATCGAATTCCTTGCCGACGGCTTCGATTGGTTTCACCTCGATTCCTTCCAGGGTGGTCATCAGTTGTTTATATACTTTTTCCATTCCCTGTACAAACGGGTTTTCTTTTTCTTCCTCGGTGACTGCTCCAAGTCCTCGCTCAAAGTTGTCTACCACCGGAAGAATCTTTTCTATGATATCTTTCGCGCCTACTTCGTACATCTGGGATTTTTCCTTTTCTGTACGTTTGCGGAAGTTATCAAACTCTGCCATCTGACGTGTCAGTTTATCCGTCAGTTCTTCGATTTTTTCATCTTTTTTATCTTTTTTCTTTTTGCCAAAAAGCTTCTTTTCTTTTTTCTCTTCGCCATCGTCATGGCTTTCGGAATCTTCCTGATCCGCGGCACCTTCCTGTGTCTCTTCCGTTTCCGGCTCTTTTTCTTCTGTCTTTTCGCCTTCAACCTCTTCTTTCGGATCCGTTTCCTTTACCATTTCTTCCTGGCTTTTTTCCTGCTTATTTTCCAAGGGTTCTTCCACCTTTCTTTCTATACTTGCTATGTCTCGTTTTCATCTTTTTTATGAAACATCTGATCCAGTTCATTCTGAAGGCGTTTCATAGACTTAAGCACATGCTCATAATCCATACGCTTGGGACCGATAATACCTATCGTTCCCTTCATGCCTTCACCTAATTCATAAGTTGCCGTCACAACGCTGCAGTCCTTCATGTTCTGAACCGGGGTCTCATCTCCGATGTATACCTGGATCCCTGTATTATCCTCTCTTGCCAGTGTCTGTGTGACCAGTTCATTCAACTGCTGCTTTTCTTCAAAGGCACTGATGATTTCCTGAGCGCTCTGCTTGTCGCTGAGCTCTGGGTACTTGAAAATGTTGGTCGCTCCACTGGTATAGATCTGCATGTCGTTGTCCACCTGGATCACTTCTGCCACCGCATCCAGTACATTGCCTACCACTTCGCTGTGGATCCCGGCCTGTTCCTTCAGCCTGGCGATCAATCCCAGATTGATCTCTTCTATCGACATTCCTGTCAGTGTCGTATTCAGCAACATATTCAGCTTCAGAAGATTTTCATTACTCAAAGGCTCTTCTACATTAATGATCTTATTTTTGATCACATTGCCTCCCAGCACAATGACTGCGATGATCTGTTCCTCATCTACAGCTGACAGCTGGATGAATTTCAGCTTATTAGCGTTGCTCACAGGAGTCGAAACCATCGTTGCATAGTTTGTATTATTTGCCAGAACCCTGGCAGCCTGCCTTAAAAGCTGCTCCATTTTATCAGCCTTATCCAGCATCTGCTCCTGCATCTCGTTTAACTCCTGCTCCTTTTGCTCCATCAGCATATCCACATAGAGGCGATAGCCCTGATCCGAAGGGATACGTCCAGCTGACGTATGAGGCTGCAGAATATATCCCAGTTCTTCCAGATCTGCCATCTCATTCCGGATCGTCGCTGAACTTAAGTTCAGATCCGTGTACTTTGATATAGTCCTGGATCCTACTGGTTCACCGGTTTCCAGATAATTCTGGATAATCGCATGAAGAATCTTCAGCTTTCGTTCACTCAATCCATGATCTGCCACCATCCGTCCGCCTCCTTTCGGATTTTATTAGCACTCTTTAAAACTGAGTGCTAACATCTTCGACTATTAATTTAGCACTATGCTCTTTGTTTGTCAACACTATTTGCAAAAATTTCGTTACAAAAAAACGCCGGAGTCCTATGACCTCAGCGTTTTTCTTTTCAAGGACCTTTGCCAGTCCAGTTTTAGCTCAATTCTACTTTTTCTGCCTCTTCCGGCTTAAAGTCATTCTGCAGATCGTAGATGTTATGGCCGGTAGACTCGCTTAAGACTCTTCCCTCCAGAGAATAGCAGCGGATGAATCTTTTCCCGTCTACGCTGGACCAGTGCTCCACATCCCAGCTCATGTATCCGTCCTCATCTGACTTTTTTTCTTTCAGATACAGGTCTACCTGCCGGCCTTCCTTCATCTTTTCGATCAGGCCCTTGGTCCCGTCCACCTCTACCTCTGTCTTGTTCACTGCATCATAAACCTTCATGACATTTCCTCCTATTTAAAAGTTTCTATGTAAATTATAGCTTCTGAAAATAAAAAATACAATCTTCTTCTTTTTTTATCTTGACAAATTCATTTCTTAAATATATTATTGTATTAACTTAATAATACACTAATACATAAATACATTTGAAAGGAGCACAAATATGAGTGTCATATTACGCACAAACCAGCTGACAAAGCGTTACGCTCACCGCACTGTGGTGGATCACCTTTCCATGACCATCCACGAAGGTGATATCTATGGATTTATCGGAAAAAACGGAGCCGGGAAGACCACGCTGATACGCATGATCACCGGACTTGCCGCCCCGGATGACGGGACCATCCTTATGTTCGGGAGCCCGGATCTGCCCGAGGGCCGTAAATTTACCGGCACCGTTATCGAATCTCCCGCACTCTATCCAGGAATGACAGCAAAGGAGAATCTCCTGGCCCAGTATAAGCTCCAGGGCATCCGGAATGAATCCCAGGCTGATTCTATCCTGACACTGGTTGGTCTTGACGATGCCGGGAAGAAAAAGGCAAAGGACTTTTCCTTGGGGATGCGGCAGCGCCTGGCAATCGGCATCGCTCTGATCGGAAATCCGAAATTCCTGATTCTGGATGAACCGACAAACGGCCTGGATCCGGAAGGGATCAAAGAGATCCGGGACCTGATCCTGAAATTAAACCGTGACCGGAAGATCACCGTTCTGATCTCCTCTCACATCTTAGGAGAGCTTTCCAAATTTGCCACGCGCTACGGGATCATCCATCAGGGAAAACTGATCGATGAATTTACAGAGGAACAGCTGATTCAAAGATGCAGTGCCCCGGACGGGACACCGATCATGGATCTGGAGGATTATTTCTTAAAGAAAATACAAGGGGGAATCTAAAAATGACACATATATTAAAAAGTGATTTTTATAAACTGAGAAAAGCCAGATATTTCTGGGTCTGCCTGGCTGTCACGGTAATCCTAGCTGTCGGGAGTGTTTTTCTTCTGGATTTTACCTATCGTCTGGCGGGAGACCAGATGGAGACCCAGGTCGCCTCACAGCAGGAAACGCTGGAGGAAAGCGGCGTCAGTGTCTCTGTGGAAGGCGTACCCTTAAGCTACGACGAGCTAAGCGGTTCAGGCCAGCTCCTCTCCTTCTTTGCCGGCAACACAACATTGATCCTGGCGGTACTCATCTCTCTGTTCGTAGGCAGCGAATTTAACCATGGCACAATCAAAAACATGGCCTCCAGACAGTACAGCCGGGCAGCCCTTTATGGCTCCAAGCTGATCACAGGCATGGCCGCAGGAGCCTTTCTGACCCTGGTCTACGTCCTGTTCGCAGCTGTCACGGCTTCCATCCTCTGGGGATTTGGCCCTGTTTCTTCAGGGTACTGGCCCCGGACACTCGGGGGAGCCGGACTTGAGCTATTGCTCCTTTTCGCCTTCATATCTGTTTTCGTAATGTTTAGCTTTATCATCCGGCAAAATGGAGGATCGCTGGCCGTTAACATCTGTTTCCTGGAATTTTTATCTCTGTTTGCCATGCTGGGAGAAATGCTGGTCAAAAAATTCACAGGCAAAACCATGACATTATCTAATTATCTGATTGATGCTAACATGAATGCTCTGCTTGGCGGACTTACCCGAACTTCCGTGATCCGCGCACTCTTCGTTGCCGCCGGATTTTTTCTGGCAGCGCTTCTCATCGGAATGGTACATTTCCAGAAGCGGGATATCAAATAAGCCAGAACTCACTTTTCCGGTAATCCAAGACCCCATCCTGGCGGAGCTTTGAAAGCTCCGCCGACATGGCGCTTCTCTCCACACACAGATAATCCGCCAGCTCCTGACGGTTAAACGGAATCACAAAATGCCGGGCATTCTTTTGCTTCGCCGTTTCTGATAAATAAGAAAGTAATTTTTCTCTGGTCGTCCGTTTGGACAGATGACGCAGCTTTTCACCGAGCATTACATTTTTCCCGGCCAGGATCGTCACCAGATTCCGGATCAGCTGCTGATGAAACGGGCAGGATGCCGGACACACTTCGAGTACACGCTGTATATCCACCTGGAAAACCTGACTGTCTGTTACAGCCACTACACTGACCGGACTTCCTCCCACGCCCGCACATGCGTAGGCCGCCCCGAACAATTCCCCCGGCATCAGTTTCTCAAGGATATTCCTGTTCCCGAACACATCCTCGCTGACCACCTGCACGCAACCGCTCAGGACGATTCCTACCTTTCTGGCAGGCTCGCCTTCTGACCAGATCACTTCCTGCTTCTGAAAATATTTTTTCCTGCCATCCAGACAGTGCAGGATACTCTCGCAATCCTTCCTGCTTATCCCTTGAAACAGGGGCATTTTCGCAAACAAATCCTGATATGTTTCCATAATTTTTCTCCTTTGTTGGAAATCCAACATACTTTTGGAGGAAATTATAGTAAACTGCAGACATCAAGTCAAGGAGGGATTTCATATGATAAGAAAAATTATCCAGATAAATGAAGAAAAATGTAACGGATGCGGCGCCTGCGCGGCTGCATGCCACGAGGGAGCCATCCAGATGATAAACGGAAAAGCAAAACTGATCCGGGACGACTACTGCGACGGACTGGGAGACTGTCTGCCGGCCTGCCCTACCGGAGCCATCACTTTTGAAGAGCGGGAGGCCGCCGCTTATGATCCGGAAGCCGTCCAGCTTCATCTGAAAACCAGAAAGGATTCCAGCTCTCAGGCACAGCCGGCTTTCTCAGGCTGTCCCGGCCAGGCCCCCAGATCCATCAGCCATACACCTTCCGACTGCAGCGCCGCTAAAACTCCTCTGGAATCACCTGCTCCGCAAAGCCAGCTCTCCCAGTGGCCGGTGCAGATCCAGCTGGCCCCGGTAAAAGCGCCGTATTTCCAGGGCGCCCATCTTCTGATCGCAGCCGACTGCACTGCCTACGCTTATGCCGGTTTTCATCAGCGTTTTATCCGGAACCATATCACTTTGATCGGATGTCCGAAGCTGGATCCGGTGGACTATACAGAAAAACTGACGGAGATCATCCGGGGCAACGACATCAAAAGCCTGACCATCGTCCGCATGGAGGTTCCCTGCTGCGGCGGGATCCAGCATGCCGCCACCCAAGCTTTAAAGGCCAGTGGAAAATTTATCCCCTGGCAGGTGGTGACAGTAAAAATCGATGGAACTATTCTGGAATCAAATGCATAACATTTAAGGGGCGACTATTCGCCCCTTAAAAATTTCATCCATTCCCCGATCTTCTTTTCATATCCGTTCTCGCCGGGTTCATAGAACTTCGCACCCAGGATCTCATCCGGCAGGTACTGCTGCTCTACATAATGATGAGGATAATCGTGGGCATACCGGTAGCCGATGCCGTGCCCCAGCTTTCCGGCGCCCTTATAATGCGCATCCTGAAGATGGGAGGGCACCGTCGTTTTCTTAGATCTCACGCTTTCCATCGCTGAAAAGATCGCATTTGTTGCAGAATTGCTCTTAGGCGCTGTGGCTACATAGGTCACTGCCTGCGAAAGGATGATCTGGGCCTCCGGCATACCGATCCTCTCCACTGCCTGAGCCGCTGAAACCGCCACGTTAAGAGCCATAGGGTCTGCATTTCCCACATCCTCTGACGCACATATCATGATCCTGCGGGCGATGAACTTGATATCCTCCCCGGCATAGAGCATTTTGGCCAGGTAGTAGACCGCCGCATCCGGATCAGATCCCCGCATACTTTTAATAAATGCAGAAATCGTGTCATAATGATTATCCCCGGTCTTATCGTAGCGGACCACCCGCTTCTGGATACATTCACTGGCTACCGGAAGAGTCAGATGGATCTTTCCGTCTTCGCTTCGCTCCGTCGTCAGGATCCCCAGCTCCACTGCATTTAAAGCGCTTCTTGCATCTCCGCCGCAGATGTCTGCCAGGAAAGAAAGTGCGTCATCCTCGATCACCGCCTGATAGCTTCCCATTCCCTTTTCCACATCATAAACCGCCCGGCGGATCAAGGTTTTGATATCCTCCGGCTCCAGGGGATAGAGCTCAAAGATAACCGACCGGGAGATCAGCGCACTATTTACCTCAAAATACGGATTTTCTGTAGTAGCGCCGATCAGAATGATGGTCCCGTCCTCCACAAACGGCAGAAGATAATCCTGCTGCCCTTTATTGAACCGGTGGATCTCATCTATAAAAAGAATCGTCCTTTTCTGGTACATCCCCTGCAGATCCTGGGCTTTCTTTACTACCTCTTCCATATCCTTTTTCCCCGCTACCGTAGCGTTGATCTGGGTAAACTCCGCACTGGTGGTATGGGCAATGACCTTTGCAAGCGTCGTCTTCCCGGTTCCCGGCGGCCCATAGAAAATAACAGAGCTTAGCTTGTCTGCCTTGATCGCCCGGTACAGCAGCTTATCCTTCCCGATGATATGCTGCTGCCCCACCACCTCATCCAGAGTCGTGGGCCTTAGTCTGGACGCAAGCGGCGATTCCTTTTCCTGGTTTTGTTCCCACATATAATCAAATAAATCCATTGCTTCCTATCTTCCTTCCCATCCAATGATTTCCCGGACTGCCTCTCCGGCGATCAGAAGCCCTGCCACCGGCGGCGTAAAAGAAATACTCCCAGGCAGCGACCTTTTGCCCCCTTTTTCTTCTCCTGTCTCTTTGCCGGATACATCCACAGGCTTCTCTTTTGAATATAACACTTTCACCCCATGGATCCCTCTTGCCTTCAGCTCTTTTCTCATTACCTTGCAGAGCGGGCAGACGGATGTACTGCTGATATCCGCGATCTCAAACAGTTCCGGATGCAGTTTATTGCCGGTACCCATGCAGCTGATCAGCGGGATCTCTTCTTTCTTTGCCTTCTCGATCACGGCAAGTTTCGCTGTCACCGTATCGATGGCATCGATGATATAATCCGGACGGATCTTGAAAATCTCTTCGATATTTTCCGGCAGCACAAAGGTTTCGTAAGTAAGGACTTCTGTCTCCGGACAGATATCATGGATCCTTTCTTTCATGATTTCAGTCTTATACCTTCCCACCGTACTGTGATACGCGATGGACTGACGGTTGATATTAGTAAGAGACACCTTATCATTATCCACCAGGATCAGTCTTCCCACGCCGCTCCTTGCCAGGGCCTCGATGCAGTGGGAGCCTACGCCCCCCACTCCAAGCACCAGGACCGTTGTCCTTCGAAGCTTCCCGAGCGCCTCTTCTCCGATCAGAAGCTCCGTCCTTGAAAATTCATGTACCATAAGTCTTCTCCATTCCTGTATGCCAAGAAAAACTGCGGAATATCCGCAGTTTTTCAGAAGCTATCTTTTCTTAACACTCCATCCGAATCTTCCCAGGCTTTTGCCAAGTCCCAGATATTCCCCATGGGAATAAGCCAGAAGCCCGGTATGGTTCAGCTCAAATTTTCCATTTTTCTTCATATATTTCTCATCGACCTGAACAGCCGTTACCCTGGCAAGAAACATGTGATGGCTTCCCAGTTCTTTGACCTCTGTCACCTTACACTCGATATTCACCGGGCTTTCCAGGATCACCGGCGCATAAGAAAGGGTACTCGCTTTCCCCTTTGTCAGCCCCATTTCCTTCCACTTATCCACATCTCTTCCAGATTTTACACCGCACCAGTCCGTGGCCTTTGCAAGCTCCTCCGTCGTAAGATTCACAACAAATTCTCCGGTTTCCCGGATCATTCCGTAGGAATAGCGCTCCGGGCGCACGGAAATATAAAGCATCGCCGGATCTGTACAGATGGTGCCTGTCCAGGCCACCGTCAGTATATTTGCACTGCCTGCCTTGTCGGCGGCGCTCACCATCACCGCCGGAAGCGGATACAGCATATTTCCCGGCTTCCACACTTGTCTTCCCATAGCATATTATCCTTTCTTTCCTGTCATCTCCTACTGCTGCATTGTGCTCACAAGCGTAGGGATCAGCTGCTTTTTCCTGGATACCACGCCTTTCAGAATGATCCGGTCTGTATCCTCCCTGAGATCAAAGGCCTCCAGCACCTTTTCCTTTGCCCCGGCTCCACAGCACAGAAGCTCTGTGGACTCTTCCAGGATATCTGTCAGCATGAAGAAGATCATCTGCAGATTGTGGTCCTTCAATACCTTTGGAAGATGAGGATCCAGGGTCTGCCGGATCTCATCCAGTTCTTCTTTATTCATCGAATTGATCTGTCCTACGCCGAATACCATATCGTTGACCGTAAACTGCTTAAAGTCCTGGAAGCAGATTTCTTCCGCACTCTTGCCCTGCAGATTGCTTCCTGCCCGGAACATCTCACTGGCCAGCTGTTCCAGATCGACCTCTGCGATCTTCGCAAGCTTTTTGGCCGTCTTTTCATCCACTGCCGTACATGTAGGCGAACGGAACAACAATGTATCCGAAATGATCGCGGAGCACAAAAGCCCGGCAATCGTCCGGCTGATCTTAACCCCGGCCTCCTGATACATCTGATACACGATCGTCGCTGTACAGCCCACCGGCTGATTCCGGAAAAATACAGGTCCTACCGTCTCAATATTTCCCAGCCGGTGATGGTCGATGATCTCCACGATCTCCGCCTCCTCGATGCCGTCTACGGCCTGGGATTTCTCATTGTGGTCTACCAGGATAACCTTTTTCTTACTTACATCCAGGAATCGCCGCCTGGAAATAAAGCCGCGGAACCGTCCGTGCCGGTCCAGGATCGGGAAATCACGGAACTTCTTTTTCGTCATAACTTCCTTGATATCATCCACATAATCATTGAGCTGGAAGCTGGTCAGCGGTGTCTTTGTCATAAAATATTTCACCGGGATACTCTGGTTGATCAGCCTTGCCACCGTAAATGTATCATGCGGCGTGCGGATGATGACAATACTCTGCTCCTCCGCCTTTTTAATCAGCTCATCCGGCACTTCCGCATTCTGGCATACCACCAGGCAGCTGGCGTCGATATCCACCGCACAGGCCTGAGACTCATACCGGTTTCCCAGGATGACCAGATCGTCTTTCTCGATAAACTGTTCCATCAGATCCGGATTGGATGCACCGATCGCCACTTTTCCTTTGGTGAAATGCCCGTGCTCGTTGCCGGTCACCAGCGTACCGTCCAGCGTTTTGATAATATTGCGGTACTGAGTCTTTGCAGCTGACAGTACCCGGTTGTCATATACGTCCATATAGGATGTAGCTATATCTCCGGTAGAGATCACACCAACCAGCTCTTCATCCTTCAGAACAGGAATTGTTTTGATATTATTTTCTTTCATTTTCTGCCAGGTATCTTTAATAGACATCTGCGGATCCACACCGTCGATCTTGTGGATATCGATATCCTTCACCTGGAGTTTGACATTCTGCAGAAGAGGCGGTGCGTCCACACCGAACCGCTGAAGGACGTAGGCTGTTTCTTCATTGATAAGCCCGGCTCTTCTGGGAACATACTCTTCTCCTGTAATTTCTTTTTTCAAATGAGCATATGCGATTGCAGAACAGATGGAATCTGTATCCGGATTCTTATGCCCTACCACATATACTTTTCCTGATTTCTTTCCCATAAATTCTTACACCTCACTCGACATCTGCCATAAAAGATGACCCTAAATTTAAGCTTGCCATCTTTTCTTCCTTTCGTCAACCATAAATTTAGATAAAGAATTCATTTTTCTTTGAACAAGTCCGGAAAATTATGCTATACTGAAAGAAATATGTAAATATGGATACAAAAACTACTCTGAGAAAGGAACTTTAAGACTATGAGCGAAGAATTATTACAGGAAGAAACAACAATGGCTGACCTGGAGGAGCATTTTGATGATGCTAATCCCTGGAACGTTGTTCAGTCATACATGGAAAACAAGACCATCCTTCCGGTCAAGGTAGAAGGAATCGTCAATGGCGGCGCCATTGCTATGGTAGAAGGACTGCGCGGCTTTATTCCAGCATCCAAGCTTTCCCTTTCCTATATCGAGGATCTGGAGACCTATCTTCTGAAAGATATTGAAGTCCGGGTCATCGAAGCAGACGAGGCAGAAAACCGTCTGGTGCTGTCCGCCCGTGAGATCCTGAAGGAAAAAGAGAAAAAAGCGATGGAAGAAAAAATCGCAAATATCCAGATCGGCACTGTCATGACAGGAACCGTAGAGTCTCTGCAGAATTACGGAGCCTTTGTCCGTCTGGAGGACGGTCTTTCCGGCCTGGTACACGTTTCACAGATCAGCCAGAAACGGGTAAAATCCCCCAAAGACGTGCTGAATGTAGGCGACGAGGTGAAGGTAAAGATCATCGGCATCAAAGACGGCAAGATCAGCCTGAGCATGAAAGCCCTGGAAGAACGGGAAGAAGCTCCTGTAGAAAAGGTAGAAATTCCCAAATCCGAGAACATCGGCACCAGCCTGGGCGATCTCTTTAAAAACCTAAAACTCTAATATTTTTTAAGGTGGCCTGGTATCTGGCCACCTTTCTTTATGCCACCAAAGGAAGCGATTAACTCCCATTCCTTCATGGTGCGCAGTCTAAAGCCTGTTATCTTGCGCATTCGCCGCCGGTTCCCCGCAGGATATCCAGCCCGTGATCCAGCTGCGGCAGAAGAAACTCCAGCGCTTCCGCCACTGCCTTTGGGCTTCCCGGCAGGTTGATGATCAGGGTCTTTCCCCGGATCCCGGAGACCGCCCGGCTGAACATGGCCCGGGGCGTGATCGTCATAGAATAATTACGGATGGCGTCCGCGATGCCGTTTGCCATCCGGTCGCAGGCCTGGATCGTGGCTTCCGGCGTCAGATCCCGTTCGGAGAATCCGGTGCCGCCGGTTGTGAAGATCACATCCATCTGCCGCTGGTCCGCCAGACGGATCAGCTGGCTCTTTAACGGCTCGATGCCGTCTGCAAGGAGCAGTGTCTCCCTGATCTGATATCCAGCCGCTTCTGCCAGTTCACAGATCTTCGGGCCGCTTTTGTCCTCCCGCTCTCCTTTTACGCCCTTGTCACTTAAGGTGATGACCGCGGCTGTGTAGGGGCGGTCCGGGGACGGCGCCTCCATCTCCACCGCGTCTCCCTTACGGATCCGCCCGCCTTTTACCACCTCGGTAAACACACCTTCTCTTGGCATGATACAGTCTCCCATTTTCTTATAGATCTCACAGTGGCTGTGGCATTCTTTGCCGATCTGCGTCAGTTCCAGTACCGCCTCGCCGATCCGGAACCGGGTTCCCACCGGAAGCCTGCGAAGATCGTATCCCTCCACGATCAGGTTCTCTCCAAAGGCTCCAAAGTCCACATCTGCTCCTCTTTCGCGAAATGCCTCGATCTTTTCAAAAGACAGAAGGCTCACCTGGCGGTGCCAGTCTCCGGCATGGGCGTCGCCCTCGATTCCCCAGTTCTCTTTTAAAACCGCTTCGTTTACCTCTTTTTTCTGTGTGCCTCTCTTCTCGCTGACACAGATTCCAAGTACCTTTCCCATCGTATCCTCTATCCTCCTGCTCTATTCTTCCAGACAGGACAGATGCGCCCTGCACTCTGGATCTTTTTCCACCTCAATTTTATCAAATTCACCGTTTAACCCGTCGTACTGCAGCATTGTCCCCAGAAGAAGTTCCTTCCTCCCAAGGATCTTTTTCACCGCCTCTACCGCCTGCAGACATCCGATCACCCCGGCTGCGGCGCCAAGCGCCGGCACAGGTACTGGACTTTTTCCCAGATGATACCCGAGACATTCCAGACAGGCCGTTTCCCGGGAAATGTCCATCACATACCCATAGAACCCCTGCACAGCTCCCTCCACAAGGAAAATATCCTCTGCAAGGCAGTATCTCCCGACAATACATCTGACTGCAAGGCTGTCCACACAGTCCACCACAACATCCGATCCTTTCAGGATCTGGCCGGCATTTTCTCCTGTCAGAGCGCAGGCAAATGCCTCCACGCGGATCCCCCGGTTCATTCTCCTTAACTTTTCCGCCGCCAGATCCGCCTTTTTCTTCCCGATGTCTTCTTCCCGGTAAAGAAATTGCCGGTTCAGATTTGTATCAGAAACAATATCTCCGTCCACCAGGCGTATCGTCCCCACACCGGCTTGCGCAAGATAGGTGAGGACCGGCGAGCCCAGGCCGCCGCAGCCGATCACAGTTACCACAGCACTTTCCAGTTTTTTCTGTCCCTCGATCCCGATCTCCGGCATCAGGATCTGCCTGTCATATCTCATACACATTCTCCCCGTCTTTATATCAGGATGATTTTTCCGGCATTCTCTGTGCCATATCCGCCTGCTTCCTTCACCCGGGACTTAAACGGCTCTGACTGGAGCGCCTGGATAAAATCCTGGATGAAGGGAAGTTCCAGATTCTTCCTTTCAATGGCAAAATCATATTCCTCTTCTCCCACTTCTATAAAAGAAAGGTCCATGGCTTTTGCCGCCGCATAGATTCCCATCGCAGCGTCCACTCCCCCGTCCTTCACAAGGGCTGCCGCAGCCATATGGGTTGCCGCCTCCAGTTCATATCCTTCAATCTGCTCCGGACGGATGCCAGCCTGTTTCAGAAGATGATCCAGAAGCACCCGGGTGCCCGCGCCGCGCTGCCGGTTGGCATACCTGCATCCAGGCAGATCTTCCACACCACGGATTCCTTTGGGATTGCCCTTTTTTACCATCAGCCCCTGGATCCGGCTCACACCCTTGATCAACGCCATCTCCCGGTCCGGAAAGATCCGCTTCAGATAGGCAATGTTATAAACGCCGGTTTCTTCATCCAGAAGATGCGTAGGCGCGATGTGGGCTTCTCCCCGCTTCAGCGCCATCAGTCCGGCCATGCTGCCAACATGCGTACTGGAAAGATGTACGCCCGGAAACAGATCCGGCAAAAGATCTGCCAGAAAGTCCATGATCAGATCGTGACTTCCCACGGATACGATCGTATGGCGGATCTCATCCTTCGGCCCCCACAGTTCCACCTGCACCTGTTCCCCGGCCTCATAACCTTCCAGATTCTGATCGATGATACATACACCGTCCGCCTTTACCAGGCTGGTAGCCGCGGCCGCTCCTCTGGCAAGGGGCGACGCCACCAGGCGGCCGTTCACCTCTCCTACCTTTACCCGTACATATTCTTTATGCTTCAGAGAAGAAACAAGGCGTTTGGATATGACTGCCTGCTCCAGTGGACGCGCCTTAAGACTGCTGCCTGTAAAAAACTCTATGACCGGCTTTACAAAAGTCTCAAAATCAATATATGCTGACACCGGATACCCGGGAAGTCCGATAACCGGTTTGTGATCCACAATCGCCAGAATCACCGGCTTTCCAGGCTTAATGGCAACCCCGTGGATCAGAACCTCCCCCAGTTCCCGCAGGACATGCACCGTATAATCCTCCGTACCCGCGCTGGATCCGGCGTTCACGATCACCAGATCATCCCTGGATACAGCCTCTTTTACCGTTTCCCTGATCTTTTCATAATCATCATGAATGATCGGGAAACGGTCCGGCTCTCCTCCATACTGCTGTACCAGCGCCGCAAACATCCCGGAATTAGAATCTATGATCTGACCGTCTTCCGGTTCCTGTCCCGGCGGGATCATCTCTGTGCCTGTGGGAATGATCCCGACACGGGGAACCGCATGAACCCTGACTTGCAAAATCCCTCCGCCAAGAAGCACGCCGATATCCACCGGACGGATCCTATGATGACCGGGCAGCAGCATCTCTCCGGCCACAATATCTTCTCCGATCGGCCGGATGTGATTCCAGGGCGCGACAGCAGCCATGATCTGCACCGTATCTTCATCTATTTCCAACAGATCCTCCGCCATGATCACCGCGTCATAAGGCTCTCTGATCGGATCCCCGGTATCTACCACCTGAAAATCTTCTCCCCGCCTTAAGACCAGCGGATGTTCTTCGCTGGCTCCTCTTGTCTTCTTTGCTTCTACTGCGATCCCGTCCATCGCAGACGCATTAAACAGCGGCGAACAAAGTCTGGCATAGACCGCTTCCGCCGTAACTCTCCCAAGGCTCTTGTCAACAGGGATTTCTTCCGTTCGAATGGAAATACATTCTTTCACTGCCCTGCAATACCGCTCTTTTGCTTCTTCTACAGGCGTTGTATGCAGATATAAATTTCGCTTCTCCATCTTCTCACCTCCTCAGATCAGGAACACTTCCACCATTTCTCCCTTTTTTAGGCCTTCCTGATTCTCCGGGATCACAATATATCCATCTGCTTTCGTCAAAATACTGATCAGTCCGGATCTCCCAAACACCGGTACTGCTTTTGTCCCGCCATCCTCTCCGCAAAGGAGCTGTACCGTCTGACAGACGGCTCTTCCAGGCGCCGCCGGGATATTTACGGTAAGTTCTGCCGGCACAGGCCAGGATTTTTTCCCACCGTTTATATCTTCCCACAGCCAGCCGATCAGAAGCTGAAATACGATCATTGCCGCGGACGGATGCCCTGGCAGGCCCAGGAGAATCGTTCCGGTCGGCACGTCATACCCCAGGATCGTAGGCTTTCCTGGCTTCAATGCCAGGCCTTGTGTCAGGATCCCTTCGCTTGCAAGTGTTCCGATCACAGACGCTGTCTCATCTTTTTTCCCTTTGGAACTCCCTCCGGAAACAGCCACGACATCACTTTGCCGCATCGCACTGCGTACCGTTTCCTCCAAAAGCCCTCTTTCGTCTTTTAAAAGAAAGCATCCGCTAATATCAAACCCCATCTGTCTGGCAATTGCCTCCAGACCGTAATTGTTGATATTGCGCACTTTCCCCGGTTCCATCCTGTCTCCCGGCGTGATCAGTTCATCACCGGTTGCAATAATGGTCACGCTCCAGGGTTTTACTACCATTACGCTTTCCTCTCCGACAGCCGCCAGAAGGCCGATCTCCTGCGGTCTTAAACGGGTTCCTTTTTTCAGTACTTTTTCACCTTCCTGTACATCATCCCCCGCACGCACAATATTTCCTCCTGCCGGAACCGAATGACAGACCGCCGTCTCTGTTTCAGAAAACAATTCGCAGTATTCTATCATAACGACTGCATCCGCCCCTTCCGGAATCATGCCGCCGGTCGGAATGTACATACATTCTCCCGGACGGATCCCGTGTTCTGGCACACGTCCCATCTCTATTTCCCCTGTGATCTGAAGGAAGGCAGGGACACTGTCTGAGGCGCCTGCCGTATCTGCGCTTCGCACTGCATATCCGTCTACCGTAGATCTGTCAAATCCCGGTACCGGCTCTTTTGCGTACACATCTTCCGCAAGGATCCCGCCGAGCGCCTCTTCAAGCGGGACCCTCAGCTTCTTCACTCCCTGATCCCGCACAGCCTTCTTCAATTTTTCTCTGGCCCTGGCCACGGTGTCTACCTGAAGCAGTTTCATTTTTCCACCACTCTTCCTTTTTCCATATGATGGGCGACCTCACACAACTGGTGGACCGCCTCCATCTGATGACTTACAATGACCCATGTGATCGGATCTTTCTTCTGGATCTCCCGGATCATTTCCATAAAGAGAGCCTCACTCTCTGGATCCAGATTGGAAAATGTCTCATCAACCAAAATAATCCTGGGGCGGAAAATCACAGCCCGCAGGAAAGAAAGCTTCTGTCTTTCTCCACTGGATAAGGATCTGGCATACTGTTTTTTCTGTGCCAGAAGCCCTGCTTTTTCTAACAGTTCATCTACCCGCCCTTCCTCAGGCCGGATCTTTCGAATCTGCAGTGGATAGATCAGATTTTTATATACGGTTGTGTCCATCAGATAGGGCCGCTGAGACATCATCGTAATCTCCCGGGAGGTCACCCCCTCATAATCGATCCTTCCCTGATCCGGCTTATAAATTCCCGCGATCGTCTTAAGAAGAACCGTCTTTCCACAGCCGTTGGGGCCGATGATCCCATGGATCCGCCCCGGTTCTATATCCAGGTGATCGATCTGAAGTCTGAATGTTCCTATTCTTTTTTCCAGATCAGTAATTTTCATCTTCCTGTTCCTCCCTCTGCAGCATATCACAGATCCACTGAAGGACAAACGCCATCAAAAGAAGCAGGATGCCAAGCGCTACGCCTTCTGTAAATATCCCCTGACTTTTCAGAAGAGAAATCGTTGTCGTCATGGTACGGGTACGTCCCCGGATATTTCCTCCTACAAGCATTACCGCCCCCACTTCACTGATAGAACGCCCAAACCCTGTCACCATGCAGAAATAAATCTCTTTTCGCAGTTCTCTTATAATGAGCCGGATGGTCTGCCATCTGTCCGCTCCCATGGTTACGGCAAATTCCCGGATAGAAGGAGCAGATCTTCGGAGATAAGAATAGATCATGCCGCAGATAATGGGGGTGATGATCAGCGTCTGGGCGATCACCATCCCCTGGATCGTAAACAACAGCGACAGAGGACCAAGCGGTCCTCTACGCATCAGCAAAAGATAAACGATCAATCCGACCACTACAGGCGGAGAGCCCATCAGTGTCCGGTTGATGCGGATCACGATCTTTTTCCCCGGAAAGCGGAACCGCTCCAGCAGGATCCCAAACGTGATCCCCAGTACAGAAGCAATCGCAGTGGAGCAGACTGCCATCGTAAACGTCACTCTCACAGCACTCAATATATTCGGATCCGACAGTACGTTTTTCAGCCAGTCTGCCATCTTCACTACCTCCTGTTACGCGTCTGTTCCTGCGTTGGGTGTAAACAGAGCCTGTCCGTACTCTTCTACCCCGTATTCACCGATCAGTTCCTGCACTTCATCAGAACAAATCCACTCGATAAAGTCATTCGCACCTTCATTGTTCACTTCCGGATATTTTTCCGGATTAACAGCGATCACGCCATATTGATTCAGCAGACTGTCATTTCCTTCACATACGATGTCAAGCTGATAGTCAAGGGTTGCATCCTGGCTCTGCTTCAGCCATGTGCCGCGGTCGGTCAGGCAGTATGCCTGCTGCTCGTCCGCCATGGTAATGGTAGCGCCCATACCCTGTCCGGATTCTACATAATTCGGATCTGTTGCCGGGTCAAGTCCCAGTTCTTCCCAGATTCCTTTTTCCTTCTTATCCGTACCGGAGTCATCGCCTCTGGACACAAACGGAAGCTGATCGTTTATGATCTGCGTAAAGACTGCATTGATATCGTCTGTCTTTTCAATCGGCGAAGAAGGTCCTACCACGATAAAGTCATTGTACATAACTGGAAATCTCTCGACTCCGTATCCTTCTGCCACAAATTCTTCTTCACTGGATTTGGCGTGTACCAGCACCACATCTACGTCTCCGCTCTCACCCATGGCAAGCGCTTCGCCGGTACCAACTGCCGTCCATTCCAGATCCCATCCGGTATCTTCTTTAAAAAGAGGCTGAAGATAATCCAGAAGTCCGGTATCCTCTGTACTGGTAGTCGTTGCCATCATAAGCGTTCCCTTGTCTTCCGGCGCCGCTTCTTCTGCCTGTTCTTCCGTCTTGGCATCGGTATCTTCGCTTTCCGCAGACTCTTCAGACTGTCCAGCACAGGCTGTCAGTCCAAGACACATCACTGTTACCAAAAAAGCTGCTGTTAACTTCTTCATAAAAATCTCCTCCTTTTCAGTCAGCTGTTTTTTTGTTTTGCCATTTTCCCAAAAGAAAATGGCCTCTGAAAAAGAAGACCACACAAAATGAACCTGTTCCATTTGCGGATATTCTTTTCAAAACCGGAAGGCATCTTCTTTTCAAAAGATCCCCTTTGGCCTGCTGCCATGACGTGTTCAGTTTTAGGCAGACAGGCTCGAATTCCTGCAATCTGTATGAAATTGTATGCAGCCTGCAAATGCCTTCTTCTTTTTCCCCCTTCCTTCCTGTACTTATCCTCCGATCTCAAACATATCTTTCTGTTCAAAATCCAGAGAATCCTTTTCTTCAAAATGATGGCAGGCCGGCTTGTAATAAATCGCTCTTTCTACCGCCTGTATCAGTTCTTCTTCCGATACCTCCCCGCGTACAAGTTTCCTTAAATCCTCCCCTGCCGCATACTGAAGGCAGGGTTTTAAGAACCCCTCCGCTGTCAGACGGATCCGATTGCACTCTGAACAGAATTTATGAGAAAGGGCGCTGATAAACCCGATCTTTCCTGCAAACCCTTCAAACTGGACGTATTTCGCAGGCCCGTTTCCAAAATGCCCGCTGGCTGTCTGCTCCCGGCCAAAAGCGGATCTTAATCTTTTCAGAACCTCTTCCTGAAAACCAGTCTGAAATTTTTTCCCAAGCCCCACCGGCATCATCTCAATAAACCGGACGTCCACAGGGCGGTCCTTTGCAAGTTCTGCGATCTTTGTCCACTGGCTCTCATTGATCCCGGGCAGCAACACACAATTAACCTTCACCTTCAGACCCGGACAGGCTATCGCTGCCTCCAGGCCTTCCACTGCCGACGCAAGCGCATCTCTTCTTGCAATCTGCGCATACATCCCGGGATCCAGCGTATCCAGACTGATATTGACCGCGCTGACCCCGGCTGCCACAAGATCCTCCAGCTGCTCTTTTAACAGAACGCCGTTTGTAGTAATGGTTACTTCCTCTATCCCTGGCAGGGCTTTTATATCTCCTGCAAGCCCTGCCAGATTCTTTCTGACAAGGGGCTCTCCCCCTGTCAGTTTGATCCTGGTAATCCCCGCTGCAGCAGCTGCATTTACGATCCTTGTGATTTCTGCATATGTGAGAATATCCTGGTGGGACACCTGGTCCACTCCTTCTTCCGGCATACAGTAAATGCAGCGCAGATTACAGCGGTCGGTAACCGACACTCTCATGTAATTGATCTGTCTTCCGTATTGGTCTTTCATGAGTCGGCATCCTTTCTTCCTTAAATAAAACGTGATCGAAACACTACCTCTATTCTACACGATTCCATAGGTATGTGCCATGATATCTGTCATTTTTTTCTTTCTGCATGTGGGACAGAGTTCCTCCGGCTCTTCTCCCGCCCTTCTGGCGGCAAGTGCAATCTCTTCCCTGGTGCCTACGGGCGCGCCGCACTCGCGGCAGTGGACGATCTCAAAGGTCCGTCCCCACACCTCTCTTGTCTGCCCGTCATCCTTAAAAGTAATGGCTTTTGTCGGGCAGATATAGGCGCAGCTTAAGCAGCCCACACAGTCTTTGGAGGGTTCGTCATAGGGCGTGGAGATCTTCTTTGCCGTACCCCGAAGCACGGTGGAGATGGCTCCCGTCCCCAGCTTTGCACAGGCCCCTGCGCAGAGACCGCACATGATGCATTTCTCCCCGTCGATTGCCGCAAACCGGCTTCCGTCCGCCGCGCCGTAAGCTTTGCACAGCGCGTCGATCACGTCGCTTTCCGGCGCTCTCTCCTTCAGGAGCATAAGCACCACGGCCCGGTCTTCTTTGACACGCTCGCTGTCGGTATAGACTTCACACGGCCGCTCCACCGGATACACGCAGGATACTACGATCTTACTCCTGCCCTTTTCCACAACTTCCACCAGACACACCCTGCAGCAGGCCTGTCCGGAGATTGCAGGATGATGGCACAGCGTCGGGATATAAAAACCATTCCTTCTTGCCACATCCAGCAGGAACTCGCCTTTTTCGCAGGTGCATTTTTTTCCGTTAATGGTAATCTCTATCATGCTTCCTGCCCCCTTCCCACTGCTTTTACCGCGTCAAACCTGCAGGCCTCTCTGCAGCTTCCGCAGGAAATACATTTTGAAGGATCGATCCTGTGCGGCATCTTCTTTTCTCCACTGATGGCTCCGGCCGGACATCCCTTTGCGCACATATCGCAGCCGATGCACTTCGCCTCATCGATCTCAAACCGGGTCAGATTCTTGCAGACGCCTGCCGGACATCTCTTTTCCCGGATATGGGCTTCATACTCATCCCGGAAATACTTGATCGTCGTAAGGATCGGGTTGGGCGCGCTCTTGCCAAGACTACACAACGATGCGTCCTGCACGGCGTGGCCGATCCGCTCCAGCAGTTCAATGTCTCCTTCTCTTCCTCTGCCTTCACAGATATCTGTCAGGATCTCCAGCATCCTCCGCAGGCCTTCCCGGCAGGGCGTACACTTGCCGCAACTCTCCTCACAGAGGAAGTTTGTATAATACCTGGCCACTTCCACCATACAGCTTCTGTCATCCATAACGATCATACCGCCGGATCCCATCATAGCGCCATACTTTGCCAGAGAATCAAAATCCACCTTCAGATCCAGCATGCTCTCCGGAATACAGCCGCCGGAGGGACCTCCTGTCTGGACCGCCTTAAAGGGCCGATCCCCGATGATCCCGCCGCCGATATCAAAGATCAGATGCCGGAGCGATGTTCCCATGGGCACTTCCACAAGTCCGGTCCTTTTTACCTTTCCTACCAGGGCAAATACCTTGGTCCCCGTACTCGTCTCTGTACCGATTTCAGCAAATTTTTTCCCTCCGTCCCGGATAATCAGCGGGATATTCGCCAGTGTTTCTACATTATTCAAAACTGTAGGCTGATCCCAGAGTCCTTTCTGGACAGAACGGATATACTTTGCCCGGGGTTCTCCTACCCTTCCCTCGATAGATGCCATAAGAGCCGTGGATTCTCCGCAGACAAAGGCTCCTCCTCCACGGACCACAGACAGATGCAGCCTCTTTGACGAACCCATGACAGATTCCCCGATGATCCCCCGCGCTTCTGCGTCTTCCAGCGCTTTTTTCACATGCTTCACTGCCAGATCATATTCATCCCGGATATAGAAGAATCCTTCTTCCGCCCCAATGGCAATGGCTGCGATGGCCAGGCCCTCGATCACCGCATGGGGATCGCCTTCCAGGATCGACCGGTCCATGAATGCGCCCGGATCTCCCTCGTCGCCGTTGCAGGCCACATACTTGGGGAAGTTATCATAGGAAGCTGCTGTACGCCACTTCCTTCCGGCAGGGAATCCGGCCCCGCCCCGTCCCCGCAGTCCGGACGCTTCCACTTCCGTGATCACTTCATCCGGCGTCATCTGCAGGGCTTTCTTAAGCGCCTCATAACCGCCCAGTTCCAGGTAGTCCTCAATATTCTCCGGATCGATCTTTCCAATATGACGGAGAGCCAGTTTCTGCTGATGTGCGTAGAAGGGATTTTCCTCCTGGGAACGAACCCGGTTCCCCTCATTATCTTTATACATGAGCCTTGGGATCTCCTGATCTTCCAGCACACTCTTCTCCAGAATTTCCGGTACATCTTTTGGTTTTACTTTATAGTAGACCAGATTATCCGGCATGATCTTCACGATCGGACCATTTTCGCAGAAACCGTTACATCCCGTTGTCTTAATCTGCGGGATCACATCGGCGTCTGCGCCGTTTTTTTCTATTTCACTGCGGAAGGCTTCTACCACGTTCATACTGCCGTTTGCCCGGCACCCGGTGCCGCAGCAGATCAATATCTGTTTCTTCATATTACTCAGCACCGCCTTCCTTCACTCCCTGAATAATTTCCTTTAATTTTTCCAGGGTAACCTTTCCATAATAGACGTCGTCCACAACCAGAACCGGAGCCAGAGCACAGGAGCCCAGGCAGTTGACCGTCTCCAGGGAAAACATGCCGTCCTGCGTGGTCTCCCCTGGACCGATCTTGAGTTCTCTTCGGATCCCGTCGATCAGAGTCGACGCGCCCCTGATGTGGCAGGCCGTGCCGTCGCAGCATTTAATAATATGTTTTCCCTTGGGTACCAGACTTAATGCCTTATAAAAGGTTGCCATGGCATAAAGGGAAGACACCGGGCACTGAAGTTCTTCTGCCAGCGCTTCCATTCCCTCTCTTGGCACATACTGGAATTCCCGCTGCATATCCTGCATGATGGCAAGTGCATACCGCCGGTCCGGCTGGTAAGAATGTATGATTTCTTCAATCCGCTTCTCGGATACTTCCATCCTGATTCACCACCTTATCCTTAACCGCCAGCCACCACAGGGAATATAGATACGGTATCCGTCGGCAGCAGCTTCGTGTCGATCCCTCCAAGATGTTCCACATGCCTTCCGTTTACCAGGATAATGATCTCTTCACCCAGATCCGTTCCGTCGGGGGTCAGCAGCTTTTCCCGCAGCCTGGAGCCGTAAGTCTCGCTCAAAGCCTGTGTCAGCTTCCGGACATCCTCCTGATACGGAAAGTCCACGATCTTGCAATTTGTATATTCCCTGAGATAGGCAAAAAATTTAACAGTCATTGTCTTACTCCCTGCAGGCGGCAAATGCCGCCTGCATCCTGTAATCCTTTATAATCCAAGTTCCCTGTCTTTTTCCGGTGTGGGAATACCTTCAGTATCCCATCCTCTCAGCTGATAGTATTCCTGAAGCATGGTGTGCAGTTCATTGACCTTTCCCTGCGCCGGGCCGTCCGGCAGCTGCTCTCTTAAAAGTCTTGGCGGAAGGGTATCTTTTTCCACGCCGGCTGCAATATTAAACTTCTTCTCCAGGTTCCAGACTCTCTCGCCTTTCAGCAGGATCTCCGCGTCGCTTTCATCACTGCCTACCGCTTCCCTGTACTGCGCCGCAAATTCCGGCAGTCCAAGAGCAAAAGAGGTAAACAGGCAGACGCCTGTAGAATCGATCAGAGCTGTCAGATCCTGGAAGGTCTTCAGCATGGAAGCCTTTCCTTCTGTTACCAGAGGATCCATCTTAACCGGCAGGCCAAGTACCTCCGGAGAGGTCATGTAACCACGCACATGACATCCGCCCCGGTTGGAGGTGGCATATTCCAGTCCGATCCCCTGCAGGGCACGGCCGTCATAGGCAGGCATCTCCTGCTTCTTTACAGACATGGACAGTTCCGGATGTCCGTATTTTTCCGCCAGCCGGTAGGAACCCATGGCAAGCTGCTTTCCGAATCCCTCGTTCTTTCCTGTCATCTCTGCCAGCTTCACCATGGTCGCGGCATCGCCGAAGCGTACCGGGATGCCTCCTGTATCTTCTTCTGTCAGATATCCTTCCTCAAAGAGTTCCATGGCACAGGCAATGGTCGCTCCCAGAGTGATAGGGTCGAATCCATATTCATTACAGAGAAAGTTTGCCTTGCAGACCGCTTCCAGATCGTCGATACCGCAGTCCGCGCCAAAGGACCATCCTGCCTCGTATTCCGGTCCCTCGCCTCTGGACTTGAAGGGGCCGCTTGGAATATCCACCACGCGTCCGCATCCGATACAGCATCCGAAGCATCCCTTGTTCCGGATCAGGTATTTCTCTGTTAGCGTCTCGCCGGAAATATTGTCCGCTTTTTCATAAACCGCTCCATCACGGCCGTTGCGAAGCGGAAGTCCGCCGCTCTCATTGATGATATTGACCAGGATCTCTGTTCCGTAGGCTGCCAGTCCTGTTCCGGTTACCGGGTGCGCCTTTAAAGTCGTCCTTGCGTTCTCGATGGCCTCCATAAACTTCTCCGGTCTGGCCACATAGATGGATTTTGTTCCTTTCACAACGACTGCTTTCAGCTTTTTGCTTCCCATCACAGCGCCCAGGCCGCCCCGGCCTGCCGCACGGTGCTTGTCGTTCATCACGCCAGCATACAGGCAGAGATTTTCTCCGGTCGGTCCGATACAGGATACCCGGAAGGACTGTCCGCAGATCCGGTTCAGCTCATCCGTGGTCTCATAAACCGTCTTGCCCCAAAGTCCGGAAGCGTCTCTTAACTCCACTTCATCGTCATTGATATAAAGATACACCGGATGATCACTTACTCCTTCAAAAATGATCCCGTCATATCCCGCATACTTCAGCTCCGGTCCGAAATGTCCGCCGGAGTTTGCCGCTCCGATGGTGCCGGTAAGCGGCGCTTTTGCCACCACTTCAAACCGGCCGCTGCAGGCTGCCGCCGTTCCGGTCAGAGGTCCTGTCATAAAGATCAGATTGTTATCCGGCCCCAGAGGATCGATCTTCGGATCCACCTCATCACAGAAATACTTGGTTCCCAGGCCTCTGGCTCCTACAAAATCCTTTGCAGCCTCCATATTGAGCGGTTCCTTTTTTATCGTTCCCTTAGAAAGATCCACGCGAATGATCGTTCCCATATATCCGTTCATCATGCCTTTGCCTCCTCTCCGAATACGTCTTTAAAACGGTCGGCCACAGCACGTTTTCTGTCCATTCCTTCATCCGGGTCCTCAAATGTGATCGCTCCGGTCGGGCAGAATTTTGCGCATTTGGGTTCCCCGCCGCACAGATCGCACTTATGTACCTGTTTTTTCTCTTTGTTAAAACTGATATTGCCAAGCGGGCAGGCATTCATACACATCTTACAGCCGATACATTTCGCATGGTCCATAACAACCGCGCCGATCTCATTCCTGCTGATTGCTCCTACCGGACAGACCTCCAGACAGCAGGGGTCTTCACACTGCAGGCACATAACAGGAATATTGATGGCCGCTTCTTCGTATGCCATGACTGTCACATTGGCATTTCTCGGATTGAACGCCTGATCATGTCCGAACGAACAGACCAGTTCACAGGTTCTGCATCCGATACATTTTTCGGGCTTGATCATCAACTGTTTTCCCATTCTACACTGACCTCCTTTACATAAAAAAATCCACTATCGTATCTTCCGATACAATAATGGCCCCTTCGCAATCAGGCAGGCGGCCCCGTTCCCGGTGCCACCCATTGGTCCGGTCTTCCCGCATGCAAATCGGACACATGCGTCGGAAGCACAGGACTCGGAGTTTGTCTAAATGTTTCTTTCTATCATTATATTACAAATCTCCTTATTATTCCATATTTATTTCAATCTTTTTGAAATTATTCAAATTTGTCTAATAATTCACGCAATCACCAACCCGGATTCTGCCATCACTAAGGCTGACTGCATACCAGCATTCTTTCTTCAGAAGGCAGGGAAGTCCTTTCTGCACTCTTGCGCACTCCTGAAAGCACCGGCCCTTCCCCCGCCGGATCTTAAGGCTTGCTTCGCCGCATCTGATCTGCACTCCTTTTTGAAAACCAGACGGCTCGCCCTGCGTCTCAATCCAGATATTTGCTTTAAATCTCTGAAAGCAGAGTCCCTCAACCTCCTGCCGCTTCATCCATTCCTTTACAAAACAGGTACAGATGCTGACAGGGGCATCCGGATCTTCAAAATGAAGATCCCCCCCGGATGCCCCTTCCTTTCTTTACCTGTACCTGTTCTTCTCTTTGGCCAGGTTTTCCTTTTTCTTCAAAAACATACAGATCACTGATATAGGATTCTTTCATGATACCCTTCCCTATTCTTCGGCTTCTTCTTCCTGCTCTGCCACGTCGTCTGTCTGTACCTCATTGGCATAGTCCTCAGTTTCATCCTGTACATAGGTTACGCTCAATGTCTGGAAATCTATCTTGTCCCACACCCTGTTGTTAACCTTTATATCCGTCTCTTCCTTCCAACCGTCACAAGTTTCATTGTAAAGATCCGTCTGTCTCTGGGCGATGATATTCTGCTTTTCTGTATCAGTAGCTTCCTGATCAAAAAGGCTTGTCACCCTTGCCACATAATAGCCGCTGTCAGTCTCGATGACCCCTGTAGTCTCGCCTTCATTCAGCTTGTCTGCAGCTTCCACTACTTCCGGCGCCGGGCTCTGAGAATCCGCATCAAAAGTAGCAGTAGAGGCTTCCAGTCCCTGCTCCGACGCATATGCTGCAAAGTCCGCCTGATCCTTCACTGTCTCTGCAAAGGACTCTGCCTGTGCCTTAGCCGTCTCTTTTACAAGCTCTTCCATATCACTGGATTCTGAGTCTTCACCGGACGTTCCTTCTGTATCCAGAGAATCTGTAGTCTGGGATGAAAAGAACACGTACTGCATACTCTTCTGAGCCGCCTCTTCATCTGATACTTCCGTGTCTGCACCGGCCTGGATCGCATCCCTCATCTTCTCCTGGATCGCCATCAGAGTCATGACTCGTTCCACCGTATCCTCATCCCCGGAGACCTTTTCCTTATCATCCAGTCCATTGGCCTCATCGAACTTCTGAGCCGCCTCTTTGATGGCCTGCTTTTCTCCGTCAGACAAAGAGACTTCGTATTCATCCATATGCTGCTCCAGCACAGCCATGTCTTCCAGCTGTTCCAAAATGGTATCCTTGACAAATTCCTCATAAGTCTGTCCTTTATCTGCCTCAGAATTCCACATATCATCGCCCATATATCCTGCATAATAGGTCTCATACTGCGCCTGGGTATATCTGGCATAAAAGTTGGCGACACTGCCGCTGATCTTGGTGTCACCTACGGTAATTGCCACATCATTTTTACCGATGGAAGAACTGCATCCCGTCAGTGTCGATACAGCCAGAAGTCCTGCCAGCGCGTAGATTCCTGCTTTTCTTTTCATCTCTTCTTGTATCCTCCTTTGCACCATTAACTGTTTTATTATAGTCTTTTTTTATGCTTCTATCAATCCCTTCAGGCCAATTAATACATTTTTCACGATCTCCAGCGCATCCTTATTTTTCTCTTTTTTATTCCTGCTTTTCTTCTCATAGACAAAGCAAGGCTGCTCCGCATCTGCCCGGAAACTTAAATCGCCGCGGAAGGATTCAATCAGCTTTGGAATTCTTTCGGGAACCACCTTTGCCTTTTCATACATCGTAAAAATAAACCGCGTTCCTTTCTGTTCCACACTGGTCACATAGGCACTGTGCGCAATATTCTTAAGTCCTGCTGCCTGGAGAAGCTTTTCTACCTTCTTTGGAATATCCCCGAACCGGTCCAGAAGCTCTTCTGTCATATCCTCCAGCTCTTCTTCATTTTCAATGGCGGCAATCCGCTTATACACATCCAGCTTCTGATATTCATTGGGAATATAGGTATCCGGAATAAAGGCATCCACATCCAGATCCATCGTTGTATGAAAGTCCTCCTCCTGAATCTCGCCTTTTAACATCCGTACTGCTTCATTGAGCATCTTGCAGTAAAGGTCATACCCGACAGCCTCCATGTGTCCATGCTGCTCAGCTCCCAGAAGATTACCGGCTCCGCGGATTTCCAGATCACGCATGGCAATCTTAAAGCCTGATCCTAAATCCGTAAATTCACGGATCGCCGCCAGTCTCTTCTCCGCCACTTCCTTAAGCATCTTATCACGCCGGTAGAGCAGAAACGCATAGGCCATACGGTTGGATCTGCCTACTCTTCCCCGGAGCTGATAAAGCTGCGACAGCCCCAGACGGTCTGCATCGTGGATGATCATGGTATTTACATTAGAAATGTCAAGTCCGGTCTCAATAATCGTGGTGGACACCAGCACATCGATCTCTCCATTGATAAAATCATACATGATCTGCTCCAGCTGATGCTCCCTCATCTGCCCATGGGCATAGGCCACCGTCACATCCGGCACCAGCTTCTGGATATGGGCCGTGATCTCTTCAATATCTTCCACACGGTTGTACACATAGTATACCTGCCCCTGTCTTGCACATTCGCGTTCAATGGCCTCCCGTACCATCTCATCATTATATTCCATCACATAAGTCTGGATCGGCATCCGCTCTTCCGGAGCCTCCTCCAGCACGCTCATATCCCGGATCCCTATCAGGCTCATGTGCAGAGTCCGGGGAATCGGAGTCGCCGTCAGCGTCAGCACATCCACGTTTTCCTTCAGCTTTTTGATCTTTTCCTTATGCTGAACCCCAAATCTCTGTTCTTCATCAATGATCAGAAGCCCCAGATCTTTAAACTTCATGTCATCACTTAATACCCGGTGGGTACCGATCACGATATCCACCAGCCCTTTTTTCGTATCGGCTGCCGTCTTCTTCTGCTGAGCCGGGGTACGGAAGCGGCACATCAGGTCGATCCGCACCGGGAAATCCTTCATCCTCTGCACAAAGGTATTATAATGCTGCTGGGCCAGGATGGTGGTCGGCACCAGATATACCACCTGCTTATCCTCCTGTACCGCCTTAAAGGCTGCACGGATCGCGACCTCCGTCTTTCCATACCCTACATCACCGCAGATCAGCCGGTCCATGATCTTCTTACTCTGCATATCCTGCTTCACCGCCTGGATGGCAAGAAGCTGATCCTCCGTCTCCTCAAAGGGAAACATTTCCTCAAACTCTTTCTGCCAGACCGTATCCTCTCCATACTCATACCCTTCCTGTTCCTGCCTGGCCGCATAGAGTTCCACCAGATCCCGGGCAATCTCTCGCACCGCCCCGCGGACCCGGGTCTTTGTCTTCGTCCACTCCTGTCCGCCCAGACGGTTCAGCCTGGGTTTCTTTGAGTCTGCGCTGGCATACTTCTGGATCAGATCCAGCTGAGTAGCCGGAATATATAAATTTCCTCCCTGAGCGTAGGAAATCTTCATATAATCCTTGGTGATCTTGTCGACCTCGATCTTTTCAATTCCCTGATAGATTCCCAGGCCGTGATTTTCATGCACCACATAATCCCCGGGCTTTAACTCTGAAAAGCTCTGGATCTTGCGGCCTTCATAGGTCTTGCGCTTCTTTTTCTTTCTGACCTTGCCGAAAATATCCGTCTCAGAGATCACAGTAAATTTCAGCATCGGATATTCATATCCTTCTGCCACATGTCCATATGCGGTCATGATCTCTCCAGGCTCTACAAGACGGTCTAAGTCATCGCTATAGTAGCTGCTTAGATTATAATCTCTCAGATCCTCGGCAAGGCGTTTTGCCCTGGTCCTTGACCCCGACAACAGGACCACCCGGTACCCATTACGCTTCAGACGCTTTAAATCCTGCGTCAGAAGATCAAAACTGCTGTTATAGGGGTTCACACTTTTTGCATGAATGTGATAAGATTCCCGGAAAACGAACCCCTTGCAACGCATATCCAGCGCATAAAAACCAATTGAGCTGAATCTATTCATCTTTTTCTGGATCTCTTCGGTCAGATAGAGCTGTACTTCGCCGTCTTTTAACTCATATCCGCTCTCCACGCGCTTTTTCTGCGCCTCCATAAACTCCTCTTCCACGCCATGTCCTTTTTCCACCAGCCGGACCGGCTCATCCAGAAAAAGAAGGGTCTGATCCACCGGAAAATAATCCAGAAAAGAAACTCCCTTTTCTCCTTCTCTGGGAAATTCTATGGCCGGACAGATAGAAACTTCCGTCAGATTTTCAATAGACCTCTGGCTCTCCACATCAAAGGTCCGGATAGAATCCACCTCATCCCCCCAGAGTTCGATCCGCACGGGAAGCTCTTCTGTCAGGGCATACACATCCAGGATACCGCCCCGCACAGCAAACTGACCCGGGCCTTCGATCTGCACCACTCTCTCATATCCAAGCTCTGCCAGCTCCTTTTCCAGCCTGGCCAGATCAAGAACGCTGTCATATTGAATTTTTATTGTCTGTCCGGCAATTTTTTCTTTGGCAAGCAGAGAATCCATCAGGGCATCGAAACTGGTCACCACAGTCAATGGTTCTCCCTGGATCACCGCCTCGAGTACTTCCATTCTCTGGCTGACCAGCTCCTTGCTCCTTAAATCTGCCTGATAGAACAAAAGATCCTTTGCCGGGTACAGATAAGTAGACGGGTCAAGAAAACGATACTCTTCATAGACCTGCTTTGCTTTTGACTCACTGGAACAAACGATGACTTTATAAAGACAGCCATCGCTCATTCCATACATCATATGCGTTTTCTGTGAGTTTACACACCCCAGGATCCGGATCATTCCCGGGGCGCTTCTTCTGTTTTTGATGATTTCTTCATACTCCGCCAGCTCTGCAAGCGGATGAATCAAAGCCTGCATCTGTTACCTGGCCTCCTTAGGCTTACTCTTTTTATTATACATATTCATCGCTGCGTCCAGTTCTCCCCTGACGATCATTTCCACAGCTTCTGCCGCCTTCTGATATCCTTCCTCCATGGACAGACGTTCTTCCCTTGAGAAATGGCCCAGCACATAATCTGCCAGGTCGTATCCTTTCGGCTTTTCTCCAACGCCGATCTTTATCCTCGGAAACACATCTGTTCCCAGATGGCGGATGATATTTTTGATCCCGTTGTGCCCCCCTGCGCTTCCTTTCCTGCGAATCCTGAGCTGTCCTACGTCCAGGCTTATATCGTCATAGATTACCAGCAGTTCCTGTTCTTCATCTGCCTTATAGTAGCTGACAAGCGCTCCGATACTTTCTCCGCTTAAGTTCATATAAGTCTGGGGCTTTGCAAGGATCACCTTCTGTCCGCCTATGATTCCTTTTCCGATCAGCGCCCGGCTTTTTCTTGTCTCCACCGCTATATTATATTTGTCCGCCAGTGTATCTATCACTTCAAATCCTACATTATGTCTCGTTCCTTCATATTGAGACGTAGGATTTCCAAGTCCTGCAATAATAAACATTTTCATCACCCTTCTTTGTATCTTTAATCATTCTACAGGAAGCCTTTCCATTTGTCACGTAAAAATATCATGAATAATTTCGGTCTTTTGCTCATACATTATAGAAAGTAATGATCATGATATCTGATAAAGGAGGTCTTTATGAGTTCCAAAACCAAAATCGTTGTACTGCACATGAAAGAGATCATATATACGGTCATTTTTGCGGCCCTGGCAATTCTTCTGATCCTTTTGCTGGTATTTATGTTTCTTCCAAATAAAAAAGACTCATCAAACAGTGAGCCTAAATATATCCCAGGGGTATACACCTCTGATGTCACGCTGAATAACACGGCCCTGGAAGTAGAAGTGACTGTGGATGAATCCCATATCAACTCGATCCGCTTTTCCAACCTGGATGAATCTGTCGCTGCCATGTATCCGCTGGTACAGCCTGCCATCGAAGATATCGCCGAACAGATCTATGATACCCAGTCGCTGGAAAATATCCAATATTCGTCTGACAGTCCCTATACCTCCCAGCTGATCCTGGGCGCTATTGAGGATGCATTAAAAAAGGCCTCAGCCAATGAAAGCTGAGGCTCTTTTCTATGACTTCTAACCTTCCACGATCAGATAACGGCCATCGGGAAGCACAAAGATTTCTGAAGCCTCCTCGATCTCATCCGGGGACATCCCGTCCACATCCATTCCTTCCTCTTCCAGAAAAGTCCTGACATCATCGATATTGTCCGCTATCACCGCCATGCAGTCCTCCAGAAAAGCCTCCGCTTCCTCCAGTGTCTCTGCCACCGGCTCATCAAATAACTGCCCCTGGTTCTTTAAAAATGTCTTAAGGCATTCTTCATCATATTCATACATCTTTTACTTCCCTCCCTGCAGCGCTCATTCACCTTTCGTTTATAGATACTGTAACAATTCTTCCGGGCTGTCGATCATGTTCCCGGCACCTGCGGCCTTTAATTCTTCTCTGGTACGGAATCCCCAGGTGACGATCACCGTTTTTACCCCGGCGTTCTTTCCTGTCTGTACATCCACCTCAGAATCTCCCACATAGAGGCAGTCCTCCGGCTTCATCTGAAGCGTCTCCATAATGTGTACTACCCCTGCCGGATCCGGTTTTTTCCTGATCCCTTCCTGCTGGCCGGACACATAATCAAACGTCCCTTCTCCAAACATTTCCCGGACTACCTTTACCGCCTGCTCATGGGGCTTATTTGACAGCACTGCCAGCTTTACTCCTGCCTTTTTCAGATCTTCCAGCAAGGGAAGGATTCCCCGGTACGGTGTTACATGATATGTACAATTTTCATCAAATATACGCCGGTATACGGAAAGGCTCTCCTCCAGCCTGGAAAGATCCTTTTCTCCTACTGCCAGAAGCGCTCTTTCCATCAGCACCCTGGCCCCGTCTCCTACAAACCTTCTGCACTGCTCCGTCGTGATCTCAGGCAGGTTCATTTCCCGTAGTGTCGCTTTCACAGAAACCGCCAGGGATTCCAGCGTATCTGTTAATGTTCCGTCCAAATCAAAAATACAAGCCTTCATTTTTAGTCTCCTCCTGCCACTATCATAGTATGAGTCCTTTAAAAATGCAACACTATTCATCCTTTTTTGCACAAAATAAGGCCGGCTGTCATGGCCGGCCCTGCCGTCAGCTCAGATACTGACGCATGATACGCAGTGCATTCTTTTCCAGCCTGCTTACCTGCGCCTGTGAAATCCCGATATCTTCGGCTACCTCCATCTGCGTCTTCCCCTCAAAAAATCTAAGCCGGATAATATAACGTTCTCTTTCCCCCAGGTGATCCATAGCGGCTTCCAGGGAGAGATCCTCCACCCATTTCTCTTCCCGGTTTTTATTGTCACTGATCTGATCCATCACGTACAGCGCGTCGCCGCCGTCATTGTAGACCGGCTCCTGCAGGCTCATGGGAACCTGGATCGCATCCAGTGCAAACACGATATCTTCCTTGGAGATCCCAATCTCTTCTGCGATCTCCTGGACGGTCGGCTCCTTCAAATGACGTTTTACATAATTTTCCTTTGCATAGATCGCTTTATATGCCGTATCCCTCAGCGAACGGCTGACGCGGATGGAATTATTGTCCCGCATATACCTGCGGATCTCCCCGATGATCATGGGGACCGCATAAGTAGAAAACTTTACATCCAGCTCTGTATTAAAATTATTGACCGCCTTGATCAGTCCGATGCAGCCGATCTGAAACAGATCGTCCGGATTTTCATTACTTCCTCCGAACCGTTTGATCACACTTAGGACCAGTCTTAGATTTCCCTTGATGTATTCTTCTTTTGCCTTTTCATCTCCTGCCTTGATACGGGCAAACAGCGCTTCCTTTTCCTCCTCTGCCAGAATTGGAAGCTTTGCTGTATTCACCCCGCATATCTCTACTTTTCCCTGTGCCATATTCTAAGAACCTCCTGCCAGATAAATGTAAGTTATCTAGTAAAATGATTCTCCATATGGCTTTTTGTTATTCTCTTTTCCAGACAAATAAAAAAACTTTTAGTCCTTGACAAAACCTGAAGATCTTAATCTTCCCGGTCCCATTTATCGGCCAGATTCTGAATCTGGCTTTCAAACTTGGCCAGTTCTTTATTGGCAAGGCCTTCGTTTTTATATACCACCTCCAGCAGACGCTTCGCGGCGGCGACAACCCGGTCAAATGCCGCCTGCGCCCTGCTTCTGGCCGGCTTCTCTGCCGCCTTTTTGGGTGCCCTGACTCCTTCACTCAAAATCTTGTTTTCTGCCAGATCCACACAGCCCCCGGAGTAAGGCGCAAAAGCCGGACAGCCGATCTTTTCTTCCACCAGACGGGCAAAGGAATCCGTCACCGTATCTTCTCCATGCACCACGATCACCCTTAAAAGCTCTGTCTGAAATCCCTTCAGCCATGCCAGCAGCCCGTTCATATCTGCATGTCCGCTGATTCCCTGAAGCACCTCAATCTTTGCATTAACGGTAATACTGTCACCAAAAAGCTTTACACTCTGAGCCCCTTCGATCAGCTTACGCCCCAGAGTTCCGGCTGCCTGGTATCCGACAAAGCAGATGGTACATTCCGGACGCCACAGATTATGTTTCAGGTGATGACGGATCCTGCCTGCCTCACACATACCGGATGCAGAAAGAATAACCTTTGGCTTTTCATCAAAATTAATCATTTTTGACTCTTCGCTGGTAATCGTTGTCTTCAAACCCGGGAAGACCAGCGGATTGATCCCTTGTTCGATCAGAGCAAGTGCCTCTTCGTCAAAACAGGACTTTACGTTTTTATTAAATACATTCGTTGCCTCTATCGCCAGCGGACTGTCCACGTAGACTTCAAATCCCGGATACTCCGGCAGAAGGTTCTTTTCCTTGATCTCACGGATAAAATACAGAATCTCCTGTGTACGCCCGACGGCAAAAGACGGGATCACTACATTGCCTCCCCGCTCAAAGGTCTCCCTTAAGATCCGGGTAAATTCTCTGACATAGTCTGGCCTTTCATCCCCATGAGTCCGGTCGCCGTAGGTCGACTCGATCACCACATAGTCCGCCTCTTTTACCAGCTCCGGATCCTTCAGGATCGGCTGATCCGTATTTCCCACATCTCCGGAAAATACAATCTTTCTGGAGATTCCGTCCTCGTTGATCCACACCTCAATGCTGGCCGATCCCAGCAGGTGTCCGATATCATTGAACCGGACCTCTATGCCCTCGCACAGATTGATCCGTTGTCCGTAGTCGCAGGGGGCAAGCAGACTGATCGCTGCATCTGCATCCTGCATACCATAAACAGGTTCATAGAGAGCTCCTCCGCTTCGTTTTGCCTTACGGTTCCTCCACTGCGCCTCGGACTCCTGGATATGGGCGCTGTCACGAAGCATAATGCTGCACAGATCAGCTGTCGCAAAAGTTGTGACAATATCTCCCTGAAATCCCTGTTTACAGAGGAGAGGAATGTTGCCGGAATGATCAATGTGTGCGTGAGTCAGCAGGATAAAATCAATCTCTCCCGGTGAAACACACAGCTCCTGATTTTCGTACAGATCCGGTCCCTGTTCCATTCCACAGTCTATCAAAATATTTTTCCCGCACGCTTCCAGAAGATGGCAGCTTCCTGTCACCTCATGAGCCGCGCCGATACAGCTCAGCCTCATAGGATAACCCCCTTTTCTTTTTATTGTAGCATGTTTCCAGGGAGCCTGCTATGAATATTTTACCATCTCTTTTTTCAGCCGCTTCATGATCTTTTTTTCCAGCCGGGAAATATATGACTGAGAAATTCCCAGAAGATCTGCCACCTCTTTCTGGGTCTTTTCTTCTCCGTCAGGCGTTCCCAGGCCGAATCTCATCTGTATGATGGTCCGTTCCCGTCCCGACAGACGTCCGACGGCTCTAAGCAGCATCTTTCTCTCCGCCTCCTGTTCCAGGTCTCTGGTAATAGTATCCTCCTCCGTCCCCAGGATATCGGACAGCAGCAGTTCATTTCCGTCCCAGTCTACATTCAACGGCTCATCGATGGATACCTCCAGTTTCGTCTTGTTATTCCTTCTTAAATACATCAAAATCTCGTTTTCTATACACCGGGAGGCATATGTAGCCAATTTGATATTCTTCTGAGGATTGAAAGTGTTGATCGCTTTGATCAGCCCGATTGTTCCGATGGAAATCAGATCTTCCACTCCCACCCCTGTATTGTCAAATTTTTTAGCAATATAAACTACCAGCCTTAAATTATGTTCAATCAGAAGCTTTCTGGCCTGTTCATCCCTCTCAGAGCCAAGCTGGCAGATCGCTGCAGACTCTTCTTCCAGATCCAGAGGCGCCGGAAGAATATCTGCCCCTCCTATGTAATGGATCTCGCGGCGGTCCGGAAAGAAAAGAGTACGGAAATCCGATACTACCTTTAATTTAAATCGATGTGGTACAGCCATTTTTATCATCATGTTCTCAGTCCTCCCATTTCAGATATCAAGATTCAAAATAATGTCATATCGTTCTGTGACCTTCTCTTCGCTGCAGACAGCCACTTCCGGCTGGTCTATGATGAAGGGTCTGGTCATCTTCCCATGCGTCCTGTATATCTCCAGTCTGTCAATTTCCAGCAGCGGCATCACGCCATTCTCTTTTCCTACCGAGTGATATCCCACATACCTGACTCTGTCTACGGGTTCGTCTCCCCACAGTTTTTCTGCCGTGTTTCTGCCGATGATGTGGACAGGTTTTCCTGTTTTTTCATCTCTCAATGTATTGCCGCTGTCTATCAGGGCATGAAGCTCCTGCTTCCTGCCCCTGAAGCTGGCTACTGCGGTACATTCAAATTCCTTCTGTCTGGAAACAGACACCATCAGATCCCAGATCCTGGACAGCAGAAAATATGAAAAAACTGCCAGAAAGAAAAAGAGGGCGGCGTTCCTTATGTATGGCCGGAAAAAATTCAGGATCCCCCCCATCAGGAAGCTTCCGAGATACAGCAGGATCCAGGCACGGAAGAAATCCCTCCCTGTGCGTAGTCCAAGTCCGACCATTAGCATAAAAACATTTACAAGTCCATGAAAAAGTATCATCTTCAGAATTCCGCCGGGAACAGGCGATGCTATGATCAGGCAGGTCAGTAATGAGGCTGCTGACGCCCCTAGAAATATCCTTCCCTTTTTTATCTGCCGCCTCATGAGCCTTCCGGTCAGCAGAAGCAGAAGGAAATCCATCATGAAATTTTCCACAAAAAAAACATCTATGTACAATTCATAGTACACATTTCACCTTCTCTCCTGATCTGGAAGCGGACATCCGGATTCATGGGCAAGTTTTATTATACGGATTGGGTATTAAAGAATTTGTCAGACGGTGGGGCATGATTCCACTTTTTTTCGACATGCTGAGAATTTCTATAGAAACACTATTATAATAAAAAATGAAAGTTTTGAAGAATATCAATGATTTTAGAAAGAATCAGGCGTACCAGAAAGTACGCCTGAAATAGATTGCTTTTCGTGATTATCTCTTGAAGAAATCCGGAATTTTGATCGACTGTTCCTTTACCTTACTGGTCGGAGTCTTTGGAGTCTCCAGCGTCGGAACCGTTCCACCCGCCGGCTTCTTCACATTGGCCGTGCCGCCGTTCTTTGTCGGCGCCATGCCAAGATCCAGCCTGGATGAGCTTCCCTGAGAAGAAGGTGTCGTGCTTGTATGCGGCCTCTCATAACTCTGGGAATGTGTCGTCGTATGTGTTGCAGAATGTGCGGCTGTATGTCCTGCCGAAGACATTCTTGGGTTTTCCAGTCTGGACTTTAACTTGGAAGCACTGCCTTCCGCATTATGAAGGCCGGTTGCAATAACCGTGATCGTTGCTTCATCTGCTCTGGAGTCATCATACATCGCTCCAAAGATAATACTTGCCTGTTCTCCTGCAAGCTCCTGTACGTACTCAGCCGCATCAGAAGCATCCATCAGAGTGATATCTCCAGATACATTAATAATAACATGTGATGCGCCTGCAATCGTCGTCTCAAGCAGCGGACTGGCAACTGCCTGCTTTACAGCTTCCAGCGCCTTGTCGTCGCCACGTCCCTGTCCGATACCGATATGTGCGATTCCCTTGTCTGTCATGACTGTCTGTACATCCGCAAAGTCCAGGTTGATCAGTGACGGAACATTGATCAGGTCTGTGATACCCTGAATACCCTGCTGCAATACCTCATCTGCCTTTTTCAGTGCTTCAGGCATAGTAGTACGCCTGTCCACAACTTCCAGAAGTTTATTATTCGGGATAACAATCAAGGTGTCTACACTTTCTTTTAACTTTTCAATTCCTGCCAGCGCATTATTCATGCGGATCTTTGACTCAAAACTGAACGGTTTGGTTACAACACCTACCGTCAGAGCTCCCTGCTCTTTTGCAATACGGGCTACCACAGGTGTAGCTCCTGTACCGGTTCCACCTCCCATACCGCAGGTGACGAATACCATATCTGCTCCTTTCAGTGCAGCAGATATCT
>OGRN01000352.1_pt1 | contig 46006 bp, 41 predicted proteins | sample 1553401 | NCBI WGS metagenome assembly OGRN01 (sample SAMEA2580096, study PRJEB22360) | human gut metagenome | biome: human gut; feature: human-associated habitat; material: faeces | place: Denmark | collected 2008/2010 | reverse complement strand
CAACCAAAAAACTTTATATTTTTTTCACTGTCTACTTGACGGGGAGCACACCACGTCCCCGACCGCGTTTCAGGGTGTCCCTGATTGCGTTTTAGGGTGTCCCCTTTTTTGGTAAGCAGCTGGCAGAACTTGATGCAATGTCAGAATAAAGAAGAAGATCGGATTGACAAAAAGAACATTTGTTCGTATAATTGATATATCGAACAAATGTTCTTTTCTGCGTGAGTGGGGACGTAGGAAGATGCAATGGGGTACGTCCCCGGGGAGGCGGTTTTATGCGGATTCAGGAGTCTATGGATCTATATGAAAAACTTCAGATTCTGACGGATGCTGCGAAGTATGATGTGGCCTGTACATCCAGCGGAGCGGACCGGAAAGGGGACGGTACCGGGATGGGAAGCTGCGAGAGAGCTGGAATCTGCCACAGCTTTTCGGCGGATGGCCGATGCATTTCCCTTTTGAAGATTCTTTTTACCAACGAATGTATTTATGACTGTAAATACTGTATCAACCGGCGGACCAATGATGTGCCGAGAGCCTCATTTACTCCGGATGAGATCTGCCGGCTTACCATGGAGTTTTACCGGAGGAATTATATCGAAGGACTTTTTCTAAGCTCAGGGGTTCTGGTGAGCCCGGACTATACGATGGAACTTTTATATGCTGCGCTCTATAAGCTGCGGTATGAATGTAATTTCCAGGGGTACATCCATGTCAAGGCGATACCGGGAGCCAGTCATGGGCTGGTGGAGCGCCTGGGATATCTGGCCGACCGTATGAGTGTCAATCTGGAGCTGCCTACAGCGGAAGGTCTGAAAGCGCTGGCACCGCATAAGACCCGGAAAAAGATCCTGGAACCGATGCGCCTGGTGCAGACAAAAATGACAGAGAATAAGCATGAAATAGAAGTTTACAGAGGAGGGCAGAGGTTTGTGCCTGCCGGACAAAGTACCCAGATGATCATCGGCGCTACTCCAGAAACGGACTATCAGATCATCCGGGTGGCGCAGTCCCTTTATCAGAAGTTTGATCTGAAAAGAGTCTTTTACTCAGCATTTGTCCATGTCAATGAAGACTCCGCCCTCCCGGCCAGGACAGGGGAAGGGCCGCCGCTTCTTCGAGAACACCGCCTGTACCAGGCAGACTGGCTTTTGCGCTATTATCATTTTCAGGCAGAGGAGCTTTTATCGGAGGATCAGCCCAATTTTAACATTCTCTTTGACCCGAAGTGCAACTGGGCTTTAAAGCATCTGGAGTATTTCCCGGTAGAGATTAACCGGGCTGAATACCGGATGCTCCTTCGGGTGCCGGGGATCGGTTATAAGTCAGCGTCCCGTATTGTGAAGGCAAGACGCCTCGGGATTCTTGGATTTCAGGACCTGAAGAAGATGGGAGTAGTGCTGAAACGTGCACTCTATTTTATTACCTGTGGTGGGAAGATGATGTATCCCACCCGGATGGAGGAAGACTATATTGCAAGGAATCTCCTGGAAACCAGAGAAAAGCTTCCGTTGGAGATCCGCAATATGGGATACCATCAGATGTCACTGTTTGATGATGTAAAATTCGGGGAGAATATCGTGTTATGAAAACGATTTATATATGCACAGATTCTGTGACGGGTATCTATTCAGGAATCTATGATGCCTGGAAAAGTGGAAAAAGAGAGGATGCATGCGGCATCGCGCTGAAGGGAATGGTGGAGCAGGAGCTGTTCTGTGACTATATTGAGGTGGAAGAGTCTCAGAGGAAGGCTTCTGCGGTGGACAAGATGATCCGGAAACATCTGGGAACAACTGCGCACAGAGATCTTTATTACGCATTGCTTTCCGGTGACCGGGAGAAGGGAAATGCGGTTCTTGGAACAATGCTGGCGGCAAGGAGGCTTTCGGACAGTTCCAGAATTATGGATCATTTGAGCCATCCTATGGTGGAAAAGGTGTTTGAACTGAGCCGGGCCGTAGGAGGTGAGGCCCACAATCTGAAAGGATTTCTCAGGTTCCGGGAGCTGGAAAATGGAGTACTGTATGCTCCTGTCAGACCGAAGGCTCAGGTGCTGACCTGCCTGGCACCTCATTTCACGGACCGTCTGCCACAGGAGAACTGGATGATCCATGATAAAAATCATCAGATGTTTGCAGTCCATGAGGCTGGGAAAAAATGGGTGCTGGTGCAGGATCAGGATGCCCGACTGGATAAAATCCGGCAGGAATCGAAGGAAGAACAGCAATATGCCCGTTTGTGGAAAGGATTTTGCAAAGCAATTTTTATTGAAGAACGGAAAAATCCCAGATGTCAGCTGCAGCACCTTCCCCTCCGGTACAGGGCAGATATGACAGAGTTTTCTGAGGATTCTGATTGAAAGGCGCGGTGCTTGCAGAGTTCCCGGACAGTGTGGTAAGATGGGGATACCGAATTTGATAGATGGGAAGAGATCGTATGGATACAGAGCAGCCATTGATCCGGATTTCTGTGCGAAACCTGGTAGAGTTCATCCTGAGGAGCGGTGACATTGATAACCGGGCAGCAGGAGCAGATAAGGATGCCATGCTCCTTGGCGGCAAAATACATCGAAAGATCCAGCGCAGGATGGGAGCGGACTATCACGCGGAAGTGGCAATGAAAATGGAAGTCCCCTGCAGAGGATTTTCCCTGTCCGTGGAGGGACGTGCCGACGGGGTGATGGAGACGCCCTCCGGCATCGTGATAGATGAGATCAAAGGCGTTTTTAAGGAATTAGAGTTTTTAAAAGAGCCGGTGCCGGTTCATCTTGCACAGGCAAAGTGTTATGCCTATATCTATGCCAGGCAGCATGACTTAAATGAGATCGGCGTTCAGATGACTTATTGCAACATGGATACGGAGGACTTGAAACGGTTTCAGAATGTTTTTCGTACAGAGGATTTGGAAAACTGGTTCTTTGAAATCGTGGGTCAATATGAGAAATGGGCCAGATTTCAGATCCAGTGGAGAGAGAAAAGGAATGCTTCGATCCATGAGGTAACATTTCCTTTTGAATACCGGGAGGGTCAGAAAAGGCTGACGGCAGCAGTCTACCGGACGATCGAACAGAAGAAAAAGCTGTTTATTCAGGCGCCGACAGGTGTTGGCAAGACGATTGCCACGGTGTTCCCCGCTGTCAAAGCAGTGGGAGAAGGACTGGGAGAAAAGATTTTCTATCTGACAGCAAAGACGATAACCAGAACTGTGGCATGGCAGGCCTTCGAGACATTGAAAGACCAGGCACTCAGGATGAAAGTGATCGTGCTGACTGCAAAGGAGAAGATCTGTTTCTGTGAGGAGACAGAGTGCAACCCGGATGCCTGTCCGTATGCAAAAGGCCATTTTGACAGGGTCAACGATGCGGTTTATGAGCTCCTGACCACGATGGATGCAATCAGCAGGGAAGTGATCGAAGAACAGGCAAGAAAGTGGAAGGTATGTCCTTTTGAGATGGGACTTGATGTCTCTACGTGGGCAGATGCCATTATCTGTGATTATAACTATGTGTTTGATCCAAATGCGCATTTAAAACGCTTTTTCGGAGAAGGAAATAAGGGAGAATATCTGTTTTTGATCGATGAAGCGCACAATCTGGTAGACCGGGCCAGGGAGATGTACAGCGCAAGAATCTGCAAAGAGGATTTCCTGTCGGTAAAAAGACTGGTAAAGACGGAAGATATCAAGCTGGGCAGGCGCCTGGAGGATTGTAACCGACAGCTTTTATCTCTGAAAAGAGAGTGTGACGGCTGCCGGGTGCTGGACAGTGCAGCAAACGTATATTTAAAGCTGATTTCTCTGATGGGAGAGATGGAGCGCTACCTGGAAGAGTGCGAGAAAGAAGAGGTCAGGAAAGAAGTCCTGGAATTATACTTTTCTGTCCGTACGTTTATCAGCGTCTATGAAGAGCTGGACCAGGACTATCTGATCTATTCAGAGATTGGAAACGAAGGCAGGTTTTATCTCCATCTTTTCTGTGTCAATCCGGCCAGAAGACTGAAGGAATATCTGGAAAAAGGCATCGGAACCATCTTTTTTTCGGCGACGCTGCTGCCGATCCAGTATTACAAAACCCTTCTCAGCACAGTGAAGGATGATTATACAATCTATGCCGAATCCCCGTTTGATACAGGTCACCGGCTGTTGATGCTCGGCACGGATGTCAGCACCAGGTATAAGCTGCGCGGCTCCAGAATGTATCAGAAATATGCCGGATATCTTCTGGAGGTAGCACAGGCAAAAGCAGGAAATTATATTGCCTTTTTCCCGTCTTACCGGTTTATGGAGGAAGTGTACGAAGAGTTCCTGGATCTCGTGGAAAAGCAGGGGGCAGATGTAGAATATGTGATGCAGTCCCAGTATATGTCGGAGGAGGCCCGGGAGATTTTCCTTGAAAATTTTGAGATGGAGCGCAGTCAGAGCCTGATGGGATTCTGCGTGCTGGGCGGCATTTTTTCAGAGGGGATTGATCTGGCTGAGGATAAACTGATCGGAGCCGTGATCGTAGGGACAGGACTTCCCCAGGTGTGCAGGGAGCGGGAGCTCCTGCGGCAGTATTTCGAAGGACAGGGACTTCAGGGATTTGACTATGCCTATCTGTATCCTGGAATGAACAAGGTGCTTCAGGCAGCCGGGAGGGTGATCCGGACAGACGAGGACAGAGGCGTGATCCTGCTTCTTGACGACCGCTTCAAAGACCGGCGGTATCGTGAGACATTTCCGAGGGAATGGGCAGATTATAGCTTCTGCAATACAGGGACAGCTTCTGAGAAGATCCGCCGGTTCTGGGAAGGAAATACTGCGGATAAGATCTAACAGTAAAAGGAGTGACAGCATGAAAAAGGTACAGGGAGCAGCCGCATGTGCAGCCATGTTTCTGGTCGTGATAGCACTTTTGATCACCAGTTTTCAGATCGGAATCTATGGAGATGCGGATTATGGATTTTATGAAAAAGAATATGAAAAATATCATGTAACAGAATCTCTGGATATGACTATGGAAAATGTCATGGAGGTAACCAGCTATATGATGGATTATCTGATCGGCAGAGAAGAGGTCCTGTCCATTGAGACGGATGTGGACGGACAGGTGCAGGATTTCTTTAACGAGCAGGACAGACTTCATATGGCAGATGTACGGAATCTGTTTCTGGGGGGCCTGAGACTTCGCACCGTCTGTATCGTGCTTGCAGTTCTTTTGCTGCTTTTTCTTGCTGTTACCAGGGCAGATATGAGAAAGCAGGTTACGAGAGGGTATTTCTGCGCCCTGGGAGCATTTGCGGTGCTGATCATTGTCCTGCTGATTTCTTTTGCAGTAGATTTTACGGCCAGCTTTACACTTTTTCATGAGATTTTCTTTACGAACGATCTGTGGATGTTTGATCCGGCCACTGATTATATGATCCGGATGCTGCCAGAAGGTTTTTTCTATGATATGGTCATGCGGATCGGAGCCTTTTTTGTCGGCGGACTTGTTATTCTTCTGGCAGTCATGCTTGGCTGGCGGCAGAAGGCGCTCTGGAAATACAGGGGAGGAGCCAAAGATTAGAAGACAGGAAATAGTTTGGTTTTACTAATCGGGATTCCTGTGTTATGATGGTGATAGGATTGTGCGGGAATAAATTGATCCGCAGTATCATTTTAATATAAAACGGAAGATGGAGGAAGTTTTATGGGCAATGTAAAACGAGTATATGTTGAAAAAAAGCCGGAGTATGCAGTACAGGCCAAGGATCTGTATCATGAACTCTCCGGGTATCTTGGAATCAAAGGCCTTCAAAATGTCCGGGTGCTGATTCGATATGATATTGAAAATATCACAGAGGAGACATTTGAGAAAGCGTGCAAAGGTATTTTTTCCGAGCCGCCGGTAGATATCCTTTATAAAGAAGAGTTCCCGGTGAAAGACGGAAGCCGGGTATTCTCTGTCGAATTTCTCCCGGGGCAGTTTGACCAGAGAGCAGACTCTGCGGTTCAGTGCGTGCAGTTTATCAAAGAGGATGAACAGCCGGTGATCCATACTGCTACGACTTATGTGGTGGAAGGAGATATCACAGATGCGGAATTTGAGGCAGTCAAAAAGCATTGTATCAATCCGGTGGATTCCCGAGAGACGGGAATGGAGAAGCCGGATACCCTGGTAACGCAGTTTGAGGAGCCTGCCGATGTCATTATCTTCGAAGGCTTCAAAGACATGGATGAGGCACCGCTTCGGGAACTGTATGATTCCCTGGGACTTGCCATGACCTTTAAAGATTTTCTCCATATTCAGAACTATTTCCGGGGGGAGGAGAAGAGAGATCCCTCTATGACCGAGATAAGAGTACTGGATACTTACTGGTCTGACCACTGCCGTCATACGACTTTTTCTACGGAGCTTACGGATGTAACCTTTGGAGAAGGAGATTATAAAGCGCCGATTGAAGAGACATACCGGCAATATCTGGCTGATCACAGTGAAATCTTTAAGGGCAGGGAGGACAAGTTTGTCTGCCTGATGGATCTTGCCCTGATGGCGATGCGAAAGCTGAAAAAGGAAGGAAAGCTTTTGGATCAGGAAGAATCTGATGAGATCAATGCCTGCAGTATCGTGGTGCCGGTGACTGTAGATGGTGTGGAAGAAGAGTGGCTTGTAAACTTTAAGAATGAGACACACAATCACCCGACAGAGATCGAACCTTTCGGTGGAGCAGCAACCTGCCTTGGGGGAGCTATCCGTGACCCGTTGTCGGGACGTACCTATGTCTACCAGGCAATGCGTGTGACCGGAGCGGCAGATCCGACGGTTTCAGCCAAAGAGACCTTAAAGGGCAAACTCCCGCAGAAAAAGCTGGTTAGAGAGGCAGCCCACGGATATAGTTCCTATGGTAACCAGATCGGTCTGGCAACCGGTGCGGTTAAGGAAATTTATCATCCGAATTACGTGGCAAAACGTATGGAGATTGGTGCGGTACTGGGGGCAGCCCCAAGGAGGGCGGTGATCCGTGAGACCTCTGATCCGGGCGATATTATCATCCTGCTGGGCGGACGTACCGGCCGCGACGGCTGTGGCGGAGCCACCGGATCTTCTAAGGTACACACAGAGGAATCCACGACCACCTGCGGAGCGGAGGTTCAGAAGGGAAATCCACCGACTGAGCGGAAGATCCAGAGATTATTCCGCAGAGAAGAGGTCAGCAGACTGATCAAGAAATGTAACGACTTTGGCGCCGGCGGTGTATCTGTAGCTATCGGAGAACTGGCGGACGGTTTAAGAGTCGATCTGGATAAGGTCCCGAAGAAATATGCGGGACTGGATGGAACGGAGATTGCAATCTCTGAGTCCCAGGAACGGATGGCTGTCGTGGTAGATCCGAAAGATGCGGATGCTTTTATGGCCTATGCAGCAGAGGAGAATCTGGAAGCGACAAAGGTGGCGGTAGTGACCGAGGAGCCAAGGCTGGTACTTTCCTGGAGAGGAAAAGAGATCGTCAACCTTTCCCGTGCATTTTTGGATACTAACGGCGCACACCAGGAAACAACGGTAGCCGTAGATATTCCGGACCGCAAGGACACCATTCTGACCCGGCAGGAAGTCGGTGATGTCAGGGAGAAATGGCTGAATACCCTGAAAGACCTCAATGTGTGTTCACAGAAAGGCTTGGTGGAAATGTTTGACGGATCCATCGGAGCCGGTTCCGTATTTATGCCTCACGGAGGAAAATATCAGATGACCGAGACACAGGCGATGGTGGCTAAGCTTCCGGTCCTGAAAGGCGACTGTGATACAGTGACCATGATGAGTTATGGGTTTGATCCATATCTGTCTACCTGGAGCCCTTATCATGGAGCAATCTATGCAGTGACAGAGTCTGTGGCGAAGATCGTGGCTTCCGGAGGAGATTATCAGAAGATCCGCTTTACTTTCCAGGAATATTTCCGCCGGATGACAGAGGATCCGCACAGATGGAGCCAGCCGTTTGCAGCGCTTCTTGGCGCATATAACGCGCAGCTGGGATTCGGACTGCCGTCCATAGGAGGAAAGGACAGTATGTCCGGTACGTTTGAGGATATTGATGTGCCTCCGACGCTGGTATCCTTTGCTGTGGACATTGCAAAAGAGAAGGATATTATCTCTCCGGAACTTAAAAAAGCCGGAAATAAACTGGTATGGCTCAGGATTGAAACCGATGATTATGATATTCCTGTCTATGAGAAGGTGATGGAGCAGTATGGTAAATTCCATGAAGATATCCAGAACGGCCGGATCATATCTGCTTATGCGCTGGATCGCCATGGCATTGCGGCGGCAGTAAGCAAGATGGCTTTTGGAAATGGACTGGGAGTCAAGATTGAGCATAATCTGGATCCTCGGGATTTCTTTGCCCCGGGATTTGGAGATATCATCGCAGAAGTGCCTGACGGACAGGTGGGAAATCTGCAGATTACTTACACGGTGATCGGGGAAGTCACGGATGACGGACAGTTTTCATATAGCAATTGCGTGATCGGCCTTGACGAAGCAGAGAATGTATGGAAAGGAACGCTGGAAAGAGTCTTTGCTACCAGATCAGGGGCGGAAGAAAGTGCAGAAGCCTGGACCCTGCCTCAGAAAGAGACGGAAGACGGAGCGCTGAAAGAAGACGGATGTTTCCATGCCTCTAAAGTCCATATCTGTGAACACAAGATTGCCCAGCCTACCGTATTTATACCGGTATTTCCGGGAACGAACTGCGAGTATGACAGTGCGAAGGCCTTTGAGCGTGCAGGAGCCAGGGTGATCACGAAGGTATTTAAAAACTTAAGCGCATCCGATATCGTGGATTCTGTCCAGGTGTTTGAAGAGGCGATCGGAAAAGCACAGATCATTATGTTCCCAGGCGGATTCAGCGCTGGTGACGAGCCGGATGGTTCCGCGAAATTCTTTGCGACAGCCTTCCAGAATGCGAAGTTGAAGGAGGCGGTAGAAAAGCTCCTGAATGAAAGAGACGGACTGGCTCTTGGTGTATGTAATGGATTCCAGGCGTTGATCAAGCTCGGACTGGTTCCGGAAGGAAAGATCACAGGGCAGACAGAGGATTCTCCGACGCTGACCTACAACACCATCGGACGCCATATTTCCAAGATGGTCTATACCAAGGTTGTGACAAACAAGTCTCCATGGCTTGCACAGGCTGAACTTGGCGGAGTGTATGTGAACCCTGCATCGCACGGAGAAGGACGGTTTGTGGCTCCAAAAGAGACAATCCTGAAACTGTTTGAGAACGGACAGGTGGCGACCCGTTACTGTGACCTGGATGGAAACATCAGTAATGATGAGGAATGGAATGTCAATGGCTCCTATTTTGCCATTGAAGGAATTACCAGCCCGGATGGAAGAGTGCTTGGTAAGATGGCGCATTCCGAGCGGAGGGGCAGAAGCGTTGCCGTCAATATCTATGGCGAACAGGATATGAAGATCTTTGAATCAGGAGTTGCTTACTTTAAATAATGCATTTTTAAACACAAAATGTTGCAAACCGGAATGATAAAACTGAGAAAAACCGGATAAAATGCAGGAATGAACTTATAAAGCTGCAAAAAAATGATAAAAAATACAAAAAACACTTGAGTTTTTCTTCAGAATACTTTATTCTGTTAAAAAGACAAGGGTGTCAAAGGAGCTGGCTACTTGCCGGCTCCTTTTCACATATGTATATATCAAAGCGTCAAGGAGGAATAAAACGATGTCTTATGTTGATGAAGTCCTGGAAAAAGTAGTGGCCAAGAATCCGGCTGAACCGGAGTTCCACCAGGCAGTAAAGGAAGTGTTGGAGTCTCTTCGGGTTGTGATTGAGGCAAATGAAGAAAAGTACAGAAAAGATGCGCTTCTTGAGAGACTGGTTGAACCGGAAAGACAGATCAAGTTCCGGGTTCCGTGGGTAGATGACCAGGGACAGGTTCAGGTAAATACAGGCTACCGTGTTCAGTTTAACAGCGCGATCGGTCCATACAAAGGAGGACTCCGCCTGCATCCATCTGTAAATCTTGGAATCATCAAGTTCCTGGGATTTGAGCAGATATTTAAAAACTCACTGACCGGACTCCCGATCGGAGGCGGAAAGGGTGGATCTGACTTTGATCCAAAGGGAAAATCAGACAGAGAAGTGATGGCATTCTGCCAGAGCTTTATGACAGAGCTTTGTAAATATATCGGAGCGGATACTGATGTGCCGGCCGGAGATATCGGAACCGGAGCAAGAGAGATCGGATATATGTTCGGACAGTATAAGAGAATCCGCGGCCTGTATGAAGGCGTACTTACCGGAAAGGGATTAAGCTACGGTGGATCTCTGGCAAGAACAGAAGCCACCGGATATGGCCTTCTTTATCTGACAGAGGAACTGCTGAAGATGAACGGTATCGAGCTGGCAGGAAAGACAGTAGCTGTATCAGGTTCCGGAAATGTTGCAATCTATGCGACAGAGAAGGCACAACAGCTTGGCGCAAAGGTGGTTACAGTCAGTGATTCTACCGGATGGGTCTACGATCCGGATGGAATTGATGTGGCTGCGTTGAAGGAGATCAAAGAAGTAAAACGCGCAAGACTGACAGAATATAAAAACTATCGTCCAAACTCTGAATATCATGAGGGACGTGGCGTATGGTCTGTGAAAGTAGATATTGCCCTTCCTTGTGCGACTCAGAATGAGCTTCTCCTGGAAGATGCGAAGCAGTTAGTTGAAAACGGATGTATCATTGTTGCAGAGGGCGCAAATATGCCGACTACAATTGAGGCAACCGAGTATCTTCAGAAAAACGGGGTTATGTTTGCACCGGGCAAGGCTGCAAATGCAGGTGGTGTCGCTACATCCGCACTGGAAATGTCCCAGAACAGCGAGCGTCTGAGCTGGAGCTTCGAAGAAGTAGACGGCAAGCTGAAAGATATCATGGTCAATATCTGCCACAATATGGTGGATGCTGCAAAGCGCTACGGAATGGAAGGAAACTATGTGGCTGGCGCTAATATTGCCGGATTTGAGAAGGTAGTAGACGCTATGACAGCACAGGGAATCGTATAGAAAAATCAAAGGTTTGACACTGTTTGAAAAAAATTTAAAAAAAGTGTTGACATTTGGTGAAATTTAATAGTATAATAGCAAAGCGAGTTCGGGGTACGGACTCGCAGGATATGGGGTCTTAGCTCAGCTGGGAGAGCATCTGCCTTACAAGCAGAGGGTCATAGGTTCGAGCCCTATAGGCCCCATACCAATGTGGCGGGATAGCTCAGTTGGCTAGAGCACACGGTTCATACCCGTGGTGTCGCTGGTTCAAATCCAGTTCCCGCTACTTTTTTTATGCAAAAATGAAGATGATAGATACATGGAGGGACATTCTCGGATGCCCCTCCGTTTTATTTTACAAAAAAGAGTAAATCATGTATAATACAAAACAGGTTTATATAACATGAAAGAAGAACGGAGGAAATATATATGCTGGACAAAAAAACGCTTACATTCCGTGTGATCGCAGGATTGGCGCTTTTATACGTAGGAGGGAATCTGATCTATTCATCCCTTCGTGATATGCCGGAAAATTATGTGATCTATGCGCTGGCAGGAGCAGCATTTGCACTCCTTGGAATTGCCTGGGGAGGACTGGCCGTCAAAAAGCTTGCCACCCATGATTATAAGGAGATGATGGATGATGATGCGGAAGAAATGGAAAAAGCGTTGGAAGAAGCCAAGAAGGATGAGGATGAGGAGAGATCGTGATGAGAATAGGAATGGGATATGATGTACACCGGCTGACAGAGGGACGGGATCTGATAATCGGAGGCGTCAGGATTCCTTACGAAAAGGGATTGCTGGGACATTCAGATGCAGATGTGCTTCTCCATGCGATCATGGATGCGCTGCTGGGAGCAGCGGCCCTTGGAGACATCGGAAAGCATTTTCCAGATACGGACCCACAGTACAAGGGGATTTCCAGTCTGCAGCTTCTGGAGCATGTGGGGGACCTGATTGAGAAAGAGATGTACGTGATCAGTAACATCGATGCAACGATTATTGCTCAGAGACCAAAGATGGCTCCTTATATTGAGGAGATGAGAGGGCAGGTTGCCAGGACTCTCCATCTGGATCTATCGCAGGTCAACATCAAGGCAACGACAGAAGAAGGGCTTGGATTTACCGGCAGCGGTGAAGGAATCGCGGCCCAGGCGGCAGCGGCGCTGGATACGATCGCAAATTACAGCTATACGGCGGCATCCAGCGAAGCGGGGTGTGCCGGATGCGGCGGCTGTCCGAAAAGGAGAGAGATGACAGATGAAAGTTAGAAAATTAAAGACAGAAGAACACATCCTGACCAGACCACTGTATGAGGAGGCCTTTTCAGAGGACAGTCAGAGTTTTACAGATTATTATTATACAGAGAAAACAGCAGACAATCAGATTTATGTGCTGGAAGAAGAGGACAGGATCTGTTCGATGGTACATCTGAATCCCTATACAGTGTCTGTTAACGGAAGCAGAAAGGAAACAAATTATATCGTGGCAGTAGCGACAAGAGAAGAATGTCGCAGGCGGGGATATATGGCCCTGGTACTTAGGAAGGCTTTGAGGGACATGTATGAAGCAGGGGAATTATTTACTTTTCTGATGCCGGCATCGGAAAAGATATATGAGCCTTTTGATTTCCGTACGGTCTATGAACAGAATCGCCCATACGTCAGGAAACTGGATGGATGGGAGCAGGTGTCTGAAAAGGACTGCGGGGAGATAGCAGACTGGGCGGAAAACTGTCTTGGCAAGAAGTATCAGGTCTATGCTGTCCGCGATGAAAAATACTACCACCGAATGCTGAGGGAATACGAAAGCGATGGCGGAAAACTGCTTATTATGAGAGATCAGGAAGGAAAAATCACAGATTTTGGTATCTGGGTGCCGCAGGAGGAGCCGGAGAAGGAAAAAATTATGATCCGTATTCTGGATGTGCGCCGGACGCTGATGTCTCTTCAGCTTGCTTCGCTGATGAGTGTATGTTTTACGGTGGAAGACCCGATCATAGAGGAAAACAACCGGTGTCTGGTGCTGACCGGAACCGAGTTTTCCGGAGTAATGCTGATGGATGCAAAGCCGGAAAACAGTGAAGGGTGCCTGCCGGTCCATGCACTTGTGGAACTTTTGTTTGGAGCAAAGACGATAGAAGAGATCCGCAAAGAAGAAGGCGTTATGATGACGGACCGGATGGCAGGAGAACTAAAAAAGATCATTCCTCTCTCCAGGATTTATCTGAATGAGGTAGTATAAAAATGCATATGATAAGAGTTCCGGGTGTGTCGGGGCTCTTTTTTATTTCTCGTTGTCATTGGGGACGGGGGATTTTCAGAAATTCCCCGTCCCCAATGAAACTTCAGAATATCTTTAGAAATTCATCCGGATGCTCTTAAGAAATATGGTCTATGCTGATACTCAAAGAAGGAGGAGTGGAAATGGAGATACAAGAACTGACAGCGTATTTTGCACAGTACGGACCGATTTTTGTGTTTGTGATCGTGTTTCTGGAATATCTGAACCTTCCAGGATTTCCGGCGGGGGTCATCCTTCCGCTTGCCGGAGTCTGGGCATCCAGAGGCGATGTGGGGATCGTAACAGTGGTTTTTCTGTCTGTCGCAGCGGGGCTCATGGGAAGCTGGGTTTTGTATTTCCTGGGAAGAAAGGGAGGCGAAAAGTTTTTAAAAATTTATCTGAAGCATTTTCCGAAACAGAAAGAACTCATATATAGAAAGATGGAAGAGCTTCGGAAAAAGGGAGCGCTGGGAGTCTTTGCAGCAAAACTGATCCCAGTGGCGAGAACCCTGATCTCGATACCGGCCGGAATGATTTCTATGAACTTCGGAACCTATACGATCAGCTCTCTTCTGGGAGTCTTTGTGTGGAACCTTCTGTTTATCGGAGCCGGTTATCTTCTGGGGGATTCTGTCTTTACGTTGCTGGCATAACGTCGTATCATAAAAGCAGTTTTTCCATAGATATTGACGGAGATCTGTTTAAGGCAGAGGTGAGATTCCAAAATCTGTGTTGACAAAATTCTGGTTTTCACATATGATATATCCTATACGGAAAAGACTTGGAACGGAAAGAGTAGCAGAATATGTAAGCTGCCAGAGAAAAACTGTCACCGGCTGAGAGCAGTTTTCAGCAGAGTATCTGTGAAGTGCATCCGGGAGTCGATCCGGCGAGCTGTGTCAAAGTCAGGACATGACGGGTAGCCGGGTACGTGAGGTACGCGTTAAGTACCAAAAGGTGGAGAGATTCCTTGCAAAAGGGAAAGATCTCTAAAAGAGTGGAACCGCGGATATACTTCGTCTCTTGCGTGCAGGAGACGAAGTTTTTTTCTTTTTTAAAGGAGAGTGTATATGGGAATCATAGCTTATATTAAAGAAGAGATTCAGGTGATCCGGGAAAGGGATCCTGCGATCAAGTCTACCATGGAAGTGTTCTTATATCCCAGCTTCAAAGCCATCCTGCGTTACCGCATTGCGCACAGGCTGTATCTGAAAAAGCATTATTTTCTGGCACGCTGGATCTCCCAGAGGGCGGTAAGGAAGACGGGGATCGAGATTCATCCCGGTGCGACCATCGGAAAAGGATTGTTTATCGATCACGGAAGCGGCGTGATCATCGGAGAGACTGCAGAGCTTGGCGACAATGTGACGCTGTACCAGGGAGTGACCCTTGGGGGTACCGGAAAAGAGCAGGGAAAGCGGCATCCTACGCTTAAAGACAATGTCATGGTCAGCGCCGGCGCAAAAGTGCTGGGATCTTTTACCATCGGTGAAAATTCCAAGATCGGGGCCGGAAGTGTGGTCCTGAAAGAAGTGCCGCCGAACTGCACAGTGGTAGGCGTACCCGGACGTGTGGTCAGGATGGGGAATCAGAAGATCCCCAGAATGGATCTTGACCAGATTCATCTGCCGGATCCTATCAACAACGATCTCCGGGCGCTGCAGGAAGATAACATCAGACTGCACGAGAGAGTAGAAAAGCTGGAGCGGCTGATCCGCCAGGAACAAAGGGAAGAAAAAATCGGATAAAGGATTATCATGCAAGGAGGAAGATAGAAAAATGAAACTGTATAATACCCTTTCAAAAAGAAAAGAGGAATTTGTGCCTCTGGAAGAAGGGAAGGTCAAGATGTATGTATGTGGCCCTACCGTCTATAATTTTATCCACATCGGAAATGCAAGACCGATGATCGTGTTTGACACGGTGCGCCGGTACTTTGAGTACAAGGGTTATGACGTGAATTTTGTTTCGAATTTTACAGATGTGGACGATAAGATCATAAAGAAGGCTATCGAAGAAGGTGTGTCTTCTGATGAGATTTCCAAACGTTATATTGCCGAGTGCAAGAAAGATATGGAGGGGATGAACATCAAGCCTGCTACCAAAAATCCGCTTGCAACAGAAGAAATCTGCGGAATGGTGGATATGATCCAGACCCTGATCGACAAGGGTTATGCCTATGAGAAGAATGGGACGGTTTACTACCGCACCAGGAAATTTAAGGACTATGGAAAACTGTCCCACAAAAATCTGGATGACCTGCGCTCCGGCGAGCGTTCTCTTCTGGTAACCGGTGAGGATGAAAAAGAAGATCCACTGGATTTCGTGCTGTGGAAGCCGAAAAAAGAAGGAGAACCTTTCTGGGAGTCCCCGTGGTCCGAGGGACGTCCGGGCTGGCATATCGAGTGTTCTGAGATGTCCAAGAAATATCTGGGTGAGCAGATCGATATCCATGCAGGAGGAGAGGATCTGGTATTCCCGCATCATGAAAATGAGATTGCCCAGAGCGAGGCGGCAAATGGAAAAGAATTCGCAAAGTACTGGATGCACAATGCTTTCTTGAATATCGACAACAAGAAGATGAGCAAATCTCTTGGAAATTTCCGGACTGTGCGGGAAATCAGTGAGCAGTATGACCTGCAGGTACTTAGATTCTTTATGTTAAGTGCCCATTACCGAAGCCCCTTAAACTTCAGTGCGGATCTGATGGAGGCATCAAAGAACGGTCTGGAGCGTATCGTAAATGCAGCGGAGAACCTGAAGTTCCGCATAAAGAATGGGACGGCAGAATCTATGACGGATGCAGAAAAAGAGGCGTATGACAAGACTGATGAATTTGTAAAAGAGTTTGAGGATGCCATGGATGATGACTTTAATACAGCGGATGCGGTGGCAGCGGTCTTTGATCTGGTAAAATATATCAATACCAGTACTTCAGAAAGCAGCTCAAAAGAGTATATGGAGAAGTTGCTGGGCCGTCTGGTAAAACTCTGTGATGTACTGGGATTTATTGTGGATAAGGAAGAAGAAATCCTGGCAGAAGACATCGAAAAGATGATCGAAGAACGTCAGGCAGCCAGAAAGGCAAAGGATTTTGCCAGAGCAGACGCCATCCGTGACGAACTGCTGGCAAAAGGAATCATTCTGGAAGATACAAGGGAAGGCGTAAAATGGAAAAAAGCATAGACTGGCAGTTTGATTCTTATCTGCAGGAGATTTTCCAGCTGCGGGAGGTGGAGATCCAGGAATATTCACCTCTCGCGCTGGCCTATATCGGAGACGGCATCTACGAACTGGTAATCCGGACGTTGGTGGTGAATAAGGGAAACAAGCAGGTGCAGAAGCTTCATAAAGAGACCAGCGCACTGGTCCAGGCTTCTGCTCAGTCCCGGATGATGCGGCGCCTTCAGGAGGAGCTGACGGAGGAAGAGCATGCCGTATACAAACGCGGAAGAAATGCCAAAAGCGTATCCCCGGCAAAGAATCAGTCTGTCACAGACTACAGAAGAGCTACAGGATTTGAGGCGCTGATGGGCTATCTGTATCTGAAAAAGGACTGGAAGCGGATGCTTGACCTGATCCGGATGGGAATTGACAGCCTGGAAGAAGAGAACTGTTCCAAGAAAGGATAATAATGAAAATGAATGAAAATATGATTGAAGGCAGAAATGCCGTCCTGGAAGCATTCCGGTCCGGGAAAACGGTGGACAAGCTTTATGTGCTGGACGGGTGTAAGGACGGCCCGGTACAGACGATCCTCAGGGAGGCCAGAAAGCAGGACACGATCCTCCAGTTCGTGGGAAAAGAACGATTAAGCCAGCTTTCGGAAACCGGAAAGCATCAGGGCGTGATCGCGGTGACCTCTTCGTATCACTATTCCACCGTGGAGGAAATGCTGGAACTTGCGAAAGCGCGGGGAGAAGATCCTTTTCTGATTCTTCTGGATAACATCGAAGATCCGCATAATCTGGGAGCGATCATCCGTACGGCTAATCTGGCAGGCGCTCATGGTGTGATCATTCCAAAGCGCCGGGCAGCAGGCCTGACAGCAGTAGTGGCAAAGACATCAGCTGGCGCCCTGAACTATACACCGGTTGCCAAGGTCACTAATCTGGTAAAGACGATGGAAGAATTAAAAGAACAGGGCCTCTGGTTTGTGTGTGCAGATATGGACGGAGAACGGATGTATGACCTGAATCTGACAGGCCCCATCGGTCTGGTAATCGGAAGCGAAGGGGAAGGCGTGGGACGTCTGGTCAGAGAAACCTGTGATTTTGTGGCGTCTATTCCGATGAAGGGAGAGATCAGTTCTCTGAATGCATCGGTGGCGGCCGGGGTCCTGGCCTATGAAATCGTAAGGCAGAGGGGCTGATGAAAAAAGGAGGTACGTGGAATGGCAAAATATGCCCAGATGACAGACGAAGAGCTGATCCGCAGATATCGGGAAGGGGATAAGGACGCCCTGGACCATATCATGGAAAAATACAAGGATCAGGTGCGCAGGGAAGCGAATGCCATGTATCTCCTGGGTGGAGAAAATGAGGACCTGATCCAGGAGGGGATGATCGGACTTTTTAAGGCTGTGCAGGACTATGATGTGCGCCAGGAAGCATCTTTTTTCAGTTTTGCAAGGCTCTGCATCAACCGGCAGATGTATTCGGCTATTGCGGCATCCCGAAGGAAAAAGCACAGTCCCTTAAATTCCTATGTATCCTTCTACGAGGATGACGAGGAAAAAACTCCTTTGATCGAGACAATGAGTACCGGTCAGGAGGCAAGCCCGGAGGAGCTTTTTGTCAGCCGGGAATACGCGGAGCTGATCGAGAGCCGTCTGGAAGAGAGTTTAAGCGATCTGGAAAAAAGGGTCCTTTATCTTCATCTGAGAGGAACCGATTACAAGACCATCGCAAAGCTCTTGGATAAGAGTCCTAAGACGGTAGATAATGCACTCCAGAGGATCAAGGCAAAAACACAGAAGATTCTGGAAAAAGAAAAAGAATAAAAAATAAAAAAATCGTATTGACAAACCAATGCCGGATATTGTATATTACTACTGTTGCATATGAAAAATGTGCGCGCTGCCGTGGCTCAGTCGGTAGAGCGTCGCCTTGGTAAGGCGGAGGTCGGCGGTTCGATTCCGCTCGGCAGCTTTGGGACTCCCTTTTGGGAGTCTTTTTTTCTATCGGAGAGTTTGAAGGATGAAAGGAGGAGAAAACGATATGCCCTCATTTTTGAAAGATATCTCAGGATTCTATGGCACTGGAGAAAAGAATGCAGCCGGACAGACGCTGGAGGAATTTCTGGATGCCTATGACCCCGGCAGATATCAGACCCCCAGCTGCACCACGGATGCGGTGATCTTTGCAAAAAACGGCAGCCTGACAGAAGAGATGGAAGGCCTTAAGATTCTGCTGGTAAAGAGAAGCAATCATCCGAGCATCGGCTTCTGGGCCCTGCCCGGAGGCTTTGCCAATATGAAGGAGGACCTGCGTGATACAGCGAGGAGAGAGCTGGAAGAGGAGACCGGGGTTGCAGGCCTTACCATGGAACAATTTGCCACCTATGGAGAGTATAAAAGAGATCCAAGGACCCGTGTGATCACGACAGCTTACATGGCATTGGTAGAAAAGGACCAGGTGAAGGTGAGAGCAGGAGACGATGCTGCAGATGCACTGTGGTGGGATCTTCATCTGGAATGTCTCCGGTCCGGACAGGTGGAGCGCGACGGAAAAGTGCTGAAAAAGGAACTGTATCAGTTGTCTCTTGCATATCCGGAGCGGGGAGAGTCGACCAGTGTGATCGTAGAACACAGGAAGACGACAGGCCTGATCCAGGAACAATGGTTTGAGGTAAAGGATCCGGGGAAGGTGGCTGTAGACCATGGCGCGATCATCGTGCAGGCGCTTCTGATCTTGAAAGAACGCCTTGTTTCCCAAAAATATTTATGATAATATAAGGTACAGTTACGTAGAATGAGGAGGAACAACATGGGAGAAGAAGTGGTTTCCAGAAATTTTATAGAGCAGGAGATCGATAAGGATCTGGCAGAAGGAGTGTACCAGGAAGTGTGTACCCGGTTTCCGCCGGAGCCTAATGGATATCTGCACATCGGACATGCCAAGTCCATCCTTTTAAACTATGGGCTGGCAGAGAAATATAACGGCACATTCCATCTGCGTTTTGATGATACAAATCCGACCAAAGAGGATATGGAGTTTGTAGAGTCGATCAAAGAGGACGTCAGATGGCTGGGGGCGGACTGGAAGGATCATCTGTATTTTGCTTCTGACTATTTTGATATTATGTATGAATGTGCGGTCAAGCTGATAAAGAAGGGCAAGGCATTTGTCTGTGATCTGACTGCAGAAGAGATGAGAGAATACCGGGGAACCCTGAAAGAGCCGGGAAAGAACAGTCCATACCGCGACCGTTCCGTAGAAGAGAATCTGAGGCTGTTCCAGGAGATGAAGGATGGAAAGTACAAGGACGGGGAGAAGGTCCTGAGGGCGAAGATCGATATGGCTTCGCCGAATATCAATATGAGAGATCCGGTCATCTATCGTGTGGCACATATGACCCATCATAATACCGGGGATAAATGGTGTATTTATCCGATGTATGATTTTGCACATCCAATCGAAGATGCGGTGGAAAAGATTACCCATTCCATCTGTACACTGGAATTTGAAGACCATCGTCCCCTTTATGACTGGGTAGTCCGTGAGTGTGAGTTTGATCCGGCGCCCAGACAGATTGAGTTTGCCAAGCTTTATCTGACAAATGTAGTGACAGGGAAGCGGTATATCAAGAAGCTGGTTATGGACGGTATTGTGGACGGCTGGGATGATCCAAGACTGGTATCGATCGCAGCCTTGAGAAGAAGAGGATTTACTCCTGAGTCGATCAGAATGTTTGTGGAGATGTGCGGGGTGTCAAAAAGCCAGAGTTCCGTGGATTATGCAATGCTGGAGTACTGTATCCGGGAGGATCTGAAGATGAAAAGACCACGGATGATGGCAGTGCTGGATCCGATCAGACTGGTGATCGACAATTATCCGGAGGGGCAGATTGAATACCTGGACGTGGAAAATAATATGGAGAACCCTGAACTTGGAATGCGAAAAATTCCTTTCGGACGGGAGTTATATATTGAAAGAGAGGACTTCATGATTGATCCTCCGAAAAAGTATTTCCGTCTGTTCCCGGGCAACGAAGTGCGCTTAATGCATGCATATTTTGTGAAATGCGAAAGCTATGAGACAGATGAGAACGGAAATGTGACGGTCGTACACTGTACCTATGATCCGCAGACCAAGTGTGGAACAGGATTTACCGGACGAAAAGTCAAAGGAACCATCCACTGGGTTGAGGCATCGCATGCAAAGCAGGCCGAGGTACGTCTGTATGAGAATCTGATCGATGAAGAAAAAGGTGTCTATAATAAGGAAGATGGATCACTGAACCTGAATCCACATTCTCTGGAGGTGAGACCTTGCTGCTATGTGGAGGACAGCTTCCAGGATGCGGCAGGACACGACAGCTACCAGTTTGTGCGGAATGGTTATTTCTGCGTTGATTCTAAGGATTCTTCGCTGGAACATCTGGTGTTTAACCGGATCGTCTCACTGAAGAGTTCCTTTAAACTACCAAAGAAATAGAGTTTTAAGAGAGCGATGAATGAATTAACGATCAATCTGAAGACAGACAGCCGAGTCCCGTTATATGAGCAGATCTATGATTATATCAAGGCAGATATCCAGGACGGCAGGATTCCTTATGGAGAGAAGCTTCCTTCAACGAGAGCATTATCCAGGCATCTGGAGGTGAGCAGGAGTACGGTGGAGCTTGCCTACGAACAGCTTCTGTCAGAAGGATATGTGGAGGTGGAGCCCTGCCGGGGGTATTTTGTAGCTCAGATTGATGAGCTGTACCGGTTGAAAAGATCAAAAAGTGAGATTCATAAGCCAGAGGCGCCGAAGAAGGAATATCGGTTTGATTTTACGCCCAATGGCGTAGATCTGAACAGCTTTCCTTATCAGGTATGGAGAAAGCTGTCCAGGGATATCCTGCTGGACGGGCAGACGGAGCTTTTCCGGACCGGAGACTCCAAGGGAGAATATGGCTTCCGGAATGCAGTCTGCGGTTATCTTTACCAGGCAAGAGGCGTGGAGTGTACGCCGGATCAGGTTATCATCGGTGCGGGGAATGATTATATGCTGATGCTTCTTAGTTCCATACTGGGAAGAGATCACAGGCTTGCTTTTGAAGATCCCACTTATATGCAGGCATATCGTCTCTTTCGCTGCCTGTCTTACGAGACAGTGCCGGTATCTATGGACAAAAGCGGGATGATGGTGGAGGAGCTTGCAAAGACGGAGGCGGACATCGCCTATGTCACGCCGTCCCATCAGTATCCTACCGGAATCGTCATGCCGGTAGGCAGGCGCCAGGAGCTCTTGAAATGGGCGGATCAGGAAGAGGGAAGATACATCATCGAGGACGACTATGACAGTGAATTCCGCTATAAAGGGAAACCAATTCCGGCGCTGCAGGGGATGGACGCTCATGAAAAAGTGATCTATCTGGGGACGTTTTCCAAATCTGTGGCTCCTGCGATCCGGCTGAGTTATATGGTGCTTCCCATGCCCTTGTTGGAAAGATATGAAGAGAAAAACAGTTTTATCCATTCTACGGTGTCCAAGGTTGATCAGAGAATCGTACAGAAGTTTATTGAAGACGGTTATTATGAAAGACATTTAAATAAGACGCGTGCCCTGTATAAAGGAAGGCATGATGCATTGATAGAAGAGCTGAAAGGTTTGTCCGGAATCTGCCGTATCTCCGGAGAACATGCGGGCGTCCATCTGCTTTTGCATTTTCAGGAGAACCGGACAGAAGAAGAGTTGATCCGTCTTGCCAGAGCAGAAGGCATCCGGGTCTATGGAATGTCGGATTATCAGATTATAAAAGACAGGCCCAAAGAGCCGACGATCCTGCTTGGGTATGCCAATCTGACAGAAGAGCAGATCAAAGAAGCAGTCCGGATACTGATCCGGTGCTGGACAAAAGAACCTGCCCGGTAATGATTTGGCCGGGCAGGTTCTTTTCTTATTTTTCCGTTTCTGATTCTGATTCCGTTTCCGTTTCTTTTTCCGTATCTGTATTGTTGTCTTTGTCATCGGCTTCGGTCTTTTCTTCCGCCTTCGGAGTGAGAGGAACGTATTCGCGGTCTGAAACTGGTTTCAGATCACTGTCAAGATCAAAGTCTTCATCCTCAAAATCGTCAGCAAACTCATCCTCGCTATCCGAAGAGGAATTTTTCAGATAATAGACAAGGCCGGCAACAGCACCGCCTATTGCTGCCAGACTTAACAAACGTTTTAACCACTTAGCCATAATGATTGACTCCTTTCCTCATTCTATAAACACTATCATAACACATATTGTATCATTTTTCCGCAAAAAACAAAAGAAAATACATGGAAGTTGAGAAGAATCCAAAATTGTGTTACACTGTACCCGTTACCCGTATATCAGGAAAAGAGGATTAAAGGAGATAGATTGAATATGAGCAGCCAGAAAGAACCCAGCACGGCAAAAAAAGGATTGTTCCGGGTTGTATTTAGCAGAACCGGTATCATTCTTCTTCTTTTGCTTGTACAGATCGGCATGATGATGAGCAGTGTGCTCTATCTGCATGAATACATCCATTTTGTGTATGGAACGATGGTGATCCTGCAGATTGTAGTACTGATCTATCTGATCAATGCGGAAGGCAATCCGGCGTTTAAAATGACCTGGATGCTGTTTGTGCTGGCAGTTCCCATTTTTGGTGTCGTGTTTTATATTTTTGTCAAGACACAGCCGGGCAGTAAGTTTATGAAGAATCGGCTGGCAGCTATGAAGATCGAGACAGATCCATATATGCAGCAGGATCCAGAGGTGATCGAAGCCATCTGGGCCAGCAAATCAGCCAATGCGAATCTGTCTTATTATCTGTCTAACCAGCTGGGATTTCCGACCTATCGTAATACGGATGTTAAATATTTCCCTCTGGGAGAGTATAAGTTCAAGGCAATGCTTCAGGAACTTCAGAAGGCGAAAAAGTTTATTTTCATGGAGTATTTTATTGTAGAAAAAGGGTATATGTGGGGATCGATCCTGAAGATTTTAAGGGAAAAAGTGCAGGAAGGCGTGGAAGTGCGGTTTATGTATGACGGCATGTGCGCCATATCCATGCTTCCCTACCGTTATCCCGAGCAGTTGAAGCGGTATGGGATCAAATGTAAGATGTCCAATAAAGTCAGGCCTTTTCTATCTACGACACAGAACAACCGGGATCATCGGAAAATCTGCGTGATCGACGGAAAAGTGGGATTTACAGGGGGCGTGAACCTGGGAGATGAATATATCAACCGGAAGGTCCGTTTCGGGCACTGGAAGGATACGGCGGTTTTGTTAAGAGGCGACGCAGTACAGAGCCTGACCATGATTTTTCTGCAAATGTGGAACGTAGACGAACGTAAGGCGGAAAATTATAAGCGTTATCTGACGCCAAAGCGAAAAGGTCTTCATCGGGAATTGGGGTATGTGATCCCTTATGCGGACAGCCCTTTTGATAATGAAAATGTGGGAGAGGAAGTATACTTTCATATCCTGAATCACGCCAAAAAGTATGTACATATTATGACGCCCTATCTGATTCTGGACAATGAGATGCTGACAACCTTGAAAAGGGCGGCAAAAAGTGGAATCGAGGTTATCATTATTATGCCGCATATTCCGGACAAGTGGTATGCGTTTGTGGTGGCTAAGACATATTATAAGGAACTGATCAAAGGCGGTGTACAGATTTATGAGTACCGGCCTGGATTTGTCCATGCGAAAGTGTTTGTGTCAGACGATGATACGGCTACAGTAGGAACCATTAATCTTGATTACCGGAGTCTGTATCTGCATTTCGAAAATGGGGTATTCATTTATAACAATTCAGAAATTGACAGAATTGAACGGGATTTTCAGCAGACGCTTGCAAAATGTCATAAGGTCACGCTGGTCGAGGTGCGCAACCGGACTATGCTTACGAAAATAACCGGACAGGTATTGCGTTTGTTGGCACCGTTGATGTAGACAGAGGAAAAAAATTGTAGTATAATGCAAAAGTGGCTTTATAAGTCAGTTTATTCGCACAGGAGGAATGGATAATGGTAAAAGCGGTAGTAGGCGCCAATTGGGGAGATGAAGGAAAGGGAAAGATCACAGACATGCTGGCTGAGAAAGCGGATATTATCATCCGGTTTCAGGGCGGGGCGAATGCCGGTCATACGATTGTCAATGACTACGGCAAGTTTGCGCTTCATACACTGCCTTCCGGGGTCTTTTACGGACATACGACGAATATTATCGGAAATGGAGTCGCGCTGGATATCCCGGTGTTGTTTAAGGAGATTCAGTCCATCGTTGACAGAGGCGTACCGGTACCGAAGATCCTGGTATCAGACCGGGCACAGATCGTGATGTCTTATCACAAGAATTTTGACGCATACGAGGAAGAGCGTCTGGGAGGAAAGTCCTTTGGCTCCACGAAATCAGGCATCGCACCGTTTTATTCAGATAAATATGCCAAGATCGGTTTTCAGGTCAGCGAGCTGTTTGATGACGAGCTGCTGAAGGAAAAGGTAGTCAGAGTAGCGGAGCAGAAGAATGTTCTTCTGGAACATCTCTATCATAAACCAGCCATTTCGCCGGAGGATTTATATAAAGAGCTGAAAGAATACAAAGAGATGGTTGCACCATATGTATGTGATACAGCATTGTATCTCCATCAGGCACTGAAGGAAGGAAAGGAAGTGCTGCTGGAGGGTCAGCTTGGTACTTTGAAGGATCCTGACCACGGAATCTATCCGATGGTGACTTCTTCTTCTACCCTGGCGGCATATGGAGCGATCGGCGCAGGTGTGCCTCCTTATGAGATCAAGAAGGTGATTACCGTATGTAAGGCATACTCCAGCGCTGTAGGCGCAGGAGCCTTTGTCAGTGAGATTTTCGGAGATGAGGCTGACGAGCTCAGAAGACGCGGCGGCGATGGAGGAGAATTTGGAGCGACCACAGGACGTCCAAGAAGAATGGGATGGTTTGACTGTGTGGCATCCAAATATGGGTGCAGACTCCAGGGCACCACAGATGTGGCGTTCACCGTGCTGGACGTGCTGGGATATCTGGATGAAATCCCGGTATGTGTGGGGTATGAGATTGACGGAGAGGTCACAACAGACTTCCCGACTACTCATCTTCTGGAGAAGGCAAAGCCGGTGCTGAAGAAATTGCCGGGATGGAAATGTGATATCCGCGGCATCCGCAAATACGAAGAACTGCCGGAAAACTGCCGGAAGTATATTGAATTTGTGGAAGAGCAGATTGGATACCCGATTACTATGGTTTCCAACGGACCGGGAAGAAACGATATTATCTACAGATAGAAAAAAAGCAGGTGCGAAGGCATCTGCTTTTCTTATGTTTTGTTAAGAAATGTATCAGGATTTTTTTATAATATCGCCATATCCTGGTCACAACTGATGCATATAATAAGTCATACGACAATATAATAATAATGTCGGAAGTCAAAAGGGGGACGAACGAGTATAAATAAAATGAAAAGGAGGAATCCATATGTACCAGAAAGACCGGGAACTGACGGAAAATAATGCATTATCCATCGAGGAATATCTGAACAGGCGGAAAGCAAGAAGAGATAAACAGGAAAAGGACATGCCGGAAGAAATGGTTCCTTTTGAAGTTTACCTCTCGTCATCGCTGTCCTGGTCGTGAGATGTAAGTTTGTACACGAGCAGGAAGCCATAGAGCAGCACCGGGATCAGGATCGTACATCCGATGGAGGCCCACAGGAGGTCAGAGGCTGCAGGATGGTCTGTCAGCGCGAAGACCAGGGTGCAGAGATACATAAGAACTAAGGCGGCTGCGCCAAGCAGCGCGAAAATACGTTTTAACTTTTTCATTCGAATCATCCTTTACATCTGAATTAGACTTTAGTATATTATATAGAGTACAGAATAAAAAAGCAATCAATACAAAGGAGTATCAGAATATGAGTCGTACATTATTAGAGCAGTGGAGAGATATCGCATATGATGAAAGTGCAGATAAGGGGCAGCTTCAGAGATTCTGGGGTACATATTTTCAGATCGAGAAGGAGATTTATGAGCAGCTTCTTTCTAATCCCGATGAAGAAGTGAAAGGGACGGTGAAGGAGCTGGCAGAAAAATATGGACAGAAGGTTCTGACCATGGTGGGATTCCTGGACGGGATCAATGAAAGCCTGAAGGAAGAAAACCCGATTGAAACCATGGACGAAGATACTGTAGTAAGCCTTGCCTTTGATAAAGAAAAATTATATAAAAATATGGTGGACGCAAAGGCAGACTGGCTGTATGAGCTTCCTCAGTGGAAGGAGATTTATTCCGAGGAAGAACTGAAGAGATTATACAAAGAGCAGAAGGAGTCCCGGACAGTCCGGAAGGAGAAAAAGATCGGACGGAACGATCCATGTCCGTGCGGATCCGGGAAAAAGTATAAAAAATGTTGTGGCAGATAGTTCTGTTTATCTGCGGATGCGTCTGCTTTCTATATTATGGAGTGATCTGTGTATCTCTTCATAAATGGGATTCTACATTTTCCAGATTCTGGCCGGCGGCGGGCATGGGTTTTCTTGCCTGTGCGGCGCTGATCCGATGGACCGATCTGGATCTTCTGATATACATATTACTGGCCTTATCGGCTGTTCTGTTTCTGTATACAGAAGCCAGGATCATAGGCGGGATGTCCGGCAGGAATATGCCGGAGTGCCAGTATATCATTGTGCTGGGAGCCCATGTGGAGGGGAAACGGATCACAGATTCTCTGAAGCGGAGGCTGGACCGGGCCTTTGAGTATCTGAATGCACATCCTGGAACCCGGGCCGTTCTTTCAGGCGGAAGGGGAGAGGGAGAAGATATCACAGAGGCGGAGGCGATGTCGGGCTATTTAAAAGCCAGGGGCATAGATCCGGAAAGACTGCTTCTGGAGAGACGTTCCACCACAACGAAAGAGAATCTGGAGTTTTCAAAGGCGCTGATCCAAAGTCCGGACGAACCGGTGGGAATCGTATCCAATAATTTCCATCTGTATCGGGCCTGTGTGCTGGCAGAAAAATGCGGCTATAAAAAAGCCTGCCCTCTGCCGTCGGATTGTCATCTGGTCCTGCTTCCCAATTATATGATGAGGGAGTTCTTTGCCGTATGGAAAGTATGGACGGGATTGTAAAACGAGTGTTGACAAAGAAAAAAGCGGTGATTATAATAGTTACATATATGACAAAGCGTTGAAGAGAAGAGTAGGCTGGGAAAGAGCAGACAGAGAAAGGAGCCTCAGGCTGAAAGCTCCCATACTTGGAACCGGCTGAAGACCACCTTGGAGCGGCTGCAAAACAGCACGGTGATTCCGTTATCATCATGAAATAAAGTGGTTCCGGCAAGAGAGTTTGCCGGTTCAAACAGGGTGGAACCGCGAGAAGACTCGTCCCTTACAGCAGTAGCTGTAAGGGATTTTTTTATGAAAGGAAGGCACAAAGGATGGGTGAGCAGAAGGCTTATCAGCATAAGGTACAATATTATGAGACAGACCAGATGGGAATCGTCCATCATTCCAACTATATCCGCTGGTTTGAAGAAGCCCGGACGAATTATATGGAATGCCTGGGCATAGGGTATGAGACTATGGAAGCGCAGGGCATCTTAAGCCCGGTACTGTCTGTGTCGGCAGAGTATCTCAGGATGGTACATTTTGGAGATGTAGTCACGATTGACTGTTATATCAAAGAATATAACGGGATCAAGCTGACTCTGGTCTATGAAGTGATCCTGAATAAAACCGGAATGGTACACTGTCGCGGGACGAGCAGACACTGCTTCATTAATCGTGAGGGCAGACCCCTGTCACTGAAGCATTCCGCCCCAGAGTTTCATGAAATGTTCATGAGAGGCCGGAAGGAAGGGCAGAGCAGACTGGAGCATCTGACCAAGAATCCGCTGAAAAAGAAAAAATCATAGAAAATAAGAAAGAAGAGGAGACAAGCACTATGAAAATCACATTGAAAGACGGAACAGTCAAAGAGTATGAAAGCAAAATGTCGGTGCTGGATATTGCAAAGGATATCAGCGAAGGACTGGCAAGAGCAGCGACCTCTGCAAAGGTAGACGGTGAGATTGTGGATCTGCGTACCGAGGTGGACAAGGATTGTGAACTGGAAATTCTGACTTTTGATTCTGAAGAAGGAAAGGGCGCCTTCTGGCACACCACTTCCCATATTATGGCGCAGGCGGTCAAGCGTCTTTATCCGGAGACAAAGCTGGCAATCGGACCTTCCATCGACCATGGTTTTTATTACGATCTGGACAGGGAGACCCCGTTTGTGGCTGAGGATCTGGAAAAGATCGAAGCAGAGATGAAAAAGATCGTAAAGGAAGCGCTGACCATCGAACGATTTACAAAAACAAGAGAAGAAGCTGTGGCATATTTTAAGGAGAAGAATGAGCCATACAAGGTGGAACTTGTGGAGGATCTGCCGGAGGGAGAGGAAATCAGTTTCTATCAGCAGGGAGAGTTTGTAGATCTCTGTGCAGGACCTCATCTGATGTCTACCAAAGGCGTCAAGGCCGTTAAGTTGTTAAGTCTGGCGGGCGCTTACTGGAGAGGCAGTGAAAAGAACAAGATGCTGACTCGTATCTACGGTATTTCCTATCCAAAGAAAGCGCAGCTTGACGAATATCTCCATATGATGGAAGAGGCGAAAAAACGCGATCACAGAAAGCTGGGAAGAGAGCTTGGCATTTTCATGATGTGCGATGAGGGACCGGGATTCCCGTTCTTCCTTCCAAAGGGCATGGTGCTGAAAAATACGCTGCTTGACTACTGGAGAGAGCTCCATAAGAAAAACGGATATGTGGAGATCTCCACACCGATGATCTTAAGCCGTCATCTGTGGGAGAATTCCGGACACTGGGATCATTATAAAGACAATATGTATACGACACAGATTGATGGAGAAGACTACGCAGTGAAACCAATGAACTGTCCGGGTGGCATGCTGGTCTACAAATCAGAGCCCCGTTCCTACAAAGATCTGCCTCTCCGGGCAGGAGAACTGGGGGTAGTACACAGACATGAAAAATCCGGAGCCCTTCACGGATTGTTCCGTGTAAGGTGCTTTACACAGGATGACGCCCATATCTTTATGATGCCGGAGCAGATCCGCGATGAGATCAAGGGAGTTGCAAGGCTGATCGATGAGGTTTACAGCCTGTTTGGATTTAAATACCATGTTGAGCTGTCTACCCGTCCGGAAGACAGTATGGGAAGTGATGAAGACTGGGAGATGGCAACGGAAGGCTTAAGAGGCGCGCTGGATGATCTGGGACTGGATTATGTGGTCAACGAAGGAGACGGTGCATTCTACGGCCCGAAGATTGACTTCCATCTGGAGGATTCCATCGGCAGAACATGGCAGTGTGGAACCATTCAGCTGGATATGCAGATGCCCCAGCGTTTTGATCTGGAGTATACAGGAGCCGACGGCGAAAAACACAGACCGATCATGATCCACAGAGTGGCCTTTGGATCCATCGAGCGATTTATCGGTATTTTGATCGAGCATTTTGCAGGGGCATTCCCGACCTGGCTTGCTCCGGTACAGGTAAAGGTTCTTCCGATTTCTGATAAATATATGGAATATGGAAAAGAAGTTCTTGCAAAGCTGGAAGCGGCAGGAATCCGGGCTGAGATTGACACCCGTGCCGAGAAGATCGGCTATAAGATCCGTGAGGCACAGATGAATAAGATTCCTTATATGCTGGTTGTCGGCGCGAAGGAAGAAGAGCAGAAGGCCGTGTCTGTCAGAAGCCGTTTCGCCGGGGATGAGGGACAGAAGAGTCTTGAAGAGTTTATCTGCAGCATAAAAAAGGAAATTGATTCCAAAGAGCAAAGAGCGGTAGAGAAAACAGAAGACTAATTATCGTCTTACGTTTATTAATCGTAAAAAAGGGCATAATATACCTCGATATTTCAAAAAAAGAACAGGAGGGAATATTATGCCGGAATTAAAATGTACGGTGCAGACATGCAGACACAATCAGGATTATTACTGCTGTCTTGATAAGATCACAGTAGGAGGAAATTCTGCAAAGCAGGCAGAAGATACCTGCTGCGACAGTTTTGAGAAAAGAAACAGCAATACGACCGCCAATTCTATTGGGGATGCGACCGCTTTCTGCAGTATTGACTGCAAGGCACAGAACTGTATGTATAATGATTCGTGCGAATGTCACGCCGGAAAGATCAGCGTAGAGGGCGGAGGAGCCTGCCAGTGTCAGGAAACCGCCTGCGCAACCTTTCAGAAAGAGTGTTAGATGTTAAGCAACGCTAAACGGGGGACGGGGGATTTCTGGAAATCCCCCGTCCCCATTTGGTGTTGACGGTAATTTGCCGGAAGGGTATAATAATTTTAATGCTCTTAAGAAAAGGAGAATGAATTATGCCGATCAGAGTTCAAAATGACCTTCCGGTGAAAGAAATACTGGAAAAGGAAAATATATTTGTCATGGACGAGCACCGGGCGACCCACCAGGATATCCGTCCGATCAGCATCGGGCTTCTGAACCTGATGCCATTAAAAGAAGATACGGAGCTTCAGATCTTGCGTTCCCTGTCTAACACACCTCTCCAGGTGGATGTGACTTTTGTGATGGTGTCTTCGCATACGTCAAAGAATACGCCGACCAGTCATCTGAATAAATTTTATTATAAGTTTGACGAAATCAAGGAAAAGAAGTTTGACGGGTTCATCATCACCGGGGCTCCGGTAGAACAGATCCCCTTCGAGGAAGTGGATTACTGGGAAGAATTAAAGGAGATCATGGAGTGGAGCAAGACCCATGTGACTTCTACCCTGCATCTCTGCTGGGGAGCCCAGGCCGGAATGTATTATCATTACGGGATTGATAAAGAACAGCTGGATCAGAAGGTGTTCGGTGTCTTCTGGCATAAGGTGCTGAACAGGAAGATCCCTCTGGTACGGGGCTTTGATGATGTGTTTCTTGCGCCCCATTCCAGACATACTCAGACCCCGATTGAGAAAGTGCGCGCGGATGAGCGCCTGACGATCCTGGCGGAGTCAGAGGAGGCAGGACTGTTTCTCGCCATGGCCAAAGGGGGACGCCAGATCTTCGTGATGGGACATCCTGAGTATGACCGCGTTACACTGGATCAGGAGTATAAGAGAGACCTTTCCAAAGGACTGCCGATCCAGATGCCGAAAAACTACTATACGAATGATGATCCGGATATCCGGCCTCTTCTGACATGGAGGGCTACTTCAAATAATCTGTATACAAACTGGCTGAATTATTATGTATACCAGGTAACCCCGTACGATCTGTACGGGACACCATTCTAAACAGCTCGCCAGTCTTTATAAATCAATATCCTCTGCGTCAGACATATGTGTCTGAGTGTAGATAATGACAGTATCCCCTTCGTGAAGAATCATTTTTCCGTTGGGGATCATTACTTTTTTATGACGTTTGACCAGCACGACGATGGAATGGCGCGAGATGTCCAGATCCCGGATACGTTCACCGATCCAGGGATGACTTTTCTGAAGCGTCAGTTCCTTTAGCTTCATCCGCTCTTTGGGATCATGGAAAGATTCTGCCCCGAGGATCATGACATCGTCAGCTTTGAGCAGCGTGTTCCCCCTGGGAACCAGGATTTTATAATCACGCTGGACGGCGGCCACGATAATGCGGTCAGGGAGATGAAGCTGCCGGATGGTATGACCGACCCAGTCATCCTGGTCAGAAAGAGGAAGACGGATAAAGTGGATATCGCTCTCCATTCCGTACTCGGTGATTCGTTTGATCCTGGAATACTGATCTACGAATCCGGCAGATATGATACCGGTAGGAATGGCAACCATACCAACACCTAAGAAGGTGATAAAAATCCCGAACATTTTTCCAAGAGTCGTAACAGGATAAATATCACCATATCCAACGGTGAGCAGGGTAGATGCAGACCACCAGATCCCGGAAAAGGCGTTGGTAAAAACTTCTGGCTGCGCTTCATGTTCCAGACTGTACATGCAAAGGCTGGAGCCAAGCATCAGCATCAGGATGATAAATACGGATGACATCAGCTGCTGTTTTTTTCCGGATATGACTTCACCGATCACATTCAGAGAATCATAGTAGGAGTTGATCCGGAACAGACGGAAAATCCGGATAATCCTAAGCATCCGGAAGGCCACAGCACCCTGAGGAAAAAAGAAGGGCAGATAGTGAGGCAGAAAGCATAACAGATCCACTACTCCGGTAAAGGAACAGACATATTTCCGGATGGCCAGAGGCTCCGAAAGCATCGGATACAGATATTTCGCTGTCCATACTCTTAGGACATAATCTACACCGAAAAGAGCAACGGTCACATTATCGATGATAATCAGCAGTTCTCCATAGTCTGTTTTTATATGATCAAAGGTATACATGATGCTGGCGGCCAGGTTCAGCAGGATGCAGAAAGCATTGAACAGATCGTATGCCCTGCTGGGATAGTCGTATTTTGTACCCACCTCTATGATTTCAAAGATTCTTTTTCTCTTTCGTTCCCATTGTGTATTCATGACATGTCTCCCTCGTGTATTTTCTCATTTTTTAATTGTACTATATCAGCACGGGGGATGCATCCTTTTTATGCAATTTTCCAAAAAGCAGACGTTATATTGAATTATATCTGTGCATAAAATATGTTAAAAGATTCTTAATATACAGAAAATTCAAAATAATACAATAGTTATATAATTAACAATATAAAACAATAAAGAAATATCTTAATTATTTAGTAAAAATGACGAATAATATGTCATTTTTATAACAGATATTGATATTTTCGATACATTCATGTAGAATAAACCTAGTGATACGCAGGAGAAGCGCGGAAGGAGGTATTGTTCTCCTGAGTTATGGAAACAGAAATGAGATTCCAGCAAAGATGCATGTGAACAAGGTAAACACAAAGGAGAAGAGAAAGAAAAGGGGGAATTGAATTTATGTATGATGCGATTAACAACTTTGTGACCACCGTTAACGGATGGGTATGGGGCTGGCCGATGATCATCCTGCTTCTGGGAACTCATATTTTTATGACGTTCCGGACAGGATTTATCCAGAAGCATTCGCTTGGAAAAGGTATCCGACTTTCTGTGACCAAGGATCCGGAAGCAGAAGGAGAGGTTTCTCAGTTTGGAGCCCTGACGACAGCGCTGGCGGCAACTATCGGTACCGGTAACATCATTGGTGTCGGCACAGCGATCGCCATGGGAGGCCCTGGCGCAGTTCTCTGGATCTGGCTCAGCGGTGTATTCGGAATCGCGACCAAGTATTCGGAGTCGCTGATCGCCGTTAAGTACAGGGTTAAGACAGAAGACGGCCGTATGCAGGGCGGTGCCTTCTACGCACTGGAGAGAGGCCTGAATATGAAATGGCTCGGTATGCTGTTTGCGATTCTGGCAGGTCTTGCATCCTTTGGTATCGGATGTGCGACCCAGGTAAATGCTATCGCAACCGTTGCAAATGAGAACTTTAATATTCCGCCTCTGGCAGTCGGCATCGTGATTGCAGCGCTGACCGCATTCGTTATCTTCGGAGGTATTAAATCTATCGCTAACGTATGTGAAAAGCTGGTTCCGTTTATGGCGATCTTCTATGTGCTTGGATGTCTGATCATCCTGTGTATGAACTATGACTTTATTATTCCGGCAATCGTTACAATCTGCAAGCTGGCCTTTACACCTGGCGCTGCAGCCGGTGGTCTGGTTGGTACTGGTATCCTGATGGCGATGCGGTTTGGTATTGCAAGAGGTCTGTTCTCTAATGAATCTGGTATGGGTTCTGCTCCTATCGCGGCAGCGGCGGCTCAGACGAGAAACCCGGTTCGTCAGGCTCTGGTATCCTCTACAGGAACTTTCTGGGATACAGTAGTTGTATGTCTGATGACTGGTCTGGTTCTGGTAACCACAATCATGAAGAATCCTAGTATCAATGCAGATGAAGTATCTGACGGCGGTGTCCTTACTTCTCTGGCATTCGGACAGATTCCGGTTCTTGGCCCATTGATCCTTACCCTTGGCATTATCTGTTTTGCCTATTCCACGATCCTTGGATGGGCATATTACGGAGAGCGTTGTGTGGAATACTTCGCAGGAAGATTTGGAAAAGGCATCCTGATCGGATACCGCTGCCTGTACATAGCCGTTGCAGTGATCGCGCCAGTCGTAGCGCTGGATCTGATCTGGCTGATTGCAGATACGCTGAATGCGTTCATGGCGATACCGAACCTGATAGCAGTTCTGCTGCTGTCCAATGAAATTGTACGTGAGACGAAGAAGTATATTAATAATCTGGATATGAAGGATGAGACTCCTGTTCCGGTTATTAAGAGATAGAATGGAGACAGGTTTTAAAACTTTATCTTGACAAATGCGCTTTGTTGGATTAAAGTATTAAGAGTAAACGATAATAAGTGAAACCGTTGAGAAAGAGGAGTAGCTCACCTGGAGAAGTCAAAGAGAGCGGCAGATGGTGGGATTGCCGTATGGATCTGATGAGTGAATGGACTTTTGAGGGCGGCCTGAAATCGTTAGAGAGTATGGCTTGTCGGGAACCGAACCCGTTATCAATCAGGAGTGTATGTTAGTACATGAGAAAAGTGGACGATTCGTCAATTTGAGTGGTACCGCGATGATATGATAATATTACCGCCTCAAACCTGGAGTTTGAGGCGGTTTCTTTTTTGCCGCAGGGACATTCAAAATATTTTCTCTCCTAACAACATACGGCCGCTGGCAGATGTGGGCGTATCAAAAAAAGAAAAAAGGAGACAAAATTATGAAGAAGAGATTAGTAGCAGGACTTTTGACAACAGCAATGGTAACAGTGATGGCAGCAGGGTGCGGCAGCGGATCCGGGGATTCCGGTGATGGAAAACAGGAAAGCTACACCATCGGAATCGAGCAGTTTGCAGAACACGGTTCTCTGGACAACTGCCGGGAAGGCTTCCTTGCAGGACTGGAAGATGAGGGCTTTGTAGAAGGGGACAATCTGACAGTAGATTATCAGAATGCCGCATCTGACATGGGAACAGCCGGGCAGATTTCAGACAGTTTCGTGTCTGACGGTGTAGATCTGATCTGTGCCATCGCGACACCGAGCGCGCAGAGCGCATATAATGCTGCGATGGATTCGGATATTCCGGTGGTATATACGGCAGTTACAGATCCGGAAGCAGCAGAACTTACTGACAAGGACGGAATGCCGGTGGGAGAAGTGACAGGAACCTCTGATAAGCTGCCGATCGAAGAACAGCTTCAGATGATGAGAGAGATTCTTCCTGAGGCCAAGACATTGGGAATCATGTATACTACCAGCGAGGCGAATTCTATTTCTGCAATTGAAGAGTATGAGGAACTGGCGGGAGATTATGGATTTGAGCTGGTGACTACAGGTATTTCTACAACGGCAGATGTTTCCCTGGCAGCAGATGATCTTTTAAGTAAAGTAGACTGCATCACAAATCTGACAGACAACACGGTTGTAGCTTCGCTTCCGACGATCCTTGAGAAGGCAAATGAGAAAAAGATTCCTGTCTTTGGAAGCGAGATCGAACAGGTGAGGATCGGATGCCTGGCAGCAGAAGGAATCGATTATGTTGCACTGGGAGAACAGACTGGAAGAATGGCTGGACAGATTCTCAAAGGGGAAAAGAAAGCATCCGAGATGCCCTGTGAAGTCATTACAGAGCCGGGCTTTTATGTAAATAATAAGGTGGCAGAAAATCTTGGAATTACCATTCCGGAAGAACTGGCATCCTCTGCAACAGAAAGTTTTGATGATATTACTGCAGAGTAATAGTTAGGGAGGCATTTTCATGAGTTTTTTCATTTCGATACTGGAACAGGGGCTGATATATGGAATCCTGGCTCTTGGCGTATACATCACATATAAGATCCTGGACTTTCCGGATCTGACAGTAGACGGAAGCTTTCCTCTGGGGGCTGCTGTGACGGCGGCGCTGATCACACGGGGGCTGAATCCATACCTGACGCTTTTGATCTCATTTTTCGTCGGCGTGCTGGCAGGAGTATGTACAGGACTGATCCATGTAAAGGGCAAGGTAAGAGATCTGTTGTCCGGAATCATTATGATGACGGCCTTATGGTCTATCAATCTGTATATTGCAGGGACGGCTAACGTGCCTTTGTTTTCCCAGAAGACGATTTTTAAGAACGATTTTATTGAAAATGTCATCCCAGAGGGAATGTCGAAGTATACAACACTTTTGCTGATCCTGATCCTGACGGTAATCTGTAAGGTGCTCCTGGATCTGTATCTGAAGACGAAATCCGGATTCCTGCTGAGAGCAGTAGGAGACAATCCGGTGCTGGTGACTTCTCTTGCCAAGGATCAGGGGAATGTAAAAATCTTGGGACTTGCTCTCGCAAACGGGCTGGTTTCTCTGGCAGGATGTGTGTTTGCCCAGGAAGAGCGGGTGTTTGAGATTTCAAGCGGTACCGGGGCGATCGTTATCGGCCTGGCAAGCGTGATCATCGGAACCAGCCTGTTTAAAAAGGTGACGTTCCTGAAGGCGACAACGGCCGTTCTGATCGGATCTGTGATCTATAAAGCCTGTGTAGCGGTTGCGCTCCGGAGCTTTGAGCCTCAGGCTATGAAGCTGATCACGGCGGTATTATTCCTGATTATTCTGATTATCAGCATGGAGAGAAAGAAGAAGGTGACAGGCAATGCTTGAGTTAAAAGGTATTCATAAATATTATAATCCGGGCACAGTCAATGAGATGTGTCTCTTTCAGAATTTTAATCTGAAGATAGACCAGGGAGAGTTCCTGTCTGTAGTCGGAAGTAACGGATCTGGAAAGACTTCCATGCTGAATATTATCTGTGGAAGCATTCCGGCAGAGTCCGGACAGATCCTTATCAACGGGAAGGATATTACAAAAGAAAAAGAGTTCCGGCGCAACGCCAGGATCGGCCGTGTCTATCAGAATCCGGCCGTGGGGACCTGCCCGTCGATGACGATTCTGGAAAACATGTCTCTTGCGGATAATAAAGGAAAGATCTATGGTCTTGGAAGAGGAACGAATCGTGCCCGCATTGACACATACCGGGAACAGTTAAGACAGTTGAATCTGGGGCTGGAAGACAAACTGGATGTAAAGGTGGGAGCACTTTCAGGAGGGCAGCGGCAGGCCATGGCTCTTTTGATGTCCACAATGACGCCCATCGAGTTCCTGATCCTGGATGAGCATACTGCTGCTTTGGATCCGAAGACGGCAGAACTGATCATGGAACTGACAGATAAGATCGTGAAAGAAAAGAATCTGACCACGATCATGGTGACGCATAATCTGCGATATGCAGTAGAATATGGAAACCGTCTGATCATGATGCATGAAGGTAAGGTCATCCTGGACAAAAAGGGAGAAGAAAAGAAGCAGCTGTCGGTAGAGGACATCCTGACTCTCTTCAACGAGATCAGCATTGAATGCGGCAACTAGATATAGCAGGAGGATACAGATATGGCAAAAAGAATCGCCAGGTTTGAAAAGGTAAGTTTTGAACAGTTCCGGGAGGGATATGAGGATTCCTTCGGCCCGGAAAAAGAAGAACAACTGCAAAAGATATATGAAGAGATCAGATTACCACGGAGAGCAACGGCCGGTTCCGCAGGATATGATTTTTATACGCCGGTTCCTCTGACCATTCACCCGGGAGAGACGGTTAAGATTCCTACCGGGATCCGGGTAAAAATGGATCAGGACTGGGTTCTGAAATGTTATCCAAGGAGCGGACTGGGATTCAAATACAGGCTGCAGCTGAATAATACAGTCGGGATTATCGACAGTGATTATTACGGATCAGATAATGAAGGACATATCTTTGCCAAGCTTACCAATGACAGCAGAGAGGGAAAGGTAGTAGAACTGGAATCCGGCACCGGATTCATGCAGGGGATTTTTGTGGAATACGGGATTACGGTGGATGATGAAGTGACAACGATCCGAAACGGTGGATTTGGAAGCACGACAGGCAAGCAGATATAGAAATGAAATAAAAAGGATTGGCAAGCTGCCAGTCCTTTTTTTGAATAATTTTCTGGAATATCGGTTATTCTACGTTACAGATATGAAGACTGGATAAAGGAGAATGAAACGATGCCGGAGAAAAAAGAGATGCAGCAAAAGAAAATCAGTGCTTCCAGGGAAGAGAATACCGCTTACATGAACCAGATCCTTCCGGTGAAGGAGAGCTTTGACCTGATCCAGAGAGACATGATGATCGGAGGGAGAATGGCGTCTTTTTATTTTATTGACGGGTTTACCAAAGACGAGGTCATGTTGAAAGTGATGGATTCGATGATGAAGGTAAAGGAAGATGAAATGCCGGCGGATGCGGCGCAGTTTACCAGGATCTGTCTTCCCTATGTGGAAGTAGAGGTGCTGGAAGATTTTGACGCGGTCCTCCGGAATGTACTGTCTGGTGTTACCTGCCTTTTTGTCGATGGATATGAGGGGTGCATAGCCATTGACTGCCGGACCTATCCGGCCAGAAGCGTGGATGAACCATCAAAGGATAAATCGCTGCGAGGATCCAGGGATGGTTTTGTAGAAACGATTGTGTTTAATACGGCTCTGATGCGAAGGCGTATCCGGGATCCTCATCTGATCATGGAAATGCAGGAGGTGGGCGAAAGCTCCCGGACAGACGTGGCGGTGTGTTACATGAGCGACCGCGTGGACAAGGCGCTTCTTGAGAATGTAACCAGAAGGATCCGGGAGATTAAAGTAGGAGATCTTCGGATGAATCAACAGAGTCTGGCAGAGTGTCTCTTCCGGCGCAAGTGGTATAATCCTTTCCCGAAATTCAAATATACAGAACGGCCGGACACGGCAGCTGCCTGCCTTCTGGAAGGAAAGGTGGTCATCCTGGTGGATAATTCTCCGTCTGCCATGATCCTGCCCACCTCTATTTTTGATATTATAGAAGAGGCGAATGATTATTATTTTCCGACTCTGACCAATGTGTACCTGAAGTTTGCCAGAGGGCTGATCACACTGATGACAGTCTTTCTGACTCCGGTATTCCTGCTTTTTATGCAGAACCTGAACTGGCTGCCGGAAAGCTTTGCTTTTGTGGCGGTGAAGGATACGGTAAATATACCTTTAATCTTTCAGCTCCTGATGCTGGAAATTGCCATCGATGGTCTGCGGCTTGCCGCCATGAGTACGCCCAGTATGCTGAGTACACCGCTTAGTGTTATTGCGGGCCTGGTTATGGGGGAGTTTTCGGTACAGTCCGGCTGGTTTAATTCGGAAGTCATGTTATATATGGCTTTCGTGGCGATTGCCAATTATACCCAGCCAAACTTTGAACTGGGATATGCATTGAAATTTATGCGTCTGATCCTGTTGATCCTGACGGCGTTATTTAACTGGATTGGATTTGCGGCAGGCTGTGTGATCGTCCTTTGCAGCATCTGTTTTAATAAGACTTTATCAGGACGTAATTATCTGAATGTAAAATTGAATTGAGCAGAGAATGATGATATAATAGGGAAGAAAAACAGAAAGTACCATAAGGAGGATCCTATGAGTGAATATGTAATTACAGTGAACAGTACGGTAGATTTACCAAAGGAGTGGCTGGAAGAAAGGCATGTCCCGGTTTTTCCTTTGAAATATACGATTGAAGATAAGACTTATGAAGATATGAGTGGATTGTCATCGAAAGAATTTTTTCAGAAGCTGAGAGAAGGAAAGATGGCAACAACCACTCAGATTAATCCGGAACAGGCAAAGGAGTCCTTTGAGCCTTTGCTGAAGGAAGGAAAGGATATCCTGCATCTGGGATTTTCGTCAGGGCTCAGCGGCACCTACAACAGTATGCGTATCGCGGCAGAAGAGTTAAAGGAGGAGTATCCGGACCGGAAGCTGATCGTAATCGATACCCTCTGCGCGTGTCTGGGCGAGGGGCTGCTTTTATACTATGCACTGAAGAGAAAAAGCGAGGGCATGAGTATCGATGAACTGGCAGAATGGGTAGAAGAAAACAAGTTACATATCTGTCATGATGTTACAGTGGATGATCTGAACCACCTGCACAGAGGAGGACGGATTTCTAAGGCGACGGCTGTCGTAGGTACCATGGTGAAGATCAAGCCGATCATCCACATGGATAATCAGGGAAAACTTCAGGTGATTGGAAAAGAAAGAGGAAGAAAAAAATCTCTGAACAAGATTGTAGATATGGCCGTGGAGCAGGCCAGGGGCTGGGAAAATGACATTATCATGATTACACATGGTGACTGTCTGGAGGATGCTGAGTATGTAGCTGGTCTGGTGCGTGAAAAGATGGGGATCGACAATATCCTGATCAATAACATCGGAACGGTGATCGGAAGTCATACAGGTCCGGGAGTCGTAGCTGTATTCTGCATGGGAAGCCAGCGGTAGCAGCCGGTACATTTTGGAGAAAGAAGAGGTGCCGGATGAAAAAAGAGCTGAAGATTGACCAAAAGATGAAGGAACTTTGGCCGGATACCAGAGTGGGCTGTTTTTGGTACCGGGTCAGTGTGGAAAAGAAAAATGAAGAAATGTGGAAATATCTGAAAAAGGATATTTTTAAGAGAGTAAAGGATGAGATTTTTGATTACGGGGTGAATGAGATACCCAACATCAGAGAATCCCGGGCGGCGTACAAGGTATTTGGAAAAGACCCCAGCCGCTACCGCGTATCATCAGAGGCATTGATCCGGCGCATCGGACAGGGAAAAGGCCTTTATGAAGTCAATACTGTAGTAGATACAAATAATCTCATCTCCATCGAATCCGGCTTTTCTGTCGGGTCCTATGATACAGCTCATCTGGGGGAAGATCTGATTTTCCGGATCGGACGTTCGAATGAGACATACCAGGGGATTGGTAAGGATGAGATTCATATCGAGTCGCTTCCCGTTCTTGCGGATGAGAAAGGGGCGGTAGGAAGCTCCACCAGTGATTCCAGACGGGCGATGATCACGGAAGATACCAAAGAGGTGCTGACCCTGATCTACTGCTTTTCCGAAAGGAAGGAGCTGGAAAAAGCCATGGAATACGGGGGAAAATATCTGGAACTGTATGCCGGTGCGGAAGGACTTGAGAGCTGGATCGTAGAATAAAATGAGAAAACAAATGTAAGATCAGAGGCGGAAATCATTGATAAATTTCCGCCTCTGATTTTGTCGTTTTTTGAGGAGAAATTTTATCAAAAAACGGTTGACATCTAAAAAAAAGGAAGATAGTATATTATTGTTAGTTACCGAACTGTTAGGAGCCGAATGAATCAGACAGGGGTGATAAGAACATGGGAGATGCAGTGGGAAAGTGGGTCAGTCGCGTATCCCATCAATTAAAAAGACAGATTTTCTGGCAGGATGAGCCGGGAGATCTAACGATTTTGCAGAAGAATATTCTGCATTTTATTTTGTTCGAAACTATGCAGCGGGACTTATATCAGAAAGATCTGGAAAAAGAATTTAAAGTCCGCAGATCTACCGCTTCGGAAAATCTCAGGCTTCTGGAGAAGAAAGGGTATATCTGCCGGGAATGTGCAAGAGAAGATGCCAGAATGAAAAAGATTACTCCCACCGGGAAGGCAGTATGCTTAAGGCATCAGCTGCTTTCTTCCATCGAACGGGCCGAAGAGAGGATCCGCGAGGGAATCCCGGAAGAGGATATGCAGACATTTTTCAGGGTATTGAAGCAGATTTCCGCAAATCTGACCGCCTGGGAAAAGGAAAAGAAATAAAAAGGAAAGGAAGAGACAAAAGCGATGAACCGAAAGTTATTAAAGTCCGTAAGGGAATATAAAAAGCAGGCTTTTATCGCGCCGGTTCTGGTAACACTGGAAGTGCTGCTGGAAGTTCTGATCCCGCTTCTGATGGCCAATATCATTGATGTGGGGATCATGAACGGCGACATGGACTACATCATCAAAATGGGAATCATACTGGTCATTATGGCCATGGTATCGCTCTTTTTCGGAGCGAAAGCAGGGCAGGTGGCTGCAGTGGCAGCGGCCGGTTATGCAAAAAATCTGCGGCACGATATTTTTTACAAGATCCAGGATTTTTCCTTCGGAAATATCGACCATTTTTCTACCTCCAGTCTGGTGACCAGACTGACGACAGATATTACGAATGTACAGATGGCGTTTATGTTTACCATCCGTATGCTGGCCAGAGCGCCGATCATGGTGGTACTGTCCTGGATCATGACGGCAACGATCAGCATGAAGATTGCCTGCCTGATGTTGATCACGATCCCGATTCTCGGAGGTGTCCTGATCTTTATTGCCAAGAAAGCTCATCCACATTTTATCCAGGTATTTGACGAGTATGATATTCTCAACAATACTGTGCAGGAAAATGTCAATGCAGCCAGGGTAGTAAAGGCATATGTAAGAGAAGATCATGAAAATGAGAAATTCCACAAGATTTCTCTGAAGGTATTTGATCTGTTTACAAAGGCGGAGAAGATCGTAGCGTGGAACTCCCCGGTTATGAACTTTGTTATGTATACAGTTGTACTCGCCATCGTGCTGATGGGGGGAGAGGACATCGTGTATGGAACCATGCAGACCGGAGAGCTGACCAGTATCATGGTATATGCCATGCAGATTCTGATGTCGCTGATGATGGTATCCTTCGTGTTCGTAATGATTATGATCGCAGAGGCTTCTTCTGACCGTATTAAAGAGGTACTGGAGGAAGTGCCGGAGATGGAGGATGTTCCGGATGCGCTGACCGAAGTGCCGAATGGAGATATTGATTTCGAACATGTAGATTTCAGCTATGCCGGTGAGGATGGAAACCTTTCTTTAAAGGATGTCAGCCTGCATATTAAAAGCGGCCAGGTGGTCGGCGTGATCGGCGGAACCGGAAGCGCAAAGTCTACTCTGGTGCAGCTGATACCGAGGCTTTATGATGTGACTCGCGGCTGTGTCAAGGTCGGCGGAAATGATGTCCGCAGATATAATCTGGAAAAATTAAGAGACCAGGTATCCATGGTGTTGCAGAAAAACGTCCTGTTTACCGGAAGCATTTATGAGAATATCCGGTGGGGGGATGAGAATGCAAGCAATGAGGAAGTACAGAGAGTCTGCCAGCTTGCACAGGCTGACGGCTTTATCAGGGAATTTCCGTCAGGTTACCATACAATGATCGTGGAAGGCGGAAATAATGTATCCGGCGGACAAAAGCAGAGGCTTTGTATTGCAAGGGCGCTTCTTAAAAAGCCGAAAATCCTGATTCTGGATGATTCTACCAGTGCTGTAGATACCAGGACGGACGCCCTGATCCGCAAGGCATTCAGAGAGGAGATCCCGGATACGACCAAGATTATTATTGCACAGAGGATTTCTTCCGTAGAAGATGCGGATATGATCATCGTTATGGAAAATGGCGAGATCAACGGCATCGGAACTTCCGAAGAGCTTCTTAAGAATAATAAGATTTACCGGGAGGTTTATGAATCACAGGTGAGAGGAGGAGAGGATGATGAGTAGAGAACAGGCAGCTCCGGGCGGAAAGCCTGCAGTAACCAAAGATACCATAAAGACAGCAAAAAGGCTGCTTGGATATGTGACCAGCACATATAAGGTACAGTTTGTCCTGGTTTTATTCTGTATCCTTGTAAGTTCCATTGCCAGCATCTCCGTTTCCTTGTCACTGAAATATCTTCTGGATGATTTCATTATCCCGTTGATCGGGCATAAGGATCCGGATTTTTCGGAGCTTTATAAAGCGATCACTGTCTTAGGCATCATCTTCGCCTGCGGTGTGGCGGCTACTTTCCTCTACACCAGACTGATGGTTGTGATCGGGCAGGGAGTCTTAAAGAGAGTCCGTGACGAGATGTTCGAGCATATGCAGAAGCTTCCGATCCGTTATTTTGACCAGCATACCAACGGATCCATCATGAGTCTTTATACCAATGATACCGATACACTGCGGCAGATGATCAACCAGTCTATTCCGCAGGTGCTGATGTCGGCGCTGATGATTGTGGTAACTTTTATCGCAATGCTGGTTCTGAGTCCGATCCTGACGGTTCTTGCGATTGTGGTGATCCTTTTGATGATCGCGGTATCCAGAGTGATCGGAGGAAACAGTGGAAAATATTTCATCCGTCAGCAGCTGGATCTGGCAAATATCACAGGTTTTGTGGAAGAGAGAATGAATGGACAGAGAGTGGTTAAAGTATTTAACCACGAGAGAGAGTCCGAGCAGGAATTTGATGCTCTGAATGAAAAGCTGTTTGAAAGTGCGGCAAACGCCCATACGTTTGCAAGTATTATGGGCCCGATCATTGGCAATATCGGAAACCTGCAGTTCGTCCTGACAGCAGTTCTGGGAGGGTTCCTGTCTGTTATGGGAATTGGAAATATTACCCTTGGAGTCATGGCGTCTTATCTTCAGTTTACCAAAAGCTTTACTCAGCCGTTCATGCAGGTGGCACAGCAGTTTAACTCTATTATCATGGCGCTGGCCGGCGCGGAGCGGATCTTCAATCTGATGGATGAGGAACCGGAAACAGATGAAGGATATGTAACGCTGGTGAATGCAAGAAAAGATGAAAACGGTGAGATTGTCGAGTGCAGTGAGCGTACCGGCATGTGGGCATGGAAGCATCCGCATCAGGCAGACGGGACAGTTACGTATACCGAGCTGAAAGGCGATGTGAGATTCTTTGACATGTCCTTTGGATATGAACCGGATCATATGGTGCTCCATGACCTGACACTTTATGCGAAGCCAGGACAGAAGCTGGCGTTTGTCGGTTCTACCGGGGCAGGAAAAACGACGATTACCAACCTGATCAACCGGTTCTATGATGTACAGGATGGAAAGATCCGTTATGACGGGATCAATATTAATAAGATCAAGAAGGCAGACCTGCGGCATTCTCTTGGAATCGTACTGCAGGATACACATTTGTTTACCGGCACAATCATGGAAAATATCCGTTATGGTAAACTGGATGCCACAGACGAAGAAGTATACAATGCAGCAAAACTGGCTCATGCAGATCAGTTCATCAAGATGCTGTCAAAGGGATATGATACCATGCTGACCGGAGACGGAGAAGAACTTTCCCAGGGACAGAGACAGCTTCTTGCCATTGCCAGGGCAGCCATTGCAGATCCTCCGGTACTGATCCTGGATGAAGCAACTTCCAGTATCGATACAAGAACGGAGAGCATTGTCCAGAAGGGAATGGATAACCTGATGAAGGGACGAACTGTATTTGTCATTGCCCACAGACTTTCCACCATTCGCAACAGTGATGCGATCATGGTACTGGAGCATGGGCGCATTATTGAACGAGGTGATCATGAAGATCTGATCGCCCAGCACGGAACCTATTATCAGCTCTATACCGGGAAACTGGAACTGTCCTAGAGGGACAGGGCAAAACGCAGACGGGGACGTACACTTTGGTGTGCTCCCCGTCAAGTAGACAGTGAAAAAAATATAAA
>OGRN01000336.1_pt1 | contig 47599 bp, 41 predicted proteins | sample 1553401 | NCBI WGS metagenome assembly OGRN01 (sample SAMEA2580096, study PRJEB22360) | human gut metagenome | biome: human gut; feature: human-associated habitat; material: faeces | place: Denmark | collected 2008/2010 | reverse complement strand
TCCTAAGTGACAAGTTTTTATTATTTCACTTGTCTACTTAGAAGGGAGCATATCAGTGATTATTACGCCCCATAATTCATTTGTGGGGGATAAGGTTGAAGAAAGAATGGTTCAAGTAATATATGATAATTTGCAAAGTGTGAAAGTATAGCTAAAGGGGAGAATCCATGCAACTATATTGGTTTTTTCTGGCTATGTCGATAGTCGGGATTTTTATATGTGGGATGTATCCAAGATATGTAAAGGTTAATGGGGAATATGAACCAAGAGTCTGGCTTTGGCAGGCGATAATATTATTCGGTGTTGTAATATTTTTCTGTGGTTTGCGAAGTGGGATCGCGGATACAGCTGCATATATTCAGGAATTTAATGATGCCGTATCTAATATTGCATCACTGGATATTGATGCAATTCAAAAGGATAAAGGATATGCAATTTTAGAAGTTTTGTTTAAACAGTTTATTTCGGATGACTATCATTGGTGGTTTCTGCTTATTGCATGTATCAGTGGGATTGCAATCATGTGTACACTGTACAAATATTCTATTGACTTTGGTATGAGCTTTTTCTTGTTTATTGCATCGACCCAGTTTACATGGCTGGTCAACGGAATGCGCCAGTTTATCGCAGTCTGTTTGATATTTGCGGCTGTGACTCTTTTAATAGAGGGCAAGTGGTGGCAGTACATCCTTATTGTGTTATTAGCATCGACAATTCACGGAACAGCAGTAATTATGATTCCAGTTTATTTTATTGCACGCTGGAAGCCGTTTAGCCTTAAAGTTATTTTTGCATCGGTTGCTATAGCGGTTGCAGGAATGAATATAGGCAGATTTGAATTTTTATTTGAGAATACGCAATATGAAGGATATTTGGATAACGTACTAGAAACTGCAGGAATGAATATCATCCGATTCCTGGTGGCAGCTGTGCCTGTTATCATTGCTTTTGCTGCCCGAAAAATAATAGAGGCGGAGAATAATAGATTAATAAACATTTGCGCAAATATGTCCTGTTTTTATATTGCCGTGCAATTCGCTGCATTATTTGTCGGCGCCAATTATATCGGAAGAATAGCTGCATACTTTAGCATTTATAATTTGATATTGCTGCCATGGATGATTAAAAAATGTTTTACCAAAGATAGCGGAACACTTATAAAATTAGCTTGTATAGGCTGCTATTGTGTGTATTTTTATTATCAGATGGTAGTTGCCTGGAATCTAGAGTATGTCAGTGATATTTTAGGATTATCCTTTTAAGATTGAGTGGTGATATACATGAAAAGTTTACTTGACCAAGAAAAGTTTCGACTATATCGCGAATATCTGTATACGAGAGGATATTTGCTTACAGATGCTGAGAGTATTGAACTAAACAGATATCCTTTTTATGGGAATTGGAAGATTATACGACTTTGTAAGTTTAAGATATATATACATTTTAAACAGAAGTGTGTTGTATATGACGATGACAATAGAAAATTTTTTTTAATAGGACATTGTTATAACCCTTTTTCTGGAGAAAAGGATGAGGATATTATTTTAAAACTTCTTGCTGAATATTCTAAAAAAGATGAGTACTTTGAGTATTTGAATCAACTAACAGGAAACTTTGTTACGGGATATGAGGAACGAGATGGTAAGTTAAGTTTTACATGTGATGCGACAGGAATGCTGACGACATATTATGGAAGGGTTGAAGATTCTTTTTATGTTTCCTGCTACAGCCATCTTATTGGGGATATCTGCAATCTCCGATTTGATCCGTATGTAAAAAGGCTGCTTGATTATCGTTTTTACAAGCTGTTTGGAAAAATGCTCCCGGGAGATATGTCTACATATGAGAATATAAGACATGTAATTCCTAATTTTCAGATTACATATGAAAATGGTAAAACAGAGAAAAAGAGGTTCTGGCCGGTTGAAGCTATTTCGACAGATACTGCCCAAGCAGAATATGATGAAAAAATTAAATTTAGCGCAGAAATATTGCATAACAGTCTGCGGCTGATAAGTGAAAAATGGCCCGGAAAAGCAGCGATTTCCCTTACGGGCGGATGTGACAGTAAAACGACGCTGGCATGTGCGGAAGGTTTATACAATAGATACGATTATTTCAGCTATATTTCTTCAGAAGCTGAAAAAGTAGATGCAGAAGCAGCTGAAAAGATATGCCATATGCTGGGGTTAAATCATAAAACATATCAAATACCAGAGAGTGACCAAGAGTTTAAGAATATAGAAATATGGAGAGCGATACTTTCCAGAAACTGCGGAGAGATTGGAGAGAATAACGTAAATGATGTAAGGAAACGGGCTTACTTTGTGTACCATCATGATTTTGACGTGGAAGTAAAATCGTGGGTGTCGGAAGTAGTGCGTGCTTATTACAACAAGAGATTCAACAGGAGAGAATTCCCCCAATACCCTAATGCGAGATATTTGACCGCTATGTACAAAGTATTCTTTTGGGAGCGCGGACTGGTGTATGAGACTGATAAGCGGTTTCAGCATTATCTGGATGAATATTATACGAAAGATATATTTGACAAGGTCAACTGGACCGATCTTATCTTCTGGGAGTATCGGGTTAGCAGTTGGAATGGTTTAGTGATATCCAACGAGCACTCGTTGTCATTTGATATTACAATTCCATATAACAACAGAATTCTATTACAGACTTTGCTTGAGACTCCCTTAGAGAAGCGGATTGAAGATCAGTGTCATAAGGATATTCAGAGAATAATGAATAAAAAAATTGCAGATACAGGTATTTCGGTCATCAATTTGAAGCATACAAAGAAAAGAGCTGACTTTGAAAAAATGTATCTGGCTGTACAGACAAAAATCCCTTTTTAGTGGAGGAGATGATAATGAAAGCGTTGTTTGTGGCAACTGTGCAGAGCCATATTGCACAGTTTCATTTAAAAGCAATAGAGTTATTAAAGGAAAATGGATATGAAGTACATGTCGCTGCACGGAATAATCTTGCAGAAAAAGATGGCCTGCAACTGAAGAATGTTGACAAGGTTTTTGACGTTCCGTTTCAACGGTCTCCATTCTCTCCAGACAATATTAGTGCATATCGACAACTGAAGAAAATCATTTCAAATGTTAAATATGATATTATCCATTGCAATACACCTGTAGGGGGAATTCTGACTCGCATGGCGGCTCGAAAGCAAGATGGAAAAGTCTTGTATACGGCCCACGTCTTTCATTTTTATAAAGGTGCTCCATTATTAAATTGGATGATTTATTATCCTATAGAAAAAGTGATGGCGTATCTTACTGATAAGTTGATTACTATTACAGAGGAAGATTATTGCCTGGCAAAGGCAAAGTTCAAATGTCCTGTATACAGAATTCACGGAGTTGGAATAAATACTGAAAAATATAAGGATGTCGTTGCTCGGGAATGTCAGGAAATGCGAAAATTAGGCAATCTTGATGATAAAATAGTAATCTTATGTACTGGAGAACTGAATAAAAACAAAAACCAGAGGGCACTCATTATTGCAATGCAGGCAGTATTAAAGGAAATACCAAACGCTGTGTTACTGCTTGCAGGAAATGGTCCCGAGAAGGATAACTTGAATCATCTTATTGAAAATTTAAAATTAGAAGGGTATGTCAGATTAATCGGTTATCATACAGATTTACAAAAGTATGTTCATATGTGTGATATTGTAGCTTCAGCAAGTTTTAGAGAAGGACTTCCGCTTAACATAGCGGAGGGAATGTTTTGCTCGAAACCTGTTGTGGCATCGAATAATCGTGGCCATCGTGAGTTGGTTGCAAATGGTAAAAATGGATATCTTGTCAAGGCAGAAGATTCGGCAGGATTTGCGGAAAAACTGATTTATCTCTGTCGTCATTCAGAAAAGCGTACAGATATGGGGAGTACGGGGTATCAAAAATCAGTTCCGTATTGGGATGTAAATGTTTTAAAAGAATTAAAAGAAATATACTGGGGTAAAGAATGAAAATAAGTGTGATAATGGGGATTTATAACTGTGAGCAGTATCTGGAAGAAGCAATTCAATGTATTCTTAATCAGACATATACGGATTGGGAATTAATTATGTGTGATGATGGTTCTTCTGATCAGACCTATTCAATAGCTGAGAAATACGAAAAGTTGTATCCAAACAAAATCAGACTTTTAAAAAATATAGAGAATAAAGGATTGAACTATACTTTGAATCGATGTCTTCAAGTAGCAACAGGAGATTATATAGCGCGTATGGATGGAGACGATCGTTGTTCGGCGGATAGATTTGAAAAGGAAGTCGCTGTATTAGATGATAGAAATGATATTTCAATAGTAAGTTCTCACTTGGAATATTTTGATGAAGAAGGTGTCTGGGGAATATGCAGATATAAAGAATATCCGCAAAAAAGGGATTTCTTAAGAGGCTCTCAATTCTGTCATGCTGCCAGTATGGTAAGAAAAGAGTCTTTTGATAAAGTCAACGGTTATACGGTCGATCAACGTTTAGTGAGAGTGGAAGATTATCATCTTTGGATGAAGATGTATGCAGCTGGATACAAAGGCTATAATATTCAAGAGCCGCTTTACCAAATGCGGGATGACAAAAATGCATATAACAGGCGTAAATTTAAGTATAGAATTAATGAAACATATGTGAAATTCCAGATTATTAAAGCCTTTAATTTGCCGATCAGCAGTTATATTCCAGCCTTAAAGCCTATTATTATAGGCTTGCTTCCAACAGAAGTATATAATTATATGCATAAAAAAAGATTAAATGGTAAGTAGAAATGGGAAAAACAAAAATTCTATTTATGATTCCGACATTAGGACAGGGTGGGGCAGAAAAAGTATTAGTGAATTTGGTTAATAACCTAAATAGAGAGCGGTTTGATGTCACGGTGTTGACTTTATTTGATGGTGGAGTAAATAAGCCATTTTTAAAACCTTGGATTAAGTTTAGAGCATGTATGCCGCATACATTTCGAGGAAATATTCATGTACTGAAAATTTTTTCGCCTGGTCAGCTGTATAAGCATTTTATTCGTGAAAAGTATGATATAGTTGTTTCTTATCTTGAAGGACCTACAGCACGAATTATCAGTGGGTGTTCAGGCAAAAATACAAAAATGATTTCGTGGATACATGGAGAACAGCATACACGAAAAGAAGCCGCTATTAGCTTTCGATCAGAAAAAGAGGCAGAAAAATGTTACAGTAAATTTCATAAAACTGTTTGTGTCGCAGAAACGGTAAAAAATGATTTTTGTAGGATTTTTCCTCATGTCCAGGTATGTGAGGTGTTGTATAATACATTGGAATCAGAGCAGATTTTAAAAAAGTCTGAAGAAACGGCATTGGAACTTGAAGAAGATGGAAAAATTCGCCTTGTCGCAGTCGGAACATTAAAAGAGACAAAAGCTTTTGACAGACTTTTAAGAATTACAAAACGGTTGGCAGCAAAGGAGTATAATGTTCATCTTTACATATTAGGAAAGGGACCGCTTGAAGACCAATTTCATCAGTTTATTAAAGATAATAATTTGTTTAACAGCGTGACATTGCTTGGATATCAAATGAATCCTTATAAATATATAGCAAGATCAGATATTTTTTTGTGTTCAAGTTATAGAGAAGGATTTTCTACAGCGGCAACAGAAGCGCTTATTTTAGGTGTGCCAGTCTGTACTGTAGAAGTGTCAGGAATGAGAGAAATGCTGGGGGATAATAATGAATATGGTATTATAACGGAAAATAATGAAGAAGCACTTTATCAAGGTATAAAGCGTTTACTTGATAACCCAGATTTATTAGCCCATTATAGAAAAATGGCAACAATAAGAGGAAAATATTTTGATACAAAGCAGACGGTTACTGCAGTAGAAGAAATGTTTGAAGGGATGCTGGAAAAAGAATGAATACAATATTGCAAGTGTGTGCTTTTGGAGCACCGAATCCAGGGAATTTTATTGCTTCATTGCTTAATTTGCAGGATAAAATGGAAAAGCATGGCTATAAGACAGTTTATGCTTTCCCTGAAAAAGCAAGAGAGAAAGAATGGTGTCACCTGCTCGCTGAAAATAACAGTGTTTATTTCTTGCCTGAAGCAAAAGCACGGATTTTACCTAAGACTTATCAGATATTTAAACAGATATATAAAGAAAACCAGATAAAAATTATTCATAGCCATTTTGAGTTGTATGACATTCCAGCTACTGTTATGGCTCCAAAATCCGCCAAGATTTTCTGGCATCTGCATGATGCATTAGAAGAAAACTATAGAAAAGGAACCAGATCAAGAAAATTTCTGACGAAAATTCAGTATGGCTTTTTCGGGAAAAAAGCTGTGCTTTTATCAGTATCTAAGGCACACGCACATTTTGCTGAAACATTAGGTTTCCTGAAGAACCAGATTTATTATTTGCCTAATGGGATCAACACCGATAGAATTATCCATATTGACCAGAAAAATAGAACTTCGGATTTTTTGATGTTTGGCTGGGATGTTCAAAGGAAAGGTGTGGATTTGGCAATTGAGGCAATGCGTTATCTTAAAACAGATCAAATACGAATAGTGGTTGTAGGAGAAGGCGAGTGTAAAAGATATTTAGAGGATAATGCTGTCCCAGGCATTATTTATCAAGAACCGGTAGCAGATGTAAATGAATTGTACAGTAAAGCAAAGGCTTTTCTCCATATAAGCCGGGCAGAGGGCCTGTCTTATGCTCTGTTAGAAGCAATATATGCAGGGCTTCCGGTGATATGCAGTGATATTCCTGAAAATCAGTTTGCACGAGAATTTCGAGGGATATATTTTGTGAAAAATGAAGATTTCGTAGGAATTGCTCACACAATTGCCGACGTAAACTCTCAGACATTGTACTCGAAAGAAAATGCGGATTATAACAGAAGTTTGATTGAGAAACAGTATTCTTTAAACGCATGGTGCACTAACTTATTAAAGTTCTATTTGGATTACTAATAATATGTGGGAGGATAGGAAGATGGAGACTAATGCATTAGTCAGTATTATTGTGCCAATTTATAATTGCGAAAAATATATTGAAACATGCCTACAATCCATTGAAAACCAATCGTATCAGAATCTGGAAATTATCTGCATTGATGATGGGAGTCAAGATAAAAGTAGAATGCTTACAGAGAAATGTTTGGAGTCAATGAGAAAAAACATATATTTATTAAGCATAATACAAATAGTGGTGTTAGTTTCGCAAGAAACTGTGGGTTAAAAAAAGCAACTGGTGAAATAGTAGTTTTCGTTGATGGAGATGACTATATTGAATCTAATATGATTGAATATATGTCTACGGCAATGATGGAGCATGATGAAACGGATTATGTAGTTGTACACCACAAAATTGTGTATGCAGATGAAAATAAAAGTACACTTGAATCAAAAGAATATAAGTCTCATTTATTGCCAGTATCAAATTTGCTGAACACAACAACTGCTGTGTGGGGTGGGGCGTACAAAAGGAAGAAAATTATAGACAATTCAATGTTTTTTGATGAAACGTTGAATAACAAAGAAGATGGTTTATGGATTATGCAAGCTAGAAATATAGTTTTGGTAGAGGGAACATGTACGTATTATAGAAAACAAGAAGAATCAATCACAAATCAATGTGCTGATGCTCAGTGGGAAGCAGAGAGTATTTATTATTTACTGAGAAAATGGAAATTATGGGCAGAGGAGCATGTGAAGACAAAACAACAAAAAAAGTTATTCTGGAAATATCGAAGAACATGGGTAAATGGATATTTTGATACCTGCAGTAGAAACAGAGATTGCAGTTGTCATAGTTTGAAAAATACAAAATTATGCTATAAAACAATAGTTGATTCAAATTTTTCTTTAATGGAAAAGTTTGTAGAATTATTAATGAATGTAAAGATAATAGAAAATGTGTATGTATTTTGCGTTCTTAAGCGTTTGCGATGAAAGTAAACATAGTAATTAGATAATAGCTGTTGCTTTAAGTAGGGTGAGAGAATATATGAAACCATTAATTAGTGTAATTATTCCCGTATACAATAATGAAAAATATTTATGCGAATGTTTAGAGAGCATTATTGCACAGACATACCATAATATTCAGATTATTATAGTAGATGATGGGTCTACGGATGCAAGTGGTAAAATTCTCGATCAATATGCGGTTAAAGATAGGCGAATCGAAGTATACCATATTCAAAATTCGGGGGTATCAACAGCAAGAAATATAGGCCTTAAACATGCTGTGGGAGAATATATTACATTTGTGGACAGTGATGATACAATCTCATTGGATATGTATGATATTTTACTTGATCAGTTTTTTAATAAAAAAGATATAGATATTGTGCATTGTGGATATGAAAAAAAGAGACTTGATGGTAGTTCAAAGATGGTACTTGGAAGCAATCAAAAATATTGTTTCGATTGTACAGAAGGGATATTGCATTTTATAAAGGGCGACTTATTTACCGGAGCCTTATGGAATAAAGTTTATAGGAAATCCGTTTTAGAAAATCTCTATTTTGCTGAAGATATTAAAATTAATGAAGATATATTATTTAATTTTTATGCATTTAAGAAGGCAAGTTATACGGTGTTAATTGACAGGCCCCTTTACCGCTATTATGAAAGAAATAATGCTTCAACTAAGCGAACAGCAAGCCGTAAAAAGGCATTTGACTGTGCAGCAGTAGCAAAAGAGATGTATTTGCAGAGTAAAGGCGAACCATATGAAATTGCTGTAAGGACTAGATATATCCGAGAATTGATGAACCAATACAGAGTATTAATATATAGCGGCATAAGCGAGACAGCAGAGGAGAGAAAAAAGATAGAAAAATCTTTGAGAGCACTGTTATCGGAAGAGAATGAACTCAAAAAGAAGTATATTAATAATTATCGAGCAATGACTATATGTCCAAGTGTGTATATGAAATTTTATAGTATTTATGATAAGATACGAAAACCAAATTGGGATATTGGGAGTTGAGAACTAATGAATTTGCCAAAAATAAGTGTCATTATTCCCGTTTATAAAGTCGAAGAATATATAAATAGATGTATAAAATCCGTTGTAAATCAAACATATAATAATTTGGAGATTATTTTAGTTGATGATGGATCACCAGATAATTGTCCAGCAATATGTGATAAATGGGCAGAAAAGGATAGCAGAATTAAAGTGATTCACAAAAATAATGGCGGCCTCTCGGATGCCAGAAATATAGGGATGAAGATTGCTTCAGGGGAATTAATCGGATTTGTTGACAGCGACGATTGGATTTCTAAAGAAATGTACCAACTTTTATATGAAAATATGAAAGAAAATGAAAGTGATATTTCCGCTTGTGGTGTCAAAATGGTCTGGGAGGATGTAGCGGAAGGACGTCTCCTAACTTCGGCAGGGAATCAAGTGCTTAATACTCAAGAAGCAATGGAGGCTATTATCCGGGAATCTAAATTAAAGCAGCCAGTTTGGTATAAGTTGTATAAAACAGAATTAATCAGAGATATTCTTTTTCCAGTCGGAAAATGTAATGAAGATGTGTTTTGGACATATCAGGCGATTGGCAGAGCGAGAAAAGTATCTATTTTTGATACACCATGTTATTACTATTTTCAACGGAAAGAGAGTATTATGGGAAATAAGTATTCGCTAAAACGATTGGATGCACTAGAAGCCAAGAGAGAACGATTAAAATATATAGAAAGAAAATTTCCACAATTAGAGAATTTATCAAAGCTGGATTTATGGTTTTCATGTATGTATTCTATGCAGTTGGCAATTCAGTTTTTGACGCCAATAGAACTTAAAAACGCACAACAGAAGATTGACACAGTGATAAGATCAGCGGGAGCAATACATGATCTGAAAGATATGGGACTCAAACAGAAAGTATGGTATTTCTTGTCTAAAATTTCTTTTGAAAAAACATGTCGTTTGAGAAATTTTTTGAAAGTAGGATTATAAAATGGCTGAGTTAATAAGTATAGTTTTACCGGTATACAATGGTGAAAAATATCTGCGAGAAAGCATTGAAAGTGTTATCGAACAAACATATGAGAATTGGGAATTGCTGATACTGGATGATTGTTCTACAGATAAGTCACCTGATATAGCAAAAGAGTATGAGGCAAGAGATAGTAGGATTCATTATTATAGAAATGAAAAAAACCTTCGGCTTCCACGAAATTTGAACAAGGGGTTTTCTTTATCAAAGGGAGAGTATTTGACTTGGACATCGGATGATAACCGTTTTAAACCGGATGCTCTGAAAAAAATGTACAGGACTATAAAAGAAAATGCAGGAGCGCAGTTCGTTTTTGCTTCATGCCGTATTATAGACGAGGATGGAAAAGAAATTGAATATATTATGGTTAATGAGTCAAGCAAAAAAAAGATAGTAGGTATGAATCCTGTAGGGGCATGCTTTATGTATACAAGAAAAGCCTATGAAGAAATTGGAGAGTATAATCCGGAACTGACGTTAGTTGAAGACTTTGATTATTGGCAGAGACTCTATGCAAGGTACGGTGCGGTTACAATAAAAGATATTTTGTACGAATATCGTTGGCATGATGGAGCGATAACCAGTACAATGCGCAAGGATATATTTAATCAGACATTAGAAAAAACTCTGCTAAAAAATCGAGGTGCTTTTGGAAAGTTAGATGATGAAGAAAAGTATTATTATTATCGAGGTTTATATAACTGTAGAAAAGAATTAGGGGATAAGGATAATCCATATGCAACAAAATTTAAAAGGGCTTCCTTGATATATTTCATTAAATACAGATTACCAAGAAAGATTAAAAGGATGTTATTTAAAAGTTAGGAGCAATAAATGATTGTATTATACTATCATGGCGGTTCAGCCAACCACGGATGTGAGGCAATTGTACGTTCAACATACAAGATTTTGAATGAACCTATAACTTTGTTTTCATCAAGTATTGATGAAGAAAGAAAATACGGAGTAGAACATATTGTAAATGTAGAGGAAGACGTTTATAAACCAGTAAAACGAAATTCCCTGCAGTATATAGATAGTGCGCTTTACAGTAAGATATACCGAAGTGATTATAAATTTATTAAATATGGGCATAGAAAATTTTTAGATTCAATCTCTAAAGGAGATATTTGTCTGTCTATAGGCGGAGATAATTATTGTTATGCTGGAACAGATAAGTTGGGGTTCTATAACCGTATGCTGCATGAAAAAGGCGCAAAAACTGTGCTGTGGGGATGTTCTATTGAACCTTCTGTGTTAACAGAAAAAGTGATTAAAGATTTGAAAAAGTATGATTTAATTACGGTGAGAGAGAGCCTCTCATTTGAAGGACTGCAGCGTGTGGGTATTCGGGATAATGTTCGTCTATGTTCAGATCCGGCATTTCAGTTGGAAATGGAGGAATGTGATATTCCAGAAGGATACGGTGGGAAAAAGTCAGTTGGAATTAATGCAAGCCCGCTTGCCGAAAAATGCGGCAATATGGTACTGGAGAATTATGAGGAACTGATACGTTATATACTGCAAAATACAGATTATAAGATTTTGTTAATTCCGCATGTAGTAAAACCTGAAACAGATGATAGGCAGACTTTGGCGGAGCTCTTAAACAAATTCGTGGAGACTGGACGTATTATTCTGGTAAATGATTGTACTTGTATGAAACTGAAGTATATTATCTCACAGTGTAAAATGTTTATCGGAGCCAGGACGCATGCAACTATAGCTGCATATTCAACAGGAGTGCCGACTTTGGTTGCGGGATATTCGATTAAAGCACGTGGGATTGCCAAAGATATTTTTGGTACGGATGAGAACTATGTTATCCCGGTGCAGTCATTTAGAGCGAAAAACGAGTTGGCAAGAGCCTTTATTTGGCTGAGTGACCATGAAAAGCAGATAAGGGATTATCTGAACATTAAAATGCCCGAGTACTGTTTGAAATCTCTGAAAGCAGAGGAAGAGATACAGAGGTTAGAAAAATTATGATTCATCAAGGTATATATATTATTTTGGCGATTATTTTAGTCATATGTCTTGTAAACTATGGTGTTGATTACTATTATTATTTGAAAAATCGTTATTGCAGATTTCATATCGGACGATATGAAAATTTAGAAGACTGGCATAAAAAAGTTGAGAAAAGAGCTGCAAAGTGGCTGAAAAAAACACCAACTGTAAAAATAACCGATAATTCCAGATATATGTTGCTGGACTTTGTGACGGGAAAATATAGAAGTCATATCATTCAGTCATGGCAGAAAGCGGCTTTAATTCTTGGTTTATTAACTAGCAGCAATGATAATTATAGGAGACAGGCAAAGGAAACGTCTCAAATGCTGCTTGATGAAAACGGGCGTTGGAGAAGAAAACCTGTTGCCGTAGATTGTGGAATGCTTTCATACGCAGTGCTGAAAGCAACAGACGATCCGGATAAAGTAAAGCCTGCTATGGACGAGTCCCTGAGTGTCATAATGAAGAATATTAATGATGAAGGAATGGTTTCTTATACGGGGGGGAGAGAAAACCCAGATATGTACGTTGATACGATAGGTCTTGTCTGTCCTTTCCTTATGTTATATTCAAGAATATATGAAGATGTAGAACTAGAAAATATTGCATTTCGACAATTGGAATTGTTCCATAAGTATGGTCTGTATCCCGGAACAGCACTTCCGAATCATGCGTTTAATATAAAATCTAAGTTGCCTTTAGGGGTGTATGGCTGGGGAAGAGGAACCGCATGGTACTTTATTGGTTTGATGGATTCTTACCCGCTTTTTCAGAAAGAATTGTATAAAGAACAGGTGAAACACTGGCTGGTAGAGGCGGCAGACTGCTATCTGAACTACCAAAGAAAAGACGGGGGATTCGGCTCAATTTTGCAGAGAACACAAACGTATGATAGTTCGGTTACATGTGCTATGGCATGGTTTTATGCTGAAATGGGTGAAGTGTGTAAAAGCAAAACATACGTGGAGGCTTCAGAAAAATGTCTGAAGAAGACTTTAAGCTGTACTCGGATTACAGGTGCAATTGATTTATGTCAGGGAGATACAAAGGATATAGGAGTATTTGCACAGACCTATGATATTATGCCTTTCGCACAAGGTATGATTCTCAGAGCACTAAATAAGAATAAGTAAGTAGGAAGAAAATGGAGAAAAAAAGTAGAACTGAATATTCTGTTTTAAATATCGTAACAGGCTTAGGAGGCTATGCTATTAATACAGTCGTTGGTCTCATTTGCCGAATGATATTTACGAGGACGCTATCTGCTGATTATTTAGGGGTCAGTGGATTATTTACGAACATTTTAACTATGTTGAGTTTGGCTGAACTTGGTATAGGCAGTGCTATTGTATATGCATTATATAAGCCCTTAGCCACTGACGACAGGGATAAAATTGCATCTTTAGTTCGCTTTTATGGAAAATGCTATCAGACTATTGGTATCGTAGTGGCAGCAATTGGCATTATAGTTATGCCATTTCTGGATCTGCTGATCACAGAACAACCAAATATAAAAGAAAATATATATTTGATTTATGGGATTCATCTTTTCAATACAGCCAGTACATATTTCTTTAGCTACCGCAGTTCATTACTCATGGCTGCACAACAAAATTATATAGTTACTGGGATTAATTATGCGATAACGATTGGTCAGAGTATTTTCCAGATGATCTGGTTGGCAGCTACCCATGAGTATATTGGATATCTTTTGATCCAATCAATAGGAACATTTATTTATAATTTCAGTGTTTCTTATATAGCAAAGAAAAAATTTCCATATATAGTTGGAAAGAAAATAAAACCTCTGGAGAAAGAAGAAAAAAAAGGACTGATAAAGAACGTCAGAGCGCTGACCGTCTGGAAGTTGTCAGGTTTGTTGGTCAACAGTACGGATAATATTATTATTACCTATTTTAACGGACTTGCGGCAGTTGGTCTTTCTTCAAATTATACACTGTTATCAACAACTTTAAATTCTTTGCTTAATCAGCTTTTTAACGGAATTACAGCAAGTGTAGGAAATTTGAATGCTATTGAGTCAAAAGAAAAAAAGATGTCCATGTTCTATTCCATTAACCTTGCAAACTTCTGGCTGTTTGGATGGGCGGCTATAGGAATATTCGTGGTATCTACGGATATCGTGCATTTATTTTTTGGAGAAAGCTATATACTGCCACTTAATATTCCGTTTGTAATTGCTTTGAATTTTTATATGGTAGGAATGCAGAGTGCGGTCTGGACATTTAAAAATACTCTTGGCTTATTTCGGCCTGGCCGTTATCTATTGATTGTAACGGCTGCTATAAATCTGATTTGTTCAATTTGGCTTGGAAAAATATGGGGGTTATTTGGTATTTTGTTTGCAACAGCAATTTCACGAGCACTTACAAACACCTGGTATGACCCGTATGCTGTTTTTAAATATGGATTTCAAGAAAGTGTACTACCATATTTTGTCAGATATATAAAATATACAGCAACACTTTTCGTGTCTGGTTTTATTTGCTTTGAAGCCTGCTCATGTATTCATTATTCTGTAGGAATAAATGTTATGCTGAAGATTTGCGTTTGTACTGTTGTTCCTAACTTGATTTTTTTGATTTGTTTTGGAAGGACAAAGGAATTCATTTATTTTAAGCAGCTATTTGCAAAACTTAGGAAAAAAAATATTTCATAAATAATATTTAAGTATGAGGTGTACAAATGAAAAGAATCATGGTGGTCTTTGGCACAAGGCCCGAAGCAATTAAAATGTGCCCATTGGTCAAAGAATTGAAAAATAGGAAAAATATAGAGACAGTTCTTTGTGTTACAGGACAACATCGGCAGATGCTCGATCAGGTGTTAGAAGCTTTTCGAGTTAAGCCAGACTTTGACCTGTCAATAATGAAAGATCAGCAGACTCTATTTGATATTACTACAAATATTTTAAATAAAATCAAAGAAGTTTTAGAAAAAGTGAAACCGGATGTTGTGCTGGTTCATGGTGATACATCGACAACATTTGTTACGGCATTAGCTTGTTTTTATCTACAGATTCCAGTGGGACATGTAGAAGCAGGACTTCGTACCTATAATATATATTCACCTTATCCAGAAGAGTTTAATCGACAAGCCGTAAGTATAATTAGTCGATATAATTTTGCTCCGGCAGAGATGGCGAAAAAAAATCTCCTACGAGAAGGGAAAAAATCAGAAACAATCTATATCACAGGCAACACCGCTATAGATGCACTGAAAACAACAGTGCGTAAAGATTACAACCATCCTGAACTGGAATGGGCAAGTGACAGTCGGTTGATTTTGATAACTGCTCATCGGAGAGAAAACTTAGGAAAACCCATGAGACATATGTTTCAAGCTATACGACGGGTAATGGATGAACATTCAGATGTTAAGGCGATTTATCCAATTCACATGAATCCGGTTATTAGAAAAACAGCTAATGAAATTCTTGGAAATGACGATCGGATTCATATCATAGAGCCTCTTGAGGTTTTAGATTTTCATAACTTCCTGGCTCGCAGCTATTTGATACTGACAGATTCTGGTGGTATTCAGGAAGAAGCACCATCGCTTGGAAAGCCAGTTCTGGTTATGAGGGATACTACAGAACGACCTGAGGGGATCGAAGCTGGAACACTAAAACTTGTCGGAACGAATGAAGAAACGATTTATCAGAATTTTAAATTGCTTTTAGAAAATAGAGAAGTATATACAAAGATGAGTAATGCAAGCAATCCATATGGGGATGGAATGGCAAGTCAACGTATCGCAGATATCTTAGAGAAAGATCTTAAGTAGCAAGATATATTTAGGGAGAAAGAAGAAATTGGAATCAAAAGCTCAGGATGGAAGACATGCCTACTTGATAATGTGTCATAACAATTTTAAACATTTATTAAGACTGGTAAGGGCACTTGATGATGAAAGAAACGATATATATATTCATGTTGATAAGAGGGCGGTCAACTGTCCATTTGAATCTATAGGAAATTCTGCTCGAAAGGCGCATTTGTTTTGGGTTAAGCAGCAGCGTGTAAACTGGGGAGGGGTATCTCAAATACGTGTAGAACTGTTTCTGCTGAAAAAGGCAACTGAAACACACCATAGTTATTATCATTTGCTTTCAGGAATGGATTTCCCCATAAAATCACAGAAATATATTCATAAGTTTTTTCAGGATAATAAAGGAAGCGAATTTATACAATTTGATAATGTTATGGTAAATGCTGAATTTATAGATAGAGTCCGATATTACTATTTTTTTCAAGATTTAATTGGACGGAACAAAGGAAAATTCCTCGCTCTGTGTTATTATGCACAAGAAATATTAATATCTATACAAAAGAAATTGAATATTGATAGAACAGGGAAATATTCATTTGATTTATATAAAGGCACAAATTGGTTTAGTATTACGCATGAACTCGCCTGTTACTTACTTCAAAATATAAAGTATATTAAAAGAGTTTGTAAATATAGTCTGTGTGCAGATGAAATTTTCCTTCAAACGTTTGCGATGCTGTCGCCTTGCAGGAATAAAATAGTAAATAATAGCCTTCGATATATTGACTGGAAACGTGGAAATCCATATGTATTTACTGAAAAAGATTATGATGAATTAAGTAAAACGGACAGACTATTTGCAAGAAAATTTGATGAAAGAGTAAGCGAAGAAGTAACAGAGAAAATCCAGGCCAATTTGTTGAGAAATCAAGAAATTTAGTGGAATTTTGAAAATCAGTTAAGAGGGAATACTATGCTAAACAAAATCCGATATATTTGTCAATCTATATATGTAAATGTAAATAAAGTTGCAAGAAAATACGGAGGGAACCAGTTCATCATTCTTGGGGATATTATATTGTCTATGATTCGATATTCCGCAAGTCCGTCTAACTATTACTACTTCGGTTTCCCTAGATTGGACCATGCTCAGCGTAAAACCTATGTTACGCATAAATTAAGTGAACAAATTCAGAAAAAGTATAATTCACCTAAATATCAAATTGTTTTTTATGACAAGGTGATTTTTTCACGGGTTTTTTCGGAATTTTATGGTCGGAAATGCATGCCAACGGAAACTATGACTCGGGAAGAATTTATGGCTTTCGTAAATAATGTTTCTAAGTTCATATATAAACCGTTAGAAGGAGGACAGGGTAAAGGAATACAGGTTTTTGAAAAAATAGGTAGGGGGGATACGCAAATCTATGATAATTTGAAAGAAACTCATGGAATAATCGAAGAATGGATTCAGCAGCACCCCGCAATGCACAAACTTTATCCAGATGCAGTCAATATTATCCGTGTTCAAACTGTTTATGCGAAGGGCAAGTGCAATTTTCTAGGCGCAACATTGACAATAGGATATAAGAATAAGATCGCCAATGCATCTGCAGATTCAATTTTTACGCTTGTAGATGTGAAAACCGGACAAGTTAGTACAGATGGATGTGATTATAATGATAATACATACATTGTTCATCCAGAGACAGGGATACATTTTAAAGGATTCCAGATACCTATGTGGGACGAAGTGCTAAAAATGCTTGAAAAAGCAGCTTCAAGAGTCCCTCAAATCGGATATGTCGGATGGGATGTTGCAATAACAGAAAATGGACCAGTGATTGTGGAAGGAAATAATGATGGAGGATATGTAGGATATCAACTGGCAGATTTGTGTAATGGGTATGGACAAAAGGAGATGTATCAGAAATTTCTTGTATAAAAATAATTTTGATATATTTTACTATTATCTACATTAAGAATTAAGGAATGTATAAATGCTAGAAGAGATTAAAAAAAGTATAAAAAGAAATTGCATTGTAAAAATGATAGTATCACCGCTTTTTTCGCTTATTTCCAACCTGGAATATCGCCATTTTACCAAGAAATGGGAACAGCAGGGCTGGAAGCAGCCGGGGCAGTCCGAAATAGATTTTGTCCGAGAGAATGTGACGATTATCTACAAATCCTTTGAACGTCAAGAGATGGCCAAGCGTTTATATCAGAACATTCAATCTTATTATCCAGGAATCCGGGTTATCATTGCAGATGACAGCGCAAAACCCCTTGATCTGCAGGATGATTCATTACAGGTGATACAGCTTCCCTTTAACAGCGGTCTAAGCTTTGGCCTGAACCGTGCCCTCGAGAAAGTAGAGACACCATATGTGATGCGGATGGATGATGATGAACTACTGACGGTGAAGACGTGTCTGGGTGCTCAGGTGAAGTTCCTTGAAATGCATCCGGAAGTAGATCTGGTCGGCTTCTGTACACTGACAGCAATCCGCTGCAAGAATCCGGATGAGGAAGTGAGTAAGTTTACATCATTCAGCATGCAAGGTGCTCCGAAACCACTTTGTATTCCCCATATGACACAGATTGACGGTAATCATTTTGTAATGGGGAAAGTTCCGAATTTGTATGTGGCAAGGACGGACAAGGTCAGAAGTATTGGATGGGATGAAAATATTCGGATGATGGATCATCAGGATTTCTTCTGGCGAGCAGCAGGCAATCTGGTTTCTGTGATTGCTCTGGGAACAGCGGTATTTCATTACCATAACCCCTTTCAGCGGCATTACCAGAAGTACAGGCAGGATGTAGAAGGGGATAGAGAATATATCAAACAGAAGCGGTTGAAGGGATAACTATAATGGAGTACAGATAAATTATCAATAGAAATGATAAAAGGCGTGGATTTACCATCGCCCGTCTGATCGACGGCCCTGTACCCGGGCCTATTTCGGTAAAGGAACTGTTATCAAACAATAACCGTTATGCTTAGACAGGCAGAAAATATTGCGCTGGAAAGCGTTTTGATATACGTAGAACATATAATCAGATATATCGGAAAAGTAAGTTCGCTTACCAGCTGGCAATTTCTTCCTGCCTATGATATCATATGGAAAAGCATTATATTTCCGGCATGTCTGATTCTAACGCAGCATCAGCTGTATCTGTTTTTTCTATTACATTCAGGAAAATCTCAATGCTTTTAATTCCCTATTAATTGCAGAGAGATCAGCGGATGCGGTTTTATCGGGAAGACGGCCTGTGCAGTCTCTTTGCATTTCATTTTGAAAAGGAGGCTGTGCCTATGACAAATGAAGACAAGGCAAGAACGGAAAGTGATCATATCCTTTCCAGAGAGGAGCGGATCCGGGAGATTCAGTCGTTCAATCTCCTGAGTGATGTATTCATGCCCGTGGCATTGAAAGACGTTCCGGCATGCCAGCATATACTTCGGATCCTGACAGGCATCGACGACCTGAAAGTAAAGGAGGTGCGGACACAGTATACCATTTCCCAGATCAAAACCCACTCCGTGCGACTGGACGTGCTGGCGGAGACAGGAAAAGGAAAGCTGTATCATATCGAGATTCGGCGGAAAGATGAGATCGATCCGCCGAAAAGGATACGGTACAACGGATCACTGATAGACGCGGAGTTCCTGGTAAAAGGGGTGAAGTATGAAGCCCTGCCGGACAGGATCTACTTTTACATCAGCGAAAATGACATTTATCACTGCGGAAAAGCAATCTATCCGATAGAGAAGGAACTTGGCGGAACAGGACTTCCGTATGACGATGGAGTACATATCTTTTTTGTGAATGCGGCGGTAGATGACGGATCCCGGATCGCTAAACTGATGAAGTACTTTAAGACGGCAGATCCGGACGATGACAGCGAGGGAGAACTATCGAAAAGAGTGCGTTATCTAAAGAGAGAAGAAGGAGGCGTGGATATCATGTGTGAAGTATCGGAAAGAATCATGGAACGGGGCAGAAAGATAGGCGAAGAGCAAGGCAGAAAGATAGGCGAGGAGCAAGGCAGGAAGAAGCAGGCCTGCGCTACAGCTCTGAATCTCTCGCGGATGGGGCTTACCCCGGAGCAGATTGCTGACGCAGTAGGCGAGAGCCTTGAACAGGTGAAGAACTGGCTGGCCGGAGCGAGGCCGGCAAACTGATGGAGAAGAGGATTTTGGCTACAGGTCACTGTATCTCATGAATAGATACAATGACCTTTTTTATCTGGTTTTTTCTCCCTATCTATGATATCATATGGAAAAGCATTATATTTCCGGCATGTCTGATTCTAACGCAGCATTAGCTGTATCTGTTTTTCTATTACATTCAGGAAAATCTCAATGCTTTTAATTCCCTATTAACAGCAGAGAGATCAGCGGATGTGGTTTTATCAGAAAGACGGCCTGCGCAGTCTCTTTGCGTTACATTTTTAAAAGGAGGCTGTGCTTATGACCAATGCCAACACGAGTGACGCGTTAAGTGTTAACCGTACGTTTAAGTCCACGCTGTTTATCATGCTGTTCGAGGACAAGAAGAATCTGCTGGATTTGTATAATGCCATCACAGGTAAACATTACGCGGATCCGGAACTGCTTGAGATTAACACACTGGAAAATGCGATCTACATGTCGATGAAGAATGACGTATCCTTTCTGATCGACGGCAGGCTGTCGCTGTATGAACATCAGTCCACGAAGAACCCGAATCTTCCGCTGCGGTTTCTGTTTTACATTTCGCACCTGTATTCCAGGCTGACGGTAAAAGAAAATCTATATGGTGAAACGATTGTACAGATTCCGTCACCGGAGTTCCTCATTTTCTATAACGGAAAAGATAAGATGCCGGAGCGGCAGATATTAAAACTGTCTGACATGTACAGCGTGCAGGAAGGGCAGCCGAAGCTAGAACTGGAAGCTACGCTCCTTAATATTTCCGGGAGCAACAATCGGAAGCTGAAAGAAGCCTGCAGGACGCTGGGAGAATATGCCATATATACGGACAAGATCCGGACGTATACGGAAGAAATGGAACTTCCAGAGGCAGTGGACCGCGCGATTGACGAATGCATCAGGGAGGATGTGCTTAGGGACTTTCTGATGGAGTACAGGGCGGAGGCGAGAGCGATGAGTATATTTGAATATGATCAGGAGAGGCATATGCAGCAGGAGCGAGAGGCCGGGATTGAGAAAGGAAAAGAACAGCTGCTGCGCAAGCTGGTACAGAAGAATCTGTCCAGAGGCATGAGTATTGCTGAGATTGCGGAAGTCCTGGATGAGACGGAGGAGCGGATCCAGGAGATCGCTTCTGCAGGCCCGGGGGAACAGGTAGAATAGTAGGGAGAAGATTTTGGTTACAGGTCATTGTATCTATTCATGAGATACAGTGACCTTTTGCATTAATGCAAATGGATTTGAAAATAAATTCTTTTGTTCATCAATATATAGAAATGTTGTGAAACCAGGCGGAACATCTGATATAATAGAACCATTACAAGGATTTCTGAGGCTTATGGCCACAGCATTTTTGTGGAGGGATATTATGTTGAATATATATTTAGGAGAACTGGATCAGGCAATTTACTATCCGCCGGCCTATTTTGACAACCAGTACGAAGACGAGTGGATTACAGATAAATTATCAATAGAGATGATAAAAGACGTGGATAAGTCCGAAGTTATCAGCGCCCACCTGATCGATAGTCCTGTACTCGGTCCTATTTCGGTAAAGGAACTGTCTGGCGGAGTAAAGACGCTGATGCTTTTGGCATTTGATCAGTCGGGAAAGATTTTTAATGCATCGGCCTGTGGGGACAACTGTGCGAAATGGATTTTAAAAACAGGAAAAGACAAAGATTTAACGATTAATCTCCGGCATCTGATGGATTTTGGAGAAGGTGAGTTTACGATCAAAATTGTTAATACCGGTGATATGGTTCACAATATGGAAGAATTTATTGAGATTGCAGGAAATTATGTGTAGGTGAAGAGAATGAAGGGGGAAATATAAGTTCCCAGTGGAATTGATGTGGTGTGCGATGTTCCGTGCAGAGTGCTGGAGGGCGCAAACTGGAAGTTGATTCTGGAAAATTCTTCAGAGACTAGTTTCTTTACCGATGAAGAAAATGCATTTATTAATACAGAGGAATTTGCGGCGGCTGTCAGAAATTCCGATAATTATTATGTCCTGATTACCAGAGAAAATCTGTATATGCTTCCATACAGTGTGGAAGAAATATCGGATCTATTCGGATTACCAGAGTCTTCCTGTTATACCAGAAAAAATTATTACAGAAGATTCTAACTCGGGATTTGACTTTTTTAAAGCGGTTGGGGAAGAAAAAAGATTTCCTGTGAAAGCGCCGGTGGAAAATCAAATATTTTTCGATTATTGGAACAATCCGAAAGGGAGAGGGTATGTATAATTGCAGATGGGGCTGCAATTGGGCTAGAAATGGATCGTTTATTTAAATATGCTATGAAAAAGAGAAATGTGCATCTATATTTTCCAGAATCTTTTGAATGGCTGATCCTACAGTCTGGATTGATTTAAGGTAAAGAGCTACAGGCGATATTGGAGAGGCCGGAAAATTATATTGATGGAAAGGAATATTTTAGCTGGGAGAGATTTTTTACAAATCTTCTGATAGAGGAAACAAAGGATTCACAGATTGGGTTCTCTATTAAAACTGTGAAAGATTCCTGTGAAAATTTTGCGGTCATAGATTAGGAAATTATCTGGAATGGAAATATTCATTTGCTGGAGAAAGAAAAAACGAAGACAATATGATGCAGGTGAAGGATATAAAAATTGCAGCTGAGTTAATGGAACTGGCGTTTAAATAGTAAGAGAGGTGTGATAATATAAAAGAAATCGATAAAACCAATTAGAACTCTTTGTTTTTGATTAATCGTTGTTGTGGAGCAGATTATATGAATGAACTTATATCTATTGTAAAAAGCCTCATTTCCCATAAACATGAGGAGGAATGGATTGAATTTAAAGAAAACTGGTTTGAACCACATGCTTTGGGAGAGTATATTTCTGGGATGTCTAATGCGGCATCGATGGTCGGAGAGGAATATGCGTATTTTGTATGGGGAGTAGAGAATAATACCCATATAATAAAGGGGACAACCTTTGACTTTCACCAGGATGTCAAAAATGAACCGCTTAAACATTATCTGGCTCGGATGGTCAAGCCAGATATAGACTTTGATTTCCATGAAATGGAGCTGGAGGGTAAACGAATTGTTGTGCTTGTGATACCTGCTGCGAAAACAGTCCCTACCGCATTTGACCGGGTGAGGTATCTTCGTATTGGATCCAGCAAAGTGAATTTGATGGAATATCCGGAACGGGAATCAAGGCTGTTTGATATTTTAAAAAATGGTTTCCCGACAATTGAAAATACCGAATCAGAATTTCAGGATTTGACCTTTAATAAATTGTTTGTTTACTATGAGGCGAAAGGTATTACTCTGAATAAGCGTACATTTAAAAAGAATCTCGGGCTCTTAACGAAAGATGGAAAATATAATCTAATGGCACAGCTGCTTTCTGACAATAGCCACATTCCAGTACGTTTTTCCTTGTTTTCAGGAGAGTCAAAATCAACAACAATGTATTCTGTCAGAGAGTTTGGAAATACCTGCCTGTTGTATTCTTTGGATGACGTACTTCGCTATGGGGAAGTTCTGAATATTCCACAGGCGGATGAAAGAAACCGGATTGTTGAACGGAAAGAAGTGCCTTTATTCCATGCTGAGGCATATAGAGAGGCGGTTATCAATGCATTTGTGCATAATTTATGGATAGATGGCAATGCTCCGATGTTTACTGGATTTCGGGACAGAATTGAAATATTGTCCCGAGGGCACCTGCCTCCGAAACAGACAGTTGAAGGTTTCTTTGCCGGGGAATCAGTTCCGGTTAATCAGAAACTGTCGGATATTTTTCTTCAACTGCATATAAGTGAACGTTCCGGTCGCGGCGTACCTAAAATAACGGAACTTTATGGAGAAGATTGTATTGAACTTAGGGAGAACAGTATTGTGGTGACGATTCCTTTTGAGCGGTTAGAGACAAAGGCATACGCACCAGTTGAGGATGAAAGTGGACCAGATAGAACAGAAATTCCCCCAGTCGGAACAGAAATTCCCCCAGATAGAACAGAAATTCCCCCAGATAGAAGCGAAAATCCTCTACTTAAAGAACCGGATATGGGGGAACGTATATTAAGATTTTGTGTAGAGGCGAAGAACATACAAGAAATTATGGAACATCTTGGATATCGAGATAAAAAGACTGTGCGTAAATACTTAACTCCGCTTCTTCAACAAGGTCGGATATCTATGACGATACCAGATAAGCCAAACAGTAAAAATCAGAAGTATATTACGATTAAATAATAAGAGCGGTGTCCTCAATCACTGTGAGATACTCTGGGTTTGTAACGTGATTGCAACAAATTACCAAGAAGTCTTTGAATTTTTGCAGAGTATACAGCAGTAGCACTTTCATTCGGAAGCTGAAAGAAGCTTGCAGGACGCTGGGAGAATATGCCATATATACGGACAAGATCCGGACGTATGCGGAAGAAATGGAACTTCCAGAGGCATGAGTATTGCTGAGATTGCGGAAGTCCTGGATGAGACGGAGGAGCGGATCCAGGAGATCGCTTCTGCAGGCCCGGGGGAACAGGCAGAATAGGGGACTGGCAAATTTTGCCAGTCCCTATCCTTTCGGCACCATCTGTATATTCAGATCGGTGTTCCCACTGACCCCCGGCACCTGTCCTTTGTTTGTATACTGCCAGAATTGGAAGTGATATGGCGTCTGCGGAATCGGCTCATAGTCGGCGTACCATAGCGGATACTCCGAGAGCGTTTCCAGATCCAGTTCAAAGGCCTCCCACAGCATATTAGCATAGATCATGGGCTCGTATCCGGCATCAGCTACGGCAGAGCAGAAGACTTTCGTATTCTTGGTAAACTGTTCGCCGGAGACGTTGTCTGTCCGGGCCTCATCATCCAGGATACTTTCCGGATCGTACACCACAGGGAGCTGCAGGGTGTACCCGGCCAGATTCTGGAGGACAAAATCCGCTTCTTCCTGTGCTTCTTCTTCGTTCACCGCCTGGGCAAAGAAATAGACGCCCACGTCAAATCCGGCGGCCTGTGCGTTCTGCATGTTCCGGTGAAATTCCCGGTCAAGGCAGATCCGCCCCTCCTGCCCGTATCCCCGGTATCCCAGCCGGATAAAAGCGAAGTCGAAGCCGGCGTTTTTCAGCGCCTGCCAGTCCACATATCCCTGGTGTTCGGATATATCCACACCCAGCCGGGAGGTGTAATGATCATCTTCATAGGAAAGAAGATCCCCATTGTGGACGAAGGATTCGTCGGCATAATCATGTTTTTCGATATTCGGATTAATCTCCACCTGATAAGGATTCTGGAACACATCTACAAAGTGCAGAATTTCCGGCTCGTCCTCTTTCGTAGCCTCATCAGAGCCTTCTTTTTCATTCTCTTGGCTTTCCGCCACTTCAGAACTTGCGGTCTCTTCTGAGCTTTTCTGGGAACAGGAAGTCAGAAGAAAGGCAGCAGAAAGCAGATAAACCAATAATTTCCATTTCTTCAACATTCTAATAGACCTCATCTAAATATTCATCATAGGTACGCCAGGGATCGGCATCGGAAAAACCGCACATCCGGTAGTAGCATTCGGTCAGATACCCTTTTTGATGTTCATCATTGGAATCTGTATACGAAGGAAAAATCACCTTCATCTGCAGAATATAGTCAGACCTTATCTTGGTCAAAGAATAGACCGTATTGTCAGGGTAAGACTTATCCCATCCTGTTACAATTACTTTCCCGGCGTTATCCCGGACCGTATTTATGATCTTTTCAGAAGAAGTCAGAAGCCCCATCTCAGTGGTATATACAGAGTTTGTCATCTCGTCCAGATCCAGATTGTCCGTGCGCCGGATCGCCTGGAAACGAAGCTGAGAGCCGTCATCTGCGGTAAAGGTGATTTCCTCTTCACTGGTCCCCAGAGTGGTTGTGTGGGATTCGGTATCGTAGACGACATGATTGTAAAAATTCGTCGGATACCAGAAGTTAAATTCCGGGATCTCGGAGGTATAGGACACATATTCGGATGGGTCCAGAGCGGCAGTATAATCCGCATGGCTGTCAGAATTGATGACAAAAGGACTTTCAGATTCATAATCTTCTGTGTCAGAACTATTTTCGCTGTCTGGAGTCACATCTGTTTCATCAGAATCTGACTGGTCTGATCCGGTATCCCTGGATTCTCCGGCAGCAGACTGGATCCGCTTTGTCAGTTCATCATCGGAAGAATCAGACAGGAATATTACTCCCAGAATAATGCCGGCGATAGCAATGACAGCAATCACAATGGCGATCACGATATAAATTGTTTTTCGTGAAGAAGGGGCAGAAGGAACCGGGGCGCCGCAGTTTCCGCAGAATACATCCCCTTTGTTCAGCTTCTGTCCACAGTTTTTACACTTCATTCTCATTCCCTCTCTCAGATAAAAATATACATACAATTATTATATATGATGCCAGGGTCAAAAGGTCTGAGCCCACATGAGCTTGCTCATAAGTGGGTAAAAGACCTTGGGACCCGCCCCGATATGAGCATCAGAGTTGGGGGCTTTTGCCCCAACATCATTATATAAGAAAAAAAGAGAATACGAAACAGGTAAATTGACGAATCTCTGCTTTTCCTATATGATGAATGGCATGATGATTGGAATTATTGAAGACGACAAATTGATGAATGAAGCGCTGGAAATCTTCCTTCAAAAAGAAGGGTTTGAAACTCTGTGTTTACATAGCAGGAAGGAAGCTCTTTTACAGGTGACGGGAAAGGAAGACTTACTTCTGATTGATATCGGCCTGCCGGATGGGGACGGGATCCGTCTGTATCAGGAACTTAAGGAAAAAGCGGAAGTTCCGGCCATCTTTCTGACCGCCCGGGACGAGGAGGCGGATATGCTGGCGGCCTTTGAGGGCGGCGCAGAAGACTATGTGGTCAAGCCGTTTTCCATGAAGGTGCTTTTAAAGAGGATTCAGGTGGTGCTGAACCGGAAGGAGGGGCGTAAGCTGCTGACCTGTGGGGATCTGGTGCTGGATCTGGAGCGGAAGGAGGCGTCCCGTGGCGGGCAGGAGATTGTTCTGACAGCCAGGGAATACCAGCTTCTGGAGTATTTCATGAGCAACCAGGGACAGGTTCTGTCCAAAGAAAAGATTCTGGATCAGGTCTGGGGGCTGGACGGAGAATTTGTGGTAGACAATACGGTCAGTGTGACAGTCAGCCGTCTGCGCAGAAAAATCGATCCGGAAGGGAAGACGGGATACATTAAAAATGTATTTGGCCTTGGATACCGGATGGGAGAATAGGAGGCAGAGATGGGAAACGCAGTGTTGGTCTTGGTGTTTCTGGCCGGAATTTTTCTGGGCGTGGGAGTAACATACTGGTATCAGAGGCGGTGCCGGATGCAGGAACTTAAAAATATTTCCAGGATGGCAGGCAGGATCCTGGAAGGACAGAAGCTTCTGGCGGCGTATCCGGGGGAGGAGACGCTGACGGCCAGGATTGAGCATCAGCTGGTGAGAGTACAGGAGCTGCTGGAAGGAAGGCGCCGGGAAGCAGAAAACAGCCGGGATGAGATCCAGAAGCTGATCTCGGAGACTGCCCACCAGATGCGTACACCCCTTGCCAATATGGAGACCTATCTGGAGCTTCTGAAGGAAGGGGATCCGGATCGGGAAACGGCCGGGCGTGCCATGGAGGCATTAGAGGAAAGCAGGAGAAAGCTTGCGTTCCTTGCGGAAAATTTTATCAAAATGTCCAGGCTGGAGCAGGGACTGATCCAGATTCGAAAAGAAGAGAAAAACATTCTGGACACGGTGAGGAATGCCTTTGGACAGATCCAGAATCAGGCAGAAGAAAAGCAGATTGATTTTGAGATACATTTTCCTGAAAAAGCAGAGTGTTCCCATGATTCAAACTGGATGGGAGAAGCCATCTATAATCTTTTGGATAATGCGGTAAAATACAGCCCTGTGGGCGGACGTATCCGGGTGTCTGTTCTGGAAAATGAGATGTTCCTGAAAATTCAGGTAGAGGATCAGGGGATCGGGATCGATCCAGGAGAGGAGCCGGAGATTTTCAGAAGGTTTTACCGGGGCAGGAGAGTGAAAAGCCAGGAAGGGTTTGGCATTGGATTGTATCTGTCCAGGGAGATCGTGGACCGGCACGGTGGTTTCCTGACGGCAAAACGGCAGGAGCCGGGACTTTTGATGGAGATCAGCCTTCCCAGGTAGTTTGTTAGAAGATTGTTAGATTTGTCCCGTATACTTTTAAGAAAAACAGACGGGAGTGTATGAGTATGGAAATAGTGAAGGCTGCAGGCCTGAAGAAATATTACGAGACAGGATCCGGGGAGGTCCGGGCTCTGGATGGCGTATCATTTACTGTGGAGGAAGGGGAGTTTGTGGCTGTCGTGGGAACCAGCGGAAGCGGCAAGACAACGCTTCTGAACCTGTTGGGAGGACTGGAGGAGCCCACCTCTGGCGGCGTCTGGATAAGAGGCAGCAGCCTGAAGGATATGGACCGGGAGGAGAGGACCATATTCAGGCGGAGGAATATCGGCTTCGTGTTCCAGCAGTATAACCTGGTGCCGGTGCTCAGTGTATATGAGAATCTGGTACTGCCGATTCGACTGGACGGAGCAGAGGCAGACGAAACCTTTCTGGAAGAGATTGCAAAAGTTTTGGGACTATGGGATAAAATGGAACGCCTTCCCGGGACCCTGTCCGGGGGACAACAGCAGAGAGCGGCCATTGCCCGGGCGCTCCTTACTAAACCGGCGGTCCTGCTGGCGGACGAGCCCACGGGGAACCTGGATTCGGCCACCAGCAGGGAGGTGATCGGACTCCTGAAATCCTGTGCCGCCAGATTTCATCAGACGGTATTGATGGTGACCCATCAGGAGGAGGCGGCACAGGCTGCAGACCGGATCTTACGGATTGAGGATGGCCGAATCGCAGGCCATGCGCGGGACGACAGTGCGCCTGAAAGAGAGGGGGCGTAAGGATGAGAGGCAGGATTTCTAATGATAACGGCAGCGTCATCCGGATGCTTTCTAAAAAGACGGGAGCCTATAACAAAGGAAGGAACCGTCTGCTTTTTGGGGCGGTGTTTCTGAGCGTTGTGGCTTTGGCAGTGATCTTCGGGCTGGCATATGGGCGGATGGAATCCGAGTATCAAAAAGCAGTAAGAACAGCTGGAATGACGGCTTCGGCCTTTATCCGGGACGCAGATGAGGATCAGTATGAAAGAGCCGGAGCCCTGGGTTATGTCACGCAGCTGGGAAGGCGGGTGACAGCAGGGACGGCGGCGAAAGAAGGTTCTCAGGGAACAGCGCCTGCGGCCTGTACGCTGCAATGGCTGGATACTGCAGCCTGGAAGGAGATTGTCAGCCCGGCCTATACGGAGATTCACGGAACGTATCCAAAGAAGAGCCAGGAAATCATGCTCTCCAAAAGAGCGCTTCAGGCGCTGGGGATCCAAAGCCCCAGGAAAGGAATGGAGATCAGCCTGGACGTATCTCTTGGACTATTTCGCAGGGAACAGGCAACCTTTACTCTGTGTGGCTGGTTCCGAGATTACGGGGAGGGCAGCAAAAGCTCGGCGCCAGCTTATATTTCCGGAAAAAAGCTGGAAGAATGGGGATATGATTACCAGGAAGAGGCGGATGTTCTGCTCTGTATATCGGGAAACCTGGGGTGGCAGAGAGCAGAAAAATTACTTTATGATGATATCCCTATGAAGGACATAAATCAGCAGATCGTCATTACCGATTCGGCAGTGTATGAGACGGTCAGGGGAATGGCAGGAGGCGTCCTGATGGCGGCGGCTGCAGCGGTGATCATTTTGTGTGGGATTTTCTTTTTAGTCTATAATGTGATGCAGATTTCCCTGCTGGAAGATGTGCGCCAGATGGGGCTTTTGCATCTTGTCGGGGCGACGGACCGGCAGATCCGCCGGATCTACTATGGGCAGATTATCCGGGTGCTGGTCCCGGGAGTACTGCTGGGCGCCCTGGTTTCCCTGGCCATCCTGCGTGTGTTCAGACCCAGGCTCCTGGCTGTGGCCATCCTGCTGACAGTCTTGATCACCCTGGGCTCTGCATTTGGCGTGATCTGGCACGTGGTAAATCGGTGCTGCATGGAAAATGTGGGGGATACGGGCCTGAAAATGGGGCGGACAAAGGAAAAAAGGAAAAAGCAAGGGAGAATGCCGCAGATCCTGCTGATGGCGTGGAGAAATGTAACCAGATACAGGGCGCGCTTTGTGCTGACCAGTCTGTCCTTATTCCTGGGAGTAGAGGCGCTCCTTGGAGTAGCCGTGATCTCGGGTGGGAGCGATTATGCCAACGCAGTCGGGAAGCGGCCGGACTTTCTGATCGCCGGCCAGTTCAGCCGGTGGGGGCGAGAGGAAGGTCACGGGACGGAATTTAAGACCCGGGATGCAGGGGAGGATCCTCTGGAGACGGAAGGAAGTACCTTTGAACTCATCTATGACAATGCGTATGATGAGTTCTCGCCCATATCCCGGGAAGTACGGGAACGTCTTTGGGAGATTCCGGGAATTGACCGGGACTCCTCTTCGGTGACGGAGGGAGCCTATTTATATCCCGTAATCTCGAAAAAAGGAATCCGTCCGCTGACAGATGACGGTTATGAAAATCCGCCAGGGAGTGGGATGATTGAAGACTGGGGAGCGGATGTGGTTCAGATTCTGACGGAGGAAGAGTTAAAAGAGCTGGAAACCTATGTAGAAGAAAAGGGGCTTCCAGTGGACATGAAGGCAGTAAAAGAAGGGACAGGAGTGCTGATCCTGCATGACCATGTCCTTTCCCGGCAGCAGGAAGAGATGACAAAAGAAAGTGTCGGGGAACCCATGTATTTTCTGACCCTTCCGGAGAAGGACGGAACAACTGGACAGAAACAGTCGAAAGGATTTACCCTTGGTGGTTATCTGGACAGCCAGGCTGAAGATTTTCCAAAGCTCCACCGTACCTGGCACGGAGGAGAAGGCTCCATCCAGTGTCTGGTCAGCAGCCAGGGCTTCGAGCGGATCCCGACGCAGCGGAAAACCCTTGTGATGGAACTGAACCTGGAAGATCAGAGCATGGAGGCAGAGGCAGCAGATGAGATCAGTCAGGTGGTTGCAGATGAAAATGAGAGGCGGTCCCAGATCACGGGCGCCGGTACGGAAGAGGGAACCAGTGAGGCCGGGATTTTCTGCATCAGCAAATCAGATCTGGTAAAGAAGGCACAGAAAGAGATCCGGGCAGGCAGGATGATTTTCGGCAGCATCAGCGCGGTGCTGTTGTGTGCAGGCCTGACAAATTTTCTGAATGTAATGGCGGCAGGGATCCTGTCCCGCAGAAAAGAGCTGGAGATTCTGGGGTGTATTGGAATGACAGAAAAGCAGATGCGCAGGATGCTGATGGCGGAAGGCGGATGTTACTGTATCCTTGTGGCCGGATTCCTGTTGACAGTCGGAAATGGAGTCCTCGCATGGATCCATTTCTATATGGAACAGCACCTGTCTTATTTTGTATATCGGTATCCAGCCGGCTGGACGGTGATGCTGCTGGGCGGGCTGCTTTTGATCTGTATGGCAGTGCCTGGAATCTTATTGAAAGAAAAAACCTCCCGTGAAAAGCTTTTGCTAAGGATTTAAATTTTTGTATCAAAAAAGCAAAAAATAGTGTATAGTAAACAAGAGTGTGCAGGAGGTAACAGGAAATGATAGAAAAAAAGATTAAATTTGTCACACCAGAACAGATCATGTCTTTTTGCGCTGCCTGTCAGAAATTAAAGTCAGATGTTGATGTGGTTAATTTGTCGAACAGACATGTGCGGATTGACGGGAAGTCTATTGTCGGCCTGATGACGATAAAACTGGGGATGCCGATGATGCTGGTGGTCAGCGGTGAAGATGAAGGACAGGCAGAGGAAAAGTTTTCCTCTTATCTGACGGAGTAACAAGAAAAAGGATGAAAAGCTGCGGTCATGTCCGCAGCTTTTTTCTTATGTCATTGGGGACGGGGGATTTTCGGAAATCCCCCGTCCCCAATGACTTGTAGCGGATGTTGCTTTACGTTATAATGAGCAAAAAAGGAGGGGAAGCTGTGAGGAATACGAGGACAGGTTATTGGGTGATTCTGCTGAATCCGGTGCTGCTGGCGGTATGGGTGCTGGGGCTTCGCAAGTTATATCAGCTCTGCCAGTATGGGGACCTGAAAGGGCATGTGCCGATGATCCTGGCATGTGGGACGCTGGGAATCCTGTGGCTGGCTTTGTGGACGCTGGTGTATTTCCGCGGAAAAAGGAAGCGGAAAGGCAGGGAAGCGGCCCTGGCGGGGAGAAAAAGTGTGCGCATACTGACCGCTGTGCTTCTTGCGGCGGAATGTCTGGCTTTTGCAGGAGGGGCGGCGTATTACGGGGTGAAGATTGCAAAGGCAGCTGTTCCTTATAACGGAGCGTTATCCTGGAAGCTGGAACAATGGAGGAGTACCCGTAAGATTACCTTAGAGCATGACAATGTATTTGAATCCGGACTTAAGGGTGTATTTGAAGATCTGGAGAAGAAGGTGGACCTTCCGGAAGACCTGTATCTAATCAATGAGTTCAGCCTGTCCTTTAACGGGGAGGGGAAGATCACTCAGATTTATGGATTCTTTGGCGGCAAAGCACAGGATGGTGAGGAGCATACCTATCTTGTGGATTACAGCGAAAACGATGGAGATCAGATGACGCTGTGGCTGGATAATGAGTCTTCCAAGGAATATACAGAGGCGGACTGGATGAACCCGATGCTGGAACTGATGGATGTGGTCGATCTAAGATCGCAGCTTGGTGAGGCAGCGGGAGAAGAAGAGGCCAGCTTTCTTCTGACTTATTCCGGATATACGATGATCCCAAGCCCTGACCAGGCAGTCGTATACCAGCAGGATGGGAGTGTGTCCGCACTTGGCGAAAGAAACCGCACAGAAGGCTACGTGGTAAGGATTCAGACCCAGATCGCAGGGGCTGTGTTGGCCGAACAGGATCTGGTAAATGGCTGGAGGACCGCCGATACAACCCAGGAAGAAGAAAAAATCCAGCAGGAGCAGGAGGAGCAGAAACAAGTTGGAGTCTGCTATATGGACCGTACGGATGAAAGCTGGTATTTTTATCTGGACAATGAAAACGGCTGGCGGCTCCGGGTACATGACGCAGCGCTGGGAAGCCGCTGGTATGTGCTGGACAGGACTAATGACGGAGGGCAGAACTGGGAGACGGTAAATGAGAATCCATTTCAGAGTCAGATGGGCGTAGCCCAGGGAATACAGTTCTTAAGTGACCAGTATGGATATCTTTCCATCGGCGGAGCTTCGGGAAGCTGGTCTCAGATCTTTGTGACCCGTGACGGCGGCGGTCCATATACGGTGCCGGCGGCGTGACTTCTGCGCAGCTGCAGCTGCCGTGGGACCAGGTGACAGGAGCGTCGAAAAGCGCTGACCAGTATCCCTATCTGTCTATGCCGGAAGAGAACGGAGATGGGCTTGAAATCCGCGCGTCGGCGGATAGCTCAGGCCAGGGAGAAAATCTGGTATTTGTATCTGCAGATCAAGGGGAAAGCTGGCAGTTTACTGGAGTGAGGGAAGAATAAAAAGACAGATAATTCTGTAAATTTAAAATTAAATTAAGAAAAATAAATTTTTATAGAAAAATACATTGACAATAGTTGGTTCTTGTGATATATTAAAGATACAAAATAACAGAAGTTCATTATAAGACAGACGCGAGCTGTAAATAATGAAAAGTTATTTTTATCAACACAAGTGTTGAAGAAGATTTCCCGGAAGAAGAAATGCAGATGCATCGGGAAGAAAAGTCTAAGAAAGGAAGGTACGGACCACCGAAGACTTAAGTTTATTTACCAGATTTTTTAAGAAAGAGGTAAAAAAATGACAGAACCAACAAAGTAAGGGCGGGTATCAAGCATGTTAGTTTGGTATCCGCCTTTACTCATGTATAGACGCTAAAAAAATGTAAAGAAAAAGGATGCCCGTTGACAAGCTATAGATGGGATGTTATATTTTGGTTAAATCCATGTAAAATCAAAGTGACAGATTGGTTTTCCGGCTGTCATTTTTTTGTTGGAAAAAAATAGCAGTGAAGGATAAGTGAGAAAAGAGGAGCTTGTATGGACGTATCATTTTCTTATTTTTGGCAGGAAGTTATTTCCAATCCTGTAATGATGGTTACAGTGGTGCTGACACTGGGGGTAATTTTTGTAAATGGATGGACAGATGCACCAAATGCGATCGCTACCTGCATCGGTACACGTAGTATGGGAGTGCGTCGTGCAATCTCGATGAGCGCGGTGTTTAATTTCCTGGGCGTGCTGGTGATGACGCATATCAACAGCTCGGTGGCTTCTACGATCAGTAACATGGTAGACTTTGGGGGTGAGACGCATCAGGCTTTGGTAGCGCTGTGTGCGGCCCTGTTTTCGATCGTAGTGTACAGTGTGGCAGCTTCTGTGTTTGGAATCCCTACCAGCGAGAGCCACAGCCTGATCGCCGGTCTTTCCGGGGCGGCCATTGCCGTGCAGGGAGGAATCGGAGGTATCAATTTTAATGAATGGGTTAAGGTGCTGTACGGGCTGGTTCTGAGCCTGGCGCTTGGTTTCTTTGTGGGATGGCTGATCTGTAAAGTGGTGGCCGTGATCTGTGCGAATATGGATCGTAGAAAGACCAATTCCTTCTTTCGGGGCGGCCAGATTTTTGGCGCGGCATTCATGAGTTTTATGCATGGAGCCCAGGATGGTCAGAAGTTTATCGGAGTGCTGTTCCTGGGAGTGGCATTCTGTAACGGACAAAACAGTGTGGATGGGATGCTGATCCCGGTTTGGCTGATGGTGCTTTGCTCTACTGTCATGGGTGTGGGGACCAGCGTCGGTGGAGAGAAGATTATTAAATCTGTGGGAATGGACATGGTGAAGCTGGAGAAGTTCCAGGGCTTTTCGGCGGATCTGGCAGGGGCTTTCTGTCTTCTGCTTGCCAGCGTGACCGGAATCCCGGTATCTACGACACATACCAAGACCAGTGCGATCATGGGCGTGGGAGCAGTCAAACGGCTCTCTGCGATTAATTTCGGTGTGGTGAAGGATATGATGCTGACCTGGATCTTTACCTTCCCGGGATGTGGTCTGATTAGTTTTGTAATGGCTAAGATATTTATGATGTTCTTTTAGGAGGAAAAGAAAATGGCGAGAAAACAGGATGCATACTATTTTGATAATTTTGTCGCATGTGCGGAGGAGTCCTGCCAGGCGGCAGCTCTTCTGAGAAAGGTTCTGGGAGACTTTAAGCCGGAGGAACTGCAGAAATATCTGCAGGAGATCCATGAGATTGAAAACCGGGCAGACGGCAAGAAACACGCTATGCTGGACCGGCTGGCAAAGGAGTTTATCCCACCCATCGAACGTGAGGATATCGTAGAGCTTTCCCAACACATTGATACCATGACGGATAAGGTGGAGGATGTGCTGATGCGGATCTATATGAGCAATGTACAGGAGATTGAGCCGGATGCGCTGGAGATGACGGATGTGGTGATCCAGTGTTGTGAAAAGGTACGGGATCTTCTGAAGGCATTTTCTGACTTCCGCCACTCGAAAGATTTGAAGAACCTGATCATCCAGATCAATGACCTGGAAGAGCAGTCGGACCGCCTGTTTATGAGCAGTATGAGAAAGCTTCACACAGAATGCAGCGATCCTCTGCATATCATTGCATGGAGAGAGATTTATATTTATCTGGAGCGCTGCGCAGATGCCTGTGAACATGTGGCGGACACGGTAGAAAGTGTCGTTATGAAAAACTCTTAAGGATTCTTCAGAAAATCAGAGGCGCCGCTTTATTGACGGAGAAGAGAGGTCTGTTGTACAATGGACGGAAGAATGACGAAAAGAGGTCAGAAGCGGTGCAGAAGATATTACTTTTGGAAGATGACCGGAATCTGAATCAGGGCATCTCATTAAAATTAAAAAAAGAAGGATATGAAGTGTACTCTGCCTTTACGGTAAAGGAGGCAGAGACGCTTTTTGACGCCGCAAGGCCCGACCTTATCATCAGCGATGTGAATCTGCCGGATAAGAGCGGGCTTGATTTTTGTGCAGAGATCCGGAAGAAGAGCAATGTATTTATCATATTTCTGACGGCTCTGGATTCGGAGATTGATATGGTCAATGGCTATGACCTGGGTGCGGACGACTATGTTACAAAGCCATTCAGCCTGATGGTGCTGGTGTCCAAGGTGCATGCGTTTATGCGCCGGGCGGGATCTTCGCCGAAGAACTGGATCTGTTCCGGCTATCTTCGGGTATCTTATGCAGAGATGAAAGCATACCGTGGGGAGGAACAGATTTCACTCAGCAGGAAAGAGTTCCGGCTCCTGCTGTATCTGATGGAAAATGCAAGGCAGATCCTTTCCAAAGAACAGATCCTGGAGCATGTGTGGGACGTGGATGGACAGTTTGTGGATGAAAATACGGTTCCGGTTAATATCAGCAGACTCAAAGCCAAGATCGGAGAAGGATATATACAGAATGTAAGGGGGATGGGATATATATGGATCGAAGAATGTGTAAAAGAGTAGCCCTGGCAGCGGGGCTTTTTTTTCTGGCATGTATCGTGGCAGCTGTGTTCCTGTCCGATATGGCAAAGGCGCGTTATGAAGAAGAAGCCAGGGCTATGGCGGTGCTTACCAGAAGTGTTCCGGAGGAAGAGGCAACGTTTGCAGGGATTATCACCGGGAAGGGGACGCCTGATGCAACTGGAGCAAAAGAGGGGAAAGCACTGCTGGAAAAATATGGTTATACGCTTGAAGACAGCATTGAAAAGGGACGTCTGTGGATGTTTGCAGGAATAATGGCTGTCATACTGGCAACCGGGTTTCTGGCGGAAGGAGTTCTGGGATGGTATTTTGTAAAAGGCAGACGAAAAGCGGAAGACCGTGCCGATTATCTGGAAGGATGTCTTGAGCAGGAGAAAAACCGGAATGCCAAGATTGAAGAGAAGATTTTAAAGGAGGAGCAGGATACCAAGGCGCTGATCACGGACGTTACTCATCAGCTTAAGACGCCGATTGCTTCGCTGAAGATGAGCTATGAGATCGAGGATTCTACTGATCTGTCGGAAGAGGAGCGCGCAGAGTTTGTGTGGAAGGAACGGGAAGATGTCAGAAGAATGGAGAACCTTTTGCAGGCATTTACACAGATGACCCGGCTGGAAACGGGGATGATCCAGTTGAATGCAAAGATGAAGAGTCTGAAAGAGACGCTGAAACATGCGGTGGGGAGTGTTTATATGAAGGCTTTGCAAAAGGGAATCCGGGTGGAAATGGAAGAATGCCCGGATCTTGTGATTTGCCATGATCCGAAATGGACGGCGGAGGCATTCGCGAATGTGCTGGACAATGGGGTGAAATATTCACCTCCTGGGAGCCGGATTTCAATCCGGGTGTCGGAAATGGTAAGCTATGTGATGGTAGAGATCGAAGATGAGGGAATCGGAATTCCGAAGGAGGAGCGGCAGAAGATTTTTCAGAGATTTTACAGGGGCGGCAGTAGAGGTGTACAGGAAGCGGAAGGATATGGTGTGGGACTTTATCTGACCCGGTGGATCCTGGAACAGCAAAAAGGGACGATCTTCGTAAAGCCTGGAAAATCCGAGGGAAGCAATTTTGTCATGACCCTTCCGAAAGAGTAGAGTTTTCTTACAGTTTTGTTATCTTTTCTGTAAGCCTATTGTAATTTGGGGGAAGTATCATAACAGCAGATACCTGATAGAGGACTTAGATAAGGGAGGCTTGCAGATGAAAGCAATTTTAGAGACAAAAAATCTGGTGAAGTACTATGGCTCCGGGGAGAATCTGGTGAAGGCCATTGACCATACGGATATCCGGATCGAACCGGGAGAGTTTGTAGCGGTGGTAGGACGTTCTGGATCAGGGAAGAGTACGCTCCTTCATATGCTGGGAGGACTGGACCGCCCGGATTCCGGGAAGGTGCTGATCGAGGGCAGGGATATTTTCCGGTTGAAAGAGGAAAAGCTTGCGGTTTTCCGGCGCAGAAAGATCGGATTTATTTTTCAGAGCTATAATCTGGTACCATCTTTAAATGTATGGGAGAATATTGTGCTTCCGATCGGGCTGGACGGACGGAAGGCAGACCGGGAATACGTGATGGACATTGTCCGTAAAATCGGGATGGAGGACCGGCTGCATGCGCTTCCGGGGACGCTGTCCGGCGGCCAGCAGCAAAGGGCGGCGATTGCCAGGGCTCTGGCGGCGCGGCCGGCGATTATCCTGGCAGATGAGCCCACGGGAAACCTGGATTCCAGGACGGAGATCGAGGTGGTAAGTCTCCTGAAAAATTGTGTGACAGAGTATGGGCAGACGCTGGTGATGATCACCCATGACGAGGGGATTGCGCAGATGGCAGACCGCATGATCGTCATTGAAGATGGTAAGGTGGTGAGAGCATGAAGACGGTAACGAAAACGGCTCTTGCCAATGTAAGGCAGAATAAAGTGAGAAACCTGATCAGTGGTGTGGCGATCATTCTGACGACGCTTTTGATTTTTATGGTCCTGACGGTGGGGTATGCGGCTGTTGAGGTGCGGTTCGCGGCGGTCAATGCCTACTATCCTGCGTACCATGCCATGTTTCGCCAGGTTTCCTGGGAGAATGCACAGAAACTTAAAAATCATAATGATCTTGAAGAGGTGGGGATCCGGACAGATCTGGGAGAGGGTGTAGAAGACGACTCTACAGTTTTGTTTTTGTATATGGATGACGCAGCGATCAGGCTGAATAAGGTAGAGCTTGCGGAAGGCTCATTTCCTCAAGGTGAAAATGAGATTGCAGTTTCCAAAGAACTGTTGAAGGAATATGGCCTGACAGCGGATATCGGAGATGAGATCACACTGCCCTTCCAGCTGTATGAAGACGGCGGGCTGGGGTATCAGAAGGAGGATACCTTCAGGATCAGTGGATTCCTGGACGGGGAGATTGACCCGGAGCATAAGTCGTATCCGGTGCTGGTATCCAGAGAGTATATGGAATCGGCTGTTCCTGCCGGCGAAAGGGAATGCCGGGTGATGTTCCGGTTGAAAGATGTGGGAACGCAGGTGAAGACAACGGATGCCATCGAAGAACAGGTGAAGAAGATTGGCGCGGATTTTGGCGTGCAGGAAGATAATATCGTGATCAATACCGAGTATCTTCTGGCAAATTATACAGATCCGGCAGCGCTTGTAGGTGTGGTGTGTATTGTTCTGGTAGTGGTGCTGGCAGGAATTCTGACGATTTACAGCATTTACTATGTTTCGATGGTTCCGAAGATTCAGGAGTATGGAAGGCTGAAGGCGATGGGAGCCACGAAGCGGCAGATCCGTCAGATTGTTTTTCGGGAAGGGGCGCTGGTGACTGCTGCAGCGCTGCCGCCGGGGCTTCTGGTCGGCAGCCTTTTGGCCGGGCCTGTGACAAGGTGGATCTACCGGCTGGGGACCGGCATTGAGACAACATATACAGAGACTGGTTTTAATGATCTTTGTATCCGGCTTCTGGAGGATGGTAAGGTGCAGATCCTGTGCGGGTGGATTTATCTGATCACCATCCTGGCGGTTGTGTTTACTGTCTGGCTGTCTTTGATAAAACCCATGCGTCTGGCGGCAAGGATTTCTCCGGTGGAAGCCATGCGCTATCAGGGAGAGTTTATGGGAAAGAAGCAGAAGCGCAAAGGTTTTGAAGAGATGAGCGTCTCTCGGCTGACCCGGGCAAATCTGTCCCGGAATAAGCGGCGGACAGCGCTCACCATCCTGACGCTTGGTACCGTAGGAATTTTATTTATGACTGTAGCGACAGTGATCAGCTGTGCTGAGCCCAAAGAGATCGCAGGGCAGGAGTTTGAAGGGGATTATGAGATTTATGTGGATAACTGGGAAGGAGACAAAATGAATCCGGACCGGGCATGGTCAAACCTGATGCAGAAGAATCCGCTGACAAGTGAGATGATAGCGGAAATAGAAAAGGTGCCTGGGGTAGACAGAGTAGAGGTGAAAACATATTTATCGGGAGTTTTATCGGAACTGGATCCTGAAGAGGATATCGCCGGCGCCAGTATTCAGGGGCTGGATGAGTCATACGCTAAAGAGATGGAGGATTGCCAGATTGACGGCCATGTGACCTATGAGGAGCTGGAGAAAGGAGATCAGGTGCTGATGTCTGAGAATATGCTGCGCTGGTTCCCTGATCTGAAAGTAGGTGATCGGATAGATGTCAGTCTTGAGGTCGCAGATAAAATGGTAGAGAAAAGCTTTCGGATCGGAGCTGTCGGAGACTATTCTCAAGGCATCTCCGGGGCCAATTTTTTGCTGCCAGCATCGGTGACAGAACAGATTGCAGATGAAGCTTCCCAAAATGGGACAGAGCTGAATCTAAATGACAGATGCACAATCTGGCTTGACCGCGGGCTTGGAGCGTCGGAAAAGAAAGCAGCTATTCAGGAACTTTCCGAACTGGCAGGCAGCAGTGAATATCTGGAGACAGACAGTTTTGAACAGCATCTGAATAACTGGAAGACAACCATGATGATCATGAGTGTAATGGGATACACTTTTCTGATCATCCTGGGAGCCATCGGCATCATGAATCTGATCAATACCATGATCAACAGCATTTATACCAGACGGCGCGAGCTTGGGATGATCCAGGCCATCGGAATGTCAGAAAAACAACTGATACGGATGATGCAGCTGGAAGGACTGTTTTACACAGCCGGAACGCTGATCGTCTCACTGGGCCTCGGAAGTCTGGCCGGATACGGAGTCTTCCTTTACGCGAAAGCCGAGAACATGCTGAACATCACCGTTTACCATTATCCAGTGATCCAGGCAGTCATTTTATCTGTGACAGTGGCAGTGATCCAGCTGCTGCTCACCTACGCGGTAGCAAGAAACTTCCGCAGGATGAGCTTGATCGACCGGATCCGGTACGCGGAATAAGCAATTGGGGACGGGGGATTTCCGGAAATCCTCCGTCCCCATTGCTTTTTATCCACAAATTTTCCACGCACTTTATCCCCAAATGGTGGATAAGGTGTATTTTTGTGTGGAAATTGTGGAAAGGAATGAAAATTTTTGTGTGCTGTGGTAAAATAGGAGAAAAGTTTTGTCTGATAGAGTTTATGACAGATTTTTAGGGACAGGAGGGATATGTATGTATACATTTGATGAGATCATGAAGGTGGATCCGGAGGTGGCCCGGGCGATTGAAGCGGAGGGCAAAAGGCAGGATTCGCATATTGAGCTGATTGCTTCGGAGAACTGGGTGAGTAAGGCTGTGATGGCGGCTATGGGAAGTATATTGACCAACAAGTATGCGGAAGGGTATCCAGGGAAGCGTTATTATGGCGGCTGCCAGTGCGTGGATGTGGTGGAGGATCTGGCGAGAGACCGGGCCAAAAAGCTATTTGGCTGTGACTATGCCAATGTGCAGCCGCATTCTGGAGCACAGGCGAATCTGGCGGTGTTTTTTGCGATGCTGAATCCGGGAGACAAGATCCTGGGCATGAATCTGGATCACGGCGGACATCTGACCCATGGGTCGCCGGTCAATATTTCCGGGAAATATTTTGAGACTTCTTTTTACGGAGTGAATGATCAGGGAGTGATCGACTATGAGGCAGTCCGGGAGATTGCGAAGAAGGAGAAGCCGAAGATGATCATTGCGGGGGCCAGCGCCTATGCGAGGATCATTGATTTTCAGAAATTCCGTGAGATCGCGGATGAGGTGGGAGCCTATCTGATGGTGGACATGGCGCACATTGCAGGTCTGGTGGCGGCCGGACTGCATCCGAGCCCGATCCCTTATGCGGATGTGGTGACAACGACGACCCACAAGACGCTCCGCGGACCGAGAGGCGGTATGATTCTTGCAAATCAGGAGGCAGCCGACAAGTTTAACTTTAATAAAGCGGTATTTCCAGGGATCCAGGGAGGGCCGCTGGAGCATGTGATCGCAGGAAAGGCAGTGTGTTTCCAGGAGGCTTTGCAGCCGGAATTTAAGGAATATCAGGCACAGATCCTGGCTGACGCCCGGGCGCTGGCGAAGGGGCTGACAGACCGCGGAATCAGACTGGTATCCGGCGGAACGGACAACCATCTGATGCTGGTAGACCTCAGCGAAGAGGATGTGACCGGAAAAGAGCTGGAAGAAAGGCTGGATGAAGCACACATTACCTGCAATAAAAATACGATCCCAAATGATCCCAGATCTCCAAGAGTTACCAGCGGAGTCCGTCTGGGAACACCGGCGGTAACGACCAGAGGGATGAAGGAAGCAGATATGGACCTGATCGCAGAGGCGATCGCCATGGTGATCCGTGATGAAGGATATGTAAGCCAGGCACGGCGCATGGTGGAGACGCTGACCAAAAAGTATCCGCTGATTTAGGAGGACAGGCGATGGAAAAGGAAATCATCTATCCACGTCCTCTTAGAAAAGGGGATCAGATCTGTCTGATCGACCCGGCCAATGCCCGTACGCCGCAGGCGGTACAAAAAGTGGAAGACTACCTGAAAGAAAAAGGCTTCCGGGTGACCGTAGCAGAAGAAATGGCGTTTAAGAGAGGGACATGGAAGGAACGTGCGGAGCGGCTGAACCGTGCGATCCGGGATGAAAGAAACCGGGCGCTTTTCTGTATCTGGGGCGGTTACGGGACGATGACCCTGCTGGATCGGCTGGATTATGAGGCTTTCCGAAGAAATCGTCCGGTGTTTGTCGGGTTCAGTGATATCACTGCGCTTCACGCGGCACTGGGACAAAGAAGCCGGGTGGTGACCTTCCATGGGCCGGCGGCTTTTGGACGGAAACGCCTGATGCACAGGGAGACTCTGGAGTATATGCTGTCTTTGGCTATGGAGCCTGAGCAGGAGCGCAAAATCTGTAATCTGGACGGAACCGAGTTCCGCATGCTGACAACGTGCAGCCAGACGGGATGCAGGGAAGGAAGGCTGGCCGGAGGGAACCTGACACTGGTGAGCCGGCTGATGGGAACACCTTACGAGATTGATACCAGAGGGAAGATCCTCTTCCTGGAAGAAATCGGCGAAAAGCCATACCGCCTGCATGGGATGCTGATGCAGCTTCGGCTGGCAGGAAAATTATCCCAGGCGGCAGGGATCCTGGTCGGCGCCTTAAGAGGTTGTGACAATGAGGGCAGTCCCGGCAGTGCCATGGAGGCAGTGGAAGACGTGCTGGGAGATCTTCAGGTGCCAGTCCTTACGAATATACAGGCGGGACACATCGAAGACACGCTGACCCTGCCGATGAATGCAAAGATACGGATCGAGGGAAATCAGATTTACCAGACGATATGAAAAAAGACAAGATCAGATTCACATATGAAAAAATAAAAATTCTGACCGGCTGCTCACTGTTGGCGGCCGGTGCGATCCTGACTCTTCTGGCGGGAAATGTGGGAGGATTTGCCCAGTGGTACAGTACCCATGTCTATCCGGTGTGGGTAAATATGCTGGGGCGCATGATGGGCGTGTTTCCCGTTTCTGTGGCAGAGATCCTGTTGTACCTGCTGGGAGGGCTTCTGCTTTTCACCCTGGGGCGGCTGCTCTGGAAGCTGTTTCGGAAACGGGCAGGAAAAAGGCAGGTTCTTGGATGGTTCTCGAATCTTCTGCTGGCGGCAGGAGTCCTTTTTTTGCTGTATGTCGTGAACTGTGGAATCAATTATCACCGGACATCGTTTTCAGAGAGCTCAGGGATCAAAGCGGAAGAATATTCCGTCTCAGAGTTAAAAGAAGTCTGTAGCTGGCTGACCGAACGCGTCAATGCCTTGAGCGGAAGCGTGGCAAGAGACGATGAGGGAATCATGCGGCTGACGGGAGGAAATAAAGGAGAAGTCCGAAGCCGGGCCGTGGAGGCCATGCAGAGCCTGGGGGAAACGTATCCGGAACTTTCCGGATATTATCCTGAACCCAAGGGGCTTCTGGCGCCGTGGATCCTGTCGGTGCAGCAGCTTTCCGGGATCTACTCGCCTTTTACGATCGAGGCCAATTACAACAGTGGGATGGTGGATTATAATATTCCATTTACGGCATGCCATGAACTGTCTCATCTGAAAAGCTTCATGCAGGAGCAGGAGGCTAATTTTATCGCCTTTCTTGCCAGTACATCTTACGAAGATCCGGAATTTCAGTATAGTGGGTATCTGCTGGGATGGATCTATTGTATGAATGTGCTCCATGACGCGGACTATGATTCCTGGCAGGAGATACGGGATACGCTCTCGGATGGGGCGGAGATGGATCTTAGAGAAAATAATGCTTTCTGGGCCAGGTATGACGGTGCGGTGGCAGAGGTGGCCGACCAGGTCAATGACCGGTATCTTCAGGCTAACGGGCAGGAAGAGGGGATAAAAAGCTATGACCGGATGGTGGACCTGATCGTGTCCTGGTATCGGATGGGGATGGCAGAAAACAGATAGATTGAAAAGAAAGACAAGGGAGGAAGAAAGAGTGAAAATAGAAGAAATGTCGTGTATCGACTGTGGGGTCAAAAGGTGTGATACAAAGGAAGAACGCAGTGATTTTCCGCCGTTCTGTGTCACCACCCATCTGGATCCGGAGGTGCTTGAGGACGCCATGAAATGTTATGAAGAACCGGAAAATCATAAGGTAATGGTGGCAGCAGCCAAGGTAGAGTATGAACATTATTGTAAGTACACCAGGGTGGAAGAAATCATTGAATTCGCAAGACAGATCGGGGCGAAAAAGATCGGGATCGCCACCTGTGTGGGACTGTTGAAAGAAAGCCGGACACTGGCAGCCATCCTTCGGGATCATGAGTTTGAAGTGGTGGGAATTGCCTGTAAAGCCGGCTGTGTGAATAAGACAGAGGTGGGAATTCCTGAGGAGTGCTGTGAAATCGGTATTCACATGTGTAATCCGATCCTGCAGGCAAAGTTTCTGAACAGCAAGAAGACGGATCTGAATGTGGTTATGGGACTTTGTGTGGGACATGACAGTCTCTTCTATAAATATTCAGAAGCATTGACCACCACCGGAGTCACCAAGGACCGCGTATTGGGACATAATCCCACAGCGGCCCTCTATACGGCAGACACCTATTATTCAAAACTGAAGAAATAATCTATTCATCCAGTTTAATGCCAGACAACGCCTGGGCAAAGGTATTGCCTACGGATTCGTTTTTCTGGTTGTTGAGATACCGCCGGACGTCTTTTTTGGAGACGCCGGCGCCTTCTTTTTCACGGCGTTTTTTGAAGGCTTCCAGCTTTTCTTTATATCCGCAGGAGCAGACAAAGGTCTCTTCACCGCCGCGTTTTATTAGTTCCATCCGTTTATGGCAGTTAGGGCAGCGGGCGTTGCTCAGACGTGCGATGGTCTCCCGGTATCCGCATTCCCGGTCCTGGCAGACCAGCATCCGGCTGTTTTTGCCGTTGACAGCCAGCATCCGCTTGCCGCACCGGGGACATTTGGTATTGGTCAGGTTGTCGTGCCGGAACTGTCCGTCTGCCGTGCGGATCTGTCTGATCAGTTCTTCTGTGTAAGCTTCAATATCCCGGATGAAGGCTTCCTCCTTATGTTTCCCTTTGGCAATATCTGAAAGTTCCATCTCCCAGTGGGCGGTAAGTTCCGGCTTTTTCAGGTCTTCCGGGACCAGTGAAAGCAGCTGCTTCCCCTTGGAAGTGATCAGGATTTCCTGTCCCTTCTTTTCAATCAGAAAGGAGTGGAACAGTTTTTCAATAATGTCGGCCCGGGTAGCAACGGTTCCGAGGCCGCCGGTCTCACTTAGGACCTTGCGTTCTCTGGAGTCCTGGGATTCCATATATTTCAGTGGGTTTTCCATGGCGGAAAGAAGAGTAGCCTCTGTAAATCTTGCAGGAGGGGTGGTCTTGCCGGAGGTCAGGACAATCTGATCCGGAGAAAGTACGTCGCCCTTCTTCAGGGAAGGAAGAGAACTGCCAGTATTTAAGGAAGAGGAGCTGTCCTCGTAGACTTCCTTCCAGCCCGGAGACAGGATCATCTGCCCTTCGGCCGCGAAGATTTCTCCGCCGATTTCTGCCTTCAGGGAGGTCTGTTCATACTCAAAAGGCGGATAAAGCACGCTGAGGAAGCGGCGTACCACCAGATCATAGATCTTCCGTTCTTCATTTGTCATGTTGGAAAAGATGGCGGCCTCTTCCGTTGGGATGATGGCATGGTGGTCGCTGACCTTTTTGTCGTCCACAAAGGAGCGGCTCCCCCGGATTTCGGACCGGAGAAGTCTCGGAATATATGCTTTGTAAGGCCCCTGATTGCATGCCTTCAGACGCTCCTTGATAGTGGGAACTACGTCAGAGCCGATATAGCGGGAGTCGGTCCTTGGATAAGTCAGCACCTTATGGTTTTCATACAGACGCTGCATAATATTCAGGGTCTCTTTGGCGGAGTAACCGAATTTCTGGTTGGCGTCCCTCTGGAGTTCTGTCAGATCGTAAAGCCCGGGAGAAAAGGTTTTCTTTGCAGACTTGTGTACGTCTGTAACCTTCAGTTCCTTTCCCTGGAGAGTCTGGCGGAGTTCTGTAATATAGTCTTTCTGGAAGGAACGCATGCTGCCGCTTTTTTTGTGGCGCCAGGTCCATTTTATACCTCCGGCCAGACAGGTCAGTCCATAGTAATCTTCTGGGTGGAAGGAGCGGATCTGCTCTTCCCTAGCGGCAATGATGGCAAGAGTAGGCGTCTGTACGCGGCCGCAGGAGAGCTGTGCATTGTACTTGCAAGTCAGCGCCCGGGTGGCGTTGATGCCTACCAGCCAGTCAGCCTTTGCCCGGCCAAGAGCCGCATGGTAGAGCGGATTGTACTTCCGGCCGTCTTCCAGATGGGCGAAGCCCTCGCGGATCGCCTTGTCTGTGACAGAAGAGATCCAGAGCCGTTTGATCGGTTTGCGGCATCCGGATTTATCCAGGATCCAGCGGGCTACCAGCTCGCCTTCACGCCCGGCATCGGTGGCGATAATGATCTGGGAAATATCCTTACGGAACAGCTGTGTTTTCACGTGCTGGTACTGTTTTGCACTCTGGCGGATTACCACCAGTTCCCATTTCCTGGGAATCATGGGAAGGGAATCCATATTCCATTCCTTATATTTTTTATCGTAGCCTTCCGGGTCTGCCAGGGTGACCAGGTGGCCGAGAGCCCAGGTAACTACATACTGGCCGCCTTCGATGGCGCCGGAAATATTTTTATGGCATCCCAGGACCCGGGCGATATCCCGGGCCACGGAAGGTTTTTCTGCCAGGACTAGTGATTTCATAGAAAAATCTCCTTTGATTAAAAAATATGATGCCTGCGGATTGTTCCGTGCTGTGCACGCTCTCAATCCTGGCATCATAATCAAAATAGCGGATTTCCAGATGTTTGTCAACGAAGATAAAAAAATTGTTGCATTTTCGCGCGGGATGTGATATTATAAACCACGGTCACGCCGAAGAAGCGTGAAATGGCCCCGTGGTCAAGCGGTTAAGACATCGCCCTTTCACGGCGGTAACACGGG
>OGRN01000331.1_pt1 | contig 47770 bp, 43 predicted proteins | sample 1553401 | NCBI WGS metagenome assembly OGRN01 (sample SAMEA2580096, study PRJEB22360) | human gut metagenome | biome: human gut; feature: human-associated habitat; material: faeces | place: Denmark | collected 2008/2010 | reverse complement strand
TCCTAAGTGACAAGTTTTTATTATTTCACTTGTCTACTTAGAAGGGAGCATATCATTTGCAAAAGTGTACGTCCCCGTTCATATTTTCACATCTATCCGGCTTCGTATTCGTCTTCTTTCATGCGGTATCCTACGCCTACCTCGGTGAAGATATATTCTGGCTGTGCCGGATTGTGTTCCAGCTTGCGGCGGATATTTGCCATATTTACCCGGAGGATTCGGTTGTTGCTGTCGGCATAGGGCCCCCAGATATTGGACATGATAGCGGAATAGGTCATGACCTTTCCGGAGTTTCTGGCAAGGAAAGCGACAATCTTATATTCTACCGGAGTTAAGTGAACGGGATTTCCATCCAGAGAAATCATTCGTTTATCGAAATCAATCAGCAATCCATTGCATTTATAAGGATGGATATATAAGGGGCCGGACGAGTCCATGCGGTTGCTGTGGCGCAGAGACGCCCGGATCCTTGCAAGGAGTTCTGGTGTTCCAAAGGGCTTGGTGATATAATCGTCCGCACCCAGATCCAGAGCAGTTACCTTGTCTCGTTCACTGCTGCGCGCAGAGACGACGATGATAGGACAGCTGGTCCACTGGCGGACAGAAGAGATGATCTCATTGCCGTCGATGTCTGGAAGTCCGAGATCCAAAAGAACGATATCCGGACACTGGGAAGTGATAAGAGCAAGTCCGGCCTGTCCGGAGGCAGCTGTGAAAACTTTGTAGTTGTTGGCTTTCAGAGCCTTCGTCATAAAATCCAGAATATTTTTTTCATCTTCAATGATCAGAACAGAATAACTAGGGGTTATCATTGGTTGTCCTCCTTAGGAAGTGTAAAATAAAATTCAGCGCCGGACTCATGATTTCTGGCAGCGATGGTCCCGCCATGAGCCTGTATGATCGTATTGCAGATAGAAAGGCCGATTCCCATGCCCCGGTGGGCGTCTGATGTAGAAGGCTTTTTATACTGTCCGCTTAAGATATCAGGAAGAATGTTGATATCGATGCCCTTTCCGTGGTCGATCACATGGAAGGTCACGGTATCTTTTTCTTCTGTGACAGACAGCTCCACCGGATCCTTGCTCCCGGAGTGGACCAGTGCATTTTCCAGAAGATTGATCAGTACCTGCTCGATCAGCAGGGGATCCATGGGGATCATGAGTACCTGCTCTGGAATAAAAACCTTCAAAGAAGCGTCCGGAATCCGCTTTTTCAGCCTGGTAATGGCCTCAGAGACCACTTCCTCCACGATGACCTCCGGCTCTTTGGCTACCTTGCCGCCGTCATTCTGGATACGGGTGACGGACAAAAGGTTTTCCACCATATTCAGAAGCCAGTGAGAATCTTCGTTGATGGTGGCCATCAGGTCCATGCATTCCTTTTCTGTCAGCTGCTCATGATTCTCCATATAAGAAGCAGACGCGCCGATGATGCTGGTCAGAGGTGTGCGCAGATCATGGGAAACAGCTCTTAGAAGGTTGGCGCGGATCCGCTCCTTCTCCGATTCGTTGATCTTCCGTTCTCGTTCAGCAATGATCTGGTCCTGCTTTTTCAGCCGTATGGTGGCAGCGCTTGTCAGAATAGCGATGGCCAGCATGAAGATAAATGTGATCGGATATCCGGCCAGGGTAAAATTCACTGCAAAATATGGGTATGTAAAAAAGCAGTTGATGCATACAACACTGAAAAAAGCAGAAAAAATACCGTAGGGATAACTGGCCGTGTGCAGAGAGATCAGCAGCAGAGCCAGGATATAGATCAGCGCAATATTTGCCGTGTTGTTCTGGCTGACATAAAAAATGAGAAAGGCCAGCGCAGTTGCCGCCAGCAGGAGCACCAGCGTGTATATAATATTGTTAATAACCTTTTTTACAGATGCTTCTTTCATACTTGGTATTATAGCATTAAAAGTGAAATAAGGAAATAAAAGAAAAGAAAGAAGCATATATTACCAGTAACAGCCGGGGCGGAGACGAGAAAATGAAAGCAGGAAGAATTCTATGGTTGGTGATCATCGGCGTAACAGTCTCGGGACTGGCAGGATATCTGGCAAAGCATTCCACGGTTTCCTCTAATGTAAATGGAAGAGAGCTGCCAGTATGTTCGGTTGAGACGGATGAGCCGGAGGTGGCGCTGACCTTTGACGTCGCATGGAATGCCGGAGATATGGATGAGATTCTGGATGTTCTGGAGAAAGAAGAGGCAAAAGCGGCTTTTTTTGTTACCGGCGAATGGGCAGAAAAGCATCCGGATATGTTAAAACGGATTGCAGCATCCGGCCATGATATTGGGAATCATTCTATGGATCACCGGAATATGACTCAGATGTCTTATGAAGAAAAAAGAAAGGAAATCCTGGATACACATGAGATAGTCAAAAGAATTACAGGAGTGGAAATGAAGCTTTTCAGGACTCCTTATGGAAGCTATGATGATGAAGTGATAAGGACGGCCGGGGAGCTGGGATATTATACGATTGAGTGGAATATCGATACCATGGACTGGAAGGATTATGGGAAAAAGAATATCCTGGAAACAGTCCTTGGGCATGAAAACCTGGGAAATGGATCCATCATCCGTGCCCACGCGGGAACAGAATATATGGCAGAGGCATTAAAGCCTTTGATAGAAGGTGTCCGGGGAAAAGGACTGAACCTGGTGCCGGTATCAGAATTGATCTATCGGCAGGATTACCACATGGATGTGACAGGACGTCAGATCCCAGATGAGAAAAAATAGCTGGGTAGACTGCTGGAAAATATGATATAATGCTTATGATTATATTCGGGAGTGATGAAGAATGGAAAATAAAGTATCCGTAATCAGTATCATATTGAAGGAGGAAGAAGCGGCAGGGGAGGTCAACAGACTTCTGCATGAGTTCCGTGAATATATCGTGGGCCGCATGGGAATCCCTTACAGAAACCGGGGAATATCCATCATCAGTATCGTGATCGATGCGCCCCAGGATGCCACCAGCTCCCTGTCCGGGAAGCTGGGGATGATAGAGGGAGTTACAGCCAAGACTTTGACGGCAAAGCTGTAAGATCAGACGCGGCGGATACCGCTTTGCAGTTCCTCCGCCCATTTCTGGAGATTGTAAGTTCTTCCGCCAAAGAGTTTCAGGATCACGCCGGTAGGATGTTCGGTGCCTGCAAAGGCGTTGGCCTCGTCTGTATCCACATGCATGGCCAGTGCAAAATTAGGATCCACGCGGACGATGACGTCAGCAAAGATCAGGGATCTCTCATAGCTTTCCATGATCACAAAGACTTCATCCTTGTCTTTGACGCGCAGCTGCACTGCCTGAGCGGGCGTCATATGGATATGGCGCTTGGCTACGATCACACCGTGGTCGATGGTGATGGAGCCGGCCGGGCCGATGAGGGTGCAGCCGGGAGTTCCTTTGGTATCTCCGGACTGGCGGATCACAGCGGGAACTCCAAGCTTTCGGGCGTCGGTCATGGAGATTTCCAGCTGGGTTTCGGAGCGGAATGGACCAAGGACCGCCACGTTTTCAAAGGTACCCTTGGGGCCCTGGACAGTGAGGCGCTCCTCAGCGGCATATTGTCCGGGCTGGCTTAAGTAGGATTTTAAAGTCAGCTCTTTTCCTTTCCCGAACAGGGCTTCAAAGTCTGTTCGGCTCAAATGGATATGCCGGGCGCTGGTTTCAATCGGTATCGAATAACTCATGGCAGACGCTCCTTTCAAATTCTGAATCGATTTATTTCTTGTTTTGCTTTATTTTTGCGGATATATGCATTATAATAGCTATGAATTGAAAAAACAATGGCGTTTTCATCCAAGGCATGAGAACGCCCATTTTTATATAGGAAGAAGGAGGCAAACAATGGGCAACTATACACGAGATGATATTTTTCGGATGGTAGAGGAAGAAGATGTGGGGTTCATCCGGCTTCAGTTTACCGACATTTTCGGAACTTTTAAAAATGTAGCGGTGACGGCAAGTCAGCTGGAACGAGCACTGAATAATCAGTGTATGTTTGACGGTTCTTCTATCGAAGGATTTGCAAGGGTTGAGGATTCGGACATGTATCTGTATCCGGATCTGAATACGTTTGCGATGTTTCCATGGAGACCACAGCAGGGAAAAGTAGCCCGTCTGATCTGTGATGTATATAAGGCTGACGGGACTGTCCTGGAGAGTGATCCAAGGTATGTGCTGAAACGTGTGCTGAAGGAAGCGGAAGACATGGGATATACCTTTGACGTAGGGCCGGAGTGTGAGTTCTTCCTGTTCCATGCAGATGAGGATGGAACGCCTACCACACTGACCCATGAAAAGGCGACGTATTTTGATGTAGGGCCTGTCGATCTTGGAGAAAATGCCAGACGGGACATGGTACTGACACTGGAGGACATGGGATTTGTGATCGAGTCCTCCCATCACGAAAAGGCGCCGGCCCAGCATGAGATTGATTTTCATTATGATGAGGCCCTGGTGACAGCGGACAATATTGTGACGGCCAAGATGGTGATGAAGACGATTGCCAAGCGCCATGGGCTTCATGGGACTTTTATGCCGAAACCGAAATATGGATTGAATGGCTCCGGCATGCATTTGAATTTGTCTCTCAGCAGAGATGGTGTGAATGTATTTTCTGATCCGGAGGATGAGAAGGGGCTGAGCCGGGAAGCATATTATTTTATCGGCGGAATCATGAAACACATCAAGGCAATCACCTTTATTACCAATCCGACGGTAAACTCTTATAAACGTCTGGTGCCGGGTTATGAGGCTCCGGTCTATATCGCATGGTCGGCGAAAAACCGTACTCCTCTGATCCGGATACCGGCCGGCGGTCCGGAATCAAGGAGGATTGAACTCAGGAGCCCGGATCCGGCCGCCAATCCTTATCTGGCGCTGGCAGTATGTCTGGCCGCCGGGCTGGAAGGTATCCGCAGCCAGATCATGCCGCCGGACAGCATTGACTGTAACATCTTTGAGATGGGAGAGGAAGGAAGAAGAAAGGCCGGGATCGAAAGGCTGCCGGGCAGTCTTCTGGAGGCGGCCAGAGAGTTTCATAAGGATCCGTTTATTATGAATGTGCTTGGAGAAGAATTATCCAGAAAGTATATCCGGGCAAAGACAAGAGAGTACGCAGAATATAGAGAGCAGGTCACGGAGTGGGAATTAGAAAAGTATCTGCACGTCATCTAGTACAGGGGGTGGCAGATTGATAGGTATTATCGTTGTTTTTCCCAACAGAGAAAATGCTGCAAACATCCGCAATCTGCTGGTGAGGTACGGGATGACAGTGTCTGGTGTATGTACAACGGGAGCCCAGGCAATGAACTATGCCGATACCCTGGACGAGGGAATCGTGGTTTGTGGATATAAAATGAAGGATATGATGTATACGGAGCTTCGAGAATATCTTCCGGATGTTTTTGAGATGCTTCTGATCGCCTCCCAGGACAAGTGGAGCGATGGGCTGGCAGAAGGGGTGATGGGGCTGTCCATGCCCATCAAAGTGCAGGATCTGATCAGCACACTGGAAATGATGCTGACGGACATGGAACGCCGGCGTAAAAAGCGTAAGCAGGAGAAAAAGAAACGCAGTCCGAGAGAGCAGGAGCTGATCCGGGAGGCCAAAGAGCTTTTGATGGAGCGCAATAACATGTCCGAGGATGAGGCACACAGATACCTTCAGAAAAGCAGTATGGAAAGTGGGACAAACTTGGTTGAGACAGCAGAGATGGTATTGAGTATGATGTCAAAGTAAGAGGTAAAGGAGAATAGAAATATGAAGTTTACTAAGATGCAGGGATTGGGGAACGACTATGTCTACGTGAACTGTATGGAACAGATGGTAAAAGATCCGGAAGAAATATCAAAGCGCGTCAGCGACCGTCATTTCGGGATCGGATCGGACGGACTGATCCTGATCTGCCCGTCTGACAAGGCGGATTTTGAGATGAGGATGTATAATGCAGACGGATCCAGAGGCGAGATGTGCGGCAATGGAATCCGATGTGTGGCAAAATATGTTTATGATTATGGCCTGACAGATAAGACGTCTATCTCGGTGGAGACACTGGGAGGGATCAAATATCTGGATCTGGAAGTCCGGGACGGAAAGGTAAGACAGGTAAAGGTTGATATGGGTACGCCTATTCTGGAGCCGGAGAAAATACCAGTGATTGCAGAGGGCAGCCGGGTGGTAGACGAGCCCCTTCTTGTGAATGGGCAGACCTTCCGGATGACCTGCGTATCCATGGGAAATCCTCATGCCGTGATTTTTGTGGATGATGTACAGGGAATGGATCTTGAGAAAATCGGACCGTCTTTTGAAAACCATGACAGGTTTCCGAAAAGGATCAATACGGAGTTTGTCAGAGTGCTTGATGAGAATACGGTGGAAATGCGTGTGTGGGAGAGAGGGTCCGGAGAGACCCTGGCCTGTGGGACCGGCGCCTGTGCTGTGGCTGTTGCCTGCATATTAAACGGCTACACCAGGGATCAGGTGACGGTAAAGCTCCTGGGAGGAGATCTGAAGATTCAGTGGGACCGTCAGGCAGATACGGTTTATATGACCGGCCCGGCCGAGGTGGTGTTTGACGGCGAGATTGACATTTAGGAGACGAGGAGCTGCAGTTCCGTCCGGCATTCCTGAATGTCATCCGTCTGGTGGACATCTGCCAGCAGAAGTTCAAGGACGGGGCCTTGCGGTGTAAGTCCGTGTTCTCTGGCATAAGAAAGCATCGCGGGGATGTAGGTTTCATTCCGGGCACAGCTGCCGTCATAACTGACGGTAAGATAGGTGCCGCCTGGGATGACCTCGTCTCCGCTTTTGTCAATGATAAACACTTTTGTATAATCGCGGTAGTTTCCTTCCCGAGCACTGGACAGGGGGATGACAGAGCCGATCCGGTTGTTGCCGATAATGTATAGTTTATCAGGGTTTTTGTTAATCAGCTGTTTGATCAGCATATCCATTTCTTCATCAATCTGATACCCGGAAGGGATGAGATAGCATCTCCGTTCTTCGATGAATTTCTTTTCAATGACGCCGAGGGGCTGAGTACGGATTTCTCTTAGAACATTCAGGCGGTCCTGGATGTTAGATTTTAGTTCTTCAAGAGCGTGCATCTTTTCTTCAATCACAGACAATTCCTGTGTCAGCAGATCCTCTGTAGAGGCAAGGCTTCTGTGTTCCAGATAATCCTGAATCTGTGCCATGGAAAAGCCCAGTTCTCTGAGATCCCGGATCACATTCAACCGCCACAGATCATGGATGTGGTACATCCGGTAATTATTTTCTCCCCGGTGAGGTTTTAAGATCCCCAGCTCTTCATAATAGCGAAGAGAGTCGGGGCCGACTCCGTAGAGCTTTGAGATTTCTCCGATACGATAGTAGTGCTTCATAAATGCTCCTCCTCTGGATATAAGTGTATCACAGGAAAGGGAAGACGGACAGCGTTTCTTTCCTTGTTTTCCCGGATTTCCTGTGTTATATTCGTAGAAAAGAGTGTTTGATAAAAAAGCGGGAGGAATATAAGCATATGTTTGAGATTACGGGACATACACAACTGATCTGTCTGCTGGGAAGTCCGGTGGCTCACAGCATTTCACCGATGATGCATAATGAGGCATTTCGTCTTTTGAATCTTCCTTATGCCTATCTTGCCTTTGATGTAAAGCCGGAGGAGCTAAGAACTGCGGTAGATGGTCTGAAGGCTCTGGGAGCAAAGGGATTTAATCTGACAATGCCTCATAAAAACGCGATGGCCAGGATGGCGGATCAGCTGTCTCCGGCGGCCAGTCTGTGTGGGGCGGTCAATACCATTGTGATCAAAGACGGGGTTCTTACTGGACATACGACAGACGGCACCGGATATATGAGAGCTGCCAGCGAGGCAGGATATCCGCTGCCGGGCAAGGTGATGACACTTCTTGGTGCTGGCGGCGCGGCGACCTCTATTCTGGTACAGGCGGCCCTGGACGGGGTAAAGGAGATCCGGGTTTTTAACCGGAAGGGCAGAAACTATGAGAAGGCAGAAGCACTGATAGAAAAGCTTAATCAAGAGACGGACTGTAAAGTGACGATCCATGATCTGAAGGATGAAGAGGCGCTTGGAGAAAGTATTCTGACCAGCCAGGTGCTGACGAATGGGACAAATGTAGGAATGGCACCTCATGAAGAGGAGTGCATTATCCGGGATTTTTCGGTTTTTCATAAGGATCTGGTGGTCTCCGATGCGATTTATAATCCCAGGGAGACGAAACTGATGCGTCTTGCCAGAGACTGTGGATGCCCTGCTTTTAACGGGCTGTATATGCTTTTGTATCAGGGAGCGGAAAGTTTCCGGCTCTGGACAGGATGCGAGATGCCGGTGGATGAGATTCGGAAGAAATACTTCGCCTGAAAACCGGGGAAACAGGGGAAAACAAGGAGAAAAGGCGTAAATTCGCTGGTTTGAAAAAAATCGAAAAAAATTAAAAAAAGGGGTTGATTTTTGTTAAAAAGTTGGTATAATATAACATGTTCGCTGGAAACATTGCGGATTGGTGTAATGGCAGCACAGCAGACTCTGACTCTGTTAGTAGAGGTTCGAGTCCTCTATCCGTAGTTCCTTGGCAGGGGCACCGGATACCTTGAAAATCATAAGTAGAGGTATCTGGGAACTTTATCGGAGTGTGGCTCAGCTTGGTAGAGCGCTACGTTCGGGACGTAGAGGTCGCAGGTTCAAATCCTGTCACTCCGATTTTTTTATTGGGATATCGCAAAGCTATGTATTTACTGGCTTTGCGTTTTTTATTTTCTAAATATAAAACTGCTGCCTATATGTTTTATAGCTCCAAAGCTATTGTTGCATACTATATTTATACCTTGATATAATGGTTTTATAATATATATCGTCATAAATTGGAGAATGGAAAAATGAGTGATTTTCAGGAAAAAATATATCAAGCGTTTCATAAAGATATAGAAGGAATAGATTTTCCAGAGGCAGATAAGCTAAAGGAAGAATTTCAAAATCTGCAACCGCTAGGTGAAGAAGAAAAAGATGGAATAAAAAATTACGAAGAGGCCTTTTTGGTCAGATTTGCATATGAATCTAACGCCATAGAAGGCAGTACCTTAACGCTTGGCGAAACCGGATTAGTTTTAGAAGGTGAGTTTGTGCCATCCGAAGACAAAAAGCTTGCGGACATTTTTGCAGCGAAAGGATGTGCGGACGGATATGCATATATAAAGAGAGCTTTATCAGAAAATCGCCCCTTAACTGAAGACTTTATCAAGGATATTCAAGAAAGAACAGCTTTAGATTGTCAACCACGGGTAAGAGGCACATATCGTTTTTCGCCGGCAATGATTGTTGGCTCAAGGACAGCGCCGGCTGATGCATTGGAAATACGAAGTTTAGTGCCTTCGCTTATATATATGTATGAAAATTCAAAGGCCCATCCCATTGCAAAAGCGACAGCTTTTCATGCGATGTTTGAGAACATACATCCATTCAGTGATGGAAATGGCAGAACAGGTCGCTTAATACTCAATTATATGCTTGAACAAAGTGGGTATCAACCTATTGCTATCAAACATAACGCAAAGGCAGATTACAAAAGTTCATTAGAGGCATGGCAAGTTAAAGGTGACCCGTCTTCGTTTATTAACATAGTAAAAGAATGTGTTGAGTCAGAATTATCTGAACAAATAACTATAGTAGAAAAGACGAGAGAAGCAATAAAGATTCTTGAACCAGAACGCCTGAAGTCAAGAGTTAAAGCTGCTAAAGAAGTATCGAAAGGAAGCTTAGATCATCCAATTGAAGAAAAATTTAAAGATTGAATAAGGTAGTTATTACCCAACAACAAAACCCCTGTTTAGATCGGATTACAATAAGCCATCTAGCAGGGGTTTAAAATTTATTTAGAGGATTGGCTCAAATATAGCTTTCATCAAAGGTGGAGATTAGTATTCCAACAGCATCACAATGTGTGAATGAACTGATTGAAAGAGGACTTGTGTCTGGGAAAGGGTATTTTGAGTCGACTGGAGGAAGAAAAGCTGCGATTATAACTATAAACAGAAATCTTACATATGGGAGAACCTGCACATGTCCGGTTCTGGGAAGAATACTTACCATATCTGGCGGACTTTGGCATTACAGGGAAGAGTAAATGATTGGCAGAACATCAACAAAAAGTTACCCGATTAGCCTTTCCACTGCATGCACTGCTCTCAGATACCTGGCAAGATTTTCCTCTGATGGCCGAAAATCGCTGAGCCCGTCCAGGCATTCCTTTAATTCCTTTTCGAGGCCGGTGAAGGTGCGGATCAGATATATCCCCCCGTCTTTGTGATCGCGCCGGTGGCCGGCCATATGCTCCAGAATACGGATTTTCTGAAGTTCATCCAGGGTGCTGGCGGCAGTGGAAAGGCAGTGGATCAGCCGTTGGAGGTGGGGCTCCACCGGGGTAGAGACAGTAAACAGCACTTCGATCAGCCTTCCTACGACAATCCCATACATTTCTTTATAGTTTGGATCTTCAAGCTTCTCAAAATGCTCTTCTATCAGTTCCTGACGCCAAAGTTCCTTGACAGATGGAGAAATATGAAGTTTTTCGTATTCTTTATATTTTAAGGTGCCGTCATGAAACATATGGTATTCAAGCCCGTTATATTCCTTAAAAAAAGCTTTTGCGTCCTGGTTATTCATTCTATTCCTCCCAAGGGGCATTTCAGCCTCGTTGTTTTCTATATTTATTCATGAGCAGATTCCCGGGCAGATGGATGGATCGTGGCCGGAAAGGACAGCGTGATATGTGTGCCGTATCCGGGAACGCTGGTAATCTCAAAGGAGCTTTTTCCAGGATATAGGATTTCCAGACGTTCCCGGACATTAACAACGCCTATATGAGTGACAGAGTGTCTGGGACCTTCGCTGGAAAGAAGCTGCGCTGCTGTCTCTTCGGACATGCCGTCTCCGTTGTCGGTGATTTCGCAGAAAAGCATCTCCTGATCCTGGTAAAGAAAGACATGGATGCTTCCGGTCCGGGTTTTCTGGAAAGCGTGAAAGAATGCATTTTCAATCAGCGGCTGGAGCAAAAGGTTCGGAATCTCCAAATTTACGCAGTCTGGGGCGGCGCTGATATCTGCCTGGATCAGACCTCCGTACCGCGGACCGACAATAGCAATATAGTTCTGCACATTTTTTACTTCATCAGCTACCGTTACCATTGTGCTGGTCTTTCCCAGGGAACTCCGGAAAAGAGAAATCAAAGAATCAATGATCCGGCAGGCATCGGCAGTATTGTTCATGTTTACCAGGTGTTTAACGCTGTCCAGAGTGTTGTAGAGAAAGTGAGGATTGATCTGCATCTGGAGAAGCCGGAGTTCATCTTTGCGTTGTTGCTCATGAGCCTGGTGGAGCTTTTTAACGTGATCATTTATGGAGCAGGCCATCTGGTTATAGGCTGTAGTGATCTTTTCTATCTCAGTTGAACCGGTAAGGGAGACCGGAGCCGGAACTCCCCTGCTTTCTGCCATATGCGCTGCCAGAGCGCCAAGAGGAGTCAGGGCGCTCTTGAGTATGACAGCGACCAGAAGCCCAAGAATGAACAAGGTGACACAGATGGTCAGGATGGACTGCATCCTGAGCCCGAATTCCTGGTAAAGGAATGATGGGGTGATCAGGCTGATGGCATAAGCGTCATAGGGACGAATATAATGTGAGAGGATAATGGTCCCGTCTTTCATGTGGGAGTAGTCGGTATGGCTCGTCTGGTTTCTCTGGGCTGTTTCCAGCAGCTGTTTATTATAAGAGCCGATTTCTTCCTCGATATTGCTGGACAGAATTTTCCCATCAGATGACAACAGGAGGATACTGGTACTGCTGTTGCTGAAGCTTTGGTAAAACTGCCGTAAGCTGGCTTCGGGGATGGAAAGAAGGATTACACCGAATAATTTATCCTCATCGGTAGTCAGTGTTTTACAGCCGTAAATGACAGAGGTGTCCTGGGTGTCGTAGGAAAACCCTTCCTGGCTTCCGCCATAGATAATATGGCCGGAAGAACGGGCTTTTTGATACCCGGACAGATTTACCAGATCGTCATACTGCAGAGTTACTCCGCCGTTTCCAGAACTAACCGCAATCCCGTTAATACCTAAAAGCGTAATTTCATAATCTACCATGGCCAATGGACTGTTGGAAAAAATCTCGGACAGGCGCTGACGAGCTTTCCATTCTTCCTGGACCGTGTTGCAGGAGGTCCCCATAGCATCCTTAAGATAGGGGGTCTGCTGGATTGTTGCCGCAATCTGGGCGATCCGGTCATGAACCAGGCTCAGACTGATATCTGTCTGCTCCAGAATTTCCAGGCTGGAAGAAACAGCGGTCTTTTCCGCCTGGCGCTGGTAGATGCCGGATAGAGTTGCGGCGGACAGAAAGAGAAGCAGGACTGTGGTAATGACGATTGGTGTAAGAATCTGAAAAAGCAGAGAATGTGTTTTTTTCATGAGTGCTCCTTTCTGTGAGCCAGGCTGCGGTATTGAAGAGGAGTCATACCTATCAGCTTTTTAAATATTTTTCCAAAATAACTCTGGTCAGAGTAGCCGATGCTTTCGCTGATGTGGCTGATGCTGTGGCTGGTTTCTGTCAGAAGCAGCCGGGCATGCTGGATGCGGACATCATTCAGATGTTCGCTGAAATGTTTGCCGGTATTCTGGCTGATGTAGGAACTTAGATAAGAGTAGTTCATATGCAGGTGGTTCGCCACATCATATAGAGTAATCTGTTCGGCATAGTGCGCCTCCAGATATTCCTGGAAATGTAAGATAATCTGGTCATAGGACGGTATGTTCCCCTCGCAGATTTCTTCCAGTTCACGATAGGCACAAGACACAGCTTCCCGGAATTGGATATAAGTCAGAGCCTGGTCCAGCTCCTTAAAAAGCTTAAGTTCAGTCCGGGAAACAGAGCTGGAGTCATTGGCAAATTTCCGGGCGCTTTTAAGGGAACTGTAAAATGTGTGCTCAATCAGCTTTTGAAACCGGAAGGGATTGATAACAGTACTGTTTTTTACAGATTCCATGTATTCAATAAGAAAAGAGCATGCCTCCGGCCAATGCCCCTGGTCGGCCAGACGGGTATAGTCTTCGGAGGGGAATGCCGGGGCCGGGGGATGGGGAGCAGTCAGGTTTGGCTCATAAAAACAGAGCTGGTCTTCATAAAGGATTGAGTAGCGGGTTAGTTCATATAAACTTTCTGCCTTTTCCCGGAACAAGGAAATATCAGAAAAAGGAAGACCCAGCACGCAGCATGTGTGAGCGATGGCTTCGTTCAGCTTAAAGGGAACAGAAGGAAGGTCACGAATGCTGTCTGAATCCAGTGCCATAAGAGCCAGCGCATGGTTTTGGGTGGTATAGCAGGCATATAGAGGATATTCAGGGAGCAGCTGACGGAGTCTGGCCTGAAGATCTTCCTCTGAAGCGAAGTCTGGCGTGGGCTGTTCAATGAGCAAAAGGGCGTACTTATCCCCTGGCAAATGGCTTTCAAGCCAATTTTTAAAAAGGGTAGAGCAGCTGTCAGCATAGCCGTCCAGAATCTGCCTGACCAGCAATCCGAAACTTTTTCCTGAATGGCTGTTTTGGGCAGAAGAATGGTCATCTGTGATCCGGTTCAGACAGTCCAGTAGTTCTTCGGCAGTGACCCGGCTTTTCAGAAGATAGTCAGAGGCTCCGTATTGGAAAGCCTGCCGGACCTTATCAAATTCATCAAAGTTGCTCAACATGACAACGGGAACCTGGGAAATTTTGCGGAGGTTTCTGACAAATTCCACGCCGCCAAGCACGGGCATCACCACATCGCAGAGAATGACATCCGGCTGCAGAGAAAAATATTTCTCCAGGCCCTCCTGACCGTTGGAGGCTTCTCCGGCAATCGTGTATCCGGAGTTTTCCCAGTCCATCAGATATTTTAGTCCCTGGCGGAAAATGAATTCGTCATCGATTAGTAGTATTTTTTTCATGCATTTTATTCCTTCCAGTTTTCTGTTAATTATAAAATAAGTAAAAAGAGGTTTCAAGGAAAGTAGAAATGGAAAAACAAAAGAGAGAGAAGATACAAAATAAATTTTATTTTTTACAAAAAAAGTCAGAAAAATATAACGAGGATATAAATAACTAAAAATATGACGAAAATTACAGAAACCTGTGCTATATCAAACGAGAGGAAACCAGTAATATTTTAGATAATAAATATGGCCATAGAAAAAATGACTGAGGAGGATTAACGGATGAAAAAGAAACTGATAGCAGCAGGAATGACGGCAGTAATGACAGCCGGGCTTCTGGCCGGATGCGGAGGAGGCTCCGGATCTGAAGGTACAACAGAAGATGGGAAAAAGAAAGTAACTGTATGGGCCTGGGATGTAGAATATAATATTCCGATCATGGAAGAGGCGGCAAAGCGCTATGAGGCAAAGCATGATGATGTGGATATTGAGGTCGTAGAATATTCCTATGATGATATTACACAGAAGATTAATACTTATCTGACGGCTGGAACCACGGACGGGCTGCCGGATATCATACTCAGCGAGGATGCCAATGTACAGAAGTATATCCAGTCTTATCCGGGTGAATTTAAGGATATGTCGGATATTGTAGACTTTTCTAATTTTGCACAGTACAAAGTGGAAGTGCTGACCATGGATGACGGTATTTATGGCGTGCCATTTGATATAGGAACAGAAGGTCTCTTTTATAGATCTGATTACCTGGAGCAGGCAGGCTATACAGAAGAGGATATGATGGATCTTACCTGGGATGAATATATTGAAATCGGTAAAAAGGTAAAAGAAGTAACAGGAAAGAATATGTTGAACCTCGACCCAGATAGTATGAATTTCATGCGTGACTGTATGCAGGCGTCTGGTACCTGGTACTTTACCGAAGATGGAGATGTAAATATCGCAGGCAATCCGGTAATTGAAGAAGGTACCAGAATATACAAGGCTCTCATGGATGCCGATATCGTAGAGCTGACTTCTGGATGGTCTGAGATGGCAGCAGCACTGAATAATGGAGATGTTGCTTCTATTACGACTGGATGTTGGATCGTACCTACCATTACGGCACAGGAGGACCAGTCTGGTCTTTGGAGAGTGGCAGATATGCCGAGATTAAATGTTGAGGGCGGTACAAATTATGGAAACCGTGGAGGATCCAACTGGCTGGTACTGGAGAACTCTCCGAACAGTGATATCGCAGCAGATTTCTTAAATGAGATTTATGCAAATGATGTAGACTTTTATGAGACTATCCTCCGGGATGTAGGAGCAGCAGGCGCTTATATTCCTGCTCAGTCCAGTGAAGCCTATGATGAACCGGTAGAGTTCTTTGGAGGCCAGGCTATCTGGGCAGATTTTGCAGAGTGGGCACAGAAAGTTCCGGCAGTAAACCTGGGCGTGTATTCTGATGAGGCAGATAATGCGCTGATTACCTGTATGCCGAACGTCCTGGACGGCTCACAGGATATTCCAACCATGCTGGGAGAGGCACAGGAACTGGTAGAACAACAGATTCAGTAAGGATGGAGAAAAATCATGAACAGGAAACTTTCTAAACCAAAGTTAAAATCTGATATCAGTGGATGGGCGTTTGTGCTCCCATCCATTGTATTATTTCTCTGGCTGGTTCTCTGGCCCATGATCCATGCATTTATCATGTCCCTCCAGAAGGGAAAGGGAAATATGATGAAATTTGCGGGGATATCCAACTATCTTCGCTTGTTGGATGATCCGGTATTTATCAGCAGCCTGAAAAATACCATTCTCTATTTTGTGATCCAGGTTCCGGTGATGCTGGTCCTGGCACTGATTGTTGCTTCCATATTGAATAACTCACGGCTGAAGTTCAGAGGAATTTTTCGGACAGCAATCTTTATCCCATGTGTGACCAGTCTGGTAGCCTATTCGCTTTTGTTTCGCAGTATGTTTGCAGAAGACGGATTTATCAATAATGTGCTTATGGGATTACATATCATTGACAGTCCGATTCCCTGGCTTCTGGATACATTCTGGGCCAAGGTAGTTATTATTCTTGCTATTACCTGGCGGTGGACTGGTTACAATATGATCTTCTTTCTGTCCAGTCTCCAGAATATCGACGAGGATATCTACCAGGCAGCAGAAATCGACGGGGCGGGAGCCTGGGCTAAGTTCTGGAATATTACGGTGCCTTTGTTAAAGCCGGTCATCTTATTGACGGCGATCATGTCCACATCCGGTACGCTTCAGCTCTTCGATGAGGTAGTTAATATTACAAACGGAGGACCGAATAACAGCACCATGACGATTTCACATTATATTTATAACCTGTCCTTTAAATATTCACCGGACTTCGGCTATGCAACAGCAGTATCCTTTGTAGTGTTTGTGCTGATAGCAGTGCTGTCGTTACTTCAGATGAAAGTGAGTGGTGACAAAAATGACTGATAGAAAAAAGACGAATCAAGGGAAAGGCCGCAGAAGAGCAATTTGCGGGGTACAGTATCTCTTTTTGACAATCATGGCGGTAATCTCAGTATTTCCGTTCCTGTGGATGATTATTAGTGCGACCAATAGCAGTATGGACATCATTTTAGGGAAAATGAGCTTTGGCGGAGAATTGATGAATAATATTAAGAACCTTCTGGGAGCCGGCGACCTTTTGAACTGCCTGAAAAACTCAGCGATCTTAAGTTTGTTTATCACGACCTTAAGTATCCTGATCTGTTCTCTGGCAGGATATGGGTTTGTCGTATTTAAAAGCAGGGCAAAAGAATTCTGGTTTTCCGTAATCCTGCTTTCCATGATGATCCCGACATCTTCGCTGGTCATTCCGTTATTCAAAATGTTCAGTGGAATGGGGCTTTTGAATACCAAGCTTGGCGTTATGCTGCCGTCATTAAGCACAGCCTTTTTAATCTTTTTCTTCCGGCAGAATACGAAGAGCTTTCCGCAGGAAACGATACAGGCGGCAAGAATTGATGGACTGGGAGAACTGGGAATTTTCTTTAAAATTTATATGCCGATGATGAAACCTACCTATTCGGCAGCGATCATTATTACTTTTATGTCCAGCTGGAATAATTACATGTGGCCATTAATCTCTTTGCAGACGCCGGATCAGCGGACACTGCCACTTCTGATCAGTTCGCTGGGTACGGCTTATACTCCGGATTACGGTATGATTATGGTAGGAATTATCATTACCACTATTCCATCTGCATTGATTTTCTTCCTGATGCAGAAGAGTTTCGTGAATAGTATGATGGGTTCGGTGAAATAAAGGAGACAATACCATGGAACGAGAAATAGTAAGAAAGCACTTAGCGGACCCGGAGTTTTTTCAGGAAAACCGTCTGGCTCCGGTCTCGGATCATCTCTGGTATGAGACGGAAGAAGAGGCGCTGAAGGAAGGGGAAATGAAGTTGTCCCTAAGCCTTTCCGGAACCTGGAGATTTCTGCGCGTGCCAAATCCAGAGGCAGTGCCCGAAGGGTTTGAAGCCGCAAATTATGCCTGTCAGGGCTGGGATACAATCAAAGTGCCGGCTCAAATCGAACTGTCCGGCTATGGACATCCCCAGTACACAGATACCGACTATCCCTGGGATGGACGGGAAAATGTAAAACCACACGATATCCCTTTGGAAGAGAATCCTACCGGCTGCTACGTAAAAACATTTATTTTGCCGGAAAATATGGCAGAAAAACGTCTACAGCTTCATCTGGAAGGAGTAGAAACAGCATTCCACTGCTGGATCAATGGCAGATATGCCGGCTACAGTGAAGACAGCTATACACCAGCTGTTTTTGATATTACCGAAAAGGTACAGGCTGGAGAAAATAAGATCGCGCTGGAAGTGTACCGGTTTTCATCCGGAAGCTGGCTGGAGGATCAGGATTTCTGGCGGATGGGCGGCATTATCCGGGATGTGACGGTAAGAGCGCTTCCGGATATCCATATCCGGGATCTGGATGTACAGGCCACTCTTACAGAGGATAACACCTGCGGAAAAGCCAGGGTCCGCATAAAACTCGATGGAAAACAGACAGAAGGCGCGAAAATTGTCTGGAAGATTTATGATGCCCGTATCAGAATGGAAAAACCAAAAGAAGAGACCTGCATCCTGGACGGAGAAGAAATGCTCCCAGATAAAGAGGAAAAAACAGTGGAGATTTCCTTTAGAATTCCAGAAGTAAAAAGCTGGAGTGCGGAGCTTCCCTGGTTGTACAGACTGGTAGTAAAGGTGTTGGATAGAAAAGGGAAGACCATAGAAGCAGTTGGACAAGATGTGGGATTCCGAAATGTGGAGATCCGGAATCAAATCCTTTACTTCAATGGCCGGCGCCTGCGGTTAAACGGTGTGAACCGTCATGAATTCTCCGCCAGAAAAGGCCGGGCCATCGGCAGGGAAGAGATGGAGTGGGATATCAGGTTTCTGAAAGCGAATAATTTTAATGCCGTCCGGACCAGCCATTATCCGAATCAGAGTTATTGGTATACACTGTGCGACCGTTTTGGCATCTATGTCATGGATGAGACTAATCTGGAGACCCATGGCACCTGGCACATGCGAGAATATGAGAATACCCTGCCGGGAGATTTTAAAGAATGGCATGAAGCGGTGATGAGCCGGGCGGAAGCTATGTTGGAACGGGATAAAAATCATCCCTGCATTTTTTCCTGGAGTGTGGGCAATGAGTCCTGGAGCGGACAGAACCTGTATGATATGAGCATGTATTTCAGGAATCGTGATCAAAGTCGTCCGGTTCACTATGAAAATGTATGTCATGACCGGCGCTGGGAAGCAACCACAGATTTTGAAAGCCGGATGTATGCTACGCCGGCAGAGGTGGAAGAATATTTAAAAAATGATCCGGAGAAGCCTTATATTTTGTGTGAATACGCCCATTCTATGGGGAATTCCTGTGGCAATCTCGATGAATATACGGCTCTTCTAGACAAGTATCCACAGTATTGCGGCGGTTTTATATGGGATTATATTGACCAGTCCCTTTATCAAAAAGATCCATTTGGCAGAGAGTATCTGGCTTATGGCGGAGACTTTGGAGATCGGGCAACAAACGAGAATTTCTGTACGAATGGGCTCTTATATGGGGACCGGAATGCTTCGCCTAAGATGCAGGAAGTCAGATATCTGTATCAGCCATTTCGTCTGGTTCCCCGCGCAGAAGAGATAGAGGTGGAGAATCTTCAGCTTTTTGAAGACGGAAGCAAGCTCCTGTTAAAATGGAGCCTGGAAAAAGAAGGGAAGATTCTGTCCGCAGGCAGTAGTCCTATCAGGATAAATCCTGGCGAAACAGCCTTTTTCCCATGTGATATGAAACTTCCTGAAATTCAGGGCGAATATGTTCGTACAGCAGCACTGGTACTGGCGGAGGATACCCCGTATGCAAAGATGGGAACAGAAATTTGTTTTGGACAGACGGTGGAGAAGATAGAAGGCAGAATGCGCCAGGAAAAAGTGGAAACGAAAGCCCGGATAGAGATTGTAGAGGGAGATAGCAGTTATTCTGTGAAAGGGGACGGATTTTTAATCATGTTCCAGAAGATGACAGGAAAGCTGATCTCCTGGAATATCCGGGGAAAAGAACTGGTGTATGATATGACGAATACTCTCCGGCCAGAATTCTGGCGCGCACCTACGGACAATGATAATGGAAATAAAATGCCGGTGCGCTGCCTCATGTGGAAGGGAGAATCTCTTTATCCCAGAGTGGAGAGTACGGCTTTTAGGCAAGAGAGAGAATATGCAGTTATAGAAACGGTATATCAGTTAAGCGGAGGAGCCAGGTGCCACCTGACATATCAGATCGATGGAAACGGAGTTATGGATGTTACCGAGCGCTATGAAGGAGCAGAAGGGCTGCCGGAGCTTCCCTGCTTTGGAATGTCCTGGAAGCTGCCGGCAGACTGCCGGGAGATTACCTGGTATGGGCTGGGGCCGGAAGAAACCTACCAGGATCGCAGACGGGGAGGAAAGCTTGGAATCTATAAGACAACTCCGGAAGCAGGAATGTCTGGCTATGTGGTGCCCCAGGAATGTGGAAACCATGTAGAGACTCGCTGGGTAGAAGTGTGTGATGAAAATGGAACAGGACTCCACATAGAAGGGCAGGTTCCGTTTGAGTTTTCGGCACTTCCCTATACCTGCCATGAACTGGAGTCAGCAAGGCATCACTATGAACTTCCTCGCCCTTATGCGGTGGTATTAAGGCTTCTGGAAGCCCAGACCGGTGTGGGTGGAGACAACAGCTGGGGCGCATGGGCCCATGAGCAATATGTATTAGATAGTTCCAAAGACAGAGAATTCCATTTTACAGTAAGGAGTATCTGATTTTCGTTATCCCTCATCATATACATAAAAGAATCCCATAAGGTGTGATTTCACGCCTTATGGGATTCCTTTTTACTGTTTCCTGCTGCAATAGAAAAAATACCTACAACACACAGTATAGTCCATAGAAGAATGGTACTGTTCCATCCAAAGCGGTCTGTCATGGCGCCGGAAAGGATTCCGGAACATCCGGCGCCCAGATAAGCAGAAAAATTCAGTAATCCGGCGACAGACGAAGTGCGGCCGGCAGATGCAAAGCGCAGTGGCAGGAATGTCAGAAGGATCGTGTTGATGCCGTATAAAAGAGACGAAATCAGGCCGAAAAGAACAACATCCAGCCAGAGCCAGCTGCCCATCTCAAGAAAAAGCAAAAGTACGCAGCCGGCTGTAGCTCCGAACAGAAGGAGAGCCGGCTGTTTTTCGCGGCCTTTACTTTTGTCAATCAACCAGCCGGCCAGGAAAACTCCCGGCATGCTGAAAAGCGGAATCAGGGAAGAAGCCAGCGATATTACTGCCTGGGAAGAGTGGTAAAAGCTGGTCAGGATAGAGGGGGCCCATAAAGTAATCCCGTCCTTGATGATACCCTGAATTGATGCTGCCAGACAGAAAAAGAGAAGATGATTCTTACGGATTACTGTCCAGAAGGTAATACTGCCGGAGACAGTGGTTTCTGTCTTTGTATTCTGGGTTCCTTCAGAAGAATAATTTATAAGTCCCAGACTTGTGGGCTGATCATTCATTTTCCAGAAAAACCAAAAAGAAAACAGCAAGGTGACAATACCCGGAAGGAAGAAAATGAATTCCCAGGAGGTATAATGACTGAAGATTCCAAGGCCCGCCCAGGAGATCATATATCCGGCAAGAGAAGAAAAGGTAACCAGGACTGCAGGAGTATTTCTGTCTGCAGGCGGATACCAGATGGCGATAATCCGGACTACCGGTCCCCAGATCATGGAAAGAAACAGGCCGTTTACAGCCCATGTGAGAAGGAGCATCGCATAAACCGGAAAAATCCCCATCAGGAGATTACAGATGGATGTACCGAAAAGCCCGGCACAGATTAGTTTTTTGGGAGGAATGTGGTCGCCGATAATACCGCCCAGAAGGTGTCCGGCACCATAGGTTACGAAAAAGACGCTGCCGATCAGCCCGGCTAAGGATGCACTCCAGTGAAATTCCTTTGTCATTTCCGGAAGAGCGACTGAAAGGTTCGTCCTGCATAGATAGGACAGAGCATAGGTAAGCCAGCAGAGAAGAAGAATTCGTCTCTGCCATAGATGCTGAAATTCTGTTCCGTGTTCTTTTTTCACAAAAATCCCCCTCAATGTCATAATAGCTGCTGTGCAAGGCAAAAAGCCAGGAAATCTCTGGGAATCTCAGCGGTTTTCAGAGTCCTTGGATAGATACAATAGAAATCAACGGTTTCTTTGTACTCTTTAACCTGGATCAGTGACAGGTCATGATTTTTCAATGATTCTTCCACAGCACAGTGATATAAAAAAGAAATCGACTGACTGGTTTTTAAATACTGGATGCAGGAATACATGCTTCCGGTTTCCAGGGAAATATTAAAGGTGTCCAGATCATAGCCCAGCCGCTGAAAGGCATGTTTTAAAACGTCATAGGCATGGGAATCTTTTTCACGGTATACAATGTTTTCTCTCTGCAGCTGAGACAGTGAAACGGTCTGTCCGGCCAGAGGATGACTGGGATTGCAGACGCAGCTGACCGGTTCCCGGCAGAAAAGACGGTGTTCCATCTCAGGACACAGATCGAAACAGTCGGTGATGCAAAAATCGATTTCTCCCTGCAGCAGCTGCTGTTCCAGCTGTTCGGAAGATCCGATGAAAGAAGATATCCTGCGTCCGGGATTCTTTTTGGTATAAGCAGAGATAAGCCGGGGAAGGATAAATTCTCCAATCGTAGGATTGGTGCCGATCCGTATGACTGGAATATCTGGAAGGGATGAAAGCTTCTGGATATTTTCCTGGATCTCCTGAGAACGGATATGAAGCTCAGAAATTTCTTTGAGCAGGTAGGAACCTTCCGGAGTCAGCGAAAACTGATGATTCTGATATAAAACCAGTTTGACGCCATAGTATTGTTCCAGATACCGGATGTGCTGAGATACGGCCGGCTGTGTGATATTCAGGTTTTCAGCAGTCTTTGTATAACTTTTGCTGTGGCATAGATCCAGGAATGTTTCCAGGCGGAAATCCAGCATGTTTTTCCCTTCTTTCTGTTGAATACAAGGATGTCAAGGTAATTATTAGAAAATTATACAACAATTTAACAAAAACTTCACTATAAATTAGATTTATAATGACATAAAAATACATAATTTGAAATCAGATAAAAACTACATTATCATAAAAAATATAAATACAATTCTAAAATAAAGAATTGTATAAATTGAAAATATTGTTATGATTCTGATATTTCGGACTTTTGAAGCAAAGGCGCAATAGATTTTTGTATAATTGCGTCTTTTTTTATAACAAAGATGTATGAGAGAAATGTCAGAAGGAAAAGGAGGAAATTATGGAGCTGAGATTAGGATTTGAACCAAGAAATGAGTATCTTGCTTATGAAACCTGGAAGGGAGCTATGGTTTTGCTGCGAGATGTGATGCTGGTAAAGCCTGGTGAGAATGTACTTGTGACAGGAGATACTTCCAGTGATAAGCGTGTCATGGACGCCTTTTCCGCCGCGGCCTATGCTTTGGATGCGATCCCTGTGTGTATCACTTATCCGACAGCTCCACTGTCGCTTTTGGATCCCCCAAAGCCAATCCAGGCTGCAGCGATGGAAGCAGACGTCTGGTTTGAATGTGCCTATCAGACGGTACAGCATACCCTGTCCTGGCAGGCGGCCATTAAAAACGGTGTCCGGTATATGTGTCTGACAGGAATGGACGTGGATATGCTCACCCGGTGCGTGGCAAATGTGGAATATGATGCTATGATTGAGTTTGGAGAATATCTGAAGGCAACGATTGAACAGATTGATAAAATCGAAGTGAAAAGTGCAAATGGGACAGATCTGGTGGCCTATGAGAAGGGAAGAAAGGTGCGCCATTCCGGTCAGAGGGGAACCATCAAAGGATATCCGTTTATGCTGGGAGGACAGATCAGCTGGTGTCCGCTGGAATCTACGATCAATGGAACGCTGGTGCTGGACGGAGCACTGTGGCCGCCGGCTGATATCTGCATTCTGAAAGATCCGGTCAGGCTGACATTAAAAGACGGCGTTGTCACAGAGATTGAGGGAGGAAGAGATGCCCAGAGGCTGAAAGAATGGATGGCTTCCTTCAATGATCCGGCATCCTACCGGCTGGCTCATTATTCTCTTGGGTTTAATCCAGGCGTTACAGCTCCGACAGGCCGGATCGTGGAAGATGAGAGAGTCTTCGGCGGAATCGAGTTTGGAATCGGAAGCCAGGGAGCAGCTATTATGGGAGAAAAATGGGATGCCCCAAGCCATACAGACGGAACCATTCTGAAACCGACCCTGATCTTTGACGGAAAGGTATTTGAAGAGAACGGGATTTATCAGGATGAAAAGGCAAGAGAATTCTGCAGGAGAATGAAAGTGGCAGGATATTAGGAGGTGAGAGGGATGGAACTGAGATTAGGATTTGAACCTCTGGATGACTATTTAAAATATGAATTGTACAAAGGAGCCATGAAGCTGGTAAAAGATGTGATGCTGGCAAAGCCGGGAGAGTATGTGATGGTGACGGCAGATACTTCTACGGATATGCGGGTTGCAAATGCGCTGGCTGCTGCGGCCTATGCTGTGGATGCGGTTCCGGTGCTGGTGGAATATCCGACAGCAAGAGAGACTTGCATAGACCCGCCGCTTCCGCTTCAGGCAGCAGCCTGTAAAGCAGATGTATGGATCGAGCTGGCTGATAAAAATGTCCAGCATACCCAGTCCTGGCAGAAGGCGTTGGCCTGTGGCTGTCGTTATACATGCCTGACGGGAATGGATGTGGATATGATCGTACGCTGCATCACGCATGTAGACTATGACCTGGTCATTAAACTGGGTGAAAAAATGAAATCCATTATTGAACAGGCCGGAACCGTACAGATTTTAAGTAAAAATGGAACAGACCTGAAAGGCGAGATGCAGGGAAGAAGAGTCCGTCATTCGGGAAGAAAAGCAATTGAAAAGGGCCAGTCCAATATGATGTGCGGACAGATCAGCTGGAACTGTATGGAATCTACGATCAACGGGACACTGGTATTTGATGGCGCCTTATGGCCTCCGGCAGAAATCGGTCTTTTAAGCGCACCGGTAAAACTGACGGTAGAAAACGGTGTTGTTACAAAAGTAGAAGGCGGCCGGGATGCAGATATCTTCCGAAGATGGCTCGCCGGTTACAATGATCCGGCGTCTTACCGGGTGGCACACTATTCCCTGGGATTCAATCCTGGCGTGATGGCGCCTACCGGAAGGATCGTGGAGGACGAAAGAGTCTTTGGAGGGATCGAGTTTGGAATTGGAAGTCAGGGAGCCTCTATTCTGGCGGAAAAATGGGATGCCCCAAGCCATACGGACGGCACAATCCTGAAGCCTACGATCCTGTTGGATGGGAAGGTGTTTGAGGAAGATGGTGTGTATCAGCATCCCGAAGTAAGAGAAATCTGTAAGGAATTAGGGGTGGCAGGATACTGATTGGCAAGACGGGAATGAGGAGGACTAGATATGAAGGACGAAAGAGAAAAGTTACATTTTAATACAGACGAGGAATTAATAGATTATTATTGTTCCAAACCCCACCCGAAAGCATATACCCCGGCGATTTTGATAGTAATCTTTTTGACATCTATTGTCGGAGCAATCATTGGAATGGAGTTGATCGTAGAATTTGGATTATCAACCAATACTTCGATTATCGGAGCCTTGATTGCAGTACTGATCGGGATGATCCCCTTAAAAGTAACGAAACAATTTCGGAATATCCATGCGCAGAACATTATCGAAACAGCAATTTCTTGTGCTACGTTTGGTGCAGGCAATGTGCTTTTGGTCTGTGTGTCGATTATCTGGGTGTTTGACCGGCCGGATATGGTAACAGGAATGTTAATCGGAGGTGTTATTGCTTTCCTGATCGACATTACTATGATGTACTGGATGTTTGATACTCCGCTGATGGGAGCAAATGAAGCCTGGCCGATAGGAATTGCTACGGCAGAGACAATTTTGGCAGCAGCAGAATTGGGAAAGAAAGCAGTCATGCTGGTTTCTGGAGTTGCGATTGGTATAGGAGGTACGGTTATCGGGCTTCCCATGGATATCATCGGCGTCTGTGGACTGGGAAATATCGTAGCTTTGACTGCGTTTTGTATTGGCCTGATCCTGAATGGATACTGGCCGGCCTGGTTTGGCTTTTCGCTGGGAGATTATTATGTGCCCCAGGGATTTATGGTGGGTGCCGGTCTGGTGGCAATGATACAGGCTGGACTTCTGATTGCGAGAAAATATAAGGAGAAAAAAGAAAAGAAACTAAAAGAAGCAGCCATTTCGACGGAAGATAAGGTAGAAGCAGCAGTGGAAGAACTGGCAGATGAAAGACAGACAGCAAATGAACAGACTGATGGAGATAAACCATATGTATATACAAGAACAGCGGAAGATATGTCAAAAGCGCTGGCAAGAGGAGCAATCCTCTATATCATAGGAGCAATTATTATGGCCCTGATCGGCGGCCTGTATGCAGAAATGAGTGTCGGTAAGTTGATTGCCTGGGTGATTTTTGCGATGATCGCAGCACTTGTATCAGAGATCCTTGTAGGAATTTCGGCAATGCATTCCGGATATTTCCCGGCAATGGCAACAGTTATTATCTTCCTGGTTATCGCAATGTTCATAGGATTTCCTCCGGAAGCGCTGGCATTTTTGGCAGGCTATGCGGCATGTACCGGACCGGCATTTGCTGACATGGGATATGATTTAAAAACAGGATGGATCTTGAGAGGAAAAGGAAAGAATCCGAAGTTTGAGTCTGAAGGAAGAAGACAGCAGTATTACGCAGAGATGCTTGGCGGTTTTGTGGCTGTTATTGCAGTATTCATCTTCTGGCATGCATATCTTTCTAATGGAAGAATCCCACCGGTAGCATCCGTGTATCAGTCTACGATCGAAGCAGGCGTAAATGCAGAAGTATTACGGAATATTATCATTTTTGCATGCGTAGGCGGAGTGATCCAATTGGTCAGCGGCTTGAAAAGACAGATAGGTATCATGCTGGCGGCAGGTCTTTTGATTACAAATCCGATTGCAGGTGTGGCAGGTCTGATCTTTATGGTAATCCGTGTGATCATCGAAAAGGTATTCGGAGATGAAGGAAGAAAGAACCTGAATGTAATTTCGGCAGGATTGATTGCAGGATCGGCGTTATATGGATTCTTTACAAATACATTTAGACTGTTTAGTACAGATTCGAAGAGTTAAACAGGAGTAAGACATGGAAGAAAAGATAAATGAACTGGTAGAATCTTATCGGGAAGATATGGTCCGGGCTTTGGAAAATCTGGTAAAAATTCCAAGTGTGATTGATCCGGAGAGTGCGAAAGATAAGGCCCCTTTTGGAAAGGATGTTTGGAGAGCGCTGGATGCAGTCCTGGCTCTGGCAGAAGAGCTGGGCTTTGAGACAAAGGATTATGACGGTTATGCCGGGACGGCATCCTTTGGCAGAGAAGGAAAAGAGATCGGAATCCTGTCTCATATCGACGTTGTGCCGCCTGGAAACGGCTGGACAAAAGAACCGTTCAGCCCAGAAATCTGTGACGGCAAGATGTATGGGAGAGGGACCATCGATGACAAGGGTCCTGTGGTCGCGGCTCTTTATGCCATGAAAGCCGTGAAAGAAAGTGGACTTCCACTGAAAAATCATGTCCGCCATATCATCGGCTGTGACGAGGAGACAGGGCACCGGTGCATCAAATATTATCTGACTAAGGAAAAATGCCCAGACCTGGGATTCTCACCGGACGGCATGTTTGCGGTGATCCATGCTGAAAAAGGAATCCTGCGTTTTAAAATGGAAGCAAAGCTGGAAGAAGCACCAGAGAAGGACGGACCATACCTGGTTAAAGTAAAAGGCGGAACGGTGGTAAATGCCGTTCCGAATCTGGCAGAGGTCTGGATCGGAGGCACCAGGGAGGCGTTGGACAAAGTAAAAGACAGGTTTCAGAAGGAGGTCAAAGAAGAAGGAAGCGCCAGTATGGAGGAAGGTCTGCTCCGGCTGAAATTTTCAGGGACCAGCGCCCATGCAATGCAGCCGTGGCTTGGAAAGAATGCGGTCCTTGCAATGGTTAGATTTTTAAAGGAGGTTCCTTTTGCAGGCAGGCAGACACAGGAGTATTTTCAGAATCTGGATGCATTATTTGGAGATGGCTGGGAAGGAAGAAATCTGGGGATTGCCTGCGAAGACCAGTTGTCCGGAAAGTTGAGCATGAATCTGGGGATTCTGGAGAGCCATGATGGAAAAAGTACAGTAAAAGTCGATGTCCGGTGTCCGGTCCATATTGATCTTAAGACAATCTGGAAGACGATATGCCTGACTTGCCAAAAGTATGGATTTGAACCGGAATACTGGCAGATGAGAGATCCTCTGTATGTGCCAAAGGACAGCGGCCTAGTGCAGACGCTTCTGGATGTTTATGAAGAAGTGACCGGGACAAGAGAAGAGCCTATTACTATCGGAGGTGGGACGTATTGCCGGGATGTAGACAATTTTGTGTCCTTTGGACCGGTATTTCCGGGGGAACCGGAACTGGCTCATGAAGCAGATGAATATATAGATCTGGAACAGATGATGACGTGTGCCAGGATGTATGCCCAGGCGTTGTACCGGCTGATGACAGAGTGATCCTGCTTCCAAATGTGAAAGTTTTGTGTAAATACTGTGAAAAATAAAGAAACAAAAATCTGCATGTGTTATAGTAATCAAGAAATGAGAAATTTGTCAGGAAAGAAGGTGGAGTATGAAAGGCGTCAGACGGCTGTCCGGAGCCTTGTCTGTAGCGGTACTGGCATCCTGCCTGACCGTTACGTCTGTCTTTGCCGCTCCATCTGCTGATGATCTGAAACAGCAGAAATCAGAAGCAGAGAGCGAAGCGGAAAGTATACAGGCACAGCTGACAGATCTCCTGAATAAAGTCGGCGAGATGGAAGAAAAGCTGATCGAGACAGGGGAAAAGATCACACAGACGCAGGCAGATCTGGAAGAGGCACAGGCGAAAGCCGAACAGCAGTATGCGGATATGAAGGTCCGGATCAAGTATATGTATGAAAATGGAAACTCCGATCTCTGGAAGGTGATTCTGGAGGCAAAGGATTTTTCCGATTTTCTGAACAAAGCAGAATATGTAAGTAATGTACATTCTTATGATCGTCAGCAGTTAGAAGAGCTGCAGAAGACAGAAAATGAAATACAGAATCTGAAAGATACTCTTGAGACGGAACAGACAAATCTGGAAAGCCAGCAGGCAGAATATGAGAATCAGGAAACACAGCTGAACGCGGAACTGGAAGAAAAGCAGGCGCAGATTGCAGATTTTGATTCTCAGATCCAGGCGGCAGCAGAGGCAGCAGCACAAGAGGCGATTGCACGTGAGGAAGAGAGTGCAGATGCAGGTGCAAACAACACCGCAGGAGGTACATCCGGAGGGACGACGACGGGTACTTCTGGAACAGCCAGTTCCACAGGTACTTCCTCAGGAAGCTCAGTCAGCAGTTCAATCGGAGTTTCCAGCGGAAATACATCAACAGCACAGGCGATCGTGAACGCAGCCTACAGCCAGCTTGGCGTGCCATATGTATATGGCGGTACGACGCCAGGAGTAGGACTTGACTGTTCCGGTCTGGTACAGTATTGTCATTCAGTTGCAGGTATTTCTCTGCCTAGGACATCACAGGCGCAGGGAGGCTGTGGCGTGGCAGTCAGCAGTCCTCAGCCGGGAGATCTGGTATGCTATGGATCCCATATCGGAATCTACATAGGAAATGGGCAGATGATTCATGCACCACATACCGGAGATGTGGTAAGAGTTGCGGCTGTTTATGGCTCGCCCTGGTACCGGAGATGCTGGTAAAATTAAATATGGACATGCAGTAAACGGCGGCACCGGAAAGATCCGGACCGCCGTTTTTTTAAGGAGTTACCTTTTATTATATTTAGCTGCATGTGTTGGTTCCTGGTTTTAATGGATAGGTATTTATGCTAGAATGGTAAAAAATGCAAGAGGGGAGACAAATGATGAGGATCGGAATCTGTGATGACGAGCCTGTTTTCCAGGAAATCATGCGAAGAGAGCTGGAAGCGTATTATCGGAGCCTGGATCTGGAAGTGCGTGTGTTCTCTGATGGAACGGAGCTTGAAGAGGCGGTGAGAAAAGAGCCCCTTTCTTATACCTGCATATTTCTGGATGTAGAGATGCCGGGGATGAACGGGCTTGAGACGGCAAAAGTATTGAGGGAGCTCGGATGCCAGGCGCCGGTTATTCTTTTGACCAGCCACCGGGAATATGCGCCGGAAGGATATGAGGTGGGTGCCTTCCGCTTCCTTACCAAGCCTTTGGAAAGAGAAAAGCTGTACCGTGCGCTGGAGGCAGCAGAAAAAGAAGGAAGGGGAAAGGGGCGTCTGGTCGTCAGCCAGAATGGGAAAGAATATTATCTTCCATTAAACGAAATTCTGTATTTTAAGAGTGAGAATGTATATTTGAATATTCAGACGGAAAAAGGACGCTTTCTGGTCAGGAAGAAACTGAAGGAACAGCTTACAGAGCTGCCGGCAGGTGCTTTTTTTCAGGTACATAGAAGCTACATTGTGAATATGGAAAAGATACAGACATTTGACGGGAAAGAGGTTATCCTGACCGATGGGAGCAAGATCCCGGTGGGACGGGGAAAAAGAACGTTATTTCAGAGAGCAGTGCTCCGGTATCTGAAAGAGGGAAATCAGTGATGACAGTTAAGTTGGGGATGATGATCTATAATTGTATATCGGCTGGAGAAATTGTGATGGCGCTTATATGTATCAGCAGAGTGGTCTATCTGGAACCAGGGCTGTATGGGAGGCGGAGAAAGATTCTTTTTGCAGTATCGTTTGTGGCAGCGGCATTGCTTGTGCAGACCGCTCCGGGAATGGGCAAGGACATTTTCCCAGCCCTCCCCATTTGTTTTTCTGCTGTTTACATGGCGATGGCGAGGAAAGAGAAAAGGATACGGGCTATCTTTCTGACGGTTCCGGTGCTTGGTTTCCTGATGGGGATCGTGTCCGTATTTTATGCGGTGCCGTATACACTGACAGGCGCATATCCGTCCGGAGACAGATGGCAGTATGTGGCGGATGCTGCATTCTGGACTGCTGCTGTGGTCATTTACTGGAAACGGGAACAGATCGTGCATCTACTTCGTCTGGATGAGCCTTATCGTAAGCTGGGGAGATGGGAACGGAACTTTCTGCATGCGGCAGGAGCGTTCCTGTTTGTGATCGGTGCGATGCTGATGGCGGTGACACAGATCGGCATATCTGCCGGGGAAGCCCGTGTGTTTACCGGATTTGGAAGCCTTGCGGCGCTGCTCCTGGAAATCTCTGTGGTGGTTTTGGTCTGGCAGGGGAATCAGAAGGATTATTATCAATATATGACCGCCATCGGAGAGCATTATCTACAGGCTGAGCTTCGGCATTTCCGGGCTTATCAGGAAAGGGAAACCCGGGTGCGCAAGATGCGTCATGACATGCGTAATCATCTGCTGTGTCTGCGAGAACTGGCAGAAAATGGAAAAACGGAACGGATCAGGGAGTATCTGAAAGAACTTTCAGGGGCGCTGGCGGAGACAGAGCAGACGATTTACAGTGGGAATGAGATTGCAGATGCGATCATAAGTGAAAAAGAAGTGCTTGCAAGGACGATCGGGGCCAGGATCAGTCTGGAGGGGAGGCTTCCGGCAGACCTGCCGGTAAAAGCGACAGATCTGTGTACGATTTTTGCGAATGCCCTGGATAATGCATTAGAAGCGGTGAAGGAGCTGGAAGAAAAATGGATTGAGATCCGGATCGGGCGGCAGAATCAAATGATGGTTTTGGGATTTCGCAATCCTACGCAGGAAAAAGAAATCGTTCCGGCTGGACACAGCAGAAAAGCAAATCCGGAAAACCATGGATTTGGAATCCTGAACATCACTTATGCGGCTGAAAAATACCAGGGAAGTGTTTACCGCCGGATTGAAACTGAAAATGAGAGAAGGGTGTATTGTCTGGAGGTTTTACTGTTTTTGCCGGAGGCAGAACCAGCGGCCTGATATCCCGGACTGCCGTTCGCAACATACAGAGCGCCGTTTACAACGAAAAACGGACGCTCTGTTCTTTTTGACCTTATAGTGGAAGGCGAGAAGAAAAATGTCTGAAATGATAAGGTAAAAGGAGAGATAGAATGAAGAAAGAAATAAAAAAGCTTGTGAATCAGACGTCAAGGGATGTTCTTGTGTACTATGTGCTGCTGGCAGGAGCCACATTTATCTTTGCGCTTGTAAAGAGTATGACGATGTTATCCCAGGCAGGCGGCAGTGAGACCGGAGCCGTGGTTATGGAAATGGGCAGGAGTGTGAAGGCGCACGCGGGGATCTTAAGTATTGCCGGAACAGCCGCAGGACTTTTATTCTTGCTTTTCCGCTATCGAAAAGGAGGGAGCCTGAAAAAGATGTGGCGGGAGAGAAGAAATATGAGACCATGTACATTTGTACAGATTTTTTGTGTGTTTATGTCCTGTCAGGTTATCTTTATGGCGGCAGCTGCACTGGCGGAAGTATTATTGAACCCACTGGGATATACATTGACAGAGTCGGCCAAGAACGCCACGGCCGTCAGTGATACCTTATCCTTATTTCTTTATACCGCGTTGATAGGGCCTGTGGCAGAAGAAGTCGTATTCCGGGGATTTATCATGGAAAAGCTGCTTCCCTATGGAAAAGGGTTTGCAATTGGTTTTACAGCGCTGCTGTTTGGTGTGATGCACGGAAATTTCCTGCAGAGTCTGTTTGCCGTGGGAGCCGGCCTGATATTTGGATATGTGGCAGTGGAGTATTCTTTGAAATGGTCTGTTTTGATCCATGTGCTCAATAACATGGTGTTCAGCGATCTTCTCGGAAGGGTGACAAAGCTTTTGCCGGAGACGGCCGGGGCCGCTGTAGAATATGGAATAGCGCTGGTATTTTTTTCGGCGGCATGTGTCGTTTTATTTCTGCACAGAAGAAAAATCCGCGTATGGTGGAGAGATAACCGCCCGGGGAAACATTATTTTTGGTACGCGTTTACATCTGTGTGGATGATCTTGTTTTGCATAATGGAATTCTTTGTGGCCCTGGACGGCATTGGACGTATCTAGGCGTTCAGGCAGAAGGACAGGCGATCTCCATCACTTGTTCGATCACGTGATGAAGCAGCTTTGCCTGCTCGGTATCTGCAGCTTTATAATAGACTTCTTTTCCTTCCCGGCGGCTTGTGATCAGGCCGCTGGTTTTTAATTGCCTCAGATGGTGAGAAACGGCAGGACTGCTCATGTCTACCATGGAAGAAATGTTGATAACACACTCTTCACAGTGGCAGAGAAGCCAGAAAATCCGCACCCGGCTTCCGTCTCCCAGCTGTTTGAAAATATCTGCGACTGTCTGGAAAAGACTGATGTCCGGCATCTGTGCCAGATTCTGCTCGATGGGCTGTCCGTGATCATGAGGAAGGGTTGATTTTGTCATCTCGAATGACCTCCTTTTATACGTTATTCTATTATAGCTTTCAAGACGATGCAATAAAAAAATATTTTGGCAAAAGCATTGACTTTTTATAGAAATGTGCATATAATGAAACCGACGATTAAACAAGTGATTAATTGATGCAGACAAGATCAGCAGGAAAGGAAGTAAAGGGAATGAAAAAGACGTACAAAATTGATGTTGACTGTGCAAATTGTGCCAACAAGATGGAAGAAGCGGCAAAAAAGACAGCAGGCGTGAAGGATGCGACTGTCAATTTTATGATGCTGAAGATGATCGTAGAATTTGAGGAAGGACAGGAGCCAAAAGCAGTAATGCAGGAAGTCCTCAAAAACTGCAAAAAAGTGGAAGATGACTGCGAAATCTTTCTGTAAATCAGTGGCTATCCATGGGACGGCGACACCCTGGGACAGGATTCGGAATATTCTCAGGGTGTTCTTCTGAGGATAATGAATAAATAATTAAGCATTTATTTAAATGTTAATGGGAGAATCATCATGAATAAGAAGCAGAAAAAGATGCTGATACGGATCCTGATTGCGGCAGTGATGCTGATCGCACTGAATTTTGTGCCGGTCACGGGACTTTTGAGACTGGCATTATATCTGGTACCGTATCTTATTACAGGATATGATATTTTACTTAAGGCCTTGAAGGGAATCAAGAACCGGCAGGTGTTTGACGAAAACTTTCTGATGGCGGTTGCGACGGTAGGAGCCATTGCGATTGCCTTGTATGATCAGACAGGAGATTATACAGAAGCCATCGCGGTTATGCTGTTTTATCAGATCGGAGAGCTGTTCCAGAGTTATGCCGTCGGGAAAAGCCGTCGGAATATCAGTGAACTGATGGATATCCGGCCGGATTATGCCAATATTGAGCGTGACGGAAAGCTTGAGAAAGTAGATCCGGACGAGGTGGAGATCGGCAGCGTGATCGTGGTCCAGCCAGGTGAAAAGGTTCCGATCGACGGAATCATTGTTGACGGCAGATCGACACTGAATACCAGCGCCTTGACTGGCGAGAGTGTGCCAAGGGATGCCGGCGAGGGAGAAGAGATCATCAGCGGATGCATCAATATGACTGGTGTGCTGAAGGTAAAGACGACAAAAGAATTCGGAGAATCAACGGTTTCCAAGATTCTGGATCTGGTAGAAAATGCCAGCTCCAGAAAATCAAGGTCAGAAGAATTTATCTCAAGATTTGCAAGGATTTATACACCGGCTGTCTGCTATGCGGCCCTGGCACTTGCTTTTCTTCCGCCCCTGGTGCGGCTGCTTGGCATGGGGCTTCCGGCGGAATGGGACGTATGGGTTTACCGTGCGCTGACTTTCCTGGTTATCAGTTGCCCGTGTGCACTGGTGATCAGTATTCCTTTGAGCTTTTTTGCCGGGATCGGCGGAGCCAGCAACGCAGGAGTCCTTGTGAAAGGATCCAATTATCTGGAGACTTTATCCCAGACAAAGATTGTAGTATTTGACAAGACAGGAACTCTGACTCAGGGAGTCTTTGAGGTAAACGGCATTCATCATAATCAGATGGAGAAGGAGAAGCTTCTGGAGTGTGCTGCACTGGCAGAAAGTGCCTCGTCCCACCCTATCAGTAAAAGTATCCAGAAGGCATATGGAAAAGAAATCGACCGTTCACGGGTATCGGATATCCGGGAGATCAGTGGAAATGGCGTAACCGCTAAAGTAGACGGCCATGAGGTGGCGGCAGGAAACGATAAGCTGATGGATCATCTGGGAGTGACGTACATTCCCTGTCATTCGGTTGGGACGATCATCCACCTTGCTGTCGACGGCGTCTATGCCGGACATATCGTGATTTCTGACCGTATCAAGCCTCATTCCAAAGAGGCAATCCGGGAACTTAAGAAAGCTGGCATCCGGAAGACTGTGATGCTCAGTGGAGATATCCGCAAAGTGGCCGAACATGTGGCGGAAGAATTAGGGATCGATGAAGTCTGCAGTGAGCTGCTTCCGGCAGATAAGGTGGAGAAGGTGGAGGAGCTGATCCGTACGAAGTCAGAAAAAGAAAAGCTTGCCTTTGTCGGTGATGGCATCAACGATGCACCGGTTCTGGGGCGTGCTGATATCGGAATTGCCATGGGAGCCATGGGATCTGACGCGGCCATCGAGGCGGCGGATGTGGTGTTGATGGATGATGATCCGCTGAAGATAGCAAAAGCAATCCGGATCTCGCGGAAGTGCCTGGGAATCGTGTACCAGAATATCGTGTTTGCTATTGGCGTCAAGCTGATCTGTCTGGCGCTTGGAGCACTGGGAATTGCAAATATGTGGCTGGCAATCTTTGCTGACGTAGGTGTGATGATTATCGCTGTGCTGAATGCCATCCGGGCATTGTTTGTGAAAAATATTTAGGAAACGTCCGGTTATAGTTTCAAACTATAACCGGATATTTTTTTTGCGTATTAGCCAGGAAGAGAATGCTGTGATAGGATGACAGCAGAAACGAAAAATATCGAATGATGACAGAGATCGGAAGGAGAAAAAATGGCAGATATCAGAAATACGGAAAACTGGAGTTTTGAGACAAAACAGGTACACATCGGACAGGAACAGCCGGATCCGGCGACAGGAGCAAGGGCAGTGCCTATTTATGCCACCACAGCCTACGTTTTTGACAGCTGCAGCCATGCAGCAGACCGGTTCGCTCTCCGGGACGAAGGAAATATCTATGGGCGCCTGACCAACCCGACCCAGGATGTATTTGAACAGAGGATTGCGGCTCTGGAAGGAGGGACGGCGGCGGTTGCGGTGGCATCAGGTGCCGCTGCGGTCTCTTATGCATTTCAGGCGCTGGCAAAGGCAGGAGAGCATATCGTGGCTTCCAGAAATATTTATGGAGGGACCTATAACCTTCTGGCCCATACCCTTCCCTTGACCAGCGGCATTACCGCCACATTTGTGGATCCGGGAGAAGAAGGGGCTTTTGAGGAAGCAATTCAGGATAATACGAAGGCGATTTTTACGGAAACGCTGGGAAATCCCAATTCAGATGTGGCGGATCTTAAGAAACTGGCAGAAGTGGCACATCGGCATCAGATTCCATTGGTGGTGGATTCTACATTTGCCACTCCATATTTGATACGCCCGATTGAGCATGGAGCCGATATCGTGGTACATTCCGCCACGAAGTTTATCGGCGGTCATGGGACGGCTCTGGGAGGAGTTATCGTAGATGGCGGCAGCTTTGACTGGAAAGCGTCAGGGAAGTATCCCTGGATCTCTGAAGCAAACCCAAGCTACCATGGGGTTTCCTTTGCCGAAGCTGCGCCAGAAAATGCGTTTGTGACCTATATCCGGGCGGTGCTCCTGCGAGACACAGGAGCCACCCTTTCCCCGTTCCATGCCTTTCTTCTCCTGCAGGGACTGGAGACTCTGTCACTCCGGGTAGAGAGGCATGTGGGAAATGCCTTAAAGATCGTGGAATATCTGGCCGGTCATCCACAGGTGGAGGCGGTGCATCATCCGTCTCTGGAAAGCGAACCCACACATGCATTGTATCAAAAATATTTCCCCCAGGGCGGCGGTTCTATTTTTACATTCGAGATCAAAGGCGGTGCGGATACGGCACAGCGATTTATTGATCACCTGCCAATTTTCTCGCTGCTCGCCAATGTGGCGGATGTGAAATCCCTGGTGATCCATCCGGCAACGACAACCCACAGCCAGTGTACCAGAGAAGAGCTGGAGGAGCAGGGGATCCGTCCGAACACGATCCGCCTTTCCATCGGCATCGAAAAGGCGGAAGATCTGATCGCAGCGCTGGAGGCTGGATTTCGGGAAATTTTATAGCAGAAAGATTTGACAGAAAAAGGGAGTTGGTATAAAATAAATAACAACGTTATTTAAGCGAGATGAAGAGAATGTCAAGAAAAAAAGGAAATGTGCCGGAGGAAACAAGAGCCGCCATCCTTGCGGCAGCGGCAGAGGAGTTTGCCACGTATGGATATGAAAAGTCTTCCCTGCGCCGGATTTGTGCCGGAGCCGGGGTGACAACTGGAGCACTCTATACTTCTTTTCAGGATAAAAATGATTTGTTTGAACATGTGATAGGAATTGTGACTGAAGGAATTTATGGCGCCCTGGAGGAGCATTTTGCAAAAGAGCAGGATTCTACCGGAAAAGAGCTTTTGTCACCGGGGGGTGAGGAGGAAGATGTCCGTGCCGTTATGGAGATTCTTCATTACTATTATAGAAATCAATCTGTCTGCTCGATTCTGTTCAGCCACCGGGAACATCCGGTGGTGAATGCCTTCTTTGACCGAGTAATCGGTCTCATTGACAGGCAGGGAGAAAAGATTGCTGCTCTCATCCGGAAGGATTTCGGAGACAAGGCTGCAGAAAACCTGACACCAGACATCCTTCATTGGTTTTCCCATCTTCAGGTGGACATGATCTTCTATCTCATTGAACATGAGACAGAGGAAGGCCAGGCAGAGATGCAGGTAAGACACATGGTACGTTTCCTAAGAGGAGGGCTTTATTCCATGATACGTTCAGGAAAACTGACAGAAGAGAAAAATCAAAACAGATAATTTGACAAAAAGGACCTTCGGGTCCTTTTTAAATAACAATTAAATAACAATGTTATTTAATGAAAGGAGGAAATTCATGTATATTCAAGTGGAAAATGTAACAAAAATTTATGGAAATGAAGAAAACCAGACGAAAGTTCTGGACCAGGTGTCCCTGGAGGTGGAACGAGGAGAAATCTGTGTGATTCTGGGTCCTTCAGGATCCGGGAAATCTACCCTGCTGAATGTGATCGGTGGGCTGGAGATGGTAGAAGAGGGAAGAATCCGTGTAGGGGCAGAAGAGCTGACGGGTATGAATCCGGAAGAACTCTCTGAATTCAGGAGAAGAAATCTTGGATTTGTATTTCAGTTCTATAATTTGATCCCAGATCTGACAGTGTGGGAAAATATAGAAGTATGTCGGTATCTTACAGACCAGCCCCTTGATGTGGGAAAGCTGCTGGAAACACTGGGGCTGTCGGGACACCAGGATAAATTTCCCTCCCAGCTGTCCGGTGGACAACAGCAGAGGTGCTCTATTGCAAGAGCGCTTGTCAAGAATCCGTCGCTTCTTCTTTGCGATGAACCGACAGGAGCCCTGGATACAGGAACAGCAGGGGAAATTCTGCTTTTGTTGGATAAGGTCAATAAGGCATACGGAACGACAATCCTGATGGTTACGCATAATGAAGAAATCAAGAAGATGGGAGATCAGGTGGTTGAGATCCGGGATGGGAAAATCAACAGGATGGGATAGGAGGGATCGGTAATGCAGAGATTATTATTGAGAAGAATATTAAGGGGATTGAAGAAAAACTGGCTTCGTTATATGGCATTGCTGTTTCTTGTGGCATTGTCTATGTTTTTGGTAGTGGGAGTCGTGAACGCAGCATTGAGCACGATCCGGACGATCCAGGAAAAGGGATACAAAAATCGCCTGGAGGATGGATCATTTACATTGGCGCGTCCTTTGGAAGAAGAGGAGAGAAAGAATCTGGAACAAAAAGGCATACAGCTGGAAAAAATGTTTTCTCTGGATTTTGACCAGGAAGACACTTCTGTGCTCCGGGTCATGGAGAATCGGAAGAAAATCGACCAGGTGGAATTGGCAGAAGGAAGAATGGCGGCTGCTGATGATGAGATCGTTCTGGAGAGAATTTATGGACAGGCCCATGAACTACGCGTGGGAGATCAAGTCACCCTAGCAGGTAAAATCTACACTGTGACAGGATTTGGGACTTCGCCCGACTATGAACTGTGCGTGCAGAGCTTTTCGGATATAGCCGCTGACGGCAGCTCTTTTGGAACGGCTTTTGTGACAGAACAAGCGTATCAATTTCTCCAAGAGAGCGGACAGGCGCGTCAGGCGGAGGATTATACCTATGCTTTCAGACTGACGGGAGAGAAAGAGGCCGAAGATTTGAAAGAGGATCTGGAGAGTGGTCTGCCAGGCCAGATCATCCGTTTTACAGAAGCCGGTGACAATCCCCGTATCGGTGCTGCTATTGATGATGTCGGGATTAACATACGGGCGGGACTTATAGCAGGAGTACTGGTGATGATCCTGCTGTCCTTTGTGATCTCTGTCTTTTTGATCCACACCATTGACCAGGAAAGTCCGGTGATCGGCACCCTCTATTCCCTTGGAATGAGGAAAAGAGAACTTTTGATCCATTATACGATACTGCCACTGCTCCTCTGCTTTGTGGGAGGAGTTCTTGGAACTGCGGCCGGGTATTCTCCGTTGGCACTGTTCTTTCTGGGAGACGAAACCTACCAGTATTTTTCCATTCCATCTATAGAGGTGAGTCTGTATCCACTCCTGCTGGTGTATGGGATAATGCTGCCCTTAACTGCCGCCTTTACTGTCAATCTTATTGTAATCAGGGGAAGGCTTGGAAAAAGTGCTTTATCACTTCTTAAAGGGACAAAAGAACAGAAGAAAGAAGGGGGCAGGCATCTTTCGGCAGGCTCTTTCGTCCGAACCTTTCAGCTTCGAAGGCTTTTTCGGGAAAAAAGGAGCTGTTTTGCCGTGCTGGCAGGGATGTTTATTTCGCTTTTGGTGCTGGATCTGGGCTTGAACTGTTATGTGATGTGCAGGAATATCAGAAGATACAACGAAGAAGATACAAAATTCGCCTATATGTATCAGCTAAAAGAAATGCCCGACGAGATTCCAGAAGGCGCTGATCCGGCCTACATAGAAACCTTTTCTAAGGAAAGACTGGGATACGAGCTGGAGATTAATGTTATCGGACTAAATCCGGACAACCCCTTTTTCCCAGCGATACAAGCGGAGGGAAAGAATGAAATCAGTATTTCCACTTCTGTGGCGGAAAAATACGGGCTGAAAGAAGGGGATTCTTTTACTATTACAAGGAAAGCCGGGGACAAAGAGTATACCTTCACAGTTGGCCAGATTCTTCCTTATTCGGCAGGTCTTTCTTGCTTTATGGAGATCGGTCAGCTGCGGCAACTCTTCGACAGGGATCAGGAGTTCTACAATGTGCTCTACTCAGATCATGCCCTGAGGCTTTCATCGGCACAGATTTATTCGGTGACGACAAGGGATGATGTGGTGAAGACAGGAAAGGTATTTATGGACAATATGTCTTCTATGATCTGGATGATGACTGTCACGGCAGCTCTGATGTTTCTTATCGTACTGTATCAGATGATGAAGGTTATGGTGGATCGAGCAGGCTTTGGACTTTCCCTGATGCGGCTGTTTGGCTACCGGGATGCAGAACTAAAAAGGCTCTATCTGGATGCAGGTCTTTTCATGACTGTGCTTGGGGCGGCGGTGCTTATTCCTCTGGCAAAATGGATCATGGATCGGATTTATCCCTTCCTGGTGGCCAATGTGGCCTGCGGCCTGGATCTATCCTGGCCGTGGCAGATCTATGTGGGAGTCTATGCTGCCATTCTGATCTGCTGTCGGATGGTCTGGGGACTTCTCTCCCTGAAGATCCACAAAGTCACACTTCAGGAAGTGCTGAATCGCAGGGAGTAGAAGCATTTTTGTAATCTTATAATTCCTTGGCCAGCACTGCCCGGTAATTGGCCTGATCGGTATCTCCTTCTGTGCTGATACACAGAACCCGGGAGTGCTTACCAAGACCCAGACGGTCTCTGGTATCCGCAAGACTTTCATCTTCCATAAGGGCGGCCAGCACACCCACGCCTACGGCACCGGATTCTCCGGACACAACGACCGGATCTCCAGATGTAGGAAGTCCTAAAAGGCGCATGCCTCTGGCGGAATAGTCGTCGCTGCAGGAGAAAAAGGCAGAAGCGCCCCGGCGGATCACTTCCCAGCTGATGGTACAGGGTTCACCGCAGCAGAGTCCGGCCATCATGCTGTCCATATCACCGGTGACAGGTGTGATTTTTCCGGCTTTGGCGCTCCGGTAAAGACAGTCAGCCCTGTCTGGTTCTACGATACAGGTGACAGGACAGTCTTTTCCCAGTCTGGCAGCAAAGCTTCCGAGAATGGCGCCGGCAAAGCTGCCGACTCCTGCCTGGAGAAAGATATGGGTAGGCGGTTCCAGACCCTCCCGTGTGAGCTGGTCAAAGAGTTCCTGTGCGATGGTAGTATATCCCTGCATGATCCAGGCAGGGATTTCTTCATATCCGGGCCATGCGGTATCCTGGACCAGGATCCAGCCCTTTTCCTTTGCCATTCGGTCTGCCAGGCGTACGGCTCCGTCATAGTTCTGATCGGTGATCTCGGCATAAGCGCCCTGGGCACGGATGTTTTCCAGGCGCTCCAGAGAACTGCCCTTGGGCATGTAGACCACCGCCCGATGTCCCAGCAGTCTGGCCGCCCAGGCCACGCCTCGTCCGTGGTTTCCGTCGGTGGCGGTGACAAAGGTAAGCGCGCCAAGTTTTTCTCTGACCTCCGGACGCATCAGCGCCTCAAAGGTCACTTCATCCATTGACCAGCCAAGCTTTCCGGCCAGAGTGTGTGCGATGGCAAAACTTCCGCCCAGCGCTTTGAAGGCATTCAGGCCGAATCTTTGAGATTCATCCTTTATAAGAAGAGAAGAAAGTCCCAGACTGGAGGCAAGCCCGTCAAGAGAGAACAGAGGGGTGGGCCGGTAGCCGGGAATGGTACTGTGAAAATGCTGTGCCTGTTCCAGTACCTGGGAACTGGTCAGAGCCAGATGGACGTCAGGGATTGCTGACGGTTGCTGGAGATAGGATTGAATAGACATACAAAACCCCTTTCTTCGTACCTGCATGATATTGGTAAGGAGAGTATAAACCAGATTGCAGAGACAGGCAAGAGATGGTATGTTATCTATGGAACAAATTTTGCCAGATTAGATGGGAGACGAAATGATATGACGCTGATGCAGTTAAACTATATCATAACGATAGCCAGGACTGGATCCATCAATAAAGCGGCAGAGGAGTTGTATGTTTCACAGCCGTCCCTGACCAGTTCAGTCAAAGAACTGGAAAAGGAACTGGGGATCGTGTTGTTTCACCGCAGCGGAAGAGGGGTGACTCTTACCGCCGATGGTGAGGAATTCCTTTTATATGCCAGACAGCTTTACGGACAGTATGAATCAATCCTGGATAAATATGGAAAAAATGGGACGTTGAAGAAGAAATTCGGCGTCTCCACACAGCACTATTCCTTTGCGGTAAAAGCTTTCGTAGACATGGCAAAACAGTTTGATATGTCCAAATATGAGTTTGCAATCCGGGAGACAAAGACGGATGAGGTGATCCGGGATGTGGGAGCCTTAAGAAGCGAGATCGGGATCCTGTACCTCAATGATTTTAACAGAAAAAGTATTGAGAAGCTGTTAAGGTCGGCAGACCTTGAGTTTCATCACCTGATCGACTGCAAGGCCTATGTCTATCTCTGGAAGCAGCATCCACTGGCAGGGGAAGCGTCCATTTCTTTTGAACAGCTGCAGGACTATCCGTGCCTGGCATTTGAACAGGGAGACAACAGTTCTTTTTATCTGGCCGAAGAGATTTTATCAACCAACGAATATCCCAGGCTGATTCGTGCAAATGACCGGGCGACGATGCTGAATCTGATGGTAGGCCTGAACGGATATACGCTCTGTTCAGGGATCATCTGTGAGGAACTGAATGGAAATGAATTTGCTGCAGTTCCGTTCCGGGACGATGAGAGGAACCCCAACAGTGTCATGGAGATCGGATATATTGTAAAGAAGCATATGATGTTAAGCGATATGGGAGAAAGGTATATTCAGGCGTTGGAGGAATATCTGAGACAGGAATAGGCGATTTCTGATAACTTTTCTCACTTGCAGGGATTCCGCTTGTGGGATCCCTGTTTCTCTGCTATGATGATAACGGTGTTAGCACACACTGTTATCTCGCGAGTGTTTCATCTGTAAATTCATCAAATGGCAGGGAAGGAGGTGATCTGCCATGGGAGAAGATTGTTCGACACTGGAGCGAATCTTTGAGGCCGCCCGGGAAGAATTTCTGGAAAAGGGATTCCAGGGAGCATCTCTTCGGAAGATCGTGAAGAATGCCGGAGTGACCACCGGGGCTTTTTACCGCTATTATCCGACGAAAGAAGCGCTTTTTGACGCGCTGGTAAAGCCTCACGCAGATGCAGTCATGGGCTTTTTCGAGAAAGGCCTTACGACGATCCGGGAACTGCCGGCCGAAGAGCAGACAGGGGCTATGTCTGCTGCCACTGAGGACTGTATGGAAAAAATTCTGAATTATGTATATGACCACTATGAGGAGTTTAAGCTTCTGATATGCGCGTCAGGAGGTACGGTCTATGAAAACTTCATCCACGAGATGACGGAAAAGGAAGTAGAGGCCACCTACCGCTATATCGAAGCCATGGAATCCATCGGGCATCCCATGCCCCAGATCGACCGGGAACTGTGCCATATGATCGCCAGCGGACTGTTTTCCGGAATGTTCGAGATGGTGGTTCATGATATGGAAAAAGAGGCGGCCAAGGAACGGATCCGGCAGCTTCGAGAATTCCATACCGGAGGATGGATGCGGATCATGGGCGTCAGCTTTGACTGATGCAGAAAGGGAAAAGGAACAGGGAGAAATCCCTTTTTCTTTTCATTGATAGTTAGTTAAAACTAATCAAAAAAACGACGAAAAGGAAAGAGACGGGAGGGATTGTTCTTGGAAGGAAAGAAAGAAAAGCAAAAGTCGCCGATTGCCTGGGTTATGAGCTTTGCCGGAACGCACAAAGGGCTGTATACGGTAAGTGTACTGGCGGCTGTCGTGGGAGTGATCTGCGGAATTGTTCCGTATTTTATCATGGGCGATATGGTCGGCAGGCTGGTGGCAGGAGATAAAAACTGGCAGGGATATCTGACGGCCGGACTTATTATGGCGGCGTTCTGGACGGGAAGAGTGGTTTTTCACAGTATTTCTACCACCTGTTCCCATAAAGCTACTTTTCATGTGCTGGCAGAACTTCGAAGACAGATGTGTGATAAACTCTCCAGGGTACCCCTGGGATATGTCAAAGACATGTCGTCCGGCACCTTGAAAAATATTATGATGGAGCGTACAGACAGTATCGAGACTACACTGGCACATATCCTGCCGGAGTTTACGGGCAATATCCTGGCACCGGTGCTGGTATTTGTCTACATGCTGACCATCGACTGGCGGATGGCGCTGATTTCGCTGATCACGGTGCCGCTGGGACTTTTATTCTACTCTATGATGATGATCGGATATGAAGAAAATTATCAGAATGTACTGGTTAAAACGAAGACGCTGAACGATACGGCGGTGGAATATATCAACGGCATCGAGGTCATCAAGGCCTTTGGAAAGGCGAAAAATTCTTATGACCGGTTTGTAACCGCGGCAAAAGAAGGAGCCTCCTGCTATGTTGAATGGATGCGGAAGTGCAATATCCCTTTTTCGCTGGGAATGGTGGTGATTCCCTGTACGGCGCTTACGGTCCTGCCTTTCGGCGGGATGTTTATCCGGAACGGAAGTTTGTCTCCGGTAGATTTTATTATGATCATCCTGCTCTCGGTGGGACTGATCCAGCCGCTGATCACCTGTATGTCTTATACCGATGATATCGGGAAGCTTAGGACCATCATCGGGGAAGTGACAGGCATCCTGACCCAGAAAGAGCTGGTACGACCGGATGAAGATGAAGAAATTCCCGGGGATGATTCGGTGACACTGGAAAATGTTCATTTTGCCTATCGTGACAAGGAAGTCCTCCACGGCATCAATATGGAAATCCCGTCGGGGAGCGTGACTGCGCTGGTAGGCCCGTCGGGTTCCGGAAAGTCTACCATTGCCAAGCTGATCGCCTCTTTGTGGGACGTAAAAGAAGGCAGTATCCGTATCGGCGGCGCAGATATACGGCAACTGTCTCTCCAGGGATATTACCGGCGAGTGGCCTATGTGTCCCAGGACAATTATCTGTTTGACGATACAATCCGGGAGAACATCCGGATGGGACGGCTGTCTGCCACGGACGAAGAGGTGGAAGAAGTGGCGAAAAAGAGCGGCTGCCACGAATTTATCATGCAGCTGGAACATGGGTATGATACGGTCTGCGGAGGAAGCGGCGGCCATCTCTCCGGCGGAGAGCGGCAGCGGGTAGCCCCCGCCACGGGCCTGCTCAAGCGCAATATGCTAAAGGCCGCTCCGATTGTCATCCTGGATGAGGCTACCGCCTATACGGATCCCGAGAATGAGGCGGTGATCCAGGCTTCGGTGGCAAAGCTTGTCCGTGGCAAGACCCTGATTGTTATTGCGCACCGTCTGTCCACGATCTGCGATGCAGACAGGATTTTTGTCATCCGGGACGGCCGGGTGGAAGCAGAAGGCACCCACCAGGAGCTGCTGGCCAGGGGAGGTCTTTATAAGGATATGTGGGAAGCGCATATTGCGGTGAAAGACCAGGCAGAGAAAGGGGGAAAGGGAGATGCTTAAAATCTTAAATAAATTTTTTCATTTCTGCGGAGGAAAGAACCAGAAAAAATTCTATCTGTCTATCCTGCTGGGTGTGTTCATGGCATTGTTTGAGGCGCTAAAGATCCCGGCCATTGTGCTGATGCTGGATGCGGTTATCAAAGGGAGGGTGACGACGGCGGTGATCTGGCAGTGTTTTGGCATCTGCCTGATGAGTGTGATCGGTGGTTTTATTGTAAAATATTTCAATACGATGCTGCAGTGTGAGGCAGGTTATGATACGGCGGCAGGGAAACGGATCCAGATTGCAGAGCATCTCAGGTATCTGCCTATGGGATATTTTAATAATAACAGTATGGGGTACATTACCTCTGTGACCACGAATACCATGGAGAGCCTGGGGGATGTGGCCACCCGGGTGGTCATGCTGACGACCCAGGGGGTGCTGACCACCCTTCTGATCGCAGTGATGCTGCTGTTTTATGACTGGAGGATTGGTCTTACGGTGCTGGCAGGGCTTTTGTTGTTCCTTCTGGTCAACAGCCGGATGCAGAAGAAGTCGGAAACCATATCTCCGAGAAAAATCGCGGCGGATTCCAGCCTGGTGGAAAAACTACTGGATTATATCCAGGGAATCCTGGAAGTACGCTCTTACCATCTGACCAGCTCCCAGAGCAGGAAGCTGAATGCTGCGATTGACGAGAATGAGGACTGCAACTTTGCTCTGGAAAAGACTTTTATCCCCTATATGTGCCTGCAGAATTTTGTCACCAGGATGACAGGGGTGGCGATGACGCTGCTGTCGATCTGGTTTTATCTCCAGGGAAGTATGGATCTGATCGTATGTATTGCTATGATGATCTGTTCTTTTATCGTATATTCCAGCCTGGAGTCAGCCGGAAACTATTCGGCTCTCCTTCGGACGGTGGATGTCAGTGTGGATAAGGCCAGCGAAATCCTGGAACTGCCGCCTATGGATATCGAGGGGACAGACCTGGAGCCAGAGAACTATGATATCGATGTGCAGGATATTGTGTTTTCCTATGACAAACGCAGGATCATCGACGGGATTACGGTTCATATCCCGGAGCGGACCACGACGGCCATTGTAGGGCCGAGCGGAGGAGGAAAGACCACGCTCTGCCATCTGATTTCCCGGTTCTGGGATGTAGATGCAGGGTGTGTGAAGCTGGGAGGCACGGATGTGAAGGAATATAGCATGGACAGTCTGATGAAAAATTTCAGTTTTGTGTTCCAGAATGTCTATCTGTTTCAGGATACGGTTGCCAACAACATCCGGTTCGGGCGAAAGGATGCGCCGATGGAGCAGGTGATCGACGCGGCAAAGAAAGCATGCTGCCATGACTTTATCATGGCGCTGCCGGACGGCTATGATACGCTGATCGGAGAAGGCGGCGCCTCGCTGTCCGGGGGCGAGAAGCAGAGAATCTCCATTGCCAGAGCTATGATGAAGGATTCCCCTGTCATTATCCTGGACGAGGCAACAGCCAATGTAGATCCGGAAAATGAAAAAGATCTGGTGGATGCTATCGAAGCGCTGACCAGGGAAAAGACCATCCTGATGATCGCCCACCGGCTGAAGACCGTCCGGTCAGCGGACCAGATCCTGGTAGTGGATCACGGCCGTATCGTACAGCAGGGGTGTCATGACAGTCTGATGAAAGAGGATGGCATTTACAAGAGATTTGTAGAGGCAAGAAAACTGGCCGCCGGCTGGAAGCTGTAAAGATTTGACAACCCTGGTGACAGAGGCTATAATAGTACCGGAAGCCGGTTCTGGCCGGCGCAAGAGAAAAGAAAGAGGGTTAATGGAATGGGAAGATATTATCAGTTATCAAAGTCGATCACAGAGGAGATGGCCGCTGAGATCCTGCGGGAGATTCAGGAGATGGAGGATGTAGAAAAGGCTGAACTGAAAGAGGATAATACAAAGCTTCTCGTAAAGACAGCAGAAGAAAAGTATCCGGAAGTTATGACCCGGATCGTCAACATCTCCAGAAGAATCGGCAAAGGCTGTGACTTGTCGTTCTGTGGATTTGAAGTATAGGAAACTGTGAAAGGAAACTGTGAAGGGGCTGTCGCACTAAATAATTAGTGCGGCAGCACTTTTTTGCAGAGAATAAG